>TARA_B110000037_G_scaffold48364_1_pt1 | contig 11140 bp, 11 predicted proteins | sample TARA_B110000037 | Tara Oceans TARA_B110000037 (sample SAMEA4397196) | marine metagenome | biome: Polar Biome; feature: [MIX] marine epipelagic wind mixed layer (ENVO:01000061); material: water (ENVO:00002006), including particulate matter (ENVO:01000060) such as... | depth 10-100 m
CTGAAGGTCGGCGGTTCAAATCCGTCCCCCGCAACCAATTTTTAATGCATAAAGATCAAGACACAATATACGCAATAAACCATTATAATTTTTTTGATAAAATTGTTTTAAAAAAAAGATTAGAAATATCTAATATTATAAACAATATAATTAAAGATTTTCAAATATATGATGCATTAGATATAGGAACAACAAGTGATGACAAAAATGTGAGTAGCAATACTGTAATCAAAAATATTAAAAATATTGAGAAGTTTAAATGCATTTCTGACCAAATGGTTACTTCTAATTTTTTTTCTAAAATCTTAAAAAAGTCCATTACAGAAGAATTTTCAGAAAACGAATTATATAAATTTTCTTCAGACCTTGTTATATCAAATGCCACTATTGAGCATGTTGGTGGAGTATTAAATCAAAAAAAAATGATAGAAAATATCATTAAATTAACTAAAAAAATTTTCTTTATAACAACTCCTAACAGGTTTCACCCAATAGAATTTCATACCAAAATTCCTTTAATTCATTGGTTTCCAAAATCTATTTATCGAAAAATATTAAAATTTTTAGGACTGTATTTTTATGCTAATGAAGAAAATTTAAATCTTTTAACTGTTGATGAGTTAAAAAAAATACTTAATAGCCAGAAAATAGCATATGAAATAAAGTTTCTTAAATTATTTTTCTTTAAATCAAATATAATAATCATCGGAAAAAAATAAACTAAATTAAATTAAAATTTTGATTTTTTGTTATCAATTAAAAAGCTTTTACAGTTTCATTTGCAAGTTGATCAAAAGTTTTTCCAAAATTTTCAATTTTTTCAATAGTCACTGGTGCATGCAATGAATTGTTCCCATATATAGGTTGGGCATTTTTGATTGCCAGCATTTTACTTTTTTATCGAGTTTATAAATTTTTACTTCCATTTTTTAAGGAGAAGATCTACGGTATTTAAGATTGTTCCCTGTGGAGACTCACCTGTATTTGTGGGAAGTATAGATGAGTCAAAAACATAAAGATTGTCATGTCCCCATACCTGTCCATTTAAATCAACTACACTATTTTCTGAGGAATTTCCCATTTTGCATGCTGACATTCCATGAACACTTACTCCAATTAATTCATTTTCATTAGATTTTTGCAAGGATGTTACAAGTTCATTTTTATCTTTAATTATATTTTTATTATTTTTTAATGGTAAAATTATTTCTTCAGCACCCGCATCAAGGAGAAGTTTGCCAAGAATTTCAATTCCTTTTTTGGTCCTTAAAAAAGATTCATTGCTCCATTTCCAGAAACCAAAAGTTTGTCCAAACAAATTATTTATAGATGCTTTCACATCAGGCCTTATCTGGACAGTATATATACCAATACTATCTGAAGATTTTATGTATTCTTTAAAATTTTTAATAGTTAGATGCGCAAGAGATGAGGCAAGGTAAGATTTTGTATGATTTGATGACATCATCAAAATACCCTCATCCATATATTCTTGTATTTGATGGGTTAATATAGTTCCATTCTCAGCCTCTATTGATAACTTAAATTTGGCTAAAACTTTAAAATTAATATGAAATTGAAAGTATTTACCAGCTTTTATTGATAAGTTTGATTTTCTTAGGATGTTAGCAGACTCAGTTGCACCTGCTGCTAGAACAACTTTTTTAGCACTTATATTTTTTTTTTGATTTTTATGAATATATTTAACAGTCCATCCATACTTTGATTTTTTTATCTTATACACAATTGCATTTTTTTCTATGTACAAATGTGGGTGATCTTTTAAAAAAATCTTATCTACAGTGTTTTTTGCATCTGAAGTACAACCAGAACCACATCGATTAAAATTCTTACAGTCATTTACAGCTCTTGGAACTCGAACTACATCGATGTTTTGATTGATAGCTTCTTGTGCTAACAATTTTGATGCTTGATTTCCGTAGTGATAGGAAGAATGTTCACTCGATACACCTAATTCGTTATTAATTTTTTGTTCGTTTTCAAACCATTCTGATGAATTAAAAACAGATCCAGGCAGTAGATCAGACCATTTTTTTCGAACTTTATCTGGTAAATTCCATACAAGTGCTCCATTTATAACGCTACCTCCACCAAAAACTTTAGCCTCACCGAAAGGGCATGTAAATGGACCAAATAAAGGAAGCACTCCACCATTCCAGTAGTTTTTAAATAGGGATACTGCAATGGTTTCTTTTTTTGAAAAACTATTACCAGCCTCAAGTAATAAAACACTTTTTCCTTTCTTTAAAATACGGTTTGCAGCAAGAGCTCCACCAACACCTGAGCCAATCACAATAACATCGAAATTTAGATCAAGCTTCGTCATAGTAAATAATTAGAAATATATTAACACAAAGCTGATGAAATAATTTTAGTCCCGAAACTCTCTGTAGTAATTTTATAATTTTTTCAGAGTGTAAAGATGATGGAAATAATCTTAAGATTAAGAAATATATAAATAATGCAAATCTTAACAGGGGGGATAAGTTAAGTATAAATAAATCTATCTTCTGTGAAGTATTTACAATTTTTAATTTATCACTTAGTTCATATAGTTCAGAAATTTTTTGAAAGTAATCTGACCTATTCATCAAAATATATTATCATATCAAATTATAGCTTTATTTTGCTAAATATTTTATTTTTTATAAAATTTAGTAACAAATTATAAATTCCAATTTCCAAAGTTTTATCTAAGCTATTGAAAAAATATTTTATTTGTTCTTCTGAAGCTATAACAGATGGAGAAACTTTTAAAGGAATACCTAGATTTGATCCATAATAAGTTAATATATCATAATTTTTGTACAAATGAAAAATGACTGACGCACATATTAATTTAAATATTGCTTGGTCATCCTTAAGAAACGATACTGGAATTAATTTTGAAAAGAGATAGGTAATTTTCTTAATTTTTCTAGAATTAAAAAAAATTCCATGCAGACATCCGGATCCTTTTGTTTCTAAAATTATATCTGAATACTTTAATTTCAATAAATCTAGTTCTTTGGAAATCAATTCTCCATTCTTTTGGCTTTTTTGTTCATAGTTATCTTCTATCATTATATTTATAGACTCTATTGCTGTTGCAGTTTCTTCTCCAAAGCCATTAAATGTTGTACTGTGAAGTGTTGCATCTTTAAGATTTCCGTAGGTTTTACTAAAAATTTCATCAGTAGAAATATATGCTGAAATTGAAGATTTACCCCCACCTAAAGATTTTGACGTAACTAAAATATCTGGAATAAGATTTGGATACTGTAAAAAATTAAATATTTTTCCAGTTTTAAACCATCCAGAGTAAACCTCATCAAAAATTAAAACAATATTATGCTTGTTACAAATTTCTCTAAGCTCTCTCAAAAACTTTCCTGAACATGATTTTAAAGAACTTGCACTAAATGGCTCAATGATTATTGCATAAATATTTGACTTACCATTTTTGACATGCTCTGAGATTTTAGTTTTTATACTATCTATAGAATTGTAAATAAATTCATCATTCTTCAATGTTTCTTGAAATTTAAAATAAGATGTTTCTATTGAATTAGTGATGTTGCTAGCCGCAATTGTTTTCCCATGAAATGATATATTTGATGAAAGTACAGTATCTCGCTGGCCCTTGTGAAATTTGAAAGCAAGCTTTAATGCGCCTTCAACTGCTTCTGATCCTGAATTTTGAAAATAAGAATAATTTAGCTTCTCTGGAAGTAAATTAGCAAGATTTGAACTTAATGCCGCTAAATATGGTGAAAAATAATTTTTATGCACCTCCATTTTCATTTTTCTAGAATACTCCTGCCTAATTTTTAAGATTCTTGGATGATTATGACCATGATTTAAAACACCTACTCCACCAGTAAAATCTAAAATTTTTTTACCATTACTTGTATAAATATACATACCTTCAGCCTTATCAACTAAATCTTGACCAAAACCAAATGAATTAATTAGTTCAACTTGAGAAAAATTTATATATTTTTTATATAAATTAAATACATCATCTATACTAAATTGTTCAATATCATTTAGTGAATATAATTTTTTCACTTAAAATTCTTTTTTATTTTTTCAAATTTTTTAAGTGCTGCAGATATAGTCATATCCATATCGTAATAAGCATAATCAGCTAACCGTCCTCCAAAAAAAATATTTGGTGTGCTTTTTGAAAGTTCTTTATATTTTTTTAATGCAGTTTTGCTATTGTCATCGTTGATTGGGTAATAAGGTTCTTTATTATTGTTCACAGGGTATTCCTCAATAATTAAAGTAGACTTAGGATTAATTTTTCTTTCTGGATGAAGATGTATGGGTTCATGAATTCTAGTATACTTATGGTTTAAATCAGCATAATTCATTACTGCTGTACCCTGATAATCGGGGGTAGCTTTAATTAAATGTTTAAAATTTAGAGACCTCCATCCTAATTTACCAAATTGATAATCAAAAAATTTATCTATTGGTCCAGTATAAATAGTTGCATATTTTGGTTCAAAATTTTTAAATTCTTTAAAGTAATCACAGTTAAGTAAAATCTTAATTTTTTTTGAAGATAAAAGTTTTTTGAACATTTGTGTATAACCATCCTCTGGTATTCCTTGCCAATTACAATGATTAAAATAATTTTCGTTATAATTAAATCTAACAGGTAGCCGATTAAAGGTAGAAGCTGGTAATTCTTTGGGATCTATGCCCCACTGTTTTAATGTATAATTTTTAATAAAAGTTTCATAGAGTTTTTTGCCAATTACTGAAATAGCTTTTTCTTCAAAATTTTTTGGTTTTAAAATATTAGCCTTTTCTGTTAATTGTTTGATAAAATCTTTAGCTTCCATGGGTGAAAAGTTTTTTTTAAATAAAGAATTAATCGTTTCTAGATTTATCGGCATTTGATAAACTTGATTTTTATGTTTCGTTAATACCTGATGGTTATAATTATTAAGTTTCATATATGGAGATAAATAATCCATCACTTTTTTATTTGAAGTATGAAAAATATGTGTTCCATATTTATGATATTCGATATTAGTTTTTTTACATGTGTCACTAAAGCAGTTTCCACCTATGTGTGGACGCTTATCAATTATCAAAACAGTTTTGTTTAAAATATTGCTAATACGCTCAGCTAAAACTGAACCATAAAATCCACTACCTACAATTAAAAAATCAAATTTCATATAATTTTTTTAAAATTAATAATTTCAATAAAAACTTTAAAAATAAACTTTATTAAATTAAATTTTACTATCCATACCTGTCCGGTCAATCTTTTTTTGTGTGATATAATTACTGATTTCAATTTATCATCATTTGCTGCTTTAACCGAAAAAAGAATATTAGGTGCTAAGGATTTAGAATTTACAAATTTGATATTTTTTTTTAAAAAATTATAACCAATTAATCTGTATGGAATATTTGCATCTGGCACAAATTTCCCAAATAAAATCAAATTTAAAAGTTTAAGCAATCTGGTAATAATTAGTCTATGAAATGAGTCATATCTTTTTTTACGAAAACCTAAAATTAACCAATTATCACTTTTTAATTTCCACAATTTATCAAAATCTTTAATGAAAAATTGATCATCACTATCAACTTGGAAAATAAATTTAAAATTTTTTTTTAATGCCATCTCGTAGCCCATGTACACAGTAGGTCCATGGCCTGAGTTTTTTTTATTTACAATCATTAATCTATTACTTTCTTTATTTATCTTCTTAAGAATTTTAAGAGAATTATCAGAAGATCCATCATTAATTACAATTATGAAACCATCAAATTTTTTAGCAATAAAGAGCCAATCATTAATAACTTTTTCAATTATATCTTCTTCATTAAATACTGGAATTATAATTGCTAATTTATTTTTATTAATAGACATTATTTTTTTTTATATTTAATTTTTTTAATTAACTTTGCCATTTAATCTCATCGTTAAAAATTTTTTTTAGATTAGATTGTCTAGGTTGCCATAGAAGAATTTCTTTTGCTTTTTTTATTGAACATACAAATTTTGACTTATCACCAAACCTTTTTTTAATAAAAGTATATTTAATATTTTTCTTAAAATAACTTCTAAAGTTTTAATAACCTTATCACTTATAGCCTTATTAACTAAGATGGGAATAAAATGTGTTTCTGGATTATGTAATTCTCCAATTTTATTAACAATGTCCGCAGAGCATACATTAAAAAATCTAAATATATAGATAGCAGTTTTTTTATTTTTAAAAAATTCTTTTATTTGATTTTCGTTATGATATTTGGTTTTTGCATAAATGTTATCTGGATAAGTTTGACTTTTTTCATATAAAATTTGAATAGAATTTTTGTAAACTGAAGCTGTGCCAGAAAATATAAATTTTTTTAATTCTATGTTTTTTAAAGAGTCTAGTAAATTTTGAGTTCCTATAATATTGTTATCTTTATAAGATTTTTTTTTTGTCAAAACATTATCTAACGTGGACTCAACAGCAAGATGAATTACTACATTAGGTCTTAACTCTTCAATATATTTTTTTAATTTTTTTTTATCTAAAAGATTAATTTTTTTTATTCTAAAATTTTTAAATTTTGGTCTTTGTTTGTCAATACCAAAAACATTCTTTTTTATCTTAGCAGTTAGGATTGAACCAATGTAACCAGAACTTCCTGTAATTAAAATTTTTTCTTTATGCATTAAAATAATTGGTGTTTATATTAAAATTGGATTAATATATGGTTATATGCGACTAATAAAAACATATCCATCTTCTTATTACGTATTATTTGCAATTTTTTTACTTTTTTTTTCTCACACAATTTTTTATCTCAAAAACCTAAACTTATTTTACTCCTTTTTACTTATTTTATTCTTTTTAACTGTTTGTATTTTTAAAGAAGTTCCATTTCCAAAATTTAGTTTTCAACTAAAAATTACAGATTTAAAATTAAACCACATATTTATAACATTACTTATAATTTTCCCGTCAGTTTTTTTTTTAAAAAATATTTCTTTTGGAGATTTTAATTGGGGTGGCGATCACAGAGACTTTGTTTTGGCTTCTCTAGTAAATAATGAATTTTGGCTCTCTTCTATTGCGTCTAAAAGAGATACTTTAGAAAATCTTAATATAAAAAATATTTTTTTTTCTTTTTATAAAATAAGGATTTTTTTATTAGCTATAGTAATCGGTTTAACTATTTTTCTTTATAAGAAAAAATATGGAAATTTAGCAAATATTTTTTTACTTATTATTTTTTATGCTTGGTCATCAATTGACATAATCAATACTGAAAAAGATCCAAGAGGCCTTTTTTTTATATCTTTACCGTTTAATTCCCTTTTTTATTTTTTAAAATTAAATCTGATGGATGCAATTAGATTTACAAATTTTTTTTCAATAATATTTTGGCTATTAATACTTAGACCAATTATTATTGGAGAATTTCCAGACTTAAAAATTTTACCATTTGCTTTGGCAATCTATTGGAACCCTCAAATGATATACATTGCAAATACTGGTGTCACAGAGCCATGGTCCATTATTTTCTTACTTCTTGCCATAGAAATGGTCATTAAAAAAAAATATAACTTCGCACCTCAAGCAGTTATTTTACTTGGCATAGGTGCATGCTTTAAAACTCCTATAGCCTTACTAATACCGTGCTTTTTTTTATATGGTAAACCATGGGTTAAAGACAATAAGAGACGTTTAGTTCATTGCTTAACGTTCTTTTCATCAATCTTACCAGTTTATTTTTTTACACAGTTAAGAGATGTGGGTGCTGGAACCTGGCAGCCAATAAAACTACAATACTATGGGTTTTCGCATCTAGATAATAGCTATCTTGATTTGGCTTATGTTAACCTTGACAATTATAAATTTATTTTAATTATTTTTTTTATTTGTTTTTTTATTTTTTTTAAAAATTTTATAAAAAATAAATGGGAGAGTATCTTTTTTTTATTTACTTCAATTTTTATTTTTTCTGTTTATTTTTTTAATGGATTTTTACAAATGATGCAGCACGTAATGTATTTTCGATATTATATGTGGTCGTTTATAGTGCTTTTTGGTTTTATTTTGGTCAATTCAATAAATATTCAAAAGAGATATTTACTATTAATGGTTTTTTTAATTGGGTTTGTTTATTCTTTTGATTTAATAAAATTTCTCAAAATTAATAAAAATAATTTATATAAATTAAATTTTATTTCCTTTAACACAGATCCTATTTTTCTTGGATTAGACCCTCTAATCAAAGAAAATAAAGAAATTCTGGATAAAAAAAAAATTAATGAAGTTTATATAAGTAGATCAACAAGAATAATTTATAGAATACCGCAGTATCTTTACAAAGATATAAAAATTTCAACCACAAGTAAATCTGAAATTATATGTGAGTGCAGTAAAGAAAGACCAGCTATAATAAATTTTTTTCCCAAATTAAGAAGACTATTATTAAATTGGAAAGAGGATATGGTTGGTTGGCCAGAAGGATATAATCAGCTATATGGACATAACCTAGAACAGTCACAAAATAAATGTCTTGAAAAAATGAATAGTACCTGTTCAATTGTTAAACTATTAAAAGAAGATGATGGAAAAATAATTGCAACATTAGGAATTAAATAACAATTAGGGAAAAGGCTTTTCTTACACTGGTCTTTATTTTCATAAGCGGCTTAATTGGTATATTAATTACTGAAGATGTGCTGCAAATACTGAAGAAAGGTGTTGGTTGGGTCTTAACAGTTCAAGCAAATATCTGAAGAAATTTCGAAATAAATTTCTTACTTTAATGAAATGAAAAAATTAATTATTAGGTGCTTTAGATTTATTTAAATATAATTTTTTTAAAATGATTTCTAAAGAAATTGGAATAAGCAATATTAAAGGTAATATTACTGGAAATCGATATCGCCAATCATAGTCAATTAATATAAAAGAGTGAAAAGCTGCTACAGATAAAGATAATAACATAATAAATAAAAATATTTTATTGAAAATTTTTATATAATTTCCATAAACTGCCCATATGGATATTGATAATAAGATTAAAGAGATTTGGAGCACGTTAAGAAATATATGTGCTATTGAAAAAGTGGATGCATAAGGATTAAAAAAATTAATTAATCTTAAAAAGTATATGAATATTATATCTATAAAATTGTCAGGCTTATTTACCCATGTTTCAGGACGGTCATGAATTATCATTCCATCTTTGACCCCATTAGTTATAAAATCTATCTTGGCATTTCCACTAAAATTAAATTCGATAAAATAATAGATCAAAGAGTATATAAAAGGTATAAAAATAAATGCAGTTGCTAAAGATAGTAAAATCATCTTTGGTTTAAATACAATTTGATATTTTGAAATTATAATAAAAAGTACAATTGCAAAGATTATAGGAAATGAAGATGGTCTTGTTGAGAGCAATAAAAACATTATTAAAAAAAGGTAAAAATAATAAATCTTATTTTTAGCAATTCCTTTTATTATTAAATATGTAGCAATAAGGACAAGGAATGCATAAATCATGTCTGAGAGTATGAACTTTGGCCAGATTAATATATCAACTGAGACAACAATTAGTGGTAGCGTTAAAGATATTAAAACTGGGCTCACTTTAATTAGTAATAGGCATTTTACAAAAAAAATTAGAGAAAAAAATACTAACGATAAATTTAATATTAAAAAAGCAAATTGCCATTCATTAACAAACATAACTTTGCATAAAGCAATTAATAATACAGGGACTGAAGTGAATAATAGATGTGGTCTTTTACCAGTTTTATCAATTAAAAAAAAATCATAAAAGTTAAAATTTAATCTAATTAGGTCATCTGCCCATTTAGAAAATCTTTCCGAATCAGAAGACATGGAGAACCCAGAATTTAAATGATAGTAAGCAATTAATAAAAAACATACAACAATTGCAATATATAAAAGCATGTTTCCAAATTTCCATTGAGTAGAAAAAATATTTTTCATTTAAATTATGTGATTTTATTTATCAATTAATTAAATATTTAAATTAAAATTTCACAAAGTATTTATACTTCAATATGGTAGTTAATGCTCTTATTGCATCATAAAATTGTATTTTTTTACCTTCTGCAACTGTTCTGCCTTTAAAAGAAATGGGTACTTCTTTAATTACTTCATTTAATAAAGAAATTTTTGTAGTCACTTCAGGACAGAATGCAAAATCATTTTCTTGTAAATTTAATTTCATAAAAATATTACTTTTAAATATTTTATAGCATGTGTGTGCATCTGTAAGTTTTTGATTATTTAAGAAATTTGAAATTATAGTTAATACATGGTTACCAAAAATTCTAAAATTAGAGATAAATATGTCACTATTATATCTTTTTTTTTTTAAAACTCTTGATCCATAAACAACACTTAAGTCTTTTGATATCATTATTTTAACTAATTTATTTAGATCCTTTGGATTATATTCAAGATCAGCATCTTGAATTGCAACAATATTGCCCTTTATATAGGGTATAGCAGATTTTATTGCAGCTCCTTTTCCTAAATTTTTTTTATGAAAAATTATTTTGTCAATATTCTTAATCTTTTTAATAATCTTCCTAGTTCCATCAAATGAGCAATCATCAACAATTATAATTTGTTTATCAAAATATGTATTCTGTTTTATCTTTTTTATAATTTTATCAATATAATTTTTTTCATTGTAAACAGGAATTATTATTGTAACTTTATTTTTTACCATATCTGCTATAATTATATCGTATGAAATTTTATTGAAAACTTTTAAATCTTAAATTTAGATTTTTTACTATCAGTTAAAAAAGCTTTTACTGTTTCTTTTGTAAGTTGATCAAAAGTTTTTCCAAAATTTTCTATTTTTTCAATAATTTCTGGAGGAGCGGTAATGATGTGACATCCTAATTGTTTTGCTTGTAAATAATTATATGGCTCTCTAACACTAGCCCAAAGTATTTCTACATTCTTAAAACTTTTAGCTAATTTAATACTTCTAGTAAACTCAGGAACTGGATCTTTACCCGTGTCGCCAGCTCTACCTGCAAATATTGAAATTATAATTTTTGTTTTTTTGTTAATTAATTTTAGGATTTTTTCTGTTTGTTTTGCACTAT
>TARA_B110000037_G_scaffold14016_1_pt1 | contig 11130 bp, 5 predicted proteins | sample TARA_B110000037 | Tara Oceans TARA_B110000037 (sample SAMEA4397196) | marine metagenome | biome: Polar Biome; feature: [MIX] marine epipelagic wind mixed layer (ENVO:01000061); material: water (ENVO:00002006), including particulate matter (ENVO:01000060) such as... | depth 10-100 m
GGATTTATGCTCATCATTCCTGTTTGTAAAAAACACTTATTGTACCTTATTTTATCGATTGGACTAATTACACTATCAATGTCTCCATTCCAAGTAAATAACTTAGAAGGAACGGGAGTATTAAAAACTAACTCAATGGAATCTTGGCTCATTCCACTTTTATTTAATTCGTAATAAAGTGGGCTCCGTTTTACGGCTTGATTAATAATTCTATCTACCCTAGCTTTAGAAATATCATTTGCAAATGGGGCATTTTTTTTTCTTTTAATATGTTTCCAAAAATCGGACTGAAGTTCTGTTCCTAAGTGTTGCGAAACACCATATTCAGCATACTCCTGAAGTCGAGAATCAAGGGTAGTAAATACCTTTAAACCATCCCTATATATATCATAACGTTTACCATCCACTTTTGCCATTATATATTTCCCATCTTTGTCCTTGGCGCCGGTAATCTGGTGTAAATATGCCCGTAAAACTTCTCTAAAATAAGCAGCACGTCCGAGACTATGATCAACTGATTGGTAATCTAATAAAGTGGGAATTTCCTTGATAGAATCATATACCTCTTGAGTTAATAAATCGTTTCGAACCATTTGACTAAGAACCGTGTTTCTTCTATCTAAAGATCGATGAACAAACCTTCTTGGGTTATACAATGATGGGTTTTTTGCCATTCCAACAAGAACTGCACTTTCCATTAAGTTTAACGAATCGGGTAGGCTGTTGAAATAAACTTGTGCAGCCGATTTGATACCCACTGCATTATTAATAAAATCAAATTTATTGAGATACATTGTAATTATCTCATTTTTTGTGTATTGCCTTTCTAACCTAATCGCAATTACCCATTCTTTTAATTTTTGAATTACTCTTTTAATTTTATTTCTTGAACGTTCTTGGGTAAATAACATTTTTGCCAACTGCTGGGTAATTGTACTTGCCCCTCCTTTTGTTCCCGCAAATGAAATTGCTCGAACCAAACCTCTTAAGTCAATTCCTGAGTGTTCATAAAACCTCTCGTCTTCAGTAGATATTAATCCTTGAATTACAAAAAGTGAAATATTTTTATGCTCGGCATTGCTTCGGTTTTCTTTAAAATATTTCCCTAAAACCGTACCACCAGTAGTATAAACTTCTGTTGCAAGACTACTTTTGGGGTTTTCTAATTCTTCAAAAGTTGGTAATTCCCCCAACATATTGTTGGAAATGCCTACCATTAGTAACCAAAAAAACCCAATAGGTGAAAGAAGTAACAGCCAGAGAATGATAGTTTGTTTGCGAAAATTACGTTTCTTTTTTTCTTTTATTTCAGCCATAGAACTTTTCTCTAGAAAAGGTAAAAGTAGGGTATTGAAATAGCTTGTGACCAAATCCAAGAATAGGTTTTTCAAAAATTAATGTCAATATGTAAAATTCACTACTCAAAGCAACTTAAAACTCATTCTATGAATTGGAGTAGTTCCTTTTTCACGAATTCCATCTCTATGCGCCTTAGTTGGATATCCAGCGTTTTTATCCCAAGAATAAAACGGATACTTTTTATGCATTTTAGTCATAAATTCATCCCTGTAAGTTTTAGCTAGCACGGATGCAGCCGCTATACTTAAAAACTTAGCATCTCCTTTCACAATGGTTGTATGTGGAATAAAATTGTAAGGAATGAATCGGTTTCCGTCAACAATAATATGTTCTGGACGAACACTTAACTTGTCTAATGACAGGTGCATTGCTAATAAGCTCGCTTGCAAAATATTGATTTGATCAATTTTTTTGTGATCAACAAATGCGATCCCAAAAGCAATGGCTTCTTTTTCAATTATTATCCGAAGTGCGTTTCTTTTTTTTTCTGAAAGTTGTTTCGAATCGTTCAGTATGTCATTCGAGAAATTTGCAGGCAAAATAACAGCGGCCGCACATACTGGCCCCGCTAAACAACCGCGGCCGGCTTCATCGGTGCCGGCTTCAATCGTATTTTTACTGTAAAAGGATTTTAGCATTATTTTCCTGTTCTAAACCAACTACAATCTACGAAATGATTGAATTCAATTCTTCATTCAGTCAGCATCACAAAACAATAAAAACAAATTCTAGCGATTAATCACCACCCACTGCCCAGAATGAATTAAGGACTCGGCTTGTTTAAATTTCAAGTTTTTTGTTTCTCCAGATTGAACATTTTGAATATCCACTTTATCGTTTCTTCCAATTTTCTTTTCTACACGAACCGGTTCTGGTTTTTTTCGTTGTCGACTTGGATCGTTGTAGTTGTTTTCCGCACCAATTTGATCTGGTGAAGAACCACGACCTTCTCGTGTTTTATTAGGATTTCTTCGCGGAGCTTCTACTTGTCGAACACCTTCGTCAGATTGTGGTAAAGTTGCTTTAGAAATAAAAGAGACAACTTCAGTATTAACCTCACCCATCATTTTCTTGAACAACTCAAAAGACTCAAACTTGTAAATTAAAAGCGGGTCTTTTTGCTCATATACAGCACTTTGAACTGAACTCCTTAAATCGTCCATCTCTCTCAAATGTTCCTTCCAATGTTGATCAATCATTCCCAAAATCACTCCTTTTTCCAAGGATTTTACAACTTCTTCGCCTTCGGTTTTAACTGACTTCTCAAGATCAGCAGTAACTTGAATTGATTTTTTTCCATCTGTAAATGGAACCAGAATATTTTTGAATTGCGTTTTTTCATCTTCAAAAACATTTTTGACAACTGGGTAAACCATTTTTGCAATCATTACCGATTTCTCTGCGTAATGTTTCATGGTTTTGTCAAAAAGTTTTTTTCCGGTTTCATCTGGATTTTCGGCTAAAAACTCCTCTTCATTTACTGGTGGTTCAACACCTAGGTTTTTAATACAATCCATTTCATATCCATTGTAATCTTTCCAAGAATTAAAATGGTGTGTAATGTCTAGGCAAATATCGTCTATCATATTAGCGATGTCGACTTGAACTCGCTCACCGTGAAGTGCGTGTTTTCTACGTTTGTAAATAACTTCCCTTTGCGAATTCATCACATCGTCATATTCCAACAAACGTTTCCTTGTTCCAAAGTTATTTTCCTCCACTTTTCTTTGTGCCCTTTCAATGGACTTCGAAATCATGCTATGCTGAATAACTTCTCCTTCCTTCAATCCCATGCGATCCATTAATTTGGCAATTCTTTCAGAGCCAAACAGACGCATTAAATTATCTTCCAATGAAACAAAGAACTGTGATGAACCTGGATCTCCTTGTCGCCCGGCACGTCCTCTCAACTGACGGTCAACGCGCCTCGATTCGTGTCTTTCGGTACCTATAATTGCTAAACCGCCAGCTTCTTTTACACCTTCGCCAAGCTTAATATCCGTACCTCGACCAGCCATATTTGTGGCTATTGTTACAGCGCCCGCCTTACCAGCAGCCGCGACAACTTCGGCCTCTTTTTGGTGCAATTTTGCATTAAGTACCTGATGAGCAATCCCTTTTCTCTTAAGCATTCTACTTAACAATTCAGAAATCTCTACCGACGTTGTTCCAACCAAAACTGGGCGTTTGTTGTTCACCAATTTTTCAACTTCGTCAATTACAGCATTGTATTTTTCTCGAACTGTTTTGTAAACCAAGTCATCTCGATCATCTCTTGTGATTGGTCGATTTGTAGGAATTACAATAACATCCAACTTATAAATTTCATGTAATTCAGCAGCTTCAGTCTCCGCAGTTCCAGTCATACCACTCAACTTGTGGTACATTCTAAAGTAATTTTGAAGAGTAACAGTAGCGTAAGTTTGAGTTGCAGCTTCAATTTTCACGTTCTCTTTCGCTTCAATTGCTTGATGCAATCCATCAGAATATCGACGACCTTCCATGATTCGGCCAGTCTGCTCATCAACAATTTTTACCTTGTTATCCATTACTACATAGTCCACATCTAATTCAAACATAGAATACGATTTTAGTAGTTGATTTACGGTATGTACTCGTTGTGATTTATCGGCGTAATCGTCAATTAGTTTTTCTTTGTTTTTTAATTTTTCCTCTTCAGGAGCATCAGATTTTTCAATTCTATCAATTTCTGTAGCAATATCTGGAAGAATAAAAAGATTGGCATCATCGGTTTCTCCAGTTACCAAATCAATTCCTTTTTCGGCCATTTCCACCGAATTTTGTTTTTCATCCACCACAAAATACAATTCAGAATCTACAATTGGCATCTCCTTACCGTTATCCTGTAAGTAATGATGTTCAATTTTTGTCATTTGTGCTTTGACACCTGGTTCACTTAAAAATTTAATAAGTGCTTTGTTTTTTGGCATTCCTCGAAAAGCTCTAAAAACAGCTAAACCTCCCGCTTCCATGGCTTTTTTATCGCCGGTTTGGGCAAGGTTTTTCTTAGCCTCTGCTATTAATGCGTTCACCAATTTTCGTTGTGCCCCAATCAATACTTCAATTTTTGGCTTGAGCTCCATAAACTCATGCTGATCTCCTTTTGGAGTGGGGCCAGAAATTATCAACGGTGTTCTGGCATCATCAATAAGAACTGAATCTACCTCATCAACAATAGTAAAATTATGCTTTCGTTGCACCAAATCTCCTGGTGAACTAGCCATATTGTCTCTAAGATAATCGAAACCAAATTCATTATTAGTTCCGTAAGTTATGTCTGAGTTATAAGCAATTCGTCTTTCTTCGGAATTTGGTTGGTGATTATCAATACAATCAATGGTCATTCCGTGAAATTGAAAAATTGGAGCCATCCATTCACAATCCCTTTTAGCTAGATATTCATTTACAGTTACTAGGTGAACTCCCCTATCACTAAGTGCGTTTAAGAAAACAGGAAGAGTTGCCACTAATGTTTTTCCTTCCCCAGTTGCCATTTCTGCTATTTTACCAGAATGAAGAACCATACCACCAATTAGCTGTACATCGTAATGTATCATGTTCCACTCAATCTCTGCTCCGGCTGCATTCCACTTTTTATCCCAAAATGCTTTGTCACCTTCCAAATTAACATGAGCCCGGATAGCTGCCATTTTACGGTCAAATTCGTTAGCCGTTACTTCAATAGAATCATTCTTTGTAAATCGAAAAGCGGTTTCTTTAACTATCGCAAATGCACGAGGTAAGATTTCTTCTAATACCTCATCCAACTTTGTTGTTACAACGCCTTCTAAGGAATCAACTTGAGCATACAGAATTTCTTTTTCATCAATTCTGAGCTTTTCTTCTTCGATGCGTTTTTTTATTCCAGCTATTTCATCTCTTTCCGTTTTTAGTTTTTCAGCGATAATAATCCGCAGCTTACCAGTTTCAGAACGAAGTTCATCGTTCGATAAATTCTGAAGTTCGAAAAATATTTTATTTATTTCGTCAACTCGTGGTTGTATTCCTTGTATGTCTTTTTCTGATTTATTTCCGAAAAAGCTACCAATTAGTTTGGTAATAAAATCCATAGTAAAATGTACTTATTTTCTTGAGTAAGCGTGCAAAAATAATTGAAATAGATGGTTGAATCTAAGCTCTTTAAAATGCTTTGCAATATTGTGTTAATGTATGGTCATTTGGGAAGAGATTTTATTTTTTAACTATTGATTTTCAGTAATTTACATGCAGTTCTTTTCTGTTAGCATTAATCCTTAAGGCAAAAAAAAACCGCCTAGTTTCCAAAGCGGTTTTTTACAACGAAATATTTTTTTAGTAACTAGTACTCGTCTTCATTAAAAAAGAAATCTTCTTTTGACGGATAATCTGGCCAAATATCTTCAATCGTATCATAAAGATCTCCTTCGTCTTCAATTTCTTGAAGATTCTCTACTACTTCTAGAGGAGCTCCACGTCTAAGAGCATAATCAATAAGCTCTTCTTTGGTTGCCGGCCAAGGTGCATCTTCCATGTAGGAAGCTAATTCTAAAGTCCAATACATAAGTGACTCTTAAAGGGTTTCTAATTTTTGCAAATGTAATTTTTTTAACTACACATACAACTCTTGAATTCACGAATAAGAAATTAGCTTACTTTCTTGGTTTCCAAGGCTTTTCATCCGCTTTAAGGTCGTTAGAAAACTTTCTCGATAACACGAAGAGGTAATCTGAGAGTCGATTCAGGTACTGAATGACAACTGACTCTACTTCTTCAATTTCATTGAGTTCAACAACCAATCTTTCCGCTCTACGACATACACATCGTGCAATATGTGTAAAGGAAACTAATTTATGACCTCCTGGTAAAACGAAAGAACGCATTTCGGGTAAGGTCTCATTTATTTGGTCCATTTCTTTTTCGAGTAGCTCAGCGTCTGCATCATTTAAGTCTGGAATTCTTTTTTTGGTTTTATTAGGATCTGATGCAAGGTGAGATCCAAGTGTAAAAAGGCGATCTTGAATTTCTAATAAAATAGTTTCCGTATCACTTTCAATTTTATGATCACGTATTAGTCCTATGTAGGAATTTAATTCATCAACAGTTCCATAAGCTTGAATTCTTAAGTGACTTTTTTTTACTCGTGTACCTCCCAATAATGATGTTTCTCCTTTGTCTCCTGTTTTTGTATAAACTTTCATAATTAATTAATTATCAGTACTTTAATTATATTCAAATAAACGCCATTTTCTTCTAATTGAAAAAAGTAAAGTCCTTCATTTAAAAATATTGATTGATTTCGGTAAGATTTAATCCCCTGAACTTTTCTCCCCATTTCATCCAAAATTAATACATCAATGTCTCCCTCTGGTTCAATTCTAAGCTTTATTTCGCTGCGAGATGGATTGGGGTAAACTCGTATTTTTCTATTGTTGGAATTGGATTTAACAGAAACTTTTCCATCTACAATAAATGTGTCAATTACAGTACAGCCAAGGCTGTCCGTTGCAGTTAAAATATATCTTCCTCTTTCAATTAAATTGTACAAATCTTTTGTGCTCGGGTTCACAAAACCAGTACTATCTGGTCCTTTCCAAACAAAAGAATAAGAAGGTGACCCTCCAACAATACTTACTAAAACAGAAGCTAGACCCCCAGTATCGCTAACTATTCCTGACATGCTTAGTGAGTCAGCTCCTTTTACTTCAAAGGAATCTTCAATAACACAAAGGTGATCATCGCTTACCGTGAGTTGATATTTCCCCGTTTTTAAAGAACTTAAACTGGATTCGTTTTTTGAAGTAGAGCTCCACGAGTATTTATACGTTCCAAAACCACCAAATACTTTTATTTTAATTGCACCATTTTCATCTACAAAACATTTGTTGTGTTCCTCAAAAGCAATTAGTTTTAATGAATCATACGGACCCAAAACTTTGAAACTTAATATTGATTTGCAGCCATTTCCAGAGGAGTCACTCACTGTAACTTGGTAGTTTCCGCAAGTGAGTTTTGTGCGAATAGAATCTGAGCTTTTATTGTTCCATTCAATTTTATATGGAGAAACCCCACCCAAAATTTTAATTCTTAAATAACCCAAACTGTCTCCAAAACATTTTTCATTGCGCAAGGAATCAAAACTTGTACTTAAATTGGAAGTGTCGCTCAGGGCATACGATCCAGAAGCAGAACAGCCCAAAGAATCTGTAACTGTTACTTGATAAACTCCTGCTTCAACTCCATTAATGGCGCTTAAGGAAGAATAACTACCATTTTTTCCCCATTGGTATCGGTAAGATGGTTTTCCACCCGAAACGTTTAGCACAATTTGTCCATCTTTAGCATTACATGTCGATTTTTTAATGGTAGATACAATCTTAATAGCTGGACAAGGATTAGCCACAACATTTAAATTTAAGAAAGGCAAATAATCAACAGGCCCAAATCCTGTTCCGATATTTGCTAAAACCAATCCCTTTTTAACAGGATTATCACTTACACCCAATACCACTTTTTTACCATGTGTTCTTATACCAACAAAATATTTTCCGGCTTTTAGTATCGATTGTGGAATATTAAAAGTGACCCAATTTCCAATGTGTTCTTTTTTGAGTTGAATGTTTTCATTTATTTGAGGAAAAGAATCCTTTACCACGTCTTGTAAAAACTCACTAAAAATCACCACGTCTATTGAGTCGCCAATGTTTGTTTCTTCGCGTAAATAAATAGAAATAGAGCTAGCCGTTACTTTCGAAGTAACATCAAAAAGAGATAGAATATCATAATTTTTACTAGGTCCGTACCAAAAGCCACGATTTGCTTTTTGCTGATCAATTCTAGAATAAACAGTATCAGTCACTTGCAAATCAAAAGAAATTGTATCGTTAGAATTATCGCTATCTACTGAATCGGAATGAAGAAATGTGGTGAGTGAATAATTACCACTTCCATTTGCCAAAGAATATTTAGAAAAAGTTTGTGCGTCTTTTGCTGAAACTGCTGCAAGGTTCCCAAGAAATGACTTTTCACTTGCTTTGTTTTGTCCAGAAATTACTGTTGTAACAAAAGTATTTGACGCTGTTTTTTTAGAAATGTTTGTTGCTTTTGCATTGGTTTCTATAAACAAATAACTGGCTTGACTTTTAGGAATTTTTTTATAAAAATCTGCTACCGTTTCCGTGTTTACTGTTAGAGAATCTAAACGTAAATCAAGTGTAGAAACTGGCTCGTAAATTTCAATATCATCAATTGCCAAACCAGAGGCCCAAGTAGAATCATCGCTATAAACAAATTTGAACCTGGAATTTACAATACTTCCATTTGAAATTAAAACTTCGTAGTCTTTCCATTTTTGGTCGGGTGCTATTTCGGCAATAAGTATCCAAGCGGATGAAACTTCAACGTAAACCTTTGCCGATTCCGATTGCAATACTCTATTGAAATAAGCCGAAAATCTAAAAATTGCACCACTGGTTCCACTAAAATTAATAATGGGGAGAATTAGCTCATCTTGGTGTTTGTTGCAATTACAGACATCGTCGTTGGTGAATGCAAAACTTGAATGAGCAGGTACTTTAAATATTTGACCTTTGTTGCTCTGGGTAGAATTGCCTCTTTGAAATCCTTTGTCAATAGCATTTTTAGAGGAAGTAGTAATTCCGTTTAGTGGAAAAGTACTTCCAATACCTTCAAAGTTTTCCTTCCAGATTAATGCACCAACGGCAGCCAATTGACCTGTTTTAGAAGAATGCTTTTTTACATTAGATTCTATAATAATTGGGTTTACTGCATTCTTATTCTGTTGTGAAAACAAGAAATTTGGCAATAAAAAAATGGAAAAAAGAATGAATATCTTCATGGGTTCAAAAAAACAAAAAAAGGGAACGCAATGGCTCCCTCTTTATTTTAATATTTCAAGAAAATTTTACTTTATGCTTCTACCTCTTCATAAGACTCAATAGGAGGGCAAGCACACATTAAATTACGATCGCCAAAAGCATCATCAATTCTTGCAACTGGAGCCCAGTATTTTTGCTGAGCCACATAAGGTAAAGGAAAAGCCGCTTCTTCCCTAGAATATGGTCTGTCCCAATTACTGCTAGTCACTTCCTCAACAAGATGAGGAGCGTTTTTCAATACATTATTTGTAGCGTCTGCTTTTCCAGATTCAATAACCGCTATTTCTTTTCTAATTTGGATTAATGCATCACAAAAACGATCTAATTCCGCTTTAGTTTCACTCTCAGTTGGTTCAATCATTAAAGTGCCTGCAACCGGAAATGAAACCGTTGGTGCGTGAAACCCATAATCAATTAATCGTTTTGCGATATCTACAACCTCAACGCCAGCAGATTTTTTAAATCCACGGCAATCTAAAATCATTTCATGTGCAACTCTACCATGCTCACCAACGTAAAGCAAATCATAATGCCCATCCAATCTGTTTTTCATGTAGTTTGCGTTTAATATGGCAAACTCGGTAGAAGATTTTAATCCTTCTCTACCTAACATTTTACAGTAAGCGTATGAAATTAATAAAATAGAAGCACTTCCCCAAGGAGCAGCACTAACTGCCGAGATTGCATCTTTATTATCTGTTAATCGCACAGAATGTCCCGGTAAAAACTTCATCAAATGTTTGCCAACTCCAATTGGACCAACTCCTGGACCACCACCACCATGAGGGATAGCGAATGTTTTATGTAAATTTAAATGACACACATCCGCTCCAATTGTAGCAGGATTAGTAAGTCCTACCTGAGCATTCATGTTTGCACCGTCCATATAAACCTGACCACCATTTTGATGAATAATCTCCGTCATTTCCATAATTGGAGCCTCAAATACACCGTGAGTTGATGGGTAAGTAACCATAAGACAAGCAAGATTTTCTTTGTGTGATTCCGCTTTCTCTTTTAAGTCTTCCAAATCAATATTTCCGTTCTCGATACTTTTTACAACAACTACTTTCATACCTGCCATAATAGCTGAGGCAGGATTAGTTCCGTGAGCCGAAGAAGGAATTAATGCAATATCTCTATTGGCATCGCCATTAGATTCATGATAGGCACGAATTACCATTAGACCTGCATATTCTCCTTGTGCCCCAGAGTTTGGTTGAAAAGAAACTGCAGCAAATCCAGTAATAGCGCACATCCACTTTTCTAAGTTCTGAATTACGTGATTATATCCAATGGATTGATCTGCCGGAATAAATGGATGCATGGCAGAAAATTCAGGATAAGATACTGGGAACATTTCTGTTGCAGCATTCAATTTCATGGTACAAGAACCTAAAGAAATCATGGAATGAACCAATGAGATATCTTTATTCTCTAATTTTTTCAAATAACGCATCATTTCACTTTCCGAGTGGTAGGAGTTGAAAGTTGGATGAGTCAAAAATTCTGAAGATCTTATTAATGAATCAGGAATTCCTCCATTTCCATTATTCGAATTGGATTTAGATCCAGCTATTTCTTCAAATATTGAAATAACATCTGCAAGATCATGGTCTAAAACAGTTTCATCAAGACTTATTGAAACTGCGCCATCTTTATACCAAAAGTTAATTTCTTTTTCTTCAGCTAATGGTCTAACTATTGCTTCACTTGCTTCTATGGTAATGGTATCAAACCAAGTATCGTTTTTCAAATTAAAACCTAGAGATTTTAAAGCTGCCCCAAATACATTTGTTTTATTTTGAATTTCAGAAGCGATATTCTTAAGTCCTTCAGGGCCATGATAAGTGGCATAAGCACCAGCCATGTTTGC
>TARA_B110000037_G_scaffold184421_1_pt1 | contig 11130 bp, 10 predicted proteins | sample TARA_B110000037 | Tara Oceans TARA_B110000037 (sample SAMEA4397196) | marine metagenome | biome: Polar Biome; feature: [MIX] marine epipelagic wind mixed layer (ENVO:01000061); material: water (ENVO:00002006), including particulate matter (ENVO:01000060) such as... | depth 10-100 m
GAAGAAGAGGAAGAAGAAGAAGAGGAAGAAGAGAAGCCTACATTTCCAACAAAATCATCACATCAGCCGTCGGCAGACACGGCAGACGAGGAAGAGACTAGTGAAGTGATTGAGATAGAAATAGACGATAAAACATATTATTGCGACGATGAAGAAAATGGAAACATATACGAGGAAGAAGATGGAGAGGTCGGAGACATTGTTGGTGAAATTAAAGATGGAGAAGCTACATTCTTTGAATAATTTTTATGGTGTTATAATATAAATGATTGATAATCTATGTCCACCTGCAATATTATATTTAGGGTTTTCATTAACACAAATAATAATAGATACGTTTAAAGGACATTACAATACTGCGTTTTTTAAAACGGTTGTAATGTTCATATTCACTATTCTATTGAATATAATGTGTAAAAGAGGATTGGGTGTTATTTCGTGGATAATTGTATTTATCCCTTTCATATTAATGACATATATAACCGCTGTTCTACTCTTTGTATTTGGATTATCCCCTTCAAGTCAAGAAACTAATTATAATGTAAAATATCCTTCAGATTATCCAGATGAATTATTAGTAAAAAGAGATCCACACGAAGATCCACATGAAGATCCACATATGGAGTAGTCTTCAATACAAATCAATTAAAATAAAATAAAGAATTACGTAAAACAATTCTACGAATTAGTAAATAAACTATATATAAATCATTTAAAAATATAAGTTTTTAAATGACTATACAAGATGAACGTAATTTTTGAGATAATGAATATAATAGGAAATGTATTGTATTTATTAGTTGACATGTTAATACTGAGTGGAATATTCATATTATTCCCACTAGAGGATAGAAGTGTTAAAATGCTTTTACATAAATCATCAATACAATCATGTAATACATTTTGTAACAACGTTAGTTTCGATATTAGTTGGAAGATGTGTGAAATAATTACAATTGTACAAATATCATACAGGAAAACGATATTACCCAAGTTTCACAGTATCACAGACAATTACTTTAGAAATATAAATGCGGTTTTATTAATAAAAAACGGAGAAGAAATTGCTCAGTTTAAAACATGGCAATTATTTGAAGAGGAAAAAGAAAAAGAAAAAGAAAATGTAGATTTTGATTTGATATTATATACAAAATATAACGAAATAGAACCAAAAAAGAATTATACGTTAATAATTAGAGATAAGTGTTTTCCTACACTTTGTTCTACACCAGATAGCTTGTTGAATATTAAATGTGACGTAAATTTTATTGTGTTTCAATTGACTAGTGATGGAAACAAATATGACATTAATCTGAAGGGACCTCGAAATTTTTTGGTCAAAGACAATGTACTACAGTATCCTTTTTTTAAATGGTATATAAAAAAGGTATATGATGTCATTTTATCCGAAGAATTCAGTGTAAATTATATGACAAGCGATATGTCGATTGCCAATTTACATAATCCATTTTTTATAAAATTCAACGAAGACGGTGTCACCTCATTTTCGTCTGGAAAACCAAAAGTAGTATCAATAGTAAAAGACGATGTATTGGATGAAAATGATACATCATCTAACGAAGACACAGAATCAGACACAGATCAGCAGTCGGCAGACACAGACACAGAGACAGACACCGATACCGATACCATCGAAGATCCCCAGCCGTCGGCAGACACAGACATAATGATTTCTGAGCGATTAAAACATTCTCTAGAATAATGGTTTATAATAATAATAATATAAAATAATATAAAAAAAAATTGACAAGGTATAGTATAATGGAGGAACCCCATAGTTTGGTTAATTCATCCATGCAGCAACATCAACAACAACATCAACCCTCAGTTGAGCAAGAGAAAATTTCAGAAAAACACGATCTATCTGATGAATGGTGTTTTTGGGCTCATTTACCACATGATACTGACTGGTCTCTGAATAGTTACAAAATTATTTATAATATAAAGACCGTAGAAGATACCATTGCTTTGAACGAAGCATTGCCATCTGGTCTAGTGAATAATTGTATGTTGTTTGTAATGCGTAAAGGAATTACGCCACTATGGGAGGATCCAAAAAACAGGGGCGGTGGGTGTTTTTCATATAAAGTAAGTAACAAAATTGTATATGATTGTTGGAAAAGTCTAACGTATAGTTTAGTCGGAGAAAGTTTATCAGACAATAAAAAACTACAAAATGATATTAATGGTATCACCATTTCTCCCAAAAAAAACTTTTGTATAATAAAAATTTGGCTAGCAACCTGTAATTTTCAAAATGCATCACTTATTAATTGTAGTAGTGGAATAGATGCACACGGTTGTCTCTTCAAGAAACATTCTCCGGAATATTAATATATCGTAAATAAAAATACACGAATAAACATAAACAATCTTTTTTATTTAGTCGAAAATATTATTTTTTATATCATTATAAAATATAATACTTATGTCTCAAATGACAGATGAACAAATGGGTGCGTTAGCTAATTTAGTTGGTGAATTAAAATTATCACCAGTTATCGCAATACCAGAAAGTAATGTTGATAATAATGTTCCTGCTAATATAGCAAGACCACTTCGCAGTACTAGATATAGTGGTAGTTACGCGGAACCTGATTTACGTAAACGATTAGGTGGAAAAAAATCTAGAAAAATGAGAGGTGGTGGTAAATGTGAAGATAATTGGTATGTTAATATGGCAGTTAATTCGGCAATTGTTATGAGTGGTACCGCTGCTGCGATAGGTGTTGGGTATGGTGGTTATGCTGCGTTGGCACATTTTATGGACGCATTTGGTTTAGATGAGACAGTTAAAGCTAGTGTTGAAACAATATACCAAACTGGTATGGCTATTGGTAAAACAGTAGGTACCGCAGGAGCATCCGCTGCGTCAGGAGCTATGGATATTGCTGGAAGCGCTGTAAGTGGATTGAAAAGTGCGGCACCGGCATTTGGAAAGGCCGCCGGATCAGTAGCATATACTGGTGCAATGGCTGGTCCATTAGTAGCATTAGGTAGATATGTGGGTACCGAACAAAGTGCTCGTGACGATTTACAAGGTATATTATCTCGATTGGAATCTCAATATACGGACTTAACTAACAAAATTGGCACCGTTACGCGTTCGATGGTTTCTAAAAAAGAACAATACTCTAGCCAAATTCATGATATAAGAACTAAAATTGAGGAATACAATAACAACACACATGCCGTTGCTGCTGTTGCTAAGAAAAATACTACTGATAATTTTAATTCTTTAAAAAGATCGTTATGTAATGCAATTGATAGAGGAATGAAGACAAAAGAAGATATTGAAAATATATTTAATCCTTATTATGGAATGAATATAGCATTTGGTGGAAAACGAAGAAAAAGAAGTAGTACTAGACGTTCAAAATCACGTAATTCACGCAGTACTTCTAAGGGACGCAAGTCAGGAAACAAATCTAAAAAAATGAAAGGCAAAAGAGGAAAGAGAAGTGTTAAACGACGTTCTTCTAAACGTTAATAAATATATTCACAAATCCAGTGTAAAATAAAATAATTATTTTCAATTATTTTATTTTTAGTAAAGTTATAATACTTGGTTGAAATTAAGCATTATGTTTAGATGGAAGAGGACTCAAGCATAGCTTAATTGTACCTAGACTAGCAACATAGTACTTGACGACTAGAGGCAAATCGTTTTCCAAATACATTTCAATTTGACTACATAGATTTGTACATTTGATGAAATAACCGAGATTCTTTAGCGAAAATTCACCTTGAATGATTTTACTCGCATCTTGCTTTTCAATGAATTCCATTCCACCACTTGATTCTTCACGCTTCACTTCAGCAGTAGCAAATTGTCCTTCACATCTAAAAATTAGCTCGTTTCCGACCGATTTAATTTCCAGTCTCTCTGAAATACAGGACAAGTCGCGAATAATCTTTTGAAAATCGGAAGAAGGAAGATTAATAACGGAAGAAAAATGAACATTGGGTTCTTCAAATTCATCCGAATCAGGTTCGATCAATCTTAATTTTTGGGTTTTACATTGTTTAATATCACCATTCTCAAATTTTAATCCCAAAAAGGAAACAATTCCGTCATGATAATCATTGTTTTCAATGTAAATAGTCAATGTGTCATCATTGTCAATCGAATTAATGAGCTTGAACAAATGAAACATATTTACACCGACGACGATTTTGTCCTTCTTACATTCATAGTGTTCGAAATTCTCAGCAGCCAAGAATAAATGAGCCAACATGGTATGCGATTTGTCCATATTAATAATACGAATCCCATCCTTCTTAAAGGTAATATTCGTTTCCAATAAAATATCTTTGAGTGCGGTCATCAATGTTCGAAATGGGGCAATTTGCACCGTTTTAATTGTTAAAACATTGTTTTCACTGTTCATACCTATAATTGAATTTTATGTAAAAATCTTTAAATAGTTATGCGTTTATATTTAATTTTCTGCGCTGTTTATGATAATTATATTTATGTGTATATGTATGGAAAATATCTTAACAAAATAATGCGAATAATTATATTGTAGTCATATTGTATATACATACCAAAAATGAAGGTAAAAAATGGGTTTAAATATAAAATAAATGGATGGACATATATATCTATTAAAGGGGAGCCTTATGAAAGAGGGTTCGCCCATGGAACATTATTAAAAGAGGAAATCAAAAAATGTCTTACCACCATGGAATGGAATCTCTACGATTCACATGGACTAAAAATGGCTTTTTTCAAGGAAATCAGCAATTTCTTTTTCAAAAAGACAATCGAGGAAAATTTCCCAGAATTTTTCAAAGAATTAAGGGGAATTGCAAAAGGAGCCAAAGTAGATTTAGAGGAATTAATCTTATGGAATAATATTGCTTCTCTCGATTACGCTTTGCCCAAATTATCTCTCTATTTAGACGAAATGCCTCACTTGAAAGAAAAATACAGTCATTTGTTGGAGACTCTCCCATCAGGTGGTCAAATGGAAGGAGGATCTACCTTGTTGAATAAAACGAGAGGTTCAAAAGACAAATGTTCCGCTTTTATGGCTCTTGGCGATTACACGAGTGATGGGAAAATTTGTTGTGCCCATAATTCTTTTGATAATTTCATCGATGGTCAAAGCTTCAATATTGTGTTTTATATTAAACCGAATAAAGGACATCGTATGTTGTTTCAAGGAGCACCTGGATACATTTCTAGTCAGACTGATTTTTTCATCAATAGTAAAGGATTTATCGGCACTGAAACAACCATAGGTGGATTCAATGGTTATAAACACGGTGATCCAATTACATGCAGAATACGAAACTGTATGCAATATGCCAATACTTTAGACGATTATGTCGCTTTTTTAAAAAAGGAGAATTCTGGTGATTATGCCAATTCGTGGTTAATTGGTGATACAACACACAATGAAATAATGCGAATAGAATTAGGTCTTGAATACGTTAATGTAGAGAGAAAAAAGAATGGTTATTTCATTGGATTTAATGCACCATATGACGCACGTATTCGAAATTTAGAATGTGTGAATAGTGGATTTGACGATATTCGAAGACATCAGGGCGCTAGAAAAGTACGTCTTGAAGAATTAATGGATAAAAACAAGGGGAAAATAAATATTCAAATAGCGCAAACCATAATCGCTGACCATTATGATGTCTATTTAAAGAAGATAAATCTCTGTTCTAGGACAGTATGTTCGCATTATGAATTGGATGACAGAGCATTTATGAGTCAAGGCGATAGACCACTGCCTTATCAGCCTAGAGGAGCAGTTGATGGATGTGTAGCAGATACCGAATCGTGTAAGAAAATGGCATTTTACGGCCGTTGGGGTTCATCGTGTGGTACTCCATTTGTAGTGAAGGACTTTATAGAAAAAAATATGCAATGGAAACGATATGCTCCTTATTTGGTCGATAGACCGTCTCAACCATGGACGTATTTTATAGCAATTGATAAAACATCCAATATTAGTAATACCAGTGCTAGAACAATCAAGCGAATAAAAAGAAAAACCAAAAAAAATAAGACGAAACGTAGAAAATCAGTTCGATCAAAAAAGTAAAAATAGATGAATGATAATTTTAGTTTTTTAACTAAAATTATTTAATAATACCTAAAAACATTTTATAGTATTACATCAATAATGCCTGATTACACTGTCAATGTCAATAATAAACACAACGATTATATATGTAATCCTCATAAATTATACGATATTGCTGCTATTTATCCATTAAGTCCATGTCGAACGCATTGTGTAGAGTGTAAAAAGAAAAATGTACATGGTTATACAAATCCAAATCACGCATCCAATCCATTCGGTTATTGTTATCTTTATCCAATGATTTGTATTTCATGTTCTATTAAACGTAAAAAATGTATGTGGTGTAAATAAATTATACTAGGTATTATATGATAAAACCATTTAAAATGATTTCGCTTAATAAAATAAGCATGAGTGATAAATTGACGCAAATAGTAAGTGATTTATATTCCAAATATGAAAGTAATCCAGTTATTTTGAGCAAACTGGTACAAAATATAGAAAATATGCCGACTATGCTAGAAACGACCAACAATACGATTATCGAACGTGCCGAGAGAAAAAGCAAATTAGAAAGCGAATCAGAAACATTTATATACAAGTTTTTACATAACCACAAGTATTATTACCATTCAACAAGTGAATTATTTTTTGAATACAAGAACGACACTTATTTATTGGTGAAAGAGGACGATGTTCAGCATACAATTTTGACTACCATTAGCGCAAACAAGTCCTTGATGGATTGGAAACATAGGTTGAAAATAACTATATTGAAGAAAATCAAGGAGCGTGATATATTTTCATGTATTCCAGAATCAGAAACGATTCAATCCGTTATCAACCGTTTATCTCCGTCTATATGCGATTCAAGAGAAAAAGCCAAATATTTCTTGACTATTATAGGTGATATTCTATTAAAGAAATGTAATCTAATTTACTTTACTAGTCCAAAAATCAAACCATTCTTGAAAGAATTAAATAATTTGTCATGTATGTTATTTGGTTCGCCAAATTTATTGAATATTTTTAAATTCAAATATTACGAGCATAATTTCAGCGAATGTCGTATTGTGGATATACACGATGCGACTAATTTAGATAGTTGGAATACCTATTTCAAACAGAGAAGTGCTCTTGATCTGTTTTGTGTAGCTGCTCATTATTCGACCAGATATGATAGTGCGGATAATTTTTTACAAGAGCATTGTAAAGACGAAGACGTGAAGAAATATGCTCAGTATCTTAAAAACAATAACGAGAAGCAAATTATCAATCATTTTTGTGAGAAAAACATTGAGTCAAGTGAAGACTGTTCTATTTCTTGGAAGAATATGCAATATTTATGGAAGCAATTTATTGAGACGGAAAAATTACCCAATGTCTTTTTTACGTCCGTATTAAAGACGAGATTAATAGAGAAATTAAAATACGATGGACATTCAGATGTATTTATGGATTGTACAAGTAAATTATTACCGACTGTTAGTAAATTTATTCAGTTTTGGACGGACAGTATTGTTATAAATACATTACATGATGATACTTGTAGTGATCACGATAATGAAGAATTGGAAATAGACGAGCTATGTTCTTTATTTACACATCATATGAAACATACTATGACTGAAAAAAATATGCTGGATTTAATAAAGCACTATTATCCGGATACCTATATTGAAGACGACAAATATTTGGTCCATACCAGATGTAATATGTGGGATAAAAAACAAGATATTATTCAATCTTTGAAAAAATATAAGAATGTTCATCCGGATCATGAGATATTATCAGATGTAGATGAAATTCCAATCAATGAATTATATCAGTTTTATTGCAAAGGAAAGAACAAATTTATTACTAGTAAAAGATACTTTGAAAGATTCATTAAAGAAGAATATGAATTGTATATTGTGGAGGATAGTTTTATTAAAGTTCAATCTTTTGATAATATGTAAATTTTCAGTGGTATAACAAAAAGGCCACCTAATCTAGTATAGTTTATCAATATATAAAAGTGATATAGATATAATATTATTATTATTAATATTAATAATATTATTATGGCAGATAGTAATGAGAGTTCAACCGGTTCAACCGGTATACTAGATAGTTTAAAAATGAGTATTTTATTAAATATGAAAACAGGTGATCCTATGTATGATATGATTCTTTCGTTTATGCTTACGTCATTTATAGCAATTTTATTTACTCAGTTTCAAAATATATTTGAAATATTTAATTATCGAAGAATCGGTAATTATATTAAAACGTCATTTTCTACAAAAATTACGATTGAAGGAAAACGCACGTTTAGAAATAGTCATTGGTCTGCGAAATATAATAATGTATGGAGTAAGCGATTTGATGCTATATGGGATCATATTAACAATCACTCTGGGTATGAAGGTATTAGTTGTTTGAAGGAAATGATGGGTTCAGGTAATTATGGTGATGACTGTATTGAATCTACTAATAATACTAAAAAAAAACTAGCAGGTGATATTTATGTGGTAGATCAAGGATATGTTTCGTTTCCTCTAGATAATATGAAAACAATATACGCGACTGTTAATTTTTCTAACAATAATACTGATTCAGAAAAAATGATCGAAATGGTTGGAAAATTAGAAACAATTACAATTGAAATTTATAGTTTTTCTAAGTCAATAAAAGAGTTGAAAGAATATGTAGATGAATTAACTCTCATGTATATGAAAAAGATTGAGGATAAACGTCATAATAAAATATTTATTTATACTCTTCAAAATATGAAGACGGAAGATGATGGTGGTAAATATCAATGGATAGAGCGACCGTTTAAATCGAATAGAACATTTGACAATTTATATTTCGACGGAAAACGTGAATTAATTGACAAGATCGATTTTTTTGTTAATAATAAAGAATGGTACGAAAAAGAAGGTCATCCATATACACTTGGTATAGGGTTATCTGGTCTTCCTGGTACTGGAAAAACATCCATTATTAAAAGTATTGCCAATAAATTAGGTCGTCATTTGATTCAGATCCCTTTAAATAAAATAAAATGTGAGGATGATTTCTATAAATACTATTTTGAATCTACCTACAATCATCATAACGATACGAATACGGTTGATTTCGATAAGAAGATTATAGTGTTGGAAGACCTTGATTGTATGAGTGATTTAGTGTTAGATCGAAGTAAAAAAAACATAGAACCTATTGACACTCTCGCTATAGATGGATTAGCTAATAGTAATGATATGATGCTTGAAACCATTGTAAATGCGGTTAAGGTAGCTAACAACAATGATCCTGACAAAACGTCAGGTCAAACGTCAAAACCACCCACGTGTAAAAATCTATTCGTAAAAGAGAATAAATTGACATTGTCGTTTATTTTGAACATATTAGATGGACTAGACGAAAACTATGGCAGAATTTTAATTATAACCAGTAATTTTTACGAAAATATTGACAAGGCACTTGTTCGACCAGGTAGAATAGATTTAAGGGTAGAAATGAAAAACGCGAGTATTCAAACGATTAAAGATATGTACTTACATTATTATGGAACCAAAATACCTCGTCAATATAATAGTATCTTAAAAGATGACGTTATTAGTCCTGCTGAAATCGTGAATATGTATAGAACGACAAATTCATCTAAAGAATTTATTGAGACCATGGTTCTAAAATTCCAAAGTTCCTAAATGTATAAAATTTTATAAAAATGTATAAGAAATATTATATAAATAAGTAAGAAAAATTTACTTATTTATTTGTTAGTTAGTTAGATAGTTAGATAGTTAGATAATTAGATAGTTAGTTTATTAAATGATTATATAATCTACTTTCTACGAGAACCCTTTCTCTTACGTGTTCCACGCTTTCTTCCCTTTTTGGTAACAGTACCGAAAACACCACTACCTTTGGGTTGAAGGTGACCTTTAAGATGCTTTTGTGTCTTGGCCAATTCACTCTTCTTTCTAGAAACAATATGTCCGTTATGCATCTTAAGATCTGACTTCTTTAATCCACCAGCGGTTTCATGAGCAGTTCCATGCCAAACTTGTGCGCGTGATCCCTCCAACTTTTCGTATTTTTGATTTCCAATGTGGTATTTACCGTCAGGCTTTCTATCGTGTCTCTTAACCATTATAATTTTTAGAGAGAAAAAAATATTTCTAAAGTATTATAACGCATTTTGTTCGCATATTTAAAAGGTATTTTTTGGTGATTGTCCATAACCACTTGGACCTCCACTTCGTTGTCCATATCCATTAACATAAACATTTTCACGCACCCAATTAGCATTTCTCATATGTGATTGAACATTAATTAAATCAGTCATTCTTTGAGCTCTAGTAGCACGGTGGTTTATGACTACACCATTAGAAAATCCAGTCATCTTAGTAATATTACAACCTGCCAACCTTGAACCGCAACGAGGCTTTTTTGGCTTAACCGGCTCAGGCACAGGTACATGCTCAGGCACAGGTACATGCTCAGGTTCAGGTTCAGGTTCAGGTTCAGGTTCAGGCTCTGGTTCAGGCTCAGGCTCTGGTTCAGGCTCTGGTTCAGGCTCAGGTTCAGGCTCTGGTTCAGGCTCTAGATTAATAATATTAAATGGGTAAATTTTTAAAGGTGGATACAGCCTAACATATGGAAATCTAAAAAAAGTATAGAGAGGTGTTTCTAAAGCGTCATATTTATCTATAAACGCATGAGCATCATAAAACATATTATACAAATTTGTGTCTTTAGAGACAGTCCATATACGAATATCTTGATTAAAAAAAGTTGCTTTATTAAACATATTGTTCATATTTGTTACGTTATCAGTGATCCATTTTGATATATCTTCATTAAAACGTCGTTTATTACAAAACAACCTACTCGTGTCATATATTTCACTCGTATCCCAATCACGAATATGTCCAAAGTATGTATCATTATTAATATTCGTAAATATAGATGCATTAGGATTAGTGATCCATTGATCTACAACTGTATATATATTGGTAATTGATTCATAATCATTCGTCAGTTTTGTTCTTAGGGGTTCAGACTCAGG
>TARA_B110000037_G_scaffold127019_1_pt1 | contig 11117 bp, 6 predicted proteins | sample TARA_B110000037 | Tara Oceans TARA_B110000037 (sample SAMEA4397196) | marine metagenome | biome: Polar Biome; feature: [MIX] marine epipelagic wind mixed layer (ENVO:01000061); material: water (ENVO:00002006), including particulate matter (ENVO:01000060) such as... | depth 10-100 m
ATAGAGGCCCATCGCTAGAAAAAACCGCACCCCCACCGGTGGCGTCTCCCCTGTAACCCGCACCCTGATCCCCCTTTCCTACTTCTTGAACCACGAAAAGTCCCACTTCCTCAAGTTTCAGGGATCAGGCGTGAAGGATTCGGGAAACACTCGTAAGTGTTCAGTCTCAGTGTTCAGTCTGACTTCTTCCGAAAAAAGAGAAAGTCCTAATCCGTTATGGATCAAGGCTTTAATTGGATCCGGCGCTTGGAATCGAACCATCTCACTACTGCTTTCGAAGATAGTCCAAGAGAAGCCGCACCCCAACACCCGTGCCTTTCGGCCCGCCCTGGTAGTCGCGATCGCTCGCTCCCCAGGCCGTCCCGGCAATGTCGAGATGGGCCCAAGATATTTCCCCTACAAAGTTGGAAAGGAAAGCTCCCGCCGTCGATGACCCGGCACCCGTTCCAGGACTGCTGATGTTCCTTAAATCTCCAACTGCCCCCTTCATATCCTTCTTGTGAAAATCGATGATCGGCAGCGGCCATACCGCTTCTCCGGTGGCTTCACCCGAACCCACCAGCGAATTGATCAAAGCCTGATCATTCCCCATTACCCCACTCAATTCGTGACCAAGCGCGACCACGACCGCTCCAGTGAGCGTGGCAAGGTCGATCATCGCATCCGGCTTGATCACCTCGTCGGCATAAGCCAAAGCATCCGCTAAAATTAAACGTCCCTCGGCATCGGTATTGAGCACTTCAATCGTGAGGCCATTGCAAGCCGTCACAACATCCCCGGGTTTGTTCGCCATGCCATCGGGCATGTTTTCCGAAGTTGGAACCAGCCCGTGAACTTCAACATCAGGATTCAAACCAGCCAGAGCGTGGAATGCTCCCAAAACGGCCGCTCCACCCGACATGTCGTATTTCATTTCGTCCATCCTCGCGGACGGTTTAATGCTGATGCCACCGGAATCAAAAGTCAGCCCCTTCCCCACAAGACAAACCCGGCGTTTTGCCTTTTGGGTTGGTTTGTATATGAGATGAATCAAATACGCGGGCTCCGATGACCCTCGCGACACGGAAAGCAAGGATCCCATCTTGAGCTTCTCCATCCCCTTCTCGTCGATCGCCTTGACACTGATCCGGGGAGAGAGTCGTGCAATCTTGCGCGACTCTGTCACCATATCCCTCGGGCGCATTTTATTCGCCGGAGTATCCTGTAATCGGCGAGCCAAGGCATTTCCACCACCAATTATTTCCCCTCTCTTTGCGCCCCGATTGAAATCCGCTTGGGCTTGAATCGTGACCTTTTTGAGCGAAGGACTCTTTGGCGTGCTTTGAAAGTCGGTTAACCGGTAGGCTCCCATTACAATCCCCTCTCCCAAGGCTTGACCTATCGCAGTCGCCCGTTTTCCAAGCGCAAGATCGACCCAAAAAGTTACGGAAGAAGCATCCGTTTTCTCGGCCTTTTGAACCGCAATTGCGGCCGCCCGCCGCGCGATATCCGGATCAAATTTATTTCCCTTCCCCAGTCCAATGAAAAGAACCCGGGACGCTGGACCTTCCACCGCATCAGTGAAGCGCGTTTCGCGGGATTCACCTCCAAATGACTTGAGTGCATTCGGTGGCACCGAAACACCCGAAGGGATCTTGGGAGTTTTCCCTTCAGCAGAAATTACAATCAGGAGGTCAGTTTTCGTCAATCTCCCGGAGAGAGGTTTAAAAGCAATTTTCACCCCGCATTCATGGCCATGTGAAACATCCAACTCCAGCGCAATCGTATGTGATCACAAATATCGGGGGCAGCCATGTCTCTTCAAACAATTTTTTGGTCATTGCCTTCAGAGAGAGACCAACGAATTCTTACGATTCTGATCTCATTCCCTCTAAATTAATGCGCTATCACTTCGCCCTGCTTTCCTCATCAATTCTGCTGAGTTTAAATTCCATTTCGCAAGCCGAGAAAGTGGCCCTGCTTGAAATTATTCCAGATCTAACCAAATCAATCGATTTTGAACGAAAAGGAGAATTTCATCTCGGCCCAACAGGATTGAAAGGATGGATTAATACCGGCAAAAACTTCATGACGACTAACGCGCGGCAGATTCTGGTCACAAAGATCTCCCCCGGCTCGCCGGCGGAAGAGAACCTGAAGGTCGGAGATGTCATCATCGGAACGGGAGATAAACCTTTTGATCGGGATGCCCGGCGGGCTTTGGGAGATGCCATCAACACAGCCGAACGCGAGAAGAATGACGGCAAACTGAAAATCATATATTGGCGCCCCAAGATGGACACGACGGTCAGAACAGGCTCAATCTCAACAGCTGAACTCAACCTGCCGGTGATGGGCTCCTATAGCGAAACGTCTCCATGGAATTGCCCGAAGTCGGAACGCATCCTCACAAGCTCCCTCAATAATCTCCTGGAACGGAATGATTTCGGACGCTTTGGCGCCTCGGCTCTCGCCCTCCTCGCTACCGGAGAACAGAAGTATATCGATATTGTCCGCGACTACATTCACAAACAAAAGTGGGCCAAACCGGACATCAAAATCAGCGTCGAACAGGGAGGACTAGTCTCATGGTCATGCGGCTATCAAAACCTCCTGCTCACGGAATACCACCTTCTTACCGGAGACAATTACGTCCTGCCTGCCATTCGCGAATACGCTGTGAAAACTGCCATGGGCCAGAGTCATGGTGGCACCTGGGGACACGGATTTGCCTGGAAAACAATCAACGATGGAAACCTCCACGGCCGGCTCTCTGGTTACGGCGCACTCAATCAATCCGGACTCCCCTGCTACCTCTCGCTTCTTCTCGCCAAAAAGTGCGGCATTGAGCACCCCGAAATCGATGCCGCAATCTCCCGGTCCAGTCGCTTTTTCTCTGAATTCATCGACAACGGGTCGATCGGTTACGGCTACCACCGCCCCAGCCTTGAGGTCTATTCCAGCGGGAAAAATGGCCTATCCGGAAACGGGAAAAATGGGATCGCAGCGGTCGCCTTCCAGGTCGAAGGTCACAATCAAGGTCAGCAATTTTTCTCCAAACTTACGGCCTCTCTCTACAATACGTGCGAATACGGACACAGTGGAAACTCCTACAGCTACTTCTGGGATCCTCTCGGAGCAAACTGCGGCGGGCCCAAACTCGTATCCTCCTTTCTCAAAGAACTTCAATGGCACTATGCCCTCACCCGGCTACCGGACGGTCGCTTTGCCAACCAACCACTGGGTGGTCACTATGGAGGAGAATTTCTCGATCCAACCGCTGCCCAAATCATGATCGCCACCCTTCCACGCAGAGCCATCCACCTCACCGGAAAAGGGCAAAACGAAAGCATCTTCATTGGTGCCAAAGAAGTGAAAGAGACTATCAGATCCGGTCGTTGGCGGCTGACAAACACCGATAAAATGACTCCGGATGAAATCATTGCCGATCTCGACGATTGGTCTCCCGCGGCACGTGAATGGGCCGCCAAAGCTCTCGCGGAAAAAAAGGGCGACTTCACGTCGAAATTGCTTGAGCTCCTCCAAAACGGAAACCCCGAGGCAAGAGCAGGAGCCTGCACCGCACTCGGACATTGCGGAGAACGTTCAACCAGAGCTATTCCGGAAATTTCCAAGGCTCTCAACGACCGGGAGGATCGTGTTGCCATCGCAGCAGGCTATGCCCTTGCCCGTCTTGGCAAGACCGCCGAAAAAGCACTCCCTGACCTCATGCGCGCCCTCATTCTCTGTTCCGAAAATGGCAGCCTGCATCCCAGGCAACAAGCTCTTGGATATGCCTTCGGTCATGTTCGGGCAAGAACGGCACCGCTCTACTTCAACGGCCTTCTCGCCCAAGCAGCGGATGACGGCAATCCCCTTGATGGCCTCGACCGCCCCCTCCTCTATTCTGCTGTCTCGAAGTTGCTCCTCGATCCCTCGGGGCGCGTCCGGGGTTGTGGCGCCTTTGCCTTCCAATACTTCAACCGTGAAGACGCCTCCAACATGGCTCAGGAAATCTACGATGCCATTAAGATCCCTTCGATGAGCTACATGATGTTCGAGGATTCCCCGAGGGTCTATGCCCTCGATCTCATGGCACGTTTCCATTTAAAGGAAGGCATTCCGTTGGCTCTCGAAACCTTCGGCCTAAAACGCTGGGGTGCCTACGCCCGCTTTCCGGCACGTTTCAAAACCCTGCAAGCCTACGCCGGCTCTGCCCAGCCATCCCTTCCCCAACTCTACGAGATGCGCCAGAACTGGAAATCCGGCGAACACCGGGAGAACCTCGAAAAAACCATCAAGATCATCGAAACGGATAAAGAACCAATCCCCCTCATCAGCCTTCACAACCTCGTGGATGAACGTCTGATCCGGGACCTCGCAAATCACCAGAAGGACGAAAACCAGGTCGATCTCTGTCGCGCTTTCATGAAAAAGCATCCGCGCGATTTCTACTATCAAGCCGCATGCTTGCGGTATCTCTCCACTCAGCTGGGTGAGGATGCTTCCACCGAAGTTCAACAAGCTCTCGCAAGCCCAAATGAGATCCTTCGAAAAACAGCGATCTCCCTAGAGGCAAACCTTTCGAAAAGAAATAAAAAATGAGGACAACCAATACCATCACAACGTCCCTGCTTCTCGCTGCAGGAATTTCTCTCTCTCTCTCCACCCACCCCCTCTTTGGCCAGGCGTCAAAACCGCGCGTGAATAATGAGAAGCCCGAGAAGGAGAAAGGGCAGGTCAAAAGAATTCACCCCCATGCCCTCAAGCTCATCCTGCAGGGTAAGAAAGGCGAAGCAATTTCCTACCTCGAAGCATCCGCCGCCGCAAAGATTAACCCCGGACACACCAAACTCCTCATGGACCTTGCCCAAGGGAAGGCCGGCGCCTGGAAATTTGACGCAGCAACCTGGCCGTGGAAGAGAACGCTGCCCGACACCTCACTCAAAAAGGATGCTCCGAACGACCAGTTCACCATCGCCTTTGGTGGCGGGGCGGGATACGTCCCGGAGCATGAGAGGATGTGGGATACCATCCGGGCCATCGAGCCCAGAGCACTTCTCCTTCTCGGTGACAACGTTTACATCGACGACCCCGAGACACCGGAGATGCAGCAGTTTCACTACTTCCGCCGGCAAAGCCAACCCGAGTGGTCAAAACTTGCCAAGGAGGTTCCCATCTACGCCATCTGGGACGACCACGACTTCACCACCAACGATGGCTGGGGAGGTCCGGATATCGAAAAACCCGCCTGGAAGCGCGAGGTGCGGCAAGTTTTCAAAGAAAACTGGGACAACCCCTACTACGGCGGAGGCGACAAGAACCCCGGGTGCTGGTTCGATTTTCAAATTGGCGATGTCCACTTCATCATGCTGGACGGCCGCTATTACCGGGAGTCACCGAAGGCCGATGCCCCATCAATGCTTGGACCTGTTCAGATGGAGTGGCTCAAAAAGGCCCTCACAAATAAAATCTCAAAGTTTACCATCATTTGCTCCAACGTCCCCATGGCACCCAAGGTAAAACCCGGCTCCAAAGACACCTGGGATGGCTATAAACAAGAACGCCAGAAAATCTACGACTTCATTGCCGACCAAAAAATCCCCGGTGTCGTCATCTTCTCCGCCGACCGACACCGCTCGGATGCCTACAAGATCGACACCAAAATCAAGGGCATGTATCCCCTCTACGAATTCAGCTCCTCGCGACTCACCAACCAGCACGTTCACCCGCTCATCAAGTCATCCCTATTTGGTTACAATGAGAAGCAATCCTTCGGGCGTGTTGATTTTGATCTCAAGAAGGAAGACCCAACCGTAAAATACACCATCATAAGTATCGACGGAAAAGAGATTCACAATCTCGAGGTAAAGCTCAGCGAACTTCAATTCCAGTAAGCCACCCCACCCAACAAAATGAAAACGTCATTCATCTTCTTCGCATTTCTCTTCCTCTTTTCGAACGCAAATGCCGAACTTAAGCTTCCGAATATTTTCGGAAGCCAGATGGTTCTGCAACGCGACAAACCGGTCCGCATCTGGGGATGGGCCGAAAAAGAGAAGACCGTCACCGTTTCCTTCGGCGGTCAGGAAAAAACCATCACCTCCGGAAAGGAGAGCAGGTGGTTGATCACTCTTGACCCGATGGAAGCCAACGCCACCGGACAAACTTTAAAGGTGAAATCCGGTGACGTTTCCATCACTCACGAAGGGATCCTTGTCGGTGATGTCTGGATCTGCGGCGGACAAAGCAACATGGAATGGCGTCTTCGTAGTTCACGGGATGCCGATGTCGAAATTCCGAGCGCCCGCTATCCCGCCATTCGTTTCATCCGTATCGAACCCGAAGGAACCCCCGAACCCAGGGAAGATTTTCCCGCCAAAAACGGAGCCGGCACCTGGCAGATCTGTTCTCCCGAAACGATCGGTGATTGTTCCGGAGTGGCCTACTTTTTTGGGCAAAGACTCCACCGTCGTCTTGATGTCCCGATTGGCTTAGTGAACGCAGCCTGGGGAGGCACAATGGCCCAGCACTGGGTCACCCGCGAAACTCTCGAGACTCTTCCAACGGCCAAACCTTACCTCGACGACTATGAAGCCAAGTGTCAGGCATGGATTGATGGCGGCCGTGCAGACGGGGCCGCCAAACGCCTCGCCTCCGATCTTGAAAAATGGGAAACGCTTGCAAAAAAATCCAAAGCAAAGGGGGAAAAGAATCCCGGAGGAAAACCAAACCCCAGAAGTTATCAAAACCCGGCGCAGGGCCGCATTCCATCAGGAGCCCTCAATGCCATGATCATGCCTCTCTCGGGATTGTCGGTTCGCGGAGCCCTCTTCTACCAGGGCGAAAACAATTCCTTCGGCGACACCTGGATCCCCTTCCGCGAAACCTTCCCGGCTGTCATTTCCGATTGGAGAAAAATCTTCCAGGACAAAAACCTGCCATTTGGCATCATCCAGATTGCAGGATGGAGCACCCGTCGCTCGATGACCTATGACATGAATCATCACACCAACGTGATTCGGGAACAGCAGCACCTCACTTGGCGCGCCACTTCCAACACCGGGCTTATCGTCAGCTTCGATGCCAATAGTAATGATTCCATTCATCCGGGGCGCAAATACCCGGTGGGCGACCGCTCGGCTCGTTGGGCACTCTCGACGGTTCATGGCATCATCGATGCCACCCGCCCACAGCAGCCCCTTCAATGGCATGGCCCCATCTACAAATCGATGGAGAAGAAAGATGAAAAGATCGTCATTCAGTTTGAAAAAATTGGATCCGAGGGCCTTCGTTTCGACCAGACGGATGCACGCGGATTCTACATCGCAGGGGCGGATCAAGTCTTCCATCACGCCTTGGCCCGGGTGGCTGGCGGGCGGGGAAAAACTCCCGAAGTCGAAGTCTGGAACGATGCGGTCACTGACCCCGTTGCAGTGCGCTACGCTTGGTCAAATCTTCCGCTTGGCACCTTGATGAATGGAAAGGAACTCCCGGCGTTCCCCTTTCGCACCGACACCTGGCCTCTCAAACCCCACTACGGAGAAGCCCGCTACCATGTCGTGCCTCCAAAGGCTGCCGACAAATAAAACTCTCGATCTTTGAAAAACATGATCCTCTCGCGCCCCCTATCGCTGGCAACCGTCTTGCTCCTGATTTCTCCTGCAAGCGGAGCCGGGCCCAACGGCAAGATGACCCTGCCCGACTTCACCAAGGGCGACCCCATCCCGGAAGGAGCCAACCACGACTGGAACCTCGGAGCCACGGGAGCACGAGGTTGGATCTTCAGCAACAAGATGGTCACAAGTGATGCCCGTCAAATTCGTATCATCGAGGTTGCCAAAGGCTCCCCTGCCGAGGGCACTCTTGAAAAAGGTGATGTCATTCTCGGGGTGGGAAAAACTCCTTTCTCGTATGATCCTCGTACTGAAATGGGAAGGGCCCTGGGCGTTGCGGAAAGCGATAAAGGGAAAGGGCTGCTCTCACTGCTGCGCTGGCGGGACGGAAAGAAGGAAAGCGTAGCCATCACCCTCCCCGTATTCGGCAGCTACAGCAAGACCGCGCCCTATGACTGCTCCAAATCCAAACTCATCCTCAAACAAGGATGTGACGCACTCGCGGAGCGAATTCAGGATCCCGACTACCGCCAAAATCCCATCACCCGTTCCCTCAATGCTCTCGCCCTGCTCGCCAGTGGCAATCCGAAATACTTCCAGATTATTCGCAAGGAAGTTGATTGGGCAGCAGCTTACAAAGGAGACAGTTTCCAAACCTGGCATTACGGATACGTCATCATGCTCCTCTCCGAATATGTCATGGCCACCGGAGACAAGGCCGTTTTACCAGACCTGAAGCGACTCGCTCTCGAAGCAGCCAAGGGCCAAAGCATTGTGGGTTCCTGGGGACACCGTTTTGCCAATCCTGACGGACGACTCGGCGGCTATGGCATGATGAATGCTCCCGGACTTCCGCTGACAACTTCGCTCATCATGGCGCGCGCCGCCGGAGTCAATGACCCGGAAGTTTCAGAGGCCATCGAAAAAAGCGCGCGGCTTCTCCGTTTTTATATTGGTAAAGGCGCGATCCCCTATGGAGATCACGCCCCGTGGATTGAAACCCACGAAGACAACGGAAAATGCGGGATGGCTGCGGTTCTCTTCAGTTTTCTCGATGAATCGAAGGGAGCCGAGTTCTTTTCACGAATGAGTGTCGCATCCCATGGCCCGGAACGGGATACCGGACACACCGGCAACTTTTGCAACCTCCTCTGGGCCATGCCGGGAGTCGCCCAATCCGGACCTCATGCCACCGGCGCGTGGATGAAGGAGTTCGGCGGTTGGTATTTTGATCTCGCCCGACGGTGGGACGGCACCTTCCTGCATCAGGGGCCACCGCAAATGCGCAAGGATAGCTACCCCGGATGGGATTGCACCGGCGCCTACCTTCTCGCTTATGCCCTGCCACTGAAGAAAATATGGCTCACCGGTAAGCGTGCTCCAATTGCCCCTCAACTCGCTGCCAAAACCGCGCAGAAACTTATTCTTGATGGCCGAGGTTGGAGCAACAAGGACCGGAATTCCGCCTACGACCAACTCAATGGCGATGTTCTTCTTGAGCTCCTTTCCAGTTGGTCCCCCATCATTCGTGAACGGGCCGCCATGGCTTTGGCCCGTCGCAAGGGAAATTCTCCCATCAAGTTCCTCACCGAAATGCTCGGATCCCCCGACCTTGAATCCCGCCTCGGAGCAAGTCAGGCCATCATTGCGCTCCGGGGACGGGGGGCTCCAGCAATCGACGTCCTTTTAAAAAACCTAAATTCTGAAGACCTTTGGCTTCGAATAAAAACGGCAGAAGCCCTCTCCGCCATTGGAACGCCTGCCATGAAAGCCGTCCCCAAACTCCTGGAACTTTTGACGCAGATCGATCGGGAGAAGGATCCGCGCGGAATGCAGCAACGGTATTTTTCCTTCGCCCTGTTCAATCAACGAGGAGGGATGCTCAGCCGTTCCCTGGAAGGAGTAAACCGGGAAGTTCTTTATCAAGCCGTGAAGGCGGGTCTCAAGAATGAGGACGGACGTGCCAGAGGCAGTATCGGCTCGGTTTACCGAAATCTCTCGAAGGAAGAAATCAAACCCTTACTTCCTGCCATTCTTGAAGCGGTCGTTAGGCCTGCCCCCAGCGGTGTCATGTTCGCCGCTGGAATCCGTGTCGAAGGCCTCCGCATCCTCGCAACGCACCATGTTGAAGAAGGCATCAAAGCCTGCGTGGACTACACCCGGGACCAAAATCCCTGGGCCAGTGAAAAACGCACTCCGGAATTGATGAAGATTCTCCTCATCTATGGAGCAAGAGCAACCGCAGTCATTCCCGAGCTTGAAAAAATTGCCGCTGATTTTCGGGGTGGGGAAAAGAATTTCCCCAAACGTCTCAGCATTCAAAAAGCAGATGAACTGAAAATCACGATCAAAAAAATCAAAACTTCGACCGAACTCCCCAATCTCATTCGCATCCGATAAATTACCTGTATTCTAAAAACACAACTCCCGAACAATATGTTTCCAAAAATCCGCCTGGCATTTTTCTTTGCCTCCATTCTCGCCCTTTGCACGCCCTCCTACTCCCACCCCGTTCCGGACAGCCCAAAATGGCTGACCTATGCGGGGGGCGATGGTCCGGGAAAAGGAAAGCACATCGTCTTGATCGCTGCCGATCAGGAATACCGAAGTGAGCAGGCCATGCCCATGATGGCCGGAATCCTCAGCAAACATCACGGCTTTGATTGCACCGTCCTTTTCTGCGTCAACGACAAGGGAGAAGTCGATCCCACCATGCCGGTTTATCCCAAGAAAGGGGCGGAGGCGGATTTCAAAGAACACCGTATCCCGGGACTCGAGAATCTGGCCTCTGCCGATCTCGTCATCTTCTTCAACCGCCTTCTGACCTTACCGAAGAAACAACTCGATCTCATCGTCGCTTATCTTGATTCAGGAAAACCAATGATCGCTCTCCGGACCGCGAACCATGGATTCCGGGGAGCCCTCCCCTACAAGATCAACGGAAAGAACGTTAATTTTGGCCGGGATATCCTCGGGGGGGCTTTCATGGGCCACCATGGCCGATGGCATGCCGATTCAACCCGTGGCACCATTGTCGAAGAGCTCAAAGACCACCCCATCTCCCGCGGTGTGACCGACATTTGGGGACCATCGGACGTCTATCGCACCTACAAGGAAGGCACCGGGCTACCCGAAGGTTGCACAGCCTTGGTCTGGGGACAGCCCTTGATGGGCCGAAACCACGGTGATAAAACGAACCCGGACAAAGAGGCACTCCCCGTCGCTTGGTTTAAAAACTGGAAAACCAGCAAAGGACAGAACGCGCGGGTGTTCCAATCCACCATGGGAAGTGCCAAAGATCTCCAAAGTGCCGGTCTTCGCAGGTTGATCATCAACGCTGCATACTGGGGAATGGAATTGGAATCGAAAATTACCGGTGACAGGAGCGTAGAATACGTCGCTCCATACTCACCACTTGCGAGTGGGTTTAACTACGAGAAGCTCGGAGTGACGCCAAAACTCCCCAAAGCATACCAACAATAATAGGGCGGAAGATTTGGAATCTCTGCAAATTTAAAAAAA
>TARA_B110000037_G_scaffold223150_1_pt1 | contig 11108 bp, 8 predicted proteins | sample TARA_B110000037 | Tara Oceans TARA_B110000037 (sample SAMEA4397196) | marine metagenome | biome: Polar Biome; feature: [MIX] marine epipelagic wind mixed layer (ENVO:01000061); material: water (ENVO:00002006), including particulate matter (ENVO:01000060) such as... | depth 10-100 m
AACTTCTCATGAATTTCTACCGTTACTCTATCTTTAGTCGTAGGATCTTTAAAATTCAAGCTATTTGCGCGTAATGCAATAGATTTTTGATGTTCTGAAATTTCCTTGCCGTTATATTTAGAATCATCAACTATTGGGCAACCCATATCTGCCAATTGTGCTCTAATTTGATGAAACTTACCAGTAGCTGGTTTGATTTTTAAAATAGTATTTTCACCATATTTCCCTATCACTTCATAAGCTAAACTTACTGGGAAACATTTAGGTTTTTGTTCTTTATAAATAAAAGCTTTCTTATTTTTTTGATGTTTAAACAAAAAACCTCTTAGAACAGCACTTTCCTGTTTTGGGGCTCTTTCAACCATGGCTAAATAAGTTTTCTTTACACTTCTATTGCTAAATTGTTTGTTTAACTCTTTTAGAATAGAAAGCTTTTTAGCTACTAATAAAACACCACTAGTTACTCTGTCTAATCTATGTACAATTCCTACATAGTCCATTTTTTCTTTTAAAATAGATTCAATAGATGTTTCGTAAGGATTTTCTTCAACAATAATTCCCGCAGGTTTGTTTATTGCCATCCAATCTTCCGTTTCTTTTAATATTTCAAATCTCATTTTTTATTAGTATTTAAGTAGCGAGTGTTTTATTTGCCATATGCTAGAAGCTAAAAGCCAATAACTAAAATGAAGGAGTTCTTCCTCCGTCAACAGCGATGCTTTGTCCAGAAACATAAGATCCTGCTGGTGAACATAAGAATGTGACCATATTTGCGATTTCATTAGCTTCTCCAAATCTTGCCATTGGAATAATAGATTTCATACCATCGCTAACTGCATCAATGGCTTTTCCTGTTTTGTTTGCTTTATTAGCTATAATAGAATTTAATCTATCTGTATTTGTAGCTCCAGGTAAAACATTGTTTACTGTAATACCAAACTGCCCCAATTCATTTGCTAAAGTTTTTCCCCAACTTGCTACCGCACCTCTAATTGTATTAGAAACACCTAAACCGTTTAAAGGAACTTTTACCGAAGTAGAAATAATATTCACTATTCTTCCGTAGCCATTTGCTTTCAAAGAAGGTAATAAGGTTTGAACTAAAATATGGTTGCAAATCAAGTGATTGTTAAAAGCACTTGTAAATTCTTCAATAGCAGCATTTACAATCGGTCCTCCTGCTGGGCCACCAGTATTGTTTACTAATATATTGAAATCCGTGTTTGTTTCAGCAATAAAGTTTTCTAAAGAAGCTTTTAAATTGCTCGGGTTAGAAAAATCAGCCATAAAATAACTGTGATTGTTTCCTTTGGAAGTATCTAATGCTGCTACAGCAAGCTTTAAAGAATCTTCCGATCTTGAGCAAATCGTAACATGAGCACCAAGCAAAGCCAATTCATTAGCTATTGCATTTCCGATACCTTTACTGCCACCGCAAACCAATGCGTTTTTTCCTGATAAGTCTAAATTCATAATAGTTTTTCTAAATTATTCTGTCAATATTTTATTTGTTCAATCTATTTTGCTTACATAATATTTTGTATCGCCTACTAACCAGGGTAAGTTAATTTTACTTGTACTGAAAATTCAAAAAATTGTGCTTCTGAAAATCCTTGACTTATTTCACCTTCCTAAGTTTTAAAAATAATGCTTTATTACTTATTCTCATAGTGAAAATTTAATTGGTGCAAAGATATGCTTTTAAAAGAATTTCTATCCTTCTACTGAAACGAAAATATATAGCAAATCATAAATTCTAAATTATAAATTCGATTATATTTACAAAATAATAGTTTAAAACGGAATTATGGACATAAGAATGCCTTTTAATATTCATCAATGGATAGAAGAAAATAGAGATTTATTGAAACCACCAGTAAGTAATAAAGAAATTTATGTAGATGCTGGAGATTTTATAGTCATGATAGTTGGCGGTCCAAATGCCAGAAAAGATTATCATTTCAACGATAGTGAAGAATTTTTTTATCAGTTTAAAGGGGATATAACTGTTACTATTCAAAATAAAGGAGAAGCAGTAATTGTAACGATTAAAGAAGGTGAAATATTTTTGTTGCCGAAAGGGATTCCTCATAATCCAGTAAGACCTGCAAATACTGTTGGGCTGGTTATGGAAATGAAAAGAAAAGAAGGCATGCGAGATGGTTTAATGTGGTTTTGCGATAAATGCAATAATAAACTACATGCTACTTATTTTCCTTTAAAAAATATAGAAAAAGATTTTCAGCCAAGGTTTAAGGAGTTTTATGCTTCTAAAGAATTTAGAACCTGCAATAAATGTGGGCATGAAATGGAAATGGATGAACGTTTTGCTTAAAATAATTACCGAAAGAATATGAATAAATATAAAAACTCTTTGGCTTTTGCTAGAGAATTAGATGCAAAAGATCCATTGGCTCATTTTAGAGCTCAATTTTATATACCACAAGTAAACGGAAAAGATGTTGTTTATTTTACAGGAAATTCACTAGGATTACAACCAAAAACAACTAAAGATTATATCAATCAAGAATTAGAAGATTGGAAATATTTTGGTGTAGAAGGTCATTTTTATGGAAAAAACCCTTGGGTTGGGTATCATCATTTTGTAGAGAAGCAAACAGCAGAAATTGTAGGTGCGAAAATAGAAGAGGTGGTTGTAATGAACTCTTTAACGGTAAATTTAAATTTACTAATGGTTACTTTTTACAGCCCAACAAAAACACGCTACAAAATCATTATGGAAGCAGATGCTTTTCCTTCAGATCATTATGCTATGCAACAACAAGCGCGTTTTCATGGTTTTGACCCGGAAGATGCTATTGTTCAATTATACCCAAGAGAAGGAGAACATACTTTAAGAACAGAAGATATTATTGCTGAAATAAAATTTCATGCAGACGATTTGGCTTTAGTCATGATTGGTGGTGTAAATTATTATACGGGTCAATTTTTTGATTTAGAAAATATTGTAGATGCTGGTCATAGTATTGGAGCTATAGTAGGTTTTGATTTAGCACATGCTGCAGGAAATGTTATTCTTAAACTACACGATTGGAATGTAGATTTTGCTACTTGGTGTTCTTATAAATATTTAAATTCTAGTCCTGGAGGAATCTCAGGCGTTTTTATACACGAAAAATATAGCAACAGCCCTGAATTACCAAGGTTTGCTGGTTGGTGGGGTAGTGATGAAAAAGATCGTTTCTTGATGGATAAAAAGTTTATTCCACAAAAAGGAGCTGCTGGTTGGCAAATGAGTAATGCACCCATTTTAACCATGTCTGCACATTGGGCTTCTTTAGAGATTTTTATGGAAGCAGGAATGGAAAACTTGAGAGTAAAAAGTATTGAGTTAACTAATTATTTGGAATTTTTGATTAATGATAGTAATGAATTAGGTTTAGAAATCATAACACCAAGTAATGTTGGAGAAAGAGGTTGTCAATTATCTTTATTAACGAAAGAAAACGGTAAAGAACTATTTAAAAAGCTACAAGCTGCGGGTGTAATTGCAGATTGGCGAGAACCAAATGTTATTCGTATAGCGCCAGTTCCTATGTACAATACTTTTGAAGATTGTTTCCGTTTTGTGGAGATTTTGAATTCGTAAGAAATTCTTTGAAGAAGCGAGTAACTAGCTAAAAAAAATGACTCAAAATAATAGCTGTACTAATACTCGCATTCAAAGATTCAGCTTTTCCTTTCCTTTCAATAGTTAATTTGTTTGGTACAAGTGCTTTTAAATCCTCAGAAACACCATTTGCTTCATTTCCAATAACCAAAATATTCTTTCCTTCCCATTTGTATTCTTTTAAAGAAGTACCATCCATATCTGCTAAAACAGCTTTGTGAGAAGCATTTTCTGCAATTAATTCTTTAAAATCTACAAAGTTTACTTTAATTCTACTAGCAGAGCCCATACTTGCTTGTATTACTTTAGAATTAAAATGATCTGCACAAGTTTCAGAGCAGTATATTTCATTTAAACCAAACCATTCTGCTGAGCGAATAATTGTTCCCAAATTCCCAGGATCACGAATGTCATCTAAGTATAAAATGAAATCAGCTGCTTTTTTAGAAGAATTTTCATACATTTGAAATACAGCTAAAACTGCAGAAGCATTTTTAAAAGTACTAATTTGATCCATTTGTTTTGAATTAACAATAAATAACTCAAAATGACTTAATTCACGCCCATGCTTTGAAAACCATTCTTCTGTAGCATAAATACCTTTACATTTGTAGTCTGAATGAGCAAATTCTATCACTGTTTTTGTTCCTTCAACAATAAACTCATTAAAAATTTGTCTATTTTTTTTACGGTGTAACTTTTTTATGTGTTTACTTTGTGTATTGTTAATCTTTTCGAACATAAAACTATTAAAATTAAAAAATTAAATAGACATAACATTTCTCTAAGAAATTTGGCAATTATAGCTGTCGGAATGCTATTTATTACTTCTTGTAATATTACGTCTTCCCTGCAAAGTAATGAAAATTTATTGGTAAAAAATAAAATAGTAATCAATTCTAAAGTAAAAAATAAATCTCAGGTAAAAGAAGATCTACAACTACTTACTTTCCAAAAACCAAATAACAAGTTATTTTATATTTTTCCTTTAAAATTGGCTATTTTCAATATGGCAAACGATAAAGGGAGAGAAACAAAGTTTAAATGGTGGATTAAAAATAAATTAGGAGAACCACCAGTAGTTTTTAACGAACCATTAATATTTGGAACAGCTTCTAGTATGGCAAACTATATTTTTAATTTAGGATATCTTCATGCAAAAGTGATTCCTACGGTAAAAGTTAAAAAGCAAAAAGCGGTGGTTACTTATACTATTGAGGCTAACGATCAATATGAAATTAATACAGTTATTCTCCCTAAAAAGGTTGATGATATTACGCAAATAATTGCAGCAAGTCAAAAAGAAACATTACTTAAAAAGAAAGATTTTCTAAATGTTAATATCTTAGATGACGAGAGACAAAGATTAACGAATGTTTTAAGAGATAATGGATACTATTTTTTTAATAAAGAGTATTTGCGCTATGATATTGATTCTTTAGGGAAAGATGGAAAGTTAGATTTGATATTAAACATAAATCCGCCAAAAGAAAAAGATGGACAGAAGAAATTTAAGCTTAAAGAGCTTACTATTTATACAGACTATTTTATAGAAAAGAGAAATGTGCCCAATGTTAAATTAGATAGTTTTGACTATGAAGGTTATCGTTTTGTAAGCGAAACACACAATATCAAACCTAAAGCCTTATTGTTTGGCGTGTATCTTGAAAAAGGAGATTATTATAGTCTAAAAAAGCATACTAAAACGCTCCAAAAAATCAGTAGCTTTGGGTCTTTCAAATTTGTGAATATAGAATATCGTTTAAGTGGAGAAGGCCTTTTAGATGTCTTTATTTATTTAACACCTTCAAAAAAGCAATCATTTTCTGGTGATTTAGAAGTTAGTCATAGCTTTGAAGGCCTTTCGGGAAGTTCGGTTTCTTTAACGTATAAGAATAGAAACCTTTCTAAAAGGTCTGATTTACTACAGTTTAAAGTTTCTGCAGGTGTAGAGTTAAACTTGTTCAATAAAGGGCAAACATTGTTGAATACCGCAGATTTTAATACGGAATTAAGTTACTATGTAAATAAGTTTATATTACCATTTCCTTTAAAGAAAGTTTCTAAAAATAGTAATGTAAAAACTAAGTTTTCTTTAGCTTATAACTTTGAAAATAGAATTCAAAAATTCACAAAACATTCTACTTCTTTTTCTGCCGGGTATGAATGGAATGAAACGCAAACTAAAAAACATTTTTACAATCCTTTTAATATTTCTTTATTACTAATTCCGGAGAAAGATACCAGCTTTGTTCGTCAGTTAGCAGATTTACCATCTTTAGCACATAGTTTTGAAGAGAACATCATTTTTGGTTCTAATTATACTTTTTTAATGACCAATAAAAAAGGGGAGAATGATCGTTCGTTTTTTAAGTTTCAAGGAAATGTTGATTTAGCCGGAAATATTATTCATTCTATTATGTTATTGGCTAAAAACAAAAGTACAAACACTATTCCTCATAAAATATTTGGGATAGAATATGCACAGTTTGCTCGTTTTGAGGCAAATATTGTTCAGACTAATAAAGTAACTCCCCATAGTGAATTGGTTACTCGTTTTAATGCAGGAATTATTATTCCATATGGAAACTCTGAATTTGCTCCATATTTTCAACAATTTTATTCTGGAGGTCCAAATAGTTTAAGAGGCTTTAGACTACGGGCAATTGGTCCAGGCTCTTATTTTACAACAGAATCTTTTGAAGGAAATAATTTTTATTTCGATCAGTCTGGCGATATAAAAATAGAAGCCAATATAGAATACCGTTTCGATTTATACAAATGGTTTAAGTGGGCATTTTTTATTGATGCAGGAAATGTTTGGTTATTAAAGAAAGATGTAGATAGACCTGGAGGAGAATTTACTACTAAATTTTATGAAAATATTGCTATGAGTTTTGGTGCAGGTTTAAGAATGGATTTTACTTATTTTGTAATCCGTACAGATTTAGCTATGCCGGTTATTGATCCAAGAATTAATCCAAGAGATGACGATAGTTGGCGATTAAATAAAATTGATTTTAAGAGTAGTGATTGGCGTTCCAAAAACTTAATTTTTAGTTTAGCTATTGGGTATCCTTTTTAGATTAGCTTTTAGTAAAACACATCCAACAGCTAGAATCTATTTCCAGTTAATCAACACATCTTAATAACTATTAAGCGCAGCAGTAAAACTTCCCTTATTTTTGCAAAAAAATACAAATTATGTCTTTAAAAGCTATAGAATCAACAGATTTCAAATTTCCAAATCAAATAGATGTTTATAATGGTAAAGTTAGAGATGTATATTTTTTTAAAAATAAAATTGCAGTAATTGCAACGGATAGAATTTCAGCTTTTGATCATGTTTTACCAGCAGCGATTCCTTACAAAGGGCAAGTTTTAAATAAGATAGCAGCTTACTTTTTGGATGCCACCAAAGATATCGTTCCAAATTGGGTTCAAGGTATTCCTCATGCTAATGTAACTGTAGGAATGAATTGTGAGCCCATTCGTTTAGAAATGGTTATTAGAGGCTATTTAACAGGTCATGCTTGGCGAACATATAAAGCTGGTGGAAGAGAATTGTGCGGAATTTCTTTTGCAGAAGGAATGAAAGAAAACCAAAAATTCGACAAAGCAATTATTACGCCTGCTGCAAAAGCGATGGAAGGGCACGATATTGACATCTCTAAAGAAGACCTCTTAAAGCAAGGCTTAGTAACCGAAGAGATTTGGAATGTTTTAGCAGATTATACAGAGAAATTATTTGCCAAAGGAACAGAAATGGCTGCAGAAAAAGGTTTGATTCTAGTAGATACAAAATACGAATTTGGAATTTTTGATGGAGAAGTAGTTTTAATAGATGAAATTCATACACCAGATTCTTCTAGATATTTCTATGCAGATTCTTTTCAAGAGAATTTTGATGCAGGAACAACGCCAAAACATTTATCTAAAGAATTTGTTAGAGAATGGTTAATGGAAAATGGTTTTCAAGGACTAGAAGGGCAGCAAATGCCAGCAATGACTAATGAGGTTGTAAATATGATTACAGATAGATATGTAGAGCTTTATGAGAAAATTACAGGACAATCTTTCGAAAAACAATCAATAGATAATATCGAAGAAAAAGTAATTGAAGCTTTATAAATCTTAAAGTTCAAATACTGTTCCTTCTATTGCCAAATCAGTTTTTTTAAAGATTGTTTGCGCTTCCAAAAGCATGTCGTTTAAATCGCTATATCTAGCAGAGAAATGCCCAATCGCTAGTTTTCTCACTTCTGCTTTTTTTGCAATTGTAGCAGCTTGAATAGAAGTAGAATGAAATCTTTCACTAGCAATTTCTACCAAATCATGCATAAAAGTAGATTCATGGTATAATAAGTCTACACCTTCAATTATCGGCAATACACTTTCATTATATTGCGTATCAGAACAATAAGCGTAGGATCTTGGCTCGTTTGGATCTAGTGTTAGTGAGTCGTTTGTAAATATTTCTCCTTTTTCATTAACGAAATCAGCTCCTTTTTGTATCTTGTTAATTTCTACATAAGGAATTTCGAGTTCCTTTATTTTTTCAGCTATAATTTTTCTATCGCCTAACTTTTCTTTAAATAAAAAACCATTGCATTCTATTTTATGGTCTAAAGGAATTGTGAAAATTTCTAAATCATCATTTTCAAATATCTTATAGCTTTCATCAAAAGTTAAAGCATGAAAAATTATTTGAAACGTCCAAATTTTATCTCTATTCGATTTTAAGCTAACGTCTATTATTTTTTCTAAGTAAGCAGGCGCATATATATGTAAATCTTCCGTTCTGCCATTGAGCATTAAAGTACTAATTAAACCAACTAAACCTAAGTAATGATCGCCATGTAGATGACTGATAAAAATATTATCTAATCTAGCTCGTTTTATATGATATTTAATCATCTGAAATTGTGTTCCTTCACCACAATCTATCAAAAACTTATTTTGTTTATGTTTTAATAATTGCGCAGTAGGGTACCTTTTATGAGCAGGTACTGCAGAATTACTGCCTAATATGGTTACACTAAAACTCAAAAATTATAATTCTTTTTCTAATTCGTCAAACAATATGAAATCTTTCGCTTCTTGAAGAGTAGGAATTATTGTAAGTAGATTATTCAGTTTTGTTGTTTGTATTAAGTCTAATGTTTTTTCCGAAGCATTACAAATAATAAATTGATTTTTATTATCCTTACAAAGCTTATCTCCAATTAAAAAACAGCTTACTGTAGAAGAATCTATGTAGTCTATTTTCTCTATATTACAGATAATACTTTTTTTTCTATCTGCTTGTAAAATTAACTCTGCTTTTAGGCTCGGAGCAAATTCTGAAGTTAATTTATTTTCATCAATGTTAAAAATATTGTATTTTGATGTTCGAGTTATGGTAAAATTCATTACTAGCTTATTTGTGTTTGCTCGTTGTTCTGTCAAATTTATGAAATTTTATAAAATAAACAATTTGATTGTGTATTATTATTTAAAAAAAATGGTTTTATTTGTATTAGATGTACTATTTTGGTCGTTTAATAGGTTATTATGTCAGTATAATATTTTTGGTCTAAAGTTTGAATGTAAATAAATATGGAAGCAAAATTTTCAAAAAGTGTAAACAATGTCTTTACCTACAGTAGAGAGGAAGCGTTGAGATTAAATCATGATACTTTAGGGATAGAACACTTAGTTTTAGGGATTGTTAGAGAAAATACTGGAATGGCGTTAAAGGTTTTAAAATCTTTAGATGTAGACCCTGTAATTTTAAGAAAAAACATTGAATACGGAATAAAAGATAGACCAATAGATAGTAAGGTTTATGATTCAAGTTTACCATTGACTAAACAAGCAGAAAAAATATTAAAAATCACTGTTTTAGAAGCTAAAGTTGATCAGTCAGAATTTGTAAATACAGAGCATTTAATGTTGGCTATTTTAAAAAACCCAAACAATATTGCTACGCAAGTATTAGACAAGTTTGATGTCGATTATGAAACGTTCAAGATGGAATTGAATATGTTGACAGGTAAAAGTTTTAAAAATGAAGCTTCAGATTTCGATAGTAGTATAAACCCCTTTGAAAGTAAAGGAGAGGGAGTTAAAAAAACGACTAAGTCAAAATCTAAAACACCGGTATTAGATAATTTTGCTAGAGACGTAACTGCTATGGCGGAAGAAGGAAAATTAGATCCTATCGTTGGTAGAAAAGAAGAAATAGAAAGAGTTTCTCAAATTTTAAGTAGAAGAAAAAAGAATAATCCAATTTTAATTGGTGAACCAGGTGTTGGTAAAACAGCTATTGTAGAAGGCTTGGCAGAAAGAATAATTGATAAACGTGTCTCTAGAGTTTTATTCAACAAAAGAATCATGATGTTAGATTTAGCCGGTTTAGTAGCAGGAACTAAATATAGAGGTCAATTTGAGGAAAGAATGAAAGCCATCATGACAGAATTAGAGGCTAATAAAGATATTATTTTGTTTATTGATGAAATTCATACCATTGTAGGTGCCGGTGGTGCTACAGGTTCTTTAGATGCTTCAAATATCTTTAAGCCAGCATTGGCAAGAGGAGAATTACAAGTAATTGGCGCAACTACTTTAGATGAGTATCGTACAAATATTGAAAAAGATGGTGCTTTAGCTAGAAGGTTTCAAAAAGTATTAATAGACCCACCTTCTGTAGATGAAACACTAGAAATTTTAACGAATATAAAATCTAAATACGAATCTTTTCATAATGTAACTTATTCTCAAAAAGCTTTAGAAAATTGTGTGAAATTGAGTAATAGATATATTACCGATCGTTTTTTGCCAGACAAAGCCATTGATGTTATTGATGAAGTTGGTGCAAGGGTTCATTTGAACAATATTAAAGTACCCAAAAAGGTATTGGAGTTAGAGAAGAAAATTGATGCGATAAAAGAAGAAAAAACTAGGGTTGTAAAAAGCCAAAAGTATGAAGAAGCAGCTCAATTAAGAGATACTGAAAAAACTTTAATAGAAAGTTTAGATATTGCCAAACAAGCTTGGGAAGAAGATATCAAAGAGAAAAGATATCCTGTTACAGAAGATCATATTGCAGAAGTAGTAGGTATGATGACAGGAATTCCTGTAAGTAAAATTGCCAAAAGCGAAAATAAGAAATTGGTAGGCATGGCAAAAGATTTACACAAATTTGTTGTTGGGCAAGATGATGCTGTAGCTAAAGTTACTAAAGCTATTCAAAGAAATAGAGTAGGCTTGAAAGATCCAAATAAACCAATTGGGACTTTTATTTTCTTAGGCCCAACTGGTGTTGGTAAAACAGAGTTAGCAAAAGCTATTGCAAGCCAAATGTTTGATTCTGGTGATGCTTTGATTCGTTTAGATATGTCTGAATATATGGAGAAATATTCTGTTTCTCGTTTAATAGGAGCGCCTCCAGGATATGTAGGCTATGAAGAAGGTGGTCAGCTAACAGAAAAAGTTA
>TARA_B110000037_G_scaffold220701_1_pt1 | contig 11104 bp, 7 predicted proteins | sample TARA_B110000037 | Tara Oceans TARA_B110000037 (sample SAMEA4397196) | marine metagenome | biome: Polar Biome; feature: [MIX] marine epipelagic wind mixed layer (ENVO:01000061); material: water (ENVO:00002006), including particulate matter (ENVO:01000060) such as... | depth 10-100 m
GAAAAGGTTGAACCACCTTGCACCGATTCGGCAATATTGGTGATTGTGTCCTTCAAAACCGGATTAGGCTCCTGCTTGCTGAGAATATTGAGACCTCGGAGTAACGGCAGCCCGGAATCGATCAGGGTTGCCAGCTGGCGGGTGAAGATCATGAGGATCTTTGGTTTCACCTTCCCTCCAAGTTTCCCTTTGCCCTTCCCTTTGGATTTGGCCTTTTTCTTCCCTTTCTTACCAGGGGTCTTGGCGAGGGAACCCTTGCCTTCTTGAACAACTTGAGTGGGATAGAGTCCCTGACCGCGGAGAGCTTGAACGGCTTCTGCATCAGAGTTGGCCTGAACCACCCCAGTGGTCTGCTCACCCTTGGCGTCGAGCGCAATGTATTGGAAATTTGCCATTAGAGTTTGTGTGTGTGAATAATTCTAAAGATGAAGTGAAAGGATGGGAAAGCTTGAAATTCTGAAATCTGGAAAATTAGGTGTATTTCAAGACCTCTTCAATGGTGGTTCGACCTTCGTAGATACAACGCAGCCCGTCTTCACGAAGGGTCATCATACCAAGTTCAACCGCCTTCTGTTTGACCACCACAGACGGAGCCCGATCAATAATCAGTTCGCGGATTGGATCGGTGACATTGAGGAGTTCATAGAGACCTGCCCGGCCCTTGTAACCTGACTCGCCACAAGTCTTACAACCTTTACCAGTGAAGAAATTCTTGTCTCCGAGCTCGTGGGGCGCGACGCCAAGCTGGGTCAAGATGGCCTGACTAGGCTCATACGGTGAATTACAATCAGAACAAATCGTCCGCAGAAGTCGTTGCGCGAGAATTCCCTCAAGAGAAGCCGCCACAAGAAAGGGTTGAGTTCCCATATCAACCAATCGGGTCACCGCACCGGCGGCATCGTTGGTGTGAAGGGTGGAGAGCACAAGGTGACCGGTGAGCGATGCCTGAATCGCAATCTTGGCGGTGTCCAGGTCTCGCATCTCCCCCACCAAAATTTTATCGGGATCCTGACGGAGGAAAGCACGAAGAACCCTTTCAAAGGTCATGCCAATCGCATCATTAATCGGCACCTGAATAATGCCGTCAACATCATACTCGACAGGGTCCTCCGCGGTGAGGATTTTGGTGTCAATCGTGTTGATCTCCCGGAGTGCCGCGTAAAGAGTTGTGGTCTTACCCGCACCAGTCGGTCCGGTCACAATAAAAATGCCGTTGGGCATCCGAATGGTATCATGAATATATTCGTGAATGTGAGGCGGAAGCCCAAGGTTATCGAGATTCAAATTGACCGAGTTCCGGTCAAGAACACGAAGCACCACACTCTCACCATACTGGGTAGGGAGGGAGGAAACACGCATATCCACCGATTGATCACCAACCTGCTTCACAATCCGACCGTCCTGCGGAATTCGGCGCTCGGCGATGTTCATATTCGCCATCACCTTGACGCGGGAAATGATCGGCAGGGCAAGATGAACCGGTGGCGGGCTCATTTCGTAGAGGGAACCGTCCACACGGTAGCGGATCTTAAACTCATTCTCGAAAGGCTCGAAGTGAATGTCGGACGCTTTTTCTTTGATCGCCTGATAAAGAACCAAATCAACGTAGCGCATGATGGGAGCCGAGTTGGCCTCGTCTTCCATTTCGGCTTCGCCTCCTTTAAAGCTCAATCCCCCGTCAAGCTGGCTCAGGATGTCATCCATGGCCTTCTCTTCGCCTCCGTAGAGTTCGTTGATTTTCTCTTCAACGAGGTGATCAGCCGCGACGATTAAAGTAAGTTCCTTACCAACCGCAAAACGCAGATCCTCCAGGATTTGAGGGTTGAGGGGATCTGTCAGAGCAACAGAAATGCCGCCATCGTCAAAGGAAACAGGGAGAGCTCCGTGAAGTCGGGCGATACCCACTGGAATAAGGGAAAGGAGAGCCTCGGGTGGTTCAAACTCGCTGAGGTCAACGTATTGCGCTCCCAATTCTTGGGCGATGATCGGCCAGATATCGTCCCGGGAACTGATGACCTGGTAATCGGCGAGGATTTCCGCGGCTTCTTTTCCGCTATTTTCGATTTCGGAGAGAATGTCGGCCTTAAGGGCACCGTCGATCATTCCGCGGCTGACAAAAATGTCGAGGAGTTGGTTATTATCCATCGTAATAAAAGTGTAAGTGTTTACGTGTGAGGGGATCAGTCGGCATCGGACATGGTCACTCCGATGACCTCAGCTGCGGAGGTCATTCCGACAAGGACCTTACGAATTCCGTCTTCGCGAAGAGTGCGCATTCCCAGCTCCCGTGCCCGCTTCCGTAACTGGGGCGTGCTAAGATCTTGGTTAATGAGGTGGCGGACTTCATCATCAACAAGGAAGATTTCGAAGATGCCAATTCGTCCCCGGTATCCGGTATCACGGCAGTTTTCGCAACCGACGGGTCCCATGATATTTGATCCTGCCAGCTGAGCGGAATCGACATTCAACATCCGAAGTTCCTTCTCGGTGAGAGCGGCCGGTGCCTTGCACTTGTCGCAGAGCTTGCGAACAAGTCGTTGGGCCAAAATCGCGCGGACCGCCGAAGCGATGAGGAATTTTTTGATTCCCATGTCAGCGAGACGAGCCACAGAACTGGGAGCATCGTTGGTGTGAAGTGTTGAGAACACCAGGTGGCCGGTCAGCGATGCGTTGATCGCAATGTTCGCAGTCTCACCATCTCGAATCTCACCCACCATGATAATGTTGGGAGCTTGTCGAAGCATGGAACGAAGAGCCGCGGAAAAGGTCATGCCAATGTCAGCACGCACCATCACCTGGTTAATTCCGGCAAGTTCATACTCAACGGGATCCTCAACGGTAATGATCTTCTTGTCCGGCTTGTTGATCTCATTGAGACAAGCGTATAGCGTGGTGGTTTTACCTGATCCGGTCGGCCCGGTTACCAGAATGATTCCATCGGGAAGACGAAGGAGTTTCGCGAAGATCGCCTGATCATCAGAAAGGAAACCAAGCTGTGGCAAACCAAGGCTGAGGGCCGACTTATCAAGAATACGCATGACGATACTCTCTCCATGGTTACTCGGGACGGAGGAGACACGAAGATCGACCTCTTTTCCTCCCATTTTAACCTGAATTCGGCCATCCTGCGGGAGTCGCTTCTCCGCAATACTCATTGTACTACTCATCACCTTGAGACGGGCAATGACAGCAGGAAGGAGCTTCTTGGGATGGCTTGCCGCTTCGATGAGTTTCCCGTCCAGTCGGTTTCGAATTCTCAGGGAGGTCTCAAGCGGCTCGATATGAATATCACTCGCGCGCATTTTGAAGGCATCGACAAGAATGCCGGAGACCAGCTTAATGACAGGTGCATCGGAATCATCGGTACCAATGCCCCCCATCACCTGAAGTGCGTCGGCGTCAGCCTTGCCGACTTCCTCACCAAAGATCTGTTGCCAGGCATTTTGAATTCCTTTCGGAGGCGCCGCGTAAAATTGACACTCGCGATTGACGATATGAGGAATGGCGTCCTGAGCTTCAAAGTCGAGGACATCAGCCAAGGCGATGCTCAAATAAGATCCATCATCGGAAAACGGCACCGCGTTAAAACGGCGGCAGTCCGCAAGTGAAAGAAAGGTCTTGAACGATGGATCGATAAAGCCACTGGCAAGATCGATGACATGACTCCCCACGTTGGCCGCGGATACCTCAGCAATCGCGGTCTCGGTGATTTCCCCATGCTCGAGGAAGTGTTGGATCAAATGTTCATCTCCCAACTTGGAACGGATGTCGTCGACATGCTCGGCTGTGAGATGGCTGGCTTCGACCAGGAGTTGGATCAGGTAGTCTTCGTTTGAATACACGGTCTAAAAGTTCGGTGTGCGTTTCTAAGGTGTGTGGAAGTCAGGGGGAGAGGAAATCCTCTCGCCCAGCTCCTAGGGGGAGACTGCTGAAACGAACGTGAGGTGTCAACCAGTCGAAACCGAATGATGAAAAAAAAATCTATTTCCCTAATCCCAATGGGGAAAACACACCCTCAAAACTTCCTCCTGTCGATTCGACATTTTCTTTGCTTCTACTGATGATTTGTCATCAAAGCCCGATAGATGCAGCATCCCATGAATTCCATAGAGCGCGATTTCCCTCTCTACAAGGCTCTGAAACTCATCTGCCTGCCTTGCGGCCACCTCCACTCCAATTAATAATTCGCCATGATCGAAAGTGATCACATCGGTCGCTGTGGCATCATTAAGAAACTCTCCGTGAAGCCGAGCCATTTCATCATCATCAAGTAATGTGATTTCGATCCCGTCCAATTTGGTGATTTGCCCCACTCCGATTCTTCGAAGCAAAAAAAACACAGCAGTCCAGCCGCTCTGCAACTGTTTCAGGAATTCATCCGAAATCCCCCTTGATTTACAGGCCGAATAAATCTCAACCATTTGCTACTCCCCCTGTTGCCGGCGACCACGCACTCGCTCGATCTCCTCGACTGGAACAACCTTCCTGCTCTTTCTCGCTAGATCAGATGGAGCATCTTCAACCTGCTCCTTGGGATATTCGATTCTCGCATGGAGCATACTCCGAAGAGTTGATGAGAACACTTTTCGCACCGTTGTTAATTCACTCATCGTGAGACCACAAGCGTCGAGTTGCCCGTCGCGAACCCGTTTAAAAACGATCTCGTCGACAAGGGCACGGATTCGGCTGGGCGAAGGTTTCGAGATCGTCCGCGAAGCACTCTCAATCGCGTCAGCCAGCGAAATAATTCCGCTTTCGCGTGACTGCGGAATCGGCCCGGGATAGCGAAAACTATTTTCATCAACCTCCGGCAAATCATCGCTGTTGGTTGCCCCCTTCCCTCGCTCGGCTTCGACCTTCTGAAAACGCTCCTGAGCCTTTCGGTAAAAATAATAGACTAATGAGTCACCGTGATGCTCTTTAATCACCTCAAGAATCCTCGGGTTCAGCTTATTCTTGATCGCAAGATCCACACCGTCCTTCACGTGCGCTACAATAATCAGAGCACTCATGGTCGGAGTGAGACCATCATGGGGATTCTTACCTCCCTGGTTTTCAATAAAGTACTCCGGCTTGTTCAACTTTCCGATGTCATGAAAATACGCACAAACACGGCTCATGATCGCATTGGCCCCGATCGCTTCCGCCGCACTCTCGGCGAGTGACGCCACAATCAGGCTATGATGAAATGTTCCGGGAGCCTCAATCTGCATCTTCCGCAGCAGCGGGTGGTTCAGGTCACTCAGCTCCAGCCAAGAAATCTCCGTTGTCAGACCGAAGATTCCTTCCAGAAGTGGCAAAATTCCACCCACAAATAACCCGGTCAACAAGCCCGTTGAAAGAGCGATCAAGCAGGCATTCCCGAAGACCTGCCAACTTTCCCGATCGGAAAACCCTAAGCTACTGATTGAAATCTTGGCAAAAGCCAGATCCACCAAAAGCGCCATCAATCCGACCCAGAAGCCAGCTCGCAAAAGCCGGCCCCGCTTTCGCACCTGCTTCGTCGCGAACACAGCCGTCAGCCCGCAGAAAAGACTGATCGCAAAAAAGGCCCAACGATCATCACTCGGGACAGTCAAAGCACCAAAGAGGCTCACAAAAACCGATGAATAAACACCTGCCCTTTGCCCTAACAAAACCGAGTGAACCATCGGCGCCAGAGCCATTGGCATGATCAAAAATTCGTGATTCACTCCCAATCCGGAATTCAAGGCCACACCGCAGGCCAGTTTCACCACCCATAGGTGAATCAAGATACCACCAAAAACCAACAGGATACTGCCATTTCGACACGCCGATTGCTGATGGTTCAAATGAAAGATCGCGAGCCCACAGATTAAAATAACCACAGCCTCCACCACTCGGCTCGATGAGGTCACATCCCCAACCCCAAAGAACAGAGTCAGCATCCCCAATGCAAACGCCAAATAAAGACATCCCTTGACAGCGAAACTCCGATCCAGTGCCCCCAAAACTCCACCAGCGGAGTTCGTTCGACGCTTCTTTCCCGAAGACAGGCCTTGTTGGACCAGTCTCCAGCGTCTGATTTGATCAACGAGTCCCAAAATGGTGGTGTGTGTTTTCACCTTCCCCCGGAGGAGTCGGATGCAGAAACTAAGACTTCATGAGCGGGTTCGCAAGGAACAAACCCTCTTTAACAAAAAATAAACAGCCCATTCAGACTGCTCATTTTTAACGAAATGATTGTTTCTACAACTTTACCCAAGTCGAAAAACAATCCGGGCTTTCGTCGTGTCGTATGGAGACATCTCCATTTTAACCTTGTCGCCAATCACTAGGCGAATGAAACGCTTTCTCATCTTCCCGGAAATGTGAGCCAGTACCTCGTGCCCACTTGGAAGAGCGACCTTGAACATCGTTCCAGCCAAAACAGCCGAAATTATTCCTTCAATCTCAACAGACTTCTGCTCGTCGCCTTCGGTGGTATTGCCACTCTTGTCGATTCTACGGCGTCCGCGGCGACGGCCACCGCCGCCTCCTCTACGAAAATTTCTTGGTCTAGCGATAACTAAATGGGGATAAATTAATGGATGCGACACACTGTCGCTGGACAAATCATGCTCCTTAAAGAACGTGATAGCAACGGAAAAAAAGCTGATTTCATCGAAGAAATAGCGCGAACCTCTTTCCACACTAAAACTCTTATCAACATATCGCGATATGAAGATTTGTCCTTGCAATATACCGCTATCGTTTCAAATCTCAAAAATCAAATCAAGAGCATGACAAAAGACCTCCTCAGCGACCTCAAATCGACCCTCTCCGAGCGCATCATGATCCTCGATGGAGCCATGGGAACCACCATTCGAGGATATGGCCTGACTGAAATCGAGGCCCGCGGCGATCGCTTTATAAAAAACCACGAAGATCTGCTCAACAACGGCGACATTCTCTCCCTGACTTGTCCAGACGTCATCGCCGATATCCACAAACGCTTCTACGAAGCTGGTTCCGACATCTGCGAAACAAACACCTTCTCTGGCACCGTCCTCGCCCAGTCAGAATTCTTCGTCGAAGATCCCCGCAAATCCGGCGGGAAAAAAGACCCTGAATTTTTCGACCAGAAAGTCCTCAACAACTCCCAACTTCAGGATCTCGTCCACGAGCTCAATATCCAATCCGTCAAACTCGCCAAACAGGAAGCCGACCGCATTGCCAACGAAACAGGCCGCCCCCGCTACGTCGCTGGAGCCATCGGCCCCCTCACTGTATCCCTCACCAACGTCTCCGATCCTAACGACACCTCTTTCCGATCAGTCACCTTCGATCAGGTTAAACAGACCTACCGGCATCAGATCGATGCCCTTCTCGAAGCTGACTGCGACATCCTCATGGTCGAAACCATCTTCGACTCCCTCAATGCCAAGGCCGCTCTCGTCGCCATCAAGGAATCCGGAACCAAGGCCCCCGTCATCATCTCAGCCGCCGTCGGTCGGGGAGGAGAAACCATGATCTCCGCCCAAAAGGTCGAAGCCCTTTGGAACACCTTCGCCCACATCGATCCCCTCGCCATTGGCCTCAACTGCTCTCTCGGTCCCGATCTTATGGAGCCCTTCCTCCGCGATCTCGGAAAAGCCGCCACCACCCACATTTCCTGCTACCCCAATGCCGGACTCCCAAATCCCCTCGCCCCGACTGGATTTGACCTCGAACCCCGGCACATGCATGACTACATCGCCGGTTTCGCCGACGACGGCCTCATCAATCTCGCCGGCGGTTGCTGCGGTAACACTCCCGAACACATCGCCGCCATCGCCAAATCCGTCGAAGGAAAAGCCCCCCGCCAGATCCCCGTCCTCGCTCAAGCCCACCCACTTCAAGCAAGCTGATTGGGCCCTTCTGCATTCATTCATTTCTCCACCTCCATGCCCACGCTCCCTCGTCTCCTCCGCCTCTCCGGCACCGAAGCCTACAACCACACTCCCGATAAAAATTTCCTCATGATCGGCGAGCGCACCAACGTTGCCGGCTCCCCTCGCTTTCGCAAACTGATTCAGCAGGACAAACTCGAGGATGCACTTGAAGTCGCCCGCCAGCAGGTTGTCAACGGAGCCAACGTCATCGACATTTGTTTCGATGACGGCCTCATCGACGGCAAATTCATGATGGCTAAATTCCTCGACCTTATCCAGGCCGAGCCCGACATCCAAGCCGTCCCAATCATGGTTGATTCCTCAAAATGGGAAATCATCGAAGAAGGCATCAAACACCTCCAGGGTAAAGGCATCGTCAATTCCATTTCGCTTAAAGAAGGCGAAGAAACCTTCAAAAAATACGCCCGCCACATCCTCAACTACGGTGCCGCAGCCGTCGTCATGGCCTTCGACGAACAAGGTCAGGCAGCCACCTACGAGGACAAATGCCGCATCTGCAAACGCGCCTACGACATCCTTGTCGAGGAAGTCGGCTTCCCGCCCGAAGACATCATCTTCGACCCCAATATCCTCACCGTCGCTACCGGCATCGAGGAGCACAACAACTACGCCCTCGACTTCATCAACGCCACCCGCTGGATCAAGGAAAACCTTCCCTTCGCCAAAGTCTCCGGTGGCGTCTCCAACATCTCTTTCTCGTTCCGCGGAAATAACGCCGTCCGCGAGGCTATGCACTCAGCCTTTCTCTACCACGCTACTCAAGCGGGCATGGATATGGGCATCGTCAACGCCGGCATGCTCGAGGTTTACGATAAGATTCCTAAGCATCTCCTCACTGCTGTCGAAGACGTTCTCCTCAACAAAGACGACGGCGCTACCGAACGCCTCCTTGATCTCGCCGAAGAATTCAAAGGGCAAGGCGCCAAGAAGCTCAAAGAAGACCTCACCTGGCGCGAGCAATCCGTCGAGAAACGCCTCGAACACTCCCTTCTCAGGGGGATCGACAAATTCATCGAGCAGGACACCGAGGAAGCCCTCGCCAATTACCAGAAACCTCTGACTGTCATCGAAGGGCCGCTCATGGATGGCATGGGCATCGTTGGCGACCTCTTCGGAGCCGGAAAAATGTTCCTCCCCCAGGTCGTCAAATCCGCCCGCGTCATGAAAAAATCTGTCGCCTGGCTGGAGCCTTTGATGGAAGTAGAACGCGAGGAAAAAATCGTAGCAGAAGCGGCCATCCTCTGCGCAGACGACCCCGATCTCCCGGAAACAGAGGCCCGCGCAATCGCCGCCAAAACCTTTTCCAACGGCAAAGTCATTATGGCCACCGTCAAAGGTGACGTTCACGACATTGGCAAAAACATCGTCGGTGTCGTTCTCACTTGTAATGGCTTCGACGTTGTCGACATGGGTGTCATGGTCCCGTGCGCCAAAATCCTCGATGCCGTCGAAGAACAAAACGCTAACATCATCGGCCTCTCGGGTCTCATCACCCCCTCTCTCGATGAAATGATCACCGTCGCCAAAGAAGCCGAGAAACGCGGTTTTGGAAAACGAAGCATCCCCATCCTCATCGGCGGAGCCACTACCAGCGCCGCCCACACCGCCATCAAAATCGCCGAGCACTACTCCGGCCCCCTTGTCCACGTTCTCGACGCCTCACGCTCCGTCCCCGTCACCACTTCCCTACTATCGGAAGACCGCGAGAAATTCATCACCACCAACAACGAAACCCACGCCAAGCATCGAGCCAACTTCGGCAACAAAGCCAAAAAGCCCACCCTCTCCCTCACCGACGCCCGCGCCAACAAAGTCCGAATCGACTGGAAAAACTACTCCCCTCCCGTCCCCGAATTCACCGGCACCCGCACCATCAAATCCCAGTCCCTTCGCGAACTCGCCAACTACATCGACTGGACTCCCTTTTTTCATACCTGGGAACTCCGCGGCGTCTGGGACCCTGAAACTGAAACCCTCAAGACCCGCAACGAAGAAGGAGCCAAAGTTGCCAAGGAACTCTACCAGGAAGCTCAGACCCTCCTTGAACGCATCATCGCCGAAAAACGCTTCACAGCCTCCGGCATCTACGGCTTCTTCCCCGCTCGAGCCGATGGCGACGACATCCTCCTCCCCGAACAAAACGTCACTTTCCACACCCTCCGCCAACAATCGAAAAAGGAAACCGCCAAACCCAACTTCGCACTGAATGACTACGTTGCAGAAAAGGACGACCACCTCGGCGGCTTCGTTGTCGGCATCCATGGAGCTGATGAATGGGCTGCCGAACTTCGCGCTCAAAACAACATCGACGAAGCGCTCATAGTCCAGGCTCTCGCCGATCGCTTCGCCGAAGCCTTCGCCGAACTCCTCCACCACCGAGCCCGAATCTCATGGAGCATTGAGCGCCCTGGACAGTTCACCCAATCCGAGCTCATCCACGAAAAATATCAGGGCATTCGCCCCGCCCCCGGCTACCCCAGCCAACCCGACCACACCGAGAAGACCACCCTCTTTGACCTCCTCAATGCCGAAGAAGAAACAGGAGTCGAACTCACCGAATCCTGCGCGATGCATCCAGGCTCCGCCGTTTGCGGCCTCTACTTCTCCCACCCAGACTCCCACTACTTCCAAATCAACGACCTCCAAAAAGACCAGATCGAGGACTATGCCGCTCGTAAAGGCATGTCCGTCGAGGACGTTGAAAAATGGCTTGGTCCTTGGCTCGGCTATTGATCCGATTGAGCTGGCAATCATTCCCTCAAATTCCTAGATCTTCCTCTATGAGAAGGACCTCTTTACGACTCGGCCTGTTCGTTTTTCTCACAGCCAACCACCATAACTAACACCCGCGCGAACGCCGACCTGGTCTCCAACACTTTTTAAAAACTTGGATTCAACGTCGTCCTTATTAAAGACGCTTCCAAACCTTCTATCAAACAAGGACTCGCCATCACCACCGGTCGCATCAAAACCAGCAGCTTCGATGAAAAGGTTTCAAAATAACATCTCTGGATTCCTCATCGCCCTCGCGGCCATCCTCCCCTCGTGTGCCCAAGTCGAGGTTCAAGATGCGGCACACGCACCCGTCCTGAATCGGCAGGTCCTTGCCGCGGTGCAATCGATGCCCTCCGGAGGTGGCTACGAAGCCAGCCAAAAAGCAGTCGACCGACTCGCCGCCAGCGTCACTTTTAAAGAAGGCGTGATTCATC
>TARA_B110000037_G_scaffold37244_1_pt1 | contig 11099 bp, 11 predicted proteins | sample TARA_B110000037 | Tara Oceans TARA_B110000037 (sample SAMEA4397196) | marine metagenome | biome: Polar Biome; feature: [MIX] marine epipelagic wind mixed layer (ENVO:01000061); material: water (ENVO:00002006), including particulate matter (ENVO:01000060) such as... | depth 10-100 m
TAAAAAAAATTGATCTAAGTTCTCAAAAACTTTCACAAAAAATAGATAATAAAAAAACATGTGGTGCAGTTGTTAAAAATCTTGCAGACAAGAAAAAGTGGAAAAATCGAGTCAAAAAAAATATTCAAATTATAAAAAATGAAATGAAAAAGGATCTAGAATTTAGAATTAAAGTTTTAGAAATAGCTGAGTCTAGAGCACATTTATATGCATCTTGGTTCCCAACATTAGATAAAAATAAATACTTGGAAATAGTAATAGAGCAAGGTGCTGAATATACAACTATGGGTGATTTGTTCTATAAAAAGTATAAAAACCTTTGTGTTCTTGCATTCGATCATTCAAAAATGAAAATTTTTTATACTTTGAATAATTCTTTTCCAGTGTTATACGGCAGAAAAAGATATTAAATATTATGAATAAATATTCAGAGAACTATTCTAATAATGGGACCGTTTATATTAAAATTGATGATAGCCCTTTGTCAGATAAAGATTTAGATAATCTAAATAAATTTTGTAACGAAGTAGAAAAAGAATTCATCAAAATAGGTGATGCTGGTGAGTCTAACTATTTACATGTTGGAAGATTTATGACCGATGTAGAAGAGCCAAAAAAAGTTGATAACCAATTTTCAGAAAAAGTAATAGAAATACTGTCCTCAAAAAAAATGTTGGAATTTATCAAAGAAGTATGTGAATATAAAGATGAGGTCTATATAAGGCGAATTCAATACAATGAAATTGGCAAAGATTGTTTTGTTGGATATCATTTAGATACGGATAGCAACCCTGATTATATTGCAGCTATTGTTTTACAACTTGGTGTTAATTTTAGTGGTGGGCTATACAGGGTTTATAATAAATTTAATAAAAAAAGATATATTGATTATAAACCAGATTATGGAAGTCTTTTAATAAGTGATTGTAACTACCCTCATGAAGTTACTAAAGTGGAAAGTGGCAAAAGAAGCTCTCTTGTTTTTTTCATTTCAAATAATAATGGAAAAAATTTAAGGGATAAAAAAAATGATTGATTTTTCAAAACTTAAAGGCAAAATATTTTTTGACAACAGGTTTATGGACAACTCTAAAGCTAAAATACATGCTTTGAACCATTCTTTACATTTTTCAGCATCTGTTTTTGAGGGAATTGCAATTTACAATAAAAAACCTTTGTTTGAGATAGATCATTATAAAAGATTAAAACAGTCAGCAAAAATATTAAGATTAGATTTTAATTTATCTAGTAAGGAATTTAGTAATATTAATGCAAAATTAATAAAATATAATATAAAATCTGATGGATATATAAGACCCATAATTTTCAGAACTTCTCACTCAATGTCTCCAGATACTTCATTTTGTAGATCATCTTTAGCCATAGCATGCTGGAGTTGGGGAACACTTTTTGATAAAAAATCAATTAATCTAGGAATATCAAAGTGGCCAAAATTAAATAAAAAAATTTTTCCGATTGAGGCCAAATCTTCAGGGTCATATCAATCTTCAGTTATATCTAGGATAGATGCTAAAAAAAAAGGTTTTGACGACTGTATTATGTTGGATAATGATCATTTTATATCAGAAACAACAGCGTGTAATATTTTTTGGATTAAAAAAAATGTAGTTTATACACCCTCAACAGACTCAGCACTAAATGGAATTACACGACAAGCTATAATAAGAATACTCAAAAAAGCAAAAATAAGCTGTAAAATTGGCAAGTATGTATTGCGAGATATACTTAAAGCAGACTCAGTTTTTCTTACTGGAACGGCTGCCGAGGTTCAATTAGTTGGAAATATAAATAAAAGAAAATTCAATTTGAACAATAGTATATTTCAATTAATTAAAAAAAATTATAATTCAATTAAATTAAAGAGTCCAAAAAGCCTAAATAAAAGTTAAAAATTATTTTAAAAATTTATCCAAGTTGCTAATTGTATATTTTTTATGCTTTTTTTGATATTTATCAAAATTAAATTTGTATTTTTTACTTAATAAAGAAACCAAAGTCACTAGATCCATTGAGTCTAAAATACCATTTTTAACTAAATCATCTGCTGGTTTAATAGTTTTTTTTTTAAATCTTGGAAATAATTTTATCAATGACTGTTGAGTTTTACTTTTCATTTTTGACAAGATAGTTTTTGTTTGTTTTTAATTTACGTAATGCAATATCACTATATTCATTAAATGGTAAGAGATAAATATCAAATAAATCAAATTTAAATTTTTTGATAATTTTTTTTTTTAATAATATATTATTAATTTTTCTACCATCTTCAATTTTATTTTTAGAATAATCCCTAACGTACATCTTTTCTTTTACATTTTTTCTATTAGAAATATTTTTACCATTAAAAGTTTTGAAATATCTATAAGGTACTTTTGAATTTTCTTCACAATAGTGAATTACCAACCAATTGAAAATTTTTGGGTTAATATTTATAGCCAAACCATAAGCTTCATTTTTTACCAAATATCCTAAAACAGAGTCATTTCCCCAGGCGGTGCTTTGTTTTAAATTACATATTTGTTTTTCATTTGGACCGTTTACAGCATAATTGTACATCGGTCTTTTTGATCTACTAAATTTAAAATTTTTAATTAAAAATTTACTCAGATAGCCTGTGGTGATATCTCTAGTTAATAAACTTGTTTGTTTTGTTTCTGGAAAGTTTAAATTGAAAGTTGGTAAAATAATATTTTTGTTCATTTTCTTTAAAAACTTATATAGTTTAATAATGTTTGTATTAATCTCTTTAATATCATGTTCAAAAATTAAGTTTTGAAGATTAGAAAAAATAATGATATTTTTGGTATTTTTTAAAATCTTATCCATAAATATTAATTAAAAATATTTCTTGTAATATGTTTTATCTACTTTTCCGTTTTTATTAAATTTTATTTTTTTTAACATCAGTATTTCTTTAGGTATCATATAGATAGGCAAAAATTTTTGGATATGGTCGTAAATTTTTTTTTTATTAATATTTTTTTTTGTAACAATTATTAAAACTAAATAGTCAGCTTTATTTTTGTTATTTAAGTAACAATAAGTATAGTCAATATATTCAAGTTTTTTTATAACTTTTTCTATTTCAGTAGTATCCACTCTATAACCCTTGATTTTTATTTGAGTATCATTTCTTCCCTTACAAAAATAGATTTTATTTTTTTTGGTAAGAATATCACCAGTATTATAAAAATTTTCATTTTTGATTTTTAAAAATTTACCTTTATTTAATTTTCCTGAATTATCTAAATATCCAGGAGATATAATTTTTCCTCCGATTGATAGTTCTTTTTGTTGTCCTAATTTTATTTTTAGACCCCTAAAAGGTTTTCCAATTGGAACCTGTGACATTTCTTGAATTATTCTGTTGTGTTCTGATTTATAATTATAAAAAAAGGCCCATGGTGAGGTCTCTGTAGATCCATAACAATTAAACAAATGTTTAAATGAAAAATTTTTCTTTATTAGTTCTAAAATATTAACTGGAAAATTTTCTCCACATAAAATTAAATTTTTTATATTAATTTTATTTTTTGGTAAGCTTTGTTTTATAAAAAGAATAAATGATGGAACTGTAATTAAAACTGAAATTTTATTTTTGACTAAGTGTTGTGCTGGAAAAAATTTATCAAAATTATTAGTCAATGGAGATATCGCGCAACCCAAGTATAAAGCTGGAAAAATAATCACAAGACTCATTACAAACGAATTATCGTGATAATCTGAAAATACTTCAGTTTTTTCATTATATTTTAAATTTTTTATTTGGTGATATAAACAAGTAATAAAATTTTCATGAGTTATTTGAACACCCTTAGGCAAACCTGTTGAGCCAGAAGTAAAAAAAATCATTGCGTTATCATTTTTTTTTATATTTGGGACACTAAGCTCATCGACATTTGATTTAATTTTATTATTTATAAGATCATCTAATAAATAAATTTTATGATTATTTAATTTAGGATTTAATTTTCTCTTAAAACTTTTATCATAAATTATAATTTTTGATCTGGATATTCTTGAAATTTGAATAATCCTTTCGTCAGGAATATTTGGTGAAATTTGAATCCATGTATTTCCTGAAAATAAAATAGAAATTACAGAAATATAGTACCCAACACTTTTGTCAGACAAAAGTAAAATGCATTCTTTTTTATGTTTTTTTAGTTTTGCAGTAACAATTTTAATTTTTTGGTGGATATATTGATACTTAAATTTATTTTCATTATTCTTATAAAATAAATTTTTACTATTTTTTAAATTATAAATTATTTTTTTATAAAAATTTTTAACTAAGTTTTTTTTCATTTCAAATTAATGTTTTTTTAACATTTTTGATGATTTTTAATATAATAATATCTAATACTATCATTTTAAATGTAATCTGTTATAAAAGGGATTTATAATTTAATTTCATATAAATGTTTAAAAATAATTTTAAACTAGGATTATTTGCTTTTAATGCTAGTTCGGGATCAACTATAACAACCTCTGCCAACAAATGGAATGCAGATAAGGATCAAGTTATTAATCTTGCTAAAGAAGCGGATAAATGTGGTTTAGACTTTCTATTGCCAGTAGCTAGATGGAGTGATTGGGGAGGAAAAACTAGACCTCATATAAATACTTTTGAAACGTTATCTTTAGCATCAGCGTTATCACTAATTACGAAAAAAATTTTTTTATTTTCAACTATTCATGCTAATTATATTCATCCTATTATTGCTGCAAAAAGTTTAACATCGATTAACAGATTTTCTAATGACAGAGTTGGAATGAACCTTGTTTGTGGGTGGAATAAGGAAGAGTACGAAATGTTTGATCTAAATTTTAATTTATCTAGTTCAGATAGATACAAGTATGGTGATGAATGGTTAAAAATTTTTAATAAATTGATTGATCCAAATATAGATAAATTTTCTTTTAAAGGAAATTTTTTTAAAATAAAAAATGGACAAAATTTTCCAAAAGTTCTAAATAAAAATTTTATTAAAATTTCAGCAGCCTTTTCGAAAGATGGAAGAAAATTTGCTAAAAAAAATTTTGATGTACTTTTAACAATGTTTAATTCTCTAGAAACACTTAAAGTAGTTAATGAAGAATTAAAAAATAGTTCAAAAAAAAAAATTAAGATTTATAACCCAGTACATATTATTGTAAAAAATTCAAAAAGTGAGGCAGATGAATTCTACGAAGAATATTCAAATAAAAATCAAGATGTAAAAGCTGTTGATAATTTTATAAAAAATTTGCAATGGTCTAATAAAAAAATACTAGCTTCTTATTTAAAGCAAATGAAACAAAGAGTGTCAGGATCATTGGGCTCATATACAATAATTGGAGATAAAAAGTCAGTATTAGAGCAGATTAATACAATTTATAAATCAAAAACTGATGGTTTAGCAATGACATTTTTTGATTACACAAAAGACTTTAAGTTTTTTAAAAAAAATTTATTAAGTAAAATTAGAAAATTTTAATGATTAGTTATTCAAAGCAGGTAATAGATTCTAAAGAAATTGGAGCAGTTAGCAAAGTTCTAAAATCAGAATATTTAACACAAGGACCCTTAGTAAAAAAATTTGAAGAAAAAATATCAAATTATTGTAATTCAAAATATGCAATAGCAGTCAATAGTGCAACAAGTGGTTTACATATTGCTTGTATGACTTTAGGTGTAAAAAAAAATGATATTGTATGGACCTCAGCAATTAGTTTTGTAGCAAGTGCAAATGCAGCAGTCTATTGTGGTGCAGATATTGATTTTTTAGATATTTCATTAGAAGATTACAATATAGATATAAAAAGTTTAGAAAAAAAATTAATAGTTGCAAAAAGAAAAAATAAACTTCCAAAAGTTATAATAGTTGTTCATTTTGCAGGTAATCCATGCCAGATGAAAGAAATCTATTTATTAAAAAAAAAATATAAATTTAAAATAATTGAAGACGCCTCCCATGCGTTAGGAGCTAGATATATAAATAAACGTGTGGGAAATTGTGAATTCAGTGATATGTGTGTATTTAGCTTCCATCCAGTTAAGTCAATTACAACTGCAGAAGGTGGGATTGTAACCACCAATAACAAAAAATTTTTCAATGACTTAAAATTATATAGAGAACATGGCATAAATAGAAATTTTATTAATAAAAAAGTTAGACCTAAATATTATGAGCAAATTAAATTAGGTTATAATTATAGAATGAATGAAATAGAAGCCGCAATAGGAATTGAGCAACTAAAAAAATTAGATAGTTTTATAAGTAAAAGAGTAGAAATTTATAATTTATATAAAAGTAAATTAAAGAATAATTTGTTTGAATACCCAAACATATCTATGGACTCAGATTCATCACATCATTTATTTGTTATATTGTTAAAAAAAAATATTAGAAAATTAAGAGATAGTGTTTTTTCTAAATTATTAAAAAAAGGGATAGGTGTAAATATTCACTATATGCCAATTTATAAACATTCATTCTATAAAAACTATTTAAAAAAAAATTTTTTTTTAAAAAATTCAGAAAGATATTATAATACCTGTATTTCAATTCCAATTTTTCCAACTTTATCAAAAAATGATCAAAACTTTATTATTAAAATAATAAATATTCTTAAATAAATGATTGTAGCAATTATACCAGCAAGAGGAGGAAGCAAAAGAGTAAAAAATAAAAATATTATTAATATTGGTGGTAAACCAATGATACATCATACAATTAAAACATTAAAAAAAACTAAAATATTTGATGAAATAATTGTAACCACAGACTCAAAAAAGATTCAAAATATTTCAAGAAAAGCTGGAGCAAAAATTTACTTTAAAAGACCAAAAAATCTATCTAATGATCATGTTGGTACTTTTGAGGTCATAAATCATACAATAAACTACTTAAAAAATCGATTGGGTAAAAATCCAAAATATGTTTGTTGTGTTTATCCAACATCAATATTATTAAATAGAAAAGACATAACTCTTAGTCATAAAAAAATTAAAGAAGGTAAATGGAATTTTGTTATTTCTGTTACTAGTTTTGATCACCCCCCACAAAGAGGTTTTTATATTAATAAAGGCAGATTAAAAATGATAGATAAGAAAAATTATAAATCGAGAACTCAAGATTTAAAGAAAATTTTTCATGATGCTGGTCAGTTTTATTGGGGGAGAGCTGACTCATGGCTTAAAAAGAAATTTTTATATTCAGCAAAAAGTTTCGGATTTGATTTACCAAGATATAGAGCAATTGATGTTGATGACATGGAAGATTTAAATTTATTAAAAAAAATTTTCTATTCTTCTCTAGATAAAAAAAAATAACAATAGAAACAGAAAAGTATGCCAAGAAAGATTAAAAATTTTAAACAAAATTTTCCATTTAATCTTAGTTATTCAAAAAGTAATAGCGGGGTATTAATTGGTGATAGAACGCAGAATGATGCAAATTTAAAATCTTTATTTATTACACATATTTTAAACAAAAAATATAATTATAACCCCTATTTAGTATCTGATTTGAATGATAAGAAAAATATTCCTGTATATAAAGATTTAGATATCAAAAAATTCTCAATCAATTTAAAATTAACAAATTTAAACTACTTCTTCATATTTATTTCATCTTTTTTTGATCTGATAGTTTTTTATGTAAAAACATTATTTATAAAAGACAAAATTAATTGGTTAATAAAAAATTTTAAATGTAAAAAAATTAATATAGGTGATTTAATATATGACTTATATATCAGATATGATTTTAAATTTTTGAATCCTTCAATATACGAAGTTAAATTTTTAGTTATACTATACAAGGGGATCTTAAAAACTCATTTCATAGATTATTTGGTAAAAAAATACAAGATTAAGATAGTTGTTTCTACTCAAATGAGCTTTACATCCTATGGAAATATAATGTTAAGATATGGGACTAAATTTAGATTACAATCTTTTGTCGCAGGTTTTAATTTACTTCAAAAATTTAATAATCATAAAGAAACCTTAACAAGTCATTATAAAATTAGAAAAAGAAATATAAAAAAAAATGTAAAACTTGTAAGTACTAAAAAAATTGAAAATTTTTATAATTTAAGGAAAAGTGGAAATTTACATGGTACTTATGTACCAATTAATACAATAAAAAAAGTTTATGGACTAAATGAGGATAGTAAAATTTTAAAATTTACTAAAAAATTAATTAAAATAAAAAAAAATTATCAAATTAATATACTAGCTGTTCATTGTTTTTCAGATAGTCCACATTTTTGTGCAGATATAGTATTTAAAGACTATTATGATCAGTTTTTACAAACCATTAATTTTATAAGGAGAAATAATAAAAATACTTTTTGGATAATAAAGCCACATCCTGCAAGATCCCAATATCATGAAGAGGGTCTAATTGAAAATGTAATTAAAAGATATAAAAGTGAATTAGACAATGTAGTTATGTGCCCAGCAAAGATAAATAACTCAACATTATTCAATCTTTCAGATAACCTGATTAATTGTGTTTCAACTATTTCTCTTGAATTTGCTTGTCATGGAAAAAAATCAATTATTGCAGGTGATGCACCTTATTATCAAAAAGGTTTGTTCTTTAAACCAAAGAACAAAGATGGTTATTTTAGTTTAATAAATAATTTAGATAAATTACAAATCAATTTAAACAAACAAGAAATCATACTATCTAAGAGAATATTGTATCTTATCGAATTAGAGGCAAATAATAATTTAGAAAAATCAAAAATTTTACCAGATATTTTTTTATCCAAACTTAACGAAGATAGTTATCTAAAATACTTAAATCAAAATATTAAAAAGAAATTTAATTTTTCAATTTTTGATGATCCATTATACAAAAGTTTAGAATCAAAATTATCAAAAACTATAATTTAAGATATAAGTGTTAAATTTTATGCATGAATTTAAAAATTGAAATTATCGGCTTACCAGCCTCTGGCAAAACTTATTTTTATGATTATTTAAATAAAGTAATAAAGAAAAGAAAAATTAATTATATCCAGGCTCAAAGTTTAAAAAGTTTATTTTTAATAAAATATAAAAAAAAAAAAACAAAGATAAGTTCAATTAAAAAATTGATATATTCGTTTTATGCAAGAAAGATTCAGATAAAATCTAATTATCTTTTTAAGGAAGAATATAAAGATCTAGACTCATTTGTGAAAAAAAATTTAAAAGAAATTAAGGGTTATAATAAAATTGCATCCTTATATAAAAATTATGTTAGTACCACCGATTATAAAAAAGAAAGAAAATTTAGAATGTTAAAAAATTTCGAAATAGACTTTTTAGGAAATAAATTTACAAATTCAAAATATAATTTTAATATTTTTGATGAAGGTTTTTTTCAAAAAATTTTTTTTAAATTTCATAATAATGATAATTTGAAATTTGGTTTAAACAAACAAATAAATTATCTAAAATTAGTGCCAAAACCTAACTTAATTTTTTTTATTGATACAAATATTGAAACTTGTTTGGACAGATCAAAAAAAAGAAAAGGAGGTTTTATATATGATGATAATTTAATTAAAAAATCACAAAAAATATATTTTAATAAATCAGTAATTAATTTTTCAAAACTTAAAAAAATTCCTATAATAAGATTAAATGGTGCCTCTTCTGTAACTGATAATTTAAAGATATTTTTTAAAACAATAAAAAATTATAAAAATTACAAATGAAAATTCTACATCTAGGATATTCTGATAAATCTGGTGGTGCTTCGATCGCTATGATGAGATTACATAAATCTTTAAAAGAACTAGGTGTTCAGTCAAATGTACTTGTAGGAGAAAAAAATACAAAAGACTATGATATATTTGGACCCGAAACATCTTTAGAAAAAAAAGTTAATAATCTAAAAATTAAATTAGCTAGACAAAAAAAATATTTTTATGGCCATAATGGTAAATACTCTCATTCTTTGAATGTCTTTAGCAGTAAAATTATTTCAAAAATAAATAAAATAAAACCTGATATTATAAATCTCCATTGGGTGAACAATGAATTAATCTCCATTAAAGAAATATCAAGATTAAAAATACCTATAGTTTGGACATTTAATGATATGTGGCCAATGTGTGGTGGGGAACATTATGTCGAAGATGATAGATTTCAATTTGGATATAATAATACAAGTAAGAGACATGATGAAACAGGTTTTGATTTGAATAAGTATATTTGGAATAAAAAAAAAAAGTTTTGGAAATCAAAAATTGATCATATAGTTTGTATAAGTAGTTGGCTTAAATTTAAAGCAGAACAAAGTTATTTATTCAAAAATCACAAAATATCTTCAATACCTTGTGCTATAAATTTAGATAAATGGAAACCTGTAGATCAAATTTCTGCAAGAGAAAGTCTAAACTTACCAAGGAATAAAATCATTTTACTTTTTATGTCCACAAACGGAATAAGTGATTTAAGAAAAGGGTTTAAATACTTAAATTCTAGTCTTGATTATATATCTAAATTTTATAGTGATGTAGTTTTGTTGAATGTAGGTAATAATAATAAAATGCCTATTCAGGATAAAAAAATTATTAACGTAAATAAATTATTTAACGGCGACCCTAAAATATTGAGCTTATATTATTCAGCATCAGATATTTTGATTACCCCAAGTATCTTAGAAGCACTTGGTCAAGTTGCAATTGAAGCCGGCGCATGTGGTGTACCATCAATTGGTTTTAACTCAACTGGTTTAGAAGATACAATAAAACATAAAAAAACAGGATACCTTTCAAAATATTTGGATCAAAATGATTTTAATAATGGTCTAAAATGGACTATAGAACAAATAAAAAAAAATAAAGAATATTTTAAAACTGAATGTCAAAATTTTGTAAAGGATAATTTTGCATCTGAAATAATAGCAAAAAAATATATTGAGATTTATAAAATGATTTTAAAACTATGAAATTACAAGAAAATTTTTATGCTATAATTTTAATTGGGGGAATGGGGTCAAGATTTTCAAAAAAAAACCAACCACCAAAACAATTAATCAAACTAAATAAAAGATCATTGCTTGAAAATTTAATTATTTCATTTGTTA
>TARA_B110000037_G_scaffold53257_1_pt1 | contig 11097 bp, 13 predicted proteins | sample TARA_B110000037 | Tara Oceans TARA_B110000037 (sample SAMEA4397196) | marine metagenome | biome: Polar Biome; feature: [MIX] marine epipelagic wind mixed layer (ENVO:01000061); material: water (ENVO:00002006), including particulate matter (ENVO:01000060) such as... | depth 10-100 m
TTATTACCCTCATCAGATAAATTAAAACCCTTAATTCCTTCTGAACTAGATGCGCTAGGTGTGAATTGGAAAAGAGCCATTTTATACAAAACAGTCGTGAGTGACTTAACTGATTTAGAAGATGTTTTCTATGATATTTTAGTGTTTTTTAGTCCCTCAGGAATAGATTCATTATTTTTAAATTTCCCAGAATTTAAACAAAAAAATACTCGAATTGCAGTCTTTGGTAATTCTACCGTAAAAGCTGCAACAGAAGCTGGTTTAAAGTGTAATATTACAGCTCCGTCTCCTGAGACACCCTCTATGACGATGGCCTTAGAAAAGTATATTAAACTAGTAAATAAAAAATAGCAGACTATTTTTTTTAGAAATAAAAGAGTAAAAAACCAAGTATGTATACTTGGTTTTTTTATGCAAATAAAGTAGCAAATATTTCTTCAATTTTTCCGACAAGGAGCAGCTTTATGCCTTGTTCCTTTTGTGTAATTTTGTTGTATTTAGAAGCAACAAATGTTTTATATCCTAGCTTTTTAGCTTCTGAGATTCGTTGGTCTATCTTAGAAACAGGTCGTATTTCTCCTGCCAAACCAATTTCTGCTGCAAAACATACGTTAGGTGAAATTGCAACATCTTGATTGGAAGACAAAATTGAAGCAACAACAGCAAGATCAATAGCAGGATCATCAATGCTAATGCCCCCCGTAATATTTAAAAATACATCTTTAGCAGCTAATTTGAATCCAGCTCTTTTCTCTAAAACGGCTAATACCATATGTAGGCGTTTTAGATTATAACCTGTAGTTGTTCTTTGTGGAGTTCCATAAACAGCAGTGCTAACCAAGGCTTGAACTTCAATCATTAAAGGCCTTATTCCTTCTAAGGTTGAAGCTATAGCTGATCCGCTTAAATCGGCATCTTTTTTAGAAATGAGAATCTCTGACGGATTTGAAACTTCTCTCAGTCCGTTTGAAAGCATTTCATAAATACCTAATTCTGAAGTAGAGCCAAATCTATTTTTTTGAGAACGCAATATTCTGTAGGTGTGATTTCTATCGCCTTCAAATTGTAAAACAACATCGACCATATGTTCTAAAATCTTTGGACCAGCTATTTGCCCCTCTTTGTTTATATGACCAATTAATAAAACAGGAGTGCCTGTTTCTTTTGCAAATTTTATGAGCTCTGCAGTAGTTTCTCTAATTTGAGAGATGCTCCCGGGAGACGCTTCTATAGCGTTTGTATGGAGCGTTTGTATGGAGTCTATCACCAAGACTTGAGGTGTTACATCTTCAATATTTTTAAAGATTTCTTGCGTATTTGTTGCTGTTAAAATAAGACAATTAGAAGGATGTTTTTGAATTCTTTCTGCCCTCATTTTTATTTGAGACTGACTTTCTTCTCCAGACACATACAAGACTTTATGAGGTATTGCAAGAGCTACTTGTAATAGTAATGTAGATTTTCCAATACCTGGCTCACCACCTAATAATGTTACAGATCCTTTTACCAAACCACCACCTAAAACAGTATCTAATTCGTTGTTTTTTGTAGGAACTCTTTCTTCTGCATTCAATTGAATTTCTTCAATTTTTAAAGGTTTTGAGATGGTTTTTATAGGCTTAGATTGTTTCCATTCTCTTGCTACTTCTTTTTGAATTATTTCTTCAACAATGGTATTCCATTCATGACAAGCATTGCATTGCCCCATCCATTTAGCATGTTGTGTTCCACAATTCTGACAGAAAAAAGTAGTTTTAGCCTTCGCCATTAAATATAAATTTACACAAAGAAAAGAAAATTACTTTGCTTTATTGCAGATTGGTAAAAGTAAAAAAGAGAGCCCACCAAAAACGATCACCATAGCAGTTTGTGCAGTCCACATAATCCAACCAAAAGCACTAGCAGGTTCTGTAGGGATATCAAATAGTGCTAAAGCAGCAGTAACAGCAATTGGGTACAAACCTATCCCACCGTTGGTAGCAGCAATAGAAAATCCACCAGCAATAAAACCAATTAAAACACCACCAAATGGCACTTCTAATCCCTCAATTGCAGGTATTGTTGCCCAAAACATAAGCACATACATAGCCCATATAAATAAGGTATGAAAAATGAAAGCCCATTTTTTCTTCATTTTAAAGATACTTGTAACACCTTCAACTAACCCGAAAACAAAGGTTTTTATTCTTAAAAAAAACCCTGATGTTGCTTTTTTTACAAAGTAAGTAAATATGTAAAAAACAAGAATTAAAATTACCAACGCACCACCAATTTTTGTTGGATCAAAATTATTAGATAAGAGTTCGTAAATAAAATCAAACTGAACAAAAAGGGTAATAATTATGATGCATAGCATCATAATTAAGTCGGCAATTCGCTCTGCAACGATTGTTCCAAATCCTTTTTCGAAAGGTATATTTTCATAATTTGTTAACACTAAAGCTCTAGATACTTCACCGGCTCTTGGGAGTGCTAAATTTACTAAATAACCAACTAAAACAGCCAAAATACTATTCGTAAACTTTGGTTTGAAGCCTAAAGGGTCTAACATAAATTTCCACCTGTATGCTCTAGAGAAGTGACTTAAAATACCAAAAAATAATCCTAGAAAAATCCAATTATAGTTTGCATCTTTAAAATAACCAAGTAAGATGTCAACAGAAATTTTTGAGATAGAATACCAAACTAGAAAACCTCCGAATACAAGAGGTAACACAGTTTTTAATATTTTCTTTATAGAGAGAGTCACTAGGTAAGTGTATTGTCTTTTTCGTTGGGAAATACTAGAGAAGGCCTGAAACTTTTAGCGTCTTCAAAATCCATGAATGCATAGGTTATTAATATCAGTACATCTCCAACAGCAACTCTTCTCGCCGCCGCACCATTTAATGTAATTTCACCACTTTTTCTTACCCCAGGAATTACATAGGTTTCGAGACGCTCTCCATTATTATTGTTGACAACTTGAATGCGTTCACCTTCTATAATATTTGCAGCATTCATGAGGTCTTCATCTATGGTAATACTCCCTACGTAATTTAAATCGGCACCCGTTACTTTGACGCGATGAATTTTAGATTTGACAACTTGAATTAACATGCTGTAAAAGTACTACTTTTTTAAAAGTTAAATCTAAATAATTAGCCAAAAAGAACTTAAGAACTTAAGGAGATATTATCTATTAATCGAATGGTATTTGCATAGACAGCTATAAAAGCTCTGTACTGTTTTTTAGGTGATAATATTGTCGCATTTTCCAGGGTTTCTTCATCAGCAATCACAAAGTACTCTAACTCAAAAAAAGAATGTTTTTTAAATTCATTTGACACCCATTTTTTAATGTCATCGATGGATTGAGTTTGTATTTTTTCTGCAGTTTTTTTTAATATTTTATAAATTATGGAAGCAGCATTTCTTTCGCCATCCGTTAGACGTTTATTTCTTGAACTCATTGCTAAGCCGTCATCTTCCCTAAAGGTAGAACATCCTACAACAGCAACAGGGAAGTGGTTTTTTTCTGCCATTTTACGGACTATTTGTAATTGTTGAAAATCTTTTTCTCCAAAATAAGCATTTGTTGGCTGTAAAATTTCAAATAGTTTTTTTACAATGGTCCCAACTCCATTAAAATGACCTTTTCTGAATCTTCCCTCCATTTGGGACTCTAGACCATCAAAATTAAAATGACTAGCGGAAATAGTATTAGTATATATTTCAGATACAGATGGGATAAAAACAACATCACAATGAACTTTTTCTAATAAATTTAAATCACTTTTAATGGTTCTAGGGTAGTTTTCTAGGTCCTCCTTTTTGTTAAACTGTGTGGGATTTACAAATATACTTGCAATAGTAATATCATTATTTCTTTGGGATTCTTCAATTAAAGAGACATGACCTTTGTGGAGCGCCCCCATTGTAGGCACAAATCCTATCGTAGTGTTTTCAGAATAGAACTCCTTAAAATATGTTCTAAGTTTTTTCTGAGTTTTAAAAACCTTCATATTATAATATTGTATATGACTGCAAACTTAGTATTTTAACAAGACTTTTGCATAAAAATTCGTACTTTTGCAAACTTATACAAAGGCTTAAATTTAATGAAAGATAAGAGAATATTGTATGTTTCTTCTGAGGTTGTACCTTATTTGCCAGAGACAGAGATAGCATCTACTGCATTTAATGTAGCAAAGAAAGCGCATTCTAAGGGTGTTCAAACAAGGATATTTATGCCTCGTTTTGGGGTAATTAATGAGAGAAGACATCAACTGCACGAAGTAATTCGTTTGTCGGGAATGAATCTTATAATCAATGACATGGACATGCCTTTGATTATTAAAGTTGCTTCGATACCTAAGGAAAGAATGCAAGTTTATTTCATTGATAATGATGAATACTTCAAAAGAAAAGCAATTTTTTCAGATGAAGATGATCAACTCTTTTCAGATAACGATGAAAGAGCGATATTTTTTGCTAAAGGAGTTGTTGAAACTGTTAAGAAATTAAACTGGGCGCCAGATATTATTCACGTTCATGGATGGATGGCTTCATTACTGCCACTATATATAAAAGAGTATTACAGCGATGAGCCTTTGTTTCTAGAAAGTAAAATAGTTACCTCTGTTTACGATAAAGATTTTGAAGGAACACTAAATAGCGGTCTTGCAGATAAAATAAAGTTTGATAAGATTTCAGATGATAAAATTAGCATTTTAGAAGAACCAAACTACACAAATATTATTAAAAGTGCAATATCAAATTCTGATGCAATTGTTCATGGAAGTAAAAACATTCCAGTAGAAATTGCAGATGAAATCAGGAATAGTGGTATTCCTGAACTATCATTTCAAGAAGAAGATTCTTTTGAATCATATTTAAATTTTTACAAAGAATTAATATCAGAAGAGTAAACTTAGGTTGGTTATGTTAAGAAAATATATCAAAACAGCACTATATGTTGTTGTTACAGCGTTTTTTTTAGGGTCAGTTATTTCTTGCGAAGAAGATTTCAGAGATATAAGCACCGGAATAATTAGAAATGGAGAATTCACAACAAAAGACACTATTTTTCAGATAGAAGTTTTGGGGAAAAATATCGAAAACGTTCAATCAGATGGTTTTGTAATTGGTGGTGTCCTAGGGCAGTACCTATTGGGAGTCTATAATAATGACAAGTTCAAGAAAATAGAGGCATCTATTATTGCTCAACTTGGTATTCCCCAAGATTTAACGATAGTTGATGAAGAATATGGTTCAGACACAATAGTTGTTACTTCTATTGATACTGTATTGTTAAGAATACCATACAACGCATCTTTGTTGAGTACAACAGCTTCCAGCTTTGTCTTAGACTCTATTATAGGGGATCCATTTACAGCGTTTACCTTAAACGTATATAGACTAGAAACGTATTTAAGTAATTTAAACCCTTCATCTCCTTCCTCTCAGAACAAGTATTTTTCAGATCATAGCTATGATGTCTCTTCTGAAAAGTTAAACTTTTTTGAAGATACGCAATTCAAACCCAACGTAAGAGATACAGCTCAATATGTTACAAGGTCATTAAGTACTGGGGTTGTTTATGATACAGACACCATCATATATACTAACTCTAATCCTTTTATAAGTATCCCACTTAAAAAGAATCGAATTAAAGAGCTGCTTTTTGATCAATATGAAACTTCAAATTTTGCTTCTCAAGATGCATTTAACAATTACTTTAGAGGGCTAAAGATACAAGCAGAAGGAGACGGCGGTTCTCTGATGTCATTAAGTTTTAACAGTCCAACACTTCAGCCATTAATCGATATTTATTATACCAATACTGTTGTAACATCAGGAGGAACAGTTGTTATAGATACCATCAAAAAGACAGACACTTTTTTACTTGGAGGAATAAGAAATAGCGAATATAAAATGACTCCTAGTCAATCATCAGGGTCTAACAATATAGCAATACAAGGAACAGCAGGCTCTATGGCTCAGTTGAAAATTTTGGGAGATGACACTGATATGAATGGGATTCCTGACGGTTTAGAAGATTTAAGAACAGAAAATTGGCTTATCAATGACGCGGCTATTACGTTGTTTGTAGATAAAGATGTGGTTCTGCTAGATACAATAGCCCCTTTTCAACTATTTATATACAAAGACGGAGTAAGTAATTCTGGTGAAGAAAAGGCTAGTCAAATCCTAGATTATACAACAGAAGTTAATCAGGTAGGAGGCCTTTTACAACTAGACGAATCAAACAGACCTGATTCTTATACGTTTAAAATTACCGATTACATGTCAGAATTGTTGTCTGGTACTATAAATGATTTACCATTATTAGGTGTAAGAGCATTCAATCCAACGGATCTTCCTACTACTATTTCAGACACTATAGTTAGGAGTCATAATTGGAGTCCAAAAGCAGTTATGCTGTTAAATCATACGACTACTAATCAAGCAAGAAGAGCTCAATTAAAAATATCATATTCTATTAAAACAGTAAATGAGTAAACATTAAAAGCTATTATACACCCCCCTAAAAATATATAAAAATGTGTGGAATATCAGGATATATTGGAAATAAAGAGGCGTACCCTATAATTATAAATGGATTAAAAAGACTAGAATATAGAGGTTACGACAGTGCAGGAGTTTTGATGTACGATGGTGCCGAAATTAATTTGTCTAAGACGAAAGGAAAAGTTTCTGCTTTAGAAGAAATAACCAACAAAGACCCAAAAAGAAAAGAAGGAAATATAGGGATTGGCCATACAAGGTGGGCTACTCACGGAGTTCCTAATGATTTAAATTCTCACCCACACCTTTCTCAATCTGGGGATCTAGCAATTGTACACAACGGAATTATTGAAAATTATGATACCCTAAGAAAAGAATTAATTTCTAGAGGGTACACTTTCCAAAGCGATACAGATACAGAAGTTCTTGTAAATTTAATTGAAGAAGTAAAAAAACAAGAAAAATGTAAATTGGGAAAGGCTGTACAAATAGCACTGACTCAAGTAACAGGTGCTTACGCAATTGCCGTTTTTGATAAGAAAAAACCTAATGAAATTGTTGTAGCAAGATTAGGAAGCCCAATAGCAATTGGAGTAGGAAAGAACAATGAAGAATTTTTTATAGCTTCAGATGCTTCACCATTTATTGAGTTTACCAAGGACGCTATTTATCTAGAAGATGAGGAAATGGCGATTATCAAACTGGGAAGAGATATCCGAGTACGAAAAATAATGGATGATTCCTCTGTAGTTGCTATAATTCAAGAGCTTCAAATAAGCTTAGAGCAAATAGAAAAAGGAGGGTATGATCATTTTATGATTAAAGAAATTCACGAACAGCCAAAGGCTATTACAGACACCTATAGAGGAAGAATGTTGGCTGATGAAGGGATTATAAGAATGGCCGGTGTAGATGATAACCTTCAAAGGTTCCTCGATGCTGAACGTATTATTATTGTAGCCTGTGGAACATCATGGCATGCAGGGCTTGTTGGAGAATATCTTTTTGAAGACATGGCTAGGATTCCTGTTGAGGTTGAATATGCATCTGAATTTAGATATAGAAATCCAATTATAAGCACCCAAAGATATTGTAATTGCTATTTCCCAATCTGGAGAAACTGCAGATACGTTGGCTGCCATAAAATTAGCAAAATCTAAAGGGGCATTTGTTTTTGGAGTGTGTAACGTAGTCGGCTCTTCTATTTCCAGAGAAACACATGCTGGAGCCTATACGCATGCAGGTCCAGAAATTGGAGTTGCTTCTACCAAGGCGTTTACAACTCAAATTACAGTACTATCATTAATAGCACTAAAATTAGCAAAAGCTAGAGGAACACTTTCAAATACAGAATTTAATACTTACTTACAGAAAATGAAATTAATACCTTCTAAGGTTCAAAAATTACTAGAACTTGACAGTAAGGTTAAAGAAATAGCGAGTGTTTATAAAGACGCTAAAAACTGTTTATATCTAGGAAGAGGGTTCAACTTTCCTGTAGCACTAGAAGGTGCTTTAAAATTAAAAGAAATATCATATATCCATGCAGAAGGATATCCTGCTGCTGAAATGAAGCATGGTCCTATCGCATTAATTGACGAGAATATGCCCATTTTTGTGATTGCCACAAATAAGGGACATTATGAAAAAGTGGTGAGTAATATTCAAGAAATTAAATCTAGGAGCGGTAAGATTATTGCGATTGTTACAGAAGGTGATGTAACTGTAAAAGAAATTGCTGATCATGTCATTGAAATACCAGAAACTGAAGAAGCATTAACTCCATTGTTAACAACCATTCCTTTTCAACTATTGTCATATCATATCGCAGTAATGTTAAATAAAAACGTAGATCAACCAAGAAATCTGGCAAAATCAGTTACTGTTGAGTAGTTTTTAATTTTATAAAAAACATCGCTATTTTATGGGGAAAGGATTTTTAATCTTGATAGTTACTTTTATAGTTGTAGGAATAACACATCTTGTTTCCATGAAAATGACAAAGATCTCTGAGACAAAAAAATCATCGTATCGAAAAGTATTCTGGTACTTCTATGGGATGTTTTTTTTGTCTAGCGGTGTCGTAAACCAACTAGAAAAAGAAGCCTTTAGTTGGATTTTTTCAGTCGAAATTTTAGTTGGTTTGGCAATCTTAATTCTTAATATCTTAGGAAAGATTGAAAAAAAATCGATTTAGATTTTATCATGAACCTGGGTATGTTCTCCATCATTCCAAAGCGTTAGAATGTCTGTAGCTACAATAGCTCCACTGCCTGCTGCAATTGCAAACTGACTTCTACAACCCCCCAAAGTTCCACAAACATACAATCCTTTTTTAACGAGGTAGTTTTCGTTTTTTAGCTGAATTCTGTCTTTTGCTGCCTTTGCTCTTTGATGAGGTTCTATATAATCATCTAAGCCCTTAATTGTAAAAGGCTTTGCATAATTTAAAGCCATCACTACAAACAAAGACTTAAACTCGTTTTTGTTTGTTTTTACAATATATAAATCATTGTATTTAGCAATAGAAATCACTTTTTCATGTTCAATTTGTGAAACATCAGAATAATTTTCAGTCAACTGTTTCTTCCCCTGAATTAATATGTCCTCTCCAAGAGTACCAGAAGTTAAACCAAGAACATTATTAAAAAGAGCATTTTGTAAATGAGAACTTCTTTGATGAAGAAGTATGCCTACTTTTTTACTTTTAGCAAAGGGTTTTTTAAGACCAGATCCAAGGACTAAGGCACACTGCATCCCAGCAACCCCACCACCAATAATTAAAACATCAAAAACCATTAAAAAAGCGCTTGTATGTTTGCAGCAAATAACTTAACAGCAATAGCTAATAAAATTACGCCAAATATTTTACGGATAATTTTGATTCCGTTTGCACCAATAATTCGCTCTATTTTTGGAGAGGTTTTTAAGACAATATAAATAACAATCACATTACATAAAACAGCAAGAATAATATTTTCTATATAAAACTCAGCTCTTAAAGAAAGTAAGGTTGTTAAACTTCCGGGGCCAGCAATTAACGGAAAAGCTAATGGGAATACTGTGGCTGTAATTGATTCAGCATCTTCATCATCCTTATAAAGAGTGATTCCTAAAATCATTTCTAAGGCTATAAAAAAAAGTATAAATGAACCTGCAACCGCAAATGAATACACATCGATGCCAATTAGCTCCAACAAACTTTGTCCTAAAAAAAGGAATACAATCATGATAATTCCGGCAATTATAGAAGCTTTTTCAGACTGAATATGTCCAACTTTCTTTCGTAAATCTATAATAATTGGAATGTTTCCAACAATATCTATCACCGCAAATAACACCATAAATGCAGTAAATATTTCTTTAAAATTAAAATTCATTCTTACGTTATTTTCAAATACAAAATTATAAAACTAAGGATATCAAAATGTAAAAATAATAGAAAATTTTTATACTACTTTTGCGGCATGTTTCAATTAGGAAAAACCATCGTATCCGAAGACCTTATCGAGAAAGATTTTGTATGTAATCTCTCTCAATGTAAAGGAGAGTGCTGTGTTTCAGGAGAAGCAGGAGCGCCATTAGATAAGGAAGAAGTAAGTATTTTAAAAGAGATTTACCCAAAAGTAAAACCTTTTTTAAGAAAAGAAGGAATTCGAGAAATAGAAAATCAAGGAACCTCTATCATTAGCGATTTTGGAGAATTAGAAACACCTTTAGTCAATAACTCTGAATGCGCATACCTTATTTTTAATGAAAAAAATACTGCTCTTTGCGGTATTGAAGAAGCATACAATAAAGGAGTTATTGATTGGAAAAAGCCAATTTCTTGTCATTTATATCCCGTAAGAGTAAAAGATTATAGTGAGTTTGCTGCTGTAAATTATCATAAATGGGATATTTGTAGTGATGCTTGCTCTTTAGGAAAGGAATTACAAATTCCAGTTTATAAATTTGTGAAAGAAGCATTAATTAGAAAGTTTGGCAAAGATTGGTATACAGAACTAGAAAAGGTGGCTAAGGAATATAAATAAATGGGTATCTTTATATCACAAATAAAAAATAAAAAATGAAAAAATTAGTTACCATGTTTTTTGCACTTGTTTTAATTACCTCTTGTGAAGATTCCGATACAGTTCAAATTACAGCAAGCACATCCATTAACGAATCTATAATTGTTAATTTTCCACAAACAAATGGAGCATCTGTAGATTATGACCAAACAACAAGCGAAGATATAACTGAAATAGTTTCAAACTTTGATACTATTTCCTCTATAAATATAGATTCCTTAAGTTATCAATTTAAAAATGTAATTGGGAACACAAATGCTATAATAGAAACAGCCTCGATTATTATTCAAGGAAACGTAATTGCCACGATTTCTAATATAAATATTGCAAATGAAGCATCAAATTCATCAGTATTTGAAATTACAGACGAAGTCATTTTAAATCAACTTGAGGCTAATTTTTTAAACAATACTTCATTAACAATTCAATTTTCTGGAACAGGAATTTCAGATGAAGGAGATCTAGACTTTGAAATAGAAGTTTCAATGCAATTAACAGCTACCTTTTAATAAAA
>TARA_B110000037_G_scaffold55458_1_pt1 | contig 11093 bp, 9 predicted proteins | sample TARA_B110000037 | Tara Oceans TARA_B110000037 (sample SAMEA4397196) | marine metagenome | biome: Polar Biome; feature: [MIX] marine epipelagic wind mixed layer (ENVO:01000061); material: water (ENVO:00002006), including particulate matter (ENVO:01000060) such as... | depth 10-100 m
ATCAAAACAAATGTAGTGTTTAGGTCCTTCGCAAATCGTTAAAAGATATTAGATGTTCGCGTTATTTTCTAGCCTACATTCTAAAGACAGAAAGATGATTTCGAACAAAACCAATGATTACCTTTGCGCCCTTAATAATCAGAAGAAAATTATGAATAAAATTGCAGTAATTGGAGCAGGCACAATGGGTAACGGAATTGCCCACGTATTCGCACAAAACAACTACCAAGTAAACTTAATTGATATTTCACAAGACGCTCTAGATAAAGCGATAGCTACCATAGACAAGAATTTAGGTCGAATGGTTACTAAAGAAAAAATTAGTGAAGGGGATAAGGCCAAAACTTTAGCAAATATTTCAACTCACACCAGTTTTGAATCTGGAGTTTCTGATCGAGAATTGGTAGTAGAGGCTGCAACTGAAAACATCGATCTTAAATTAAAAATATTTAGAGACCTAGATGCAAATGCTCCCGAGAACTGCATTTTAGCTTCAAACACTTCTTCGATCTCAATTACCAAAATTGCATCGGTTACTAATAGACCCGATAAAATAATTGGGATGCACTTTATGAACCCTGTTCCTATTATGAAATTAGTTGAAGTAATTCGCGGTTATGCAACTAGCGATGAAATTACTAAAACTATTATGGAAATCTCTTCTGGCATGGGTAAAGCGCCTGTGGAAGTTAACGATTACCCAGGTTTTGTTGCCAACAGAATTTTAATGCCAATGATAAACGAAGCAATCATTACATTACATGAAGGTGTAGCAGGAGTTCTGGAAATAGATACCGTTATGAAACTGGGAATGGCTCACCCAATGGGTCCTCTTCATTTGGCTGATTTTATTGGTTTAGATGTTTGTTTATCTATTATGAATGTGCTTTACGAAGGTTTTGGAAATCCAAAATATGCCCCATGTCCTTTATTGGTAAATATGGTAACTGCAGGTAAACTTGGTGTAAAATCAGGCGAAGGATTTTATGTTCATACTCGCGGCAACAAAGAGCTCGTTGTAGCTCCTGCGTTTAATTAAATTTATGCTAACGTCACCAGTGGCTTTATTTCAAAAGTTTAATTAGTCAGTTATTATTAATTCTCGATTAGCCTTGCATTACCAGTTATATTTTACTTTGTTTCTGCAGTAAAAAGATTAAGGCATAAAATTGTAAATATTTACGTTTCTATTTCTTTAGGAATAGTCGTTTTATTTTTAAGTAGTGCTTTTGAAATTATAAGTGATACCTGAGCCGGATATTTCAATCCCATGAAGGGATTGATGTTTTTTCTTCTTATTGGAAAATGGTTTCAGAATATGGTGGGCGATGGCTTTTTTGATAAAAAAGAATAACCTTATCCAAAACAGAAAACTGACTAGCTTCTAGTATGCATTCACAGATAGGGGAAAACGCATAAATATCTTCACTTATGCTATACCAAAATCGGCTGGCTGAAGTGCTCCAGAATCGTTTAAGCTTAACGATTATAAAATGGAGTTTTTTCCTTTCTTTTCTTTACAATTTAATGGGTATGTTGCCGTTCAAGCAAAGTTAAGTGCTTTTGCGGCAGCTATTCTAATGCCTTTAAGTTCCATTAGTATTGTGGTTTTTGTAACGATTGCAACAAAAATGTTAGCTAGGTAAGTTTTTAAGGGAAAATAGAAATTATTGTTGAGTGTTGAGTTGCAATAAGAATTTACTCTGAAATAAAAAAATCAATCCTCTACCCACTTAGTAAAATACTCAATGGGTTTTCGAGGTGTACTTTTTGGCCATTCTCGTTTCGGATATCCAACAAATAAAAAACCAAGAACTTCGTCTTTTTCACCTAATTCTAGATATGTTTTCATTTCCTGGGAATAAATCATACCACCTGTGCCCCAATAAGTTCCAATACCATAAGCTGTGGCAATTAAGCTCATGTTTTGTACCGCAATTGCCACGGAAGCAATTTCCTCTTTCACCGGTATTCTTTCTTCCGGATCTCTTTCCAATACGATAGCTATACAAGCCGACGACATAATAGGTCGGTTTTTTATGGTATCGTATTTTTTTTCTTTAAACTCTTCCAGACTTACTTTATTTTTATAAAAATCGGCGTGTGCATTTCCAAATTTTCGGAGAGCTTCGCCTCTAAAAACAATAAACCGCCATGGTTGTGTTAACTTATGAGTTGGTGCCCATTTAGCAGCGTTTAGCATTTTTTCAATAATTTCCTTATGCACTTTGCGGTCAGAAAAAAGCTCAGGGACAATGGTTCTACGTTCTTCTATAACTTCTTGAATTTCACTTAAATTGAATTTCATTTTTATTTTTAGATTCGTTTTGTTAAGTCCTGAACAACTTTAAACTCAGATAGAAATTCTTTTGCAATAATTCGAAGAACCGTATAAGTAGGAATAGCAAGGATCATGAATGGAATACCACCCAAAGTGCCTCCAATAGAAATTACCAAAAATATTTCTAACGGATGCGCCTTTACACTTTTTGAAAAAATAATAGGTTGAAATAAAATATTGTCTAAAAGTTGGACAGTCAGAAAAACAGATATCACTTTGAACAAGAGAGGAATTAATTCAGATGTTTCCAAGTTTATTCCAGTTGTTAAAACAATAAGTAAGCTAACTCCTGCACCTATAAAAGGGCCTATGTAGGGAATAAGGTTGATAAACCCAGCGAACATTCCAATAATTATGGCATTTTCCACCCCTAATATTAGTAATACTGAAGTAATCAGAGTACAAATTAGAAGCACCTGAATGGTAATTCCAATAAAATACCTTGCAAGTAATTTTTTAGAAGTGGAGAAAACTTGTAATGTATGCTCTTCTATTTGTTTCGGTACGAATACCATAACCATTTTCCGAAACAAGGTTTCCTCTTTTAAAAAGAAAAATGTGATAAATGAAATAGAGAAAAATGCAATTCCAAAGTTACCTAGACCATTGAATACGGTTGTAAACAGACTCGTTAATTTGGAAATACTAAACATTTCTTTCAGCTTAGTCATTATTAAATTTGAACTAGAAGGACTGTCCCCTGTAAACACTCCAAAATCTTTCATAAAGAGATCCATACTGGAAAATAAATTTTCAACCCTTGACCAGAGTTCAGTGTAATCTATTGAACTTAGCACTCTTATTTCCGAAGCTGCCAATGGAATTACAATACTCATTAACCCAAAAAACAATATCCAGATTAGATTAAGGGATATAAAAGCCGAAAGGCCAGAGTGGATTTTAAATTTTCCTAATTGGAGCTTTTCCATTCTCCGAGTAATAGGGTGAGCTAATATGGAAAGAATGCCCGAAATAAGAACGTAGACAACAATGTTGCGTAAAAACCACAAAAATAAAACGAGAATTAAAGATAATGAAACCCCAATTATCCAACGCCATGTATTTGATATTCCGTTCATTTAATCAACGATGCCAAAACCTCATCTTTAAGTTCGTGCTTGCCTTCAAAAGTAGTTAATTGATAGTTGATTTTAGCATGTGCCAACAACTCTGTATTTTCATTAATTTTTTTCGAATTAAAAAACTCGTCTTGTTCACCAAAAACATAATGAACTTTCATCTTGTTGAATTTTTCTACTTCACTTTCCCAATCTATATCAGTGGGAATAGATCCAGCCCACAATATTATTTGCTGAAACTTGAATTCTGTGCTAACCAACCAACGACAGGCCGTTGCAATTCCTTGTGAAAATGCAAGTAAGTTAAACGGACAGTTTTTTAATGAATAATCACTAATTATAGTTTGTAATAGCAAATCTAAATAACGATGATTATCTACAATATCCACTTCTCTGTCATCACTTGTCATCCAAGTTGCTCCAACCCTACCGTTGTATCCAGAAAGGTAAAAGCGGTTCATTGCCTCTACAACAATTATCAGATTTTTACCATTATCTAGTGCTTTTGTTTTGGCTGCAAAATACTTGGCTTGTTGCCCGTAACCATGCATGCAAAGCCAAACATTATCTGGGTTTTTCGTATTACCTATTAAATAATAGCGAGCGGTTCGGGGTGCTTGTATAAACTTTTTTTGCATCTAATTCTATTTAACCCGCAACAACGTAAGTTCCCGATGGCCAAAGGCGCAAAATAAGAAAAGAAAAAGGGAAGGTAATTTCATATTATTTATTAAAAATATAACAAACACCTACTATTGGAATAAAGAACGTTTTACAACAGTTCTTCAATAATCTTATCTACACTATACCCTTCCGATTCCGCCTTATAATTCCGTACAACCCGGTGTCTTAAAATGGGTTTAGCAATGGCTTTTACGTCTTCAATATCTGGTGAAAATTTACCATTAACTAAAGCATGGCATTTTGCGCCAACAACCAAAAATTGAGATGCACGTGGACCCGCTCCCCAATTCAAATACTTGTTTACTATTTCTGGAGCATTTTCGCCAGGGCGTGTTTTCATTGCAAGCTTTACAGCGTATTCCATAACCGTATCTGTAACTGGGATTTTTCTTACTAGATTTTGGTAGGCAAGAATTTGTTCACCTGTCATTACCTTATCCACTTTTTGTTGAATATTAGAAGTTGTATTTTTGACTACATTTAGCTCTTCTTCAAATGTTGGGTAATCCACCCATACATTAAACATAAAACGGTCTAATTGTGCCTCAGGCAAAGGATAAGTTCCTTCTTGTTCTATTGGGTTTTGGGTTGCAAGTACAAAAAATGGTTCATCTAACTTATAATGGTGTCCAGCAGTGGTAACCGTTTTTTCCTGCATAGCTTCCAATAAAGCAGCCTGAGTTTTAGGAGGTGTACGGTTTATTTCATCGGCCAAAATAATGTTAGCGAAAATCGGCCCTTTCACGAATTGAAATTGTCTTTTATCATCTAATATTTCTGCTCCCAATATATCGGAAGGCATCAAATCAGGAGTAAACTGAATTCTATTAAAATTCAAACCCAAAGACTCTGCAATAGTACTAACAAGAAGCGTTTTAGCTAAACCAGGGACGCCTACCAAAAGACAATGTCCTTTACTGAAAATAGAAATAAGAACTAAGTCAATAACTTCCTTTTGACCAACTATTACTTTTCCTATTTCGGCATTTAATTCTTGATATTGCTTTTGAAATTGAGCAACCAATTGAACGTCTTTATCTTCACTCATTCTTTTGTTTTTTCTTTTGGAATTTCTACAACTTCTGGCAGCCAGTCGTATTTAAATTCACAGGTTCGATAATTTTCGTCCACTTTAATAAAAAAGTTTCCCACTTTTCCAGAAATCCATTCGTTTACCACTTCACTTTGCTTTTTGGATTGTGTCATGTTCGATATAAGTTGATAATCCTTTCTTAAACTTGCCCTATGAGCTTCTACTACAGAAATTAATTTTATTAAACGATAGGCTCGAGAGCCATCTCTTAATTGAGACATTTCCGGTCCTCTTATTTCTTCTACTTTTAATTTATCCATTATTAAATACAAGGAAGGGTCAACTTGTGAAATCTGATCCATTTCGAATTTAGAAGACCCTGTCATAGGATTTACCATGAGACCACCATTGTTTCTTGACTCTTTATCTTCACTAAATAAAATAGCACCGTTTTCAAATGAAAGCGAATCGTGAGATTTGATATTAATAAGCAATGTATCTAAAAATCCTTTTGCAGCTATCATATCAACAGATTGCACTTTTGGCGACATTAGAATATGGCGAACATTTATTTGTTGGCCTTGTCTTTTAATCAATTGAATTATATGAAAGCCAAATTCAGTTTCTACAATTTCAGATACTTCTCCAACATCCAACGTAAAAGCTCTTGCAGCAAACTCTGGTACCAATTCACCTCTACCCATAAAACCTAATTCACCATTTTCTCTTGCCGATCCTGGGTCTTCTGAGTACAAGTACGCCAAAGTTCCAAAATCTTCACCGTTCACTACTCTATCCCTAATACTACCTAACTTAGCTTTTACTTTTAATTTTTCTGCTTCGTTAATGGGTGGTTTCCTCACTATTTGTGCTATTTCGAATTGCGCACTTATTTCAGGTAAACTATCGCTAGGAATGTTCTCAAAATATTCGCGAATTTCCCCTGGAGAAACCTCAACACTAGCTGTAATTTGTTGTTGTAATGTTTGAATCATTAACTGCTCCTCGATTGGGTCTTGAAATTCGATTTTTATCTCTTCTACCGATTTTTCATAAAACTCTTCCAATTTTTCTATACTACCAAATTGTTGTATAAAATATCGAAGTCTTCTTTCAATCTCTTCTGAAATTTGAGCTTCCCCAGGATACAAAGAATCCTCCTCAGCCTGACTAAGTAGCAATTTATTAAATAAAAGAGTCTCAAATACATCGCAACGAGTATTCCCGTTTACTGGTTTACCATTTTTAATGTATTCTTCGTATTGTTCCTCAACTTCACTTTGTAAAATCATGGCAGTTCCTATAACGGCAACTACACCATCAATCTGATTATCTTTTTCTGGTTGGGCTAATAATCCAAAAGGGAGAATAAATAGTAGAATTAATATTTTATATCTCAAATTAGTAGTATTGAACATTGTTTTTATCTTTTCCTTCCTCTAAAAGTCCATCACGAATAACACTCAACAGTTTTATTTTCCTTTTATTCAGAATGATATTTTTTATTTTATCTCTTTCTAATTCTAGAGGTGATATTGTTTCTTTTAACTTGTAATCTTTTATATAAACCAAATACAAAAATTGCTCATCCTCTACTTCAAATGAAGCATTAGAGCGTAAAAAACCTTCAATATTATTTGTTTTCAAAGGAACTGACGAATAAAACTCATCTAAATAAAGCCAGGTATCTTCCAGCAAACAATTTACTGCAAATTGATAACAATAGTCTTCTAAAGCCGCAATATCTTCTTTCTTCTCTGAATTTATTACTTTGCGAATTTTTTTTAATTTCGGAGCTTCTTTATCCACTTTTATCCAACGAGCTTTTACCACATAATCTTTCAATTCAAAGTTTTGCGGATTGTCTGAATAGTAATTCTGGATTTCTTGAGGAGAAATACTGGTATCTAGTTTTTGCTGAATAAGGGCCTGTTCGTATTTATAAATAATCAAGTTATTCTTATAGTCGGTCAATTCCTGATCAAAATTCATTTGACCTTCATTTAAATTTAACTCAGCCCTATGTATCATAAGTTGAGTTTCCGTCCAAGTATTCATGTAATTTTGCACCAATATAATACTGTCAACAGAATCCGTACCTTCTGGAATTATCTTGGACAAATCCGATTGATATAGAAATTTATCAAAAACGCGAATTACTGGCTCTCCAACTTTTTCATCATTAGGCCCAAATAATAAATCACAGGAAACCAAACTCATTAAAAAACAAGAAGATAAAAGCCATAAAATGAGCGATTTATTCCCCATTCTATTTAAGGAACTCCTTATTAACAGCAATAGGATACTTATTTCTTAATTCTTTAATCCAATCTATTTCTAGTTTATCTTGGTATGCCGAAATAACTAAGCCTCTAGCCTCTTCCAATTCTTTTGGTGCAGGTTTAAGTAAAGTAACTGTATATGTAAAAATCCAACGCCCATCTTTCTCAATAATATCCGTAATTCCTGATTTCCAACCGTATTGATCTACGAAATCGTTATCTCCTTTTTTATAAGGACCACTTGAAATACTTATTTCCAACTGTGATTTTTCATTAATCTTATTCGAAATTGCAACCAAATTTAAACTTGTATCCATTTGAGATTCTAGCATTGCTTTTGCTTCCTTAGCAGCCATTTCATTGGCACAAGAAAAAACATGAGCATCAGCACGCTCTTCCCACGTGTAATTTTGTTTGGTATTTTCATAAAAGGCTAACAAACCAGAAGAATCTTGTACCGCTTTCGACCATACTTTTTTATCCATTAAATCAAAAAGTAAAATGCCATCGTGATATTCTTGAGTAAGGGCTTTAAATTTGGGGAATTTTGCTTCTAATCTAGTATTTTCAAAGACCAATAATTTTTCCTTAACCATTTCCTCATAAATCGTATGTACTATAACTATAGAATCTACAATTGGTTTACGTTGAAACCTTTTATCGTTTTCAATTCTAATTGCCAATTCCATCTGATTAAATGAAGCTTTTTCATTTACATATTTTTTATCCATAAGGGTGAAAATTGATTTCGATTTTCCTTTCAATTTATCCTCAGCCCTCCAGTTATGAGCAGCGTACTCTTCATCTATAAAACTTGCTACTTGATCAATGTTTTTCCAGTTTGGTTTATAATTATAATCCAATTTAACCCGAGCATAAAAAGCATCTTTACTTTTTACCCCCCTTCCATCTCTTGTAACTTTAACTTTTAAATCAGCCTTTGTTTCTTCGTAACTTGGAATTGGCTTTTTCTTCAAACGTTTTAAAATATGCCAACCATATTTTGTTTGAATAGGTTCTGAAATATCTCCATCTTTTTTAAGTGAAAAAGCTCCATCTTCAAATGATTTAACCATTCTTCCTGTTCCAAACATTGGTAGCTCTCCGCCATTAGCAGAAGAACCTTTATCATCTGAATATTGTTTAGCTAATTCATCAAAATCCGCCCCTATTAATAATTTCTTGTAAATTTCATCTACTTTTTGTTTTTTCTTGGAAAGAGATTCTTCATTTTCTCCATCTTCAGTTTTAACCATGATATGGGCAACTTGAATTTCGCCACGAGCAGGGCGTTTGTCTTTTATCCAAAGTAGGTGATAACCAAATCGAGTGCGAACTGGTTCTGAAATTTTTCCGACTTCAGTGGTATACGCTGCAGACTCAAAAGGATAAACCATTTGAAAAACATTAAAATAGCCCAAATCTCCACCATTTTTAGCTGCCGATGGGTCATTTGAATGTTTTGTTGCCATTTCCGCAAACTGCGTTTCAGGATTAGTTAATCCCAACTTAATTTTCTGACATTTAATAAATGCATCGAAAGTATCTTTTGGAGAAGCATCCGGCCCAACATTAATTAAAATGTGATGAGCGTTTACGTCAAATTGCATTCTATTGAAGGCTTCTTTTATTAACTCCTCAGTAACATTTTGATCTGTCAAATAAGGTTCTGCTAGCTGTCCTCTATAACCACTTAATTCCTGTATAAAAGAAGGCATAGTATCCATGCCTGCATCTCGAGCTTCTTTCACTTTAAGTTTAAAGTTGATATACATCTCTAGATACTCTTCTTTGGTTTTGGGATCAATAGCTTGAGCAGAAGAGTTGTTTTTGTTATAAACAAGATTAAAATCTTCTGTAGTAATTTTATCATCGCCAATTTCAATTAGAACTTCAGATTGAGCGAAAATTTGACTAGTAAAGCATGTGAAAATGAAAATCGTGATGATTCTTTTCATAGTTTTTTAAGTTTTAGTTTAAAATGAGTTATTTTTTTGAATAATTGGGAGCTTCGCGAGTAATAGCAACATCATGAGGATGGCTTTCAAAAACCCCTGCAGAAGTTATTCGCACAAATTTCGCTTTGTCCAAGTCTGCCAAAGTTGCAGCACCACAATACCCCATTCCGGCTCGAAGTCCTCCAACCATTTGGTAAATTACTTCTTCTAAATTGCCTTTATAAGGTACACGGCCCGAAATTCCTTCTGGAACCAATTTTTTAATGTCATCTTCAGTATCTTGAAAATACCTATCCTTTGAACCTTTTTGCATGGCTTCTAGTGAGCCCATTCCTCGATAGGTCTTAAATTTCCGACCTTCATAAATAATGGTTTCCCCTGGTGATTCAGCAACCCCAGCAAATAAAGAGCCTGCCATTATACTATCTGCTCCAGCAGCAAGTGCCTTAACAATATCTCCCGTAAAACGTATTCCACCATCACCAATTACAGGGACGCCACTTCCTTTAATTGCTTGAGCAACATTTAAAACTGCAGAAAATTGAGGAACACCCACTCCGGCAATAACCCGAGTAGTACAAATTGAACCTGGACCAATTCCAACTTTGACAGCATCAGCTCCTGCATCTACCAACATTTTAGCGGCTTCAGGGGTAGCTATATTTCCTAATATTACATCAATGTCGGAAAAAGCATTTTTCACTTCTTTAAAAACTCCAATTACTCCTTTAGAATGACCGTGAGCAGTATCAACAATAATGGCATCTACACCAGCATTTCTCAAGGCCGCAACTCTATCCAATGTATCTCCAGTTACACCAACTGCCGCTGCAACTCTAAGCCTACCAAATTGATCTTTACAAGCATTTGGCTTGGTTTTAAATTTCATGATATCCTTGAAAGTAATGAGTCCAACTAGTTCATAGTTTTCGTTCACAACAGGAAGTTTCTCAATTTTGTGTTCTTGTAATATTCCTTCCGCTTCAACTAAAGTTGTTCCCGCACCGGCAGTAATTACATTGTCACAGGTCATTACTTCTATAACTGGTTTTTCTCGGTTTTTTTCAAACCTTAGATCTCTGTTAGTTACTATTCCAGAGAGTTTTCCATTTTCGCCAATTATTGGAATACCTCCTATAGTGTGTTCCTTCATTAAATCAAGAGCATCTCCTACAGTTCCACCAACTTCAAGTGTAACAGGATCTTGTATCATCCCACTTTCAGAACGTTTTACTTTTCGAACTTCATTTGCTTGTCTCTCAATAGAGATGTTTTTGTGTAACACACCAATACCGCCTTCTTGCGCTAGAGCAATTGCCAATTCGGATTCGGTAACGGTATCCATTGCCGCAGAAACAATAGGTACATTTATTTTAATATTTCGAGAAAATTGAGAATTTATTTTTACTTCACGTGGAAATATTTCGGAATAAGCAGGCAACAAAAGCACGTCATCATAAGTTAAACCTTCACCAATTATTTTATCTGACATCATATAACTTAAGAGAGTTTTACGTAAAGTTGACATTTTCCAAAATTAAAACTTTAAGTAATGGGAATTTTGTTAAAAGTAATTAAGTAAATAGGGATGAAAAAGGTAAAATCCTGTTACGCTTCAATTTGCCGAAACCCAATGAATTCATTGTGAATAGTCTGTTTATAGATTAAAGGTAAACTGATTAAATAACTTCATAACTCGAAGGCAACTATCTCACC
>TARA_B110000037_G_scaffold14775_3_pt1 | contig 11085 bp, 9 predicted proteins | sample TARA_B110000037 | Tara Oceans TARA_B110000037 (sample SAMEA4397196) | marine metagenome | biome: Polar Biome; feature: [MIX] marine epipelagic wind mixed layer (ENVO:01000061); material: water (ENVO:00002006), including particulate matter (ENVO:01000060) such as... | depth 10-100 m
TGAGTTACATGTTCCTGATTTCCATCGCGGCTCTCCGGAGAAACGCAAAAATCCTGCGTGAAACCGCCGACGCCGCGGGATGCAAGGTCGTGCTGGCCCAGAAAGGTTTCTCCTGCTGGAAAGCCTACCCCCACATCAGCGGCGAGCTCGATGGCTGCTGCGCCTCCGGCCTCTGGGAGGCGATGCTCGCCCGTGACCATTTCGGGAAACACGTCGTGACCTACTCACCGGCCTACGATGAGGCCGATATCGCTGCACTGCTGAAATTCACCCACCACCTCGATTTTAATTCGCTGTCCCAGTGGTTCCGCTTCCGCGAAACCATCTTCGCCCACCCGCGCTTCATCTCCGGGGAATTGCAATGCGGCCTCCGCATCAATCCAGAACACTCCACCGGCCAAACACCGATCTACGATCCCTGCGTTCCCGGATCCCGCCTTGGGATCACTGCGGACCAACTGGAGGGTGCGGATCTGACAGGGCTTTCCGGCCTCCATTTCCACACCCTCTGCGAACAGGATTCGCCGGACTTGGAAAGCACGCTCAAGGCAGTGGACGGGAGATTCGGATACCTGCTCAACAATCCGCAGTTCACCTACCTCAACATGGGCGGCGGTCACTGGATCACAAAACCCTTCTACGACCGCGAACTCCTCATCCGGCTGGTGAAGGAGACCCGTGAGAAATACAACCTCGAGGTCTGGCTGGAGCCTGGCGAGGCCGTGGCGATCCATTCCGGCGTCCTCCGCGCAACCGTGATGGACGTCTTCGAATCCGCCGGCCACAAACTCGCTATCCTCGATGTCTCCGCCACCGCCCACATGCCGGATGTCATCGAAATGCCCTACAGGCCGGATATTTTCCTCGTCGATCCCGCACCCGCAGACAAATGCCATCCGCCTGCCGTGATGCTCGATGGCGAAAATTATCACCTCGCCAGCCATCCTACGGAAGGCAGCTTCCTCACGGACGAGCCGGATCACGTGTTCCGCCTCGGCGGACCAACCTGCCTTGCGGGCGACGTAATCGGCGATTACAGCTTTCCCCGCGAACTCACGGCAGGCGATGTACTTGTATTTGACGACATGGCTCACTACACGATGGTCAAGACCACAACCTTCAACGGTGTGAAACATCCTGCCATTGCTCTTCTTCACGAAAATAACTCAGTAGAAATTATCAGGGAGTTCAGCTACGAAGATTTCCGTGACCGGCTCTCCTAAACTCTCACAAAACCCAATGCGCGCACTTCTATCTTTCTTCATCGTCTTAACTTCGTCTGTAAACGCACAGATTTACGCGGACTTCACCGTCAGCAGCGGTGGCAACTCGCTAGGGACGTTCACCGTTACGCTGGAGCATGAGAAAGCCCCGCGCACTTGTGCCAATTTCATCAGGCTCGCAACAGGGAAACGGCCTTGGATCGATGTCACCAACGGTGCGATCCGGACAAATACGCCGTATTACGACGGGCTGACCTTCCATCGGCTCGTCCATAACTTTGTGATCCAAGGAGGTTCCCCTAATGGACAAGGAACGGATGGACCGGGCTATTCCTTTCTCGACGAATACCATCCCGACCTCCGGCATTCGTCCCAATATGTGCTTTCAATGGCGAAAGGTGGCTTCCCAAATACGGGTGGTTCCCAGTTTTTCATCACGCTGAGAGCTACACCAGAGCTTGATGACAAGCATTCGATTTTCGGGATGGTCACATCTGGAACCGCGATTATCGATGGTTTCAAAAATAGCACTACTTACCCAACAGACAGAAGCACGAACACTGATCCCAACGCAAATCCCAACTCGTTCAATGACAAGCCGTTCACACCCATCATCATGGACTCGGTGGTAATCTACGGTCCAGATGCTGACAGTTTCGATTTTGACGACTCCTCGTTGCGTTTACCAACCGTTTCAAACGTTCCCTATTCGGCAAAAAGGGACACGATCGCCAAAACATTTGGAATCCGATTTAAACGTGCTGCGAAGGCGAACCACTTCATACTTATTTCCACAAATCTCCAACAATGGTTCCAACCCCAGCACCTGCTCAGCGTTGAAGTAGAAGAGGATTTTGACTACACCTTTACGAACGTAGATATTCCCAGTGCGTTTATCGCTATGGCATCCGTCAGCTACGAGCAAATCCCGCTTGCTCCGCAGACAATGACTGAACTGCACATCCACCAATCTGACACATTCTACATCGATTTGGTTTTGAATGGGAACGAGGGAACGTGGACTGGTTCGGACAACAGTTCCGGCACCCTTTCGAATGTGAGCTATGGCTCCGACGCACCGGCTTCAGGGCACATTCAGCTCAACAACCTTGAGGCGGACCGGTTTCCCTTGGGGAATCTCAGCCTGACCTTCTCTGCGCCCGCTGGACCGGAAGCCTGGACAAGCCTGAACACCTTCCTCTCATTCCACACGGAAACCTCCGGATGGCTGGAGGAAAAGCAAGGAACTGCCCGCCGCAGGCCTTTTGAGATCCTTTCAAACTAAATTTGACAGGCAACAGTTCTTGCCACTTGCGTGAGCCGCCCTCCCAACGTAGCCTTCCGGCATGAGCAGTACATACCTCGCATTCCTCGGCCCGATCGGAGGGCCGGAAATGATCATGATTTTCGTTGTGGTTCTCCTCCTCTTTGGAGCGAAGAAACTTCCGGAACTCGCCCGCGGCGTAGGTAAGAGCATGGGTGAATTCAAGAAAGCGCGTGAAGAATTCGAACGCGAGATCACCCGATCCGAAGAAGAAGTCCGCAGTGAAGACAGCGAAAAATCTTCCGTCCCGAAGCCTGCTAAAAGCAAGGAAACTCACGACGCCTGAACCCGGCTTGCCTGAAACAGGATTTGTTCCTCGCCTGATTGGGACATTCCTTAAAAATGACGAAGCCCTCCATCACAGCGGCAGTCCTTTTTCCCATCCTGCTACTCGCGGTTGCGATTGGTGGATTGACGCTCTTTCGTATCGACTCCACTCCGCCTTGGAGGAGCACTTCAAGCGTTTCGCAGACTCCTGACAGTTTAGAATCGAGTGATTTTAAGATTAGCGACGGGGCGAAACCATTCACTTTCATTACCTACAACGTAAAAAACTGGCTGATTTCAAACCAAAGTCCTCCGAAAAAACCAGAGGCGAAGGAGGCGGTCATCCAAATCCTCGCCGAAGCTGATCCCGATGTAATCGGACTAAGTGAGATTGGAAGCAAGGAAGACGTAGAAGAAATCCGGCTCCTAATGGCGGAAGCGGGGCATGATCTTCCCCATACCTATCACACGGGAGGTGTTGATACCGTTCGCCACTTGGCCATACTCTCCCGTTTTCCCATCGTTTCCACTGAGTCCCCCTCCCTCGCAATCCCAGGAAAAGGATATTCCATGCAACGCGGCATGCTCGACGTGACCATTGAAGTCGGGACCGAAAAAATTCGTTTCATCGGGCTCCACTTAAAATCCAAAAGAAACACACCGGAGTTCAACCAGGCTCTGTTGCGGATCGATGAGGCGGCGCACACCCGGAAACACATCGATGCCATACTTGCAAGTGATCCGCAGGCCATGGTTGTCTGCTACGGAGACTTCAACGATACCACCCGTAGCCTGAGCACTCGGGCAATTTTCGGTACCTATCGTACGCCGGAGTATCTCTCGCCGATCCATGTAAAAGACAGCCGCGGAGAATCTTGGACTCACTGTTGGGCTTATCAGGACATCTACAGCAGAATCGATTTCGTGACCGTGTCACAACCATTGAAACGTAGAGTCGATAAGAATGCGTCGCGAATCATTGATGATCCCGAATGGGAAACCGCATCGGATCACCGCCCGGTTCTCGTGCGCTTCAAGTGATCACTCGCCATCGGTGAAGCCTTCACTGACTTCCTCACCTTCAAGGTCGCTTTCGTCGATTGGAATCGCGCGCTGGGCGTCTTCAAAATCGAACTCATCCAGCGGAATCGCTTTTAGAACATCAGCACCGCCAATATTCAGGCCTTCGCGATCGACTCCTTCTTCACCAACAACCAAAGCCTTCATCGGTGGAGCGATGGTCTCTTTGATCTCATCTTCCAGCGGTTCGAAAAAGCTTCGCACCATCGGGGCTGCTTTCCGACCTCCCGAAACGGCCTCACCTGGTTTCCCCTCGTAGAGAACGGCGAAGGAATAGCGCGGGTTATCCGCCGGCAGGAATCCGGCAAACCATGCAAGCCGCTGGTTCAGACGTGGCGGACCCCATTGGGCGGTTCCGGTTTTTCCAGCTAGACTGGTGTAGCTAAGTCTTCCACTTTTCCCGGTTCCGTAACCTTTCTCCACAACGTCCTGCATTCCTTCACGGACAATCTCTACCGCAATTCTATCAACGCCGAGCCAGTTTCTCCTCTCCGGAACCATGGATTTCACGACACGTCCCCTAGTATCCTGAACCTGGCTCACCAACGAGAGCTTGGGAAGCGCCCCGCCATTGCCGATACCTGCCATCATTTGCGCCACCTGTAACGGAGATGCCAGAAGGCTTCCTTGGCCGATGGACATGTTCGCCGTATCGCCATCGAGGATGCGGCGACGTTCGTTTTTTAGCATCCATTCATTTGTAGGAATCAGGCCTGAAGTCTCACCAATAAGTGGAAGACCTGACTTCTTACCCATGCCCAGTCTGCGGGAAAGACCTAGAAATGAGGACGGACCCACGTCGATCCCGACTTGGTAGAACCATGTGTTACAGGAGCGTGCGAGCGCTCGTTTCACGTTGATATTCCCCTCCGGATTCTTCGACCAGTTCTTGAAGGTATGCTTGCCGATCTTGATGGCGGCGGGGCAATAGACTTCCGAAAATTCCGCCACCACCCCGTCATTCAAAGCAGCTAGAGCAACGACCGGCTTGTAGGATGAGGCTGGCGGGTATGCGGACTGGAATGCTCTGCCAAACAAGGGAATGCCAGGATCATCCTGTAAGGCCTTGAAATCCTCAGAACTGATTCCGGGAATGAAAACATTCAGGTCAAAAGTCGGGCGTGAGGCCATCACCAGCACCTCGCCAGTGATGACATCGATCACTACAAATGCGCCGCGCTCGCAGCCTTTCCTGAGAACCTTTTCCGCTAGCTTCTGCCATTTTAGGTTCAGTGTTGTCACCACAGTGCCACCCGGACGCGGGCGTTTGACCTGCTCTTCCAGAAGCTTGTTCCCTTTCTCGTCGAACAGAAGGCGCTTCATCCCTGCTTCGCCGGTAAGTTGTCGGTCGTAAAGCTTCTCCAAGCCCGCGCGCCCTTCGCTTTCCTCCCACAAAGGTTCATTGTAATTGATCGGTCCGGTTGGTAGCTTCCCGACGCTCCCGGCATAACCAAGGATGTGGGCGGCTAGACCGTCTTCCGGATACACCCTGCGATATACCGGTGAGAGAACCAGACCGGAACCCAGTTTCGGCTCGATCAGCTTCGCCTCTTTTTCGCGGATCTGGCTACTGACATAAAGCGGCAGCCAACGCCTGTCCTTATAATGAGCGTAAAGTTCTTCATCAGTTTTTTCGTAGAGGATTTCCACAAGCCCGTTGAGTCTCCCCATCCGCTCCCTCGCCCATGATACGATGTAATCGCGGTCTACATCCTGAAACTGCTCGAACTGAAGTGAGACTTGGTAGGCTACCTCATTCTGCGCCAAGGGTTCACCCATACGATCGACGATCTGCCCACGGGGTGCGGGAATTTTCAGGGTAATCGTGCGCGCATCCTTTCGGGTAAGGATCGACCCTTCATTGGCAGACTTCGGAGCGTCAGAAGTGTTCGCGTTAGCCGGAACCCTCCCGTTTACCTGAGTCGAGGAAACCGTCTCAAGTTGCTGCGCGTTTGTAAGACCCGCCAGAACCAGCACGACCAAGGAATATCCATACTTCGTGAGCACTCGGAAGCCTACCCGCACGTCCCCACCGTGGCAACCTCTCAATTGCTTGTGTTCCTAAGAAAATCGATACCCAAAACCCGAGAATTGCATTAAACTCAAGATTTCTTGATAAACCGAAAAATAAACACTTTCTCTACTTCAACATCATTAAGAAAACATAGACATCATCATTACTAGCTAAAAATCAGAGGATTACAGCTCACCAGGAAAGTCCCTCCTGCAAAACACTACCCTACGCGATCGCGTAATACTATCAGCATATATTGAGCTTCAGGGGGAAACAGGGTTTAACAAAGGCGTGCTTGCGAGCACCCGCTGTCACCCACGGCGGTTACCAGTCTGTTCACCCCCACCCCCTGAGTATATGAAAGCAAACGTGCACATCCGTGCCGTAGGTCGGCTTACGCTGACGTGCGGAATCTTGGCTGCGACCATCGCGGCAGCCCTGTCCCAACAAACCGACATCCCCCGCGGAACGCTCAGCGTTGACCGCGACTTGATTCGTGTTGTCGCCCGTTCCGGAAACCAATCCATCATCGCCCAGTCTGAGATCCTTCATGACGGGCAGCACTGGACTCTCGTCCCCAAAGGAGCCGTCCTCTTTGTTCCTGCGCTGAAGAGTGAGAATGTGGGTGCCCGCCCGGTCGGCACTCTGCTAGCCTGGCGTGATTTTCTGACACGGAATCCTACTTGGATCTCCACCCACGAGACCACATTCGACCAAGCCTCCGGAGAAGTCCCGTTCCCGGAAGAAAAGGTCGAATTCTGGAAAAAGCAGGATCGCGTGATCGTTGCCGTCCACCAGGGTGGCTCGATCTCCGGCGCCCACTGAAACCCGTTGGCCTTACCCTACAACCAGCCACCGGAATGAATCTAATTTCCACCAACTGATCTCCCCAAAGAGGAATAACGGAATGCGCAGGCGCTGAACATACATCGCCTCGTGGATGCCTTCCTTCCCCTCCGCCTCTATTCGCCAGCGGAACGGGCCGTCAAGGTTTGCAATGGCGACACCCACCACTATCGCACTCAGCGCATAGGTTCCACCGCTCGTTCCCTCTGGTTTGACCGACATGGAAACCCGCGCCCCGTTCACCTCCGCGCCATCCTGTCCGCCATAAGTACTACGGGTGCCATAGAAACCCACGCAGCCTGTCTGAATTACAGGAATGAGCATGAAGACTGAAAGTAAAAGGATGCGAGATGCTTTTTTCATAATGCAGCCCTAACATCCACACTGCCCTCCAGAAACCAAAATCAGGCCATGTCTTCAATCCGGGTCGAAAGCGAGTATTCGGCAAGCACCTCAACAGAAGCCACTGAATCCACCTGACAAAGCTTCTGACGCAGATCCTTAGCTCCAGAAAAGCCTTTGCAGTAAGCCATCAATCGCCCGCGCATCGCCGTCAGCGTCTGCCTTTCATTTCCGTAGCGGTTGCTCTCCACCGCCATACGGCAGTGGCGCAAAATCAACACCCAGCGTTCTTCCAACGGCACTGGTTCCATCACATTGCCAGTTTCCAGAAAATACTTGGCCTCGCGGAAAACCCAAGGATTTTGCATCGCTGCCCGACCAATCATCACTCCTGATACTGCGGTTTCGCGTTTGCGTTTCGCGAGATCCTCTCCGTTTGAAATATCGCCGTTCCCGATTACAGGGATCGATACGGCCTGCGCCACGGCATCAATCGTTTCCCAATCCGCCTCGCCGGAATATCCCTGTGCACGCGTCCGCCCATGAACCGCGATTGCCTGCATGCCAGAGTCTTCCAAGGTCTTTGCGACCTCCACCGCATTCACCGAATCCGCATCCCAGCCGATCCGGATTTTTGCGGTCACCGGCACATCCATCCCTACCGCTTTCGAAACCCCTTCCGCCACGCTCGCGAGAAGCGGGCAGTCGCGTAGTAGAGATGAGCCTCCGTTGCGCGAAACAACCTTGTTCACCGGACAACCAAAATTGATATCGATGAAATCCGGAATTCTTCCAGCTAAGCCCTTATCGATAATCTTCCGCGCCGCCTCTCCCATCCGTGCACCGTCCGCACCGAAAAGCTGCACGCCAACCGGCCTCTGCCCCTCATCGAACTCGGTGTATTTCCGAGTCCTGTCGTCCGCCTGCATGATTCCCTCGGCACTGACGAACTCCGTCACCATTACATCCGCCCCCATCTCCTTACAGATGCGGCGGAAAATGAGATCGGTTACACCCGCCATCGGGGCGAGATACAATGGGAATTTCCCTTCTGAAAACCAGTGAAGCACGCGTGGACTCTAGCACGCAGGTCAATCACCTTCGCGCATCCATCACCCGTTGCTTCAGTTTACTACAAAGCACCTTGTCCAAATCTTCATCTTTTACGGAAGTCGTTTCGCCCGAATCTTCGGTGAGAGCAGCATCTTGCCTGCAGGATCAAGGACACCGGCCATGTGGCAGACAGGGGTTTCCAACACCTCCATTGTAAAAGTGACTCCCGCAGCTCTCAGAGCGGAGATGGTCTCTTCGAAGTTCTCACACTCAAGTCCGCAGCTCGGCCCGTCGGAACTGGGGTTCATCCCGGGCGCCTTGCCGATGGAGAGAACGTGTACGCCGATCTCATACTCGATCCAGCCACTATCGCCCCCGTGAGCTGCCTCCATGGTTGGCACGAAGCCGAGGACGCCTTCATATACTGCTGCGCTTCACGTTTTGTGATTTTGGAAAAACCGAACGGTTCGTATCATCAGACCAAAGAGCCATTTATTTTACGCAAGCAGAGAAGCCTCCAAAGCATTTGTGGACGGCACTCAATACAAAATGTTCGGCAACAGAAAACTTGTTCCTTTGCGGTTCTGCGGCTTTGCCCGAGATTTTTCTATACGAATGCGATGCGAACCGATTTCCAGGGGAGGACTCGCGCAAAGGCGCAAAGGCTTGGACGATATACTTTACAGAAACGATCAAAATATCACGCCCCACCATCTGGCTATTCCCCACAATACCTTCTTAATTCTTTCTTTTTTTCTGATTTTCTTCAAAACGATCACACTTCCTCTTGCCAGCCGCGCGCTTACCGATTACCGACAGCGCCCCATGAGTAAATACCGCGTCCTCGTCTCCGATCCGATTTCCGAAAAAGGTGTTGAAATCCTCCGCTCTGCCGAAGGTATTTCCGTTGATGTGAAGACAGGCATGTCCCCGGACGAACTGTTGCAGGTCATCGGTGATTACCACGGCCTCGTGATCCGCTCAGAGACGAAAGTCACTCCAGCCGTTTTTGCCGCAGCGAAGAACCTTAAAGCAATCGGCCGCGCCGGAGTTGGCGTTGATAACATCGACCGCGCAGCAGCTACCGACAACGGCGTCGTCGTGATGAACACCCCTTCTGGAAATACGATTTCCACCGCTGAGCACGCCTTCGCGCTGATGCTTTCCCTCGCCCGGAACATCGGCGCGGCGCACCACTCGATGATCTCAGGAAAATGGGATCGCAAGATCCTTGGTGGTGTCGAGATGTTCGGCAAACGCCTCGCGATTCTTGGTATGGGTCGCATCGGAACAGAGTTCGCGAAACGCGCTCAAGCATTCGGCATGACCGTCGTCGCATACGATCCTTTCCTTACTGCCGCACGCGCGCAGTCACTGAAAGTCGAACTCGCGGAGACAGCCGACCAAGCTCTCAAAGGAGCCGACGTCGTCACGCTCCACATCCCGATGACTCCTGACACCAAGCACATTCTCAACGAGGAGCGCATCGCCCTCATGAATCCCGGAGCCCTCATCGTAAACTGCGCCCGCGGCGGTCTAGTTGACGAAGCGGCCGCCAAGGCATCCATCGACGCCGGCCACCTCGCAGGCATTGCACTCGACGTTTACGAAGTCGAGCCTCCACCAGCTGATTTCCCTCTCTTCGAGGCGAAGAAGACAATCTTCACACCCCACCTCGGTGCATCGACTGCAGAAGCACAGGAAAACGTCGGCATCGAAGTCGCGATCCAAATCAAGGATTTCCTCCTCACCGGCGAAATTCGTAACGCGGTCAACATGCCCAACCTCGATGCGAAGACGCTCGAGTCTGTCGGCCCATACCTCGATCTCGCGGCTTCGCTTGGAAGACTCCTTTCGAAAATCGCTCCCGCGCAATGCGATTCGATCCGAGTTTCCTACCTCGGTGCCGTTTCCGAACTGGATACCGAACTTGTCACCCGCAAGATCCTCACCGGCTACTTCGAATCCGCCAGCCACGAGGCACAGGTAAATCTGATCAACGCTCTGGCCATCGCCAAGTCACACGGACTTAGCGTGACCGAATCCACCGTCGCCCTTTCCACGAACTGCACTGAGCTCATTGAGGTTACCGCAGTAAAAGGAAACGAAACCACCACCGTCGCAGGAACCTTCTATGGAAACTCGCCACGCATCGTTCACATCGCAGGCCACTACGTGGAAACCAAATCGGCCGGACGCTTCCTTTTCGTAGAAAACGACGACCGTCCAGGCATCGTCGGAGTCATCGGCTCCACCCTCGGCACTGCCGAAGTCAACATTGCCAACATGGCGCTCTCCCGCAATCAGGAAAAGAAAACAGCGGTCACTGTCATCGAGGTCGATACCGAGCCTACCGCAGAACTGCTTAAAGCCCTCCGCGAAACGCCAGGCATCCTCAAAGTCCTTTCGTTCGAACTCTAATATCTTCCGAAATAAAATTCGACTTGCCGCAATCTTCTCCTTGCCAACCCCCATCCCTAATCCTAACTTTTCCTTAAGCATGAAAAAACTCCTTCTTGTAGCTACTTCCCTTGTCGCCCTCAGCGGTTTCGCTGTAGCGGATATCCAATCGCCTCCTGGTTCCCACTATACTTCCACACGGAAACTTGGACGTGCGATCAGCAACATTCTCTACGGCTTCGTTGAAATCCCAGAGCAAATCGTCCGCAAGAACGAAACCTACGGTCGCAAGGCAGGCTGGTCTTACGGTGCGGTTGACGGCACCAACCGCGCGTTCCGTCGCCTCGGCTACGGCTTCTACGAGCTCTTCACTTTCACCTGCCCGACTTACCGTGGCACCTTCAAGCCACCTTACGAAAAGTGCGGCCAAGACAACAGGATTGAAATGAACGTGCATGAAGGGCTCTCCGAATTCCCACCGGAACTCGGCTTCGAGAGCTACTACGGTCACGTCCGCACCCAGAAATATTAGGCCG
>TARA_B110000037_G_scaffold222081_1_pt1 | contig 11081 bp, 5 predicted proteins | sample TARA_B110000037 | Tara Oceans TARA_B110000037 (sample SAMEA4397196) | marine metagenome | biome: Polar Biome; feature: [MIX] marine epipelagic wind mixed layer (ENVO:01000061); material: water (ENVO:00002006), including particulate matter (ENVO:01000060) such as... | depth 10-100 m
TTGGTCCACATTTCGCCTTTGGCAGCTTTGGCTTCGTAAGCGTTGTACTTTTCTTCGAACTCGGTTCCGTAGGTGTCGTGTAGGTCTGGCGCTTCGCTTGAGCGGAAGAAACTCCACTGGCCGCGTTCTTCCATACGCTTCATGAATAGATCGGGCACCCAGTTGGCCGTATTCATATCGTGGCAACGACGACGGTCGTCACCGGTGTTCTTACGAAGTTCGAGGAAATCGTAGAGATCATTGTGCCAGGTCTCCAAATACGTGCAGCCGGAGCCGCGACGTTTGCCGCCTTGGTTGACTGCGATGAGCAGATCGTTGTGCAGCTTGAGGAATGGGACGATGCCTTGGCTTTCGCCGTTAGTTCCGGAGATGTGGCTACCGGTGCCGCGTACTGCGGTCCAGCTGCCGCCGAGTCCGCCTGCCCACTTGGATAGGTAGGCGTTTTCCGCGATACCGCGCTGCATGATGCCTTCGATGGAGTCGTCGACGTAGTACAGGTAGCAAGAGGAGAGTTGCGAGTGGCAGGTGCCGGAGTTGAAAAGGGTGGGAGTCGACGAACAGAAGCGGCGGCTCTTGTAGAGTTTGTAGAGCGCTCGGACACGGGTTTCGCGTTCGGCTTCTTCGATAAAGAGTCCCATGGAGACGCGCATCCAGAAGAATTGGGGCGTTTCGATACGGCGGGAATTGGCGAGTCCGTTGGTTTTGTCTACGATCAGGTAGCGATCGTAAAGGGTTTGCACGCCGAGGTAGTCGAATTCCAGGTCGGCGGTGGGGTCGAGGACTTTGGAAAGCTTGTCTATATCGTACTCACTGATCTTGGCGTTGAGGCGACCGATCTTGATGCCGTGGCGGATGTACTGCTTGAACTTTTTTTGATGGAAGCGTTTGAGCTCGCGAACGCCGTCTTTGACGATGCTCCAGCCGAGGACTTCTTCGTAAATGTAGGTGAGCTGGATGCGAGCGGCGAATCTAGCAAAGTCCGCGTCTTGCTCGATGAGGGTACGGGCGTTAAGTGTAACGGTTTTCTGGAGACCGTCTTCGCTGATCTCGTCGAAGATCGAACGGCGCAGCTCGGATTCGATTTCGTCTGCGGTGAGGCAGAGGTTGAGGCCGATCATAGCGAAGTCGATTCGCTTCTTTAGATCGACGCCGTCCCAGAAGAAAGTGGAACCATCGTCGTTTTTGACAACGACCATCGAGTTTTGCTCGGGAGTGTCTACCCCTAGTTGGGCTTCCGCTTCGCGTCTTGTACGGCGTTCGGCGCGGTAGAGAATAAAGTGTTCGGCCACCTTGAAGTGTCCTTGGCGCATGAGTTCTTCTTGAACCATGTCTTGCACTTCCTCGATTTGGACGAATGCGCCTCCAGAGGCTTCGAGGCGTTCGGTGATTCCGTTGGCTACGGCTACGGCCGGCTCGGAGTTTAATTCTAGAGTGAGGAAGGCCTTGCGGACGGCGATCTCGATCTTCTGCTGTTTCCAAGGCACGACTTGTCCGTTGCGACGGATGAGGCGTAGGGTTTTGAGGCCTGGGTTTTGGTCGGCCGCGAGCTTGCGCTGGCGATTCATGAGCATACTTTTTGCCACGTCATAGGCATCATTGTCAACCAATGTGCGTTCGATGATGTCGTAGACCTCAGCCAATCCAAAACGTGTCTCGCGTGTCGAAGCGGATTTGTCTTCTAGTTTGCCGCAAACCTGCTTGGCGACTTCTTGTACCCAACCTCTGTTCTTCTCGGTGAAAATTTCCTTCTCGTTTTGCGATAGCAACACATTTGCCAAGGCGTTGCCGATGGTGTCCATGATTTCGCTCTGGTCGAAGGTCGCTTCGCCTTCGTGGGTGACGACATGGATTTTGGATTCTTTTTCGAGTTCCGAAGCTTGGGCTCCTTCGCGCCAATCGTAATCCAATTTCTTCTCACGTGAAATGGTTACGAAACGCTTTAGGGCTAGGTCTTCTTCGAGGTTAGGATTGATCATAATGCGATGGATGAAACGATGAGGGATTAGGGATGAGGAATGAGGAATGAGGGATGAATGGGCGGTGGAAAGAATGAAGGAAGAAGCGAGATTACCTCATAATTCCTCCTTCCTGATTCTTACTTTAATTAAAGGTCGTCGTCGCTTTCGATTTCGAGGGACGATGCTTTTTGGTACTCAGTGACGCGGCCTTCGAAGAAGTTTTGCTCCTTCTTAATATCCATCATCTCTGCGAGCCAGGGTAGGGGGTTTTTGACGTTGCCGATGAGCGGCTTGAGTCCAACGCCTTCAAGGCGACGGTCTGCGATATAGTCAATGTACAGAAGAAAGTCTTCTTTGCGCAGGCCGATGGAGTCGATCGGTAGGCAATCGTTGATGAAATCTTTTTCGAGCTGAATGCCTTCGGCCATCGTATCGCGCAGCTCTTCTTTGAATTCTGCAGTCCAGATTTCCGGATTCTCTTCGGCGAGTTCTATGAGCAAGTTACGGAGCAGCTCGATGTGGTTGGATTCGTCGCGGAGCGTGTAGCGGAACATTTCGCCGATGCCCCGAAATTTGTTTTGGCGATAGAGCGAAAGGATCATTCCGAACATGCCGTAGAATTGGGTACCTTCCATGCACTGGCCGAACACGAACAGGTTCTTGGCGAACATCTGCTTGTTTTTCGGATCGGTCATATCCATGTCGCGACGCAAGCGATGCGAGGTGCGAGTGACGAATTCGTTTTTCTTAACGATGCTTTCGATGTCTTCGAACATCGCTTCGCATTCGTGTGGGTTGATGCCGAGAGAGCTGATCATGTAGAGCAGCGAATCGGCATGAACGTTTTCTTCGTGGCTGTGGCGACCGAGTACGAGCTTGAGCTCGGGAGCGGTGACCAGCTCGCGAATTACGTGTATGACGTTATCCCCTACGATGCCTTCGGCGGCGGAAAAGTAACCTACGCTCATCATGATGATCCAGCGCTCGATGTCGGAAACGACTTCGTCGTCCTTCCACTGCTCGATATCGCGGTTCATGATGATGTCTTCCGGCTCCCAGTGGTTCGCCTTCATGTTCTTGTACAGCTCGTAGGCCCAATTGTACTTCAGCGGTAGCAGGTTAAAGCACATGGATTGACGGCCGTTTATGACCCGTTTTTCCGCGAACGCTTTTTCCGCTTTCGATTGGTCCAAAACGAATGTTTTGGTGCCGACTTTGTACGATTTATTCATGTGGAAGGAAAATAATGAAGATGAGTGGTTGAAAAGGTGCTGAAATCGAGAAAGGAGCCTCGAAAAGGGGAGCAAAGGAACACATTCGCCAAGGACTGGCGAATTTAAGTTATTTTAAGTTATACACTTCTTGCTAACCACAAGATGGTGTGGGCAATCAGAAGAAGACCACAAGATATTGTGATTGTTTTAGCGACGTCAACGCGTTTGTCATATTTCTCTTATCGAAAATGGAACTCGAATAGGGTTGATTTCGAGCTAACGGCTTCATTTTCAAGAGCTTGCCGCAAGTGAAAGGGAGATCCGAAAAAAAACGTTAATTTTTCGATCGGAAACGGACTTATTCGACAACCGTTTCGGTTTCCAGGGGAGACTCCTCTTTGCGCTGCTTTGTGGTGCGAAAAAGGCTCCATTTTGGATCGGAGATCGTGCCGGTCAAATTGACCTCGAAAATCCCGGTAAAGATGTCGAGGACGAGTCCTGGAAATTTCAGCAAAGGGCTTGAACGAAGGGGGTAGAGTCTTGCTTTGAAATCGAGCTCGCCTGCTTCGAGATCGTAGTTTCCGCGACTGGCGATCTGGGCGACAGGGCCTTTCAATGTGACATCGGGGAATTCGACATAGCGTTGTTCGACTGTGAAATCGCCTTTTGCGTCTTCGAATTTTAGAGTGGTGAAGGGAAGGTTGGCACCTTCGAGCACGCGTGACAATCCGCCGAAAAGCTGGAGTTGGTAGAAGTCGGCTCCAGAAATTTGATACGTTCCTTTGCCATCGTAGGAAAGGGTGTCGCCGACGATGCCTGCGCCTTCGAAGGTTAAGTTAAGGCCGCCACCGTAGCTGGAGAGCTCTTCCGTGGAGAAACTGGATGCGGAGCTTTCTTCGTCGTTTTCGCTAAAGTAGATGGCGCTGGCTTTGAGGGTGTTTCCGAAGTGGGCTTCGTCGAGCGTGATTCCCAGTTCGATCTTTTCGTCGACGATTTCCGCATGGGCTCTAGCGGTGCCTCCGGCTAGGCTCGCGGTGATGGTTGGAAGGCTGGCCCAGCCATTGCCGAGCTTGACGATGGCGCTGACGCTATCGAGCGGGTAGTGGTAGTAGCTGAAGGGGTGGTCGGTATCGATTTGGAGGTCGATGGCATAATCGAAAAGGTTTCGATTGCGAACGCTGGAAGCTACGGCTATCACGTGCGGCGGGATTTCGTAGCCGTAGGGTTCGAGGATTTCGATGACGTTTTGACGGACTTCTTTAATAAGGTCGGGGCCTATGCTGAGATCGATGTTGGTTTCGGCATCGATCCAAAGGGCGGTCATTTTGAATTGTCCGTCTCGTGGGTCTCGGGCGATGGAGAATTGGGCTTCTCCACGGGCGTCGCCTTCTTCTCGAAGGAGAACCAGGTCGTAGAGGTCGAAGTAGCGCTGCAATATATACATGCGCGTTTCGATCGCCTTCATCGGATGCCCTCGAATGATCAGTTCTTCGCAGAGACCGTATCCAGTGATCTTCAAGGTCTCGGGGCGTTTGATGATTTGGCTGGAATCCATCAAGCAGTAGAATCCGGCTTCTGGGAATTCGAAATTGCCCCAGAACTTGGTCCACCAGTCTTCGGGTATCCAATCGTTGATGAGGTTGGGATTGAAGAGTCCGTCGATGAGGATGCGTCGGCTTAGGGTCTCTAGGTTCACTCCGATCGACATCCACCCGTTTTGAGGACCGCTGCGAAGCCAGAGATTGTAAACGTCTAGATTTTTGCCGCGGAGTTTTGTCTGGGCGATCGCATGGTCGAAGTGGGCTCCTCGCGAAGTGACGCGACCGGTTTCGACGAAGGCGTCGGCGCTGTGCGGGATCCAGGATCCGTCGAATTCGGCGCTAGCTTGGACTGTTACCTTATCTTGGATAAGCACGTAGCTTTCAATCGGCCTTTGCTCCAGCCTCTCTTGAAATTGAGGGGCGCAGAGAGAGGCTATTTCGGAGGCGAAGCTGATGAGTTCCTTTGTCGGAGAGCCGGACAAGGCTACGGATGCGATTCGCGTTTCCGGATTGCCGGTTACATCGATTTGCCAAGGGGAGTTTTGCAAGGCGAAGATCGCCTGGGCAGTCCAGTCGCCGTTTTCCAGTGGTTTGGTTTCAACGGCTAGGTGAGATAGGATTTCGACATCCTTGCCAATCGAGTCGGCAGTGGAGCGAACGAATATCGGCAGCCAATCTTCAAGGCTAGGGAAGGTCTCCCAGACGGTTTCGATATGAAGATTTTCGGCGAAGGTGTTTTGCGGTCCGGTAGCTCTGGCGATATTCGTTTCCAGACGGGCGTATTCGCCGTGCCAGGCATCGAGCTCGATGCGGATCTCTTCGGCTTTCGCCTGATCATTCCAGTGGGCTTTCTTTATAGAGAGTTGGGCGTGGAGAGATTTTTTTTCGCCTTTGGGCGCGTCGATCTGGATACGAGCTTCGAGTCCGTCGATTGAGTTGAGGGCAGCTTTTACTTTTTGAGCGTTTTTGTGAAAGGCGATGAGGCTTTCGTTGAGCGATAGAGGCGTTTCTCGGAGCGTTTGTTTAAAGGGTAGGTCTTCGATGTCGATGATGCCGCTGGCGATTCCCCGAACGTCGGCGAAACGGAATTTGGATCGTTTGATCTCCCAGCCTTTGAGCTGGTTCTCTACGCGTAGATCGATTCTGTCGATGAGCGGTTCCGATAGGCCAGAGGGCGAAATAAGGGCCGGGACGATGAGCGATCCGTTTAGAACGTCTAGTTCGCTCAGTCGCGTTTGCCCGAAGAGTAGGAGCGCGGGGTTGAGCTTGATGCTTATTAGATCTGCCCGTGCAATTTCGGATTGGAGTGTATCGGAGTGGATGACGGGATCGTCGATCGTTATGCGGCCGCTTGGTTGCAATCGAATGCCTGACATCGAAAGACTGACCCCTTCGGCATGAAGTCTGTCTTCTAGCATCCGAATGAGGAAATCGGGCATGCTGCTTTCATCCAAGGTTACGATATAGGCGAAGATGCAAACAAGTCCGGCGAGTATGCCGACGGTGATCGTATAGAGGAAATCGAACGCTGCTTTGCAAACGAGGCACGAACCGTGCCAGGCCATTTTACGTTTCGATTTACTATCGTTCTGCAAGAGGCCGTTCCTCGGTTCCTATTGGTTGCCGTTGTTAGCGGGCTGTTCGCCAGCGGAGGGAAGTGGCTTGTCTGGATCGAAGGGTTGTTCCGGAAGCTCGCGTTTGACGCGATCGAAGACGGCTTCGCTAAAGGCGTCGATGAATGATTGGCGAAACTTGAATACGGTATCGCTTTCAATTGAACCGCCTATTAGGAGCGGGCCGCCAGTTAGTTCGGAAAGGTAGAGTTCTACGTCGCGGCTTTGTTCGGCATCGGCGACCTTCCAGACGAAGGTGACATTGAGGGAGTATACCCATGGCTGGCGCTTCCCAGCGACCTGTATGTTCGATGCGTAGGCGGTCTGCAGATACGATTTAACTCTGAAGGATTCGAGTTCCTTTGAAATCTGTTGAGGGAATTGAGGATCGCTGTCGGTTTTATTGAAGAGGATTTGGCCATCCGAGAGTTTGTTGACCGCGATCTTTGAAACGCGCGCTCCCTCGGGAAGGTTGAAAAGGTTGCGGTCTTGGAATTCGAATGCTCGGTCGGCGATGAGCGATAAGGTATCGTTGGAAACGAGGTAGACGAAGTCCTTTTCCTTGAGTTTAACGTAGCGGAGCGATCGATCATTTATTTTTCTATCGCCGTAGAGAAGGGTTTCGACTTGCGGAGAGTCGAGGGCTTCAGATTGGTCGCGCGATCGAGACGACGCAATACTGATCGAAAATATTGGAACTTCGAGTCCGTAGCTTTCCAGGTCGGCTGCCGTGGGAGCGTCGTGAACGAATCCAGAACTATCGTCTGAGGCGATGGCTTGGATGGCGTTGAGCCACGAGAGGGCTTCGTCGACTGCTTCGCTGGAACCTTTTTCTCGTACGATGCCTTGTTCTTGATCCGAAGAGAGGATGTCCCATTCGCCAGTTTCCAGTTTTTGGAGATCGAAGGAGCCTTGGCCTTCACGGTCGAACGAGATAGAGGTGGCAAAGTTGGTGTCGACTTCGATAATGCGGCGGTTGCGTAGTCGGGTTTGAGCGGCCTCGAGATCGCTGAGGTAGTTGATTTCCAATTCGAATATCGTGTCGCGACTTTCGAGTTTCGCCCAGCGTAGGGAATCGTCGTCAGCGTTGACTGGGTCGCCGACTTCGAGGGCCTCGCGACTTTGGTCGGATTCGATGGCGATTCGGAGAAAGGGATCCGAGAGACCGTACTGGGAAAGTTCGATTGGCGTGGGTTGGACGATGTTCTGGCTTTTCAGTTCCAGTAGTTGGCCTAGGAGGGTGTTCACTTCGATTGAATCAGCCCGGGCGCGAATGGGCGTTTCGAGTATCCAGAGGTCGTTGTTCTTTGTGATGCGCGTTCGCAAATTGCTGGCTTCACGAAGTTGAAGGTTCCAGGACTCGACCTCGAAGATGCTAGATTTGAATATGCGTGGATTGCGGAGGGCTTCGAGTTCGATGGTGAGGCTGTCGAGGAGGCTACGATCGACTACGTGGATTTTCGATTGGTCGTGGGAAAGAAGGTAGAGGTGGTTGCCGACAGCTGTGGCGTTGCCGATGCCGATGGAATAGGCGGTTTCACCTTTTCCGAATTTGAGGGTGATTTCGGGTGGTTCTAGCCCGTATTCTTTTAAAGAGGTGCCGGCTTGCCCCAGGCGATCGGTGTCGAAGCTAACTTTCGTATCCAGAAACTGTAGTTGGTTGAGGATGCGTTCTACGGCGAATGTGTTTGCGGGCCAGCGGTAGGGTTTGGTCAGCATCCACCCGTCCTCTTCCAGTTCGATGGAAAGGCCGCGACTTTGAGCGGCGTTGGAAATGCGCAGGAAATCGATGTCTATGGCAAGCGATGCTAAGGCGTTGCGATCTTGGTCTTCGATGGAGCGCGAGTCGCCCCAAGGGTCGATGTAGAAAATATAGGTCAGGAGACCTAGCAGGATGACGAGCAGCGTGAGTGTGATTTTCAGTCGCATGGCGGTGATTACTGTCTTCGAGCGAGGTAGACGATCAACCCGAAGAATCCCACTACGAGGGGCGGTCCGAGCCAAATGAGGTATCGGGAAATCAGGAGTTGTTCGATGCTAAGGTCTAGCTTAACTTTCCGGATCGGGCGAGGCGGAATATTTAACTGAGCGACGCGATCGATCGCGTAGTTGATTGCATTTAGGACGAGAAATAAATTTCCCGAAGCCTGTATTCGGTTGTTGGTGATGAAGTTCGATGAGCCGATAACGGTTAGACGCCCGCCTGGAATGCTGATGCCGAGCGAAGAATCCACTTTCCGTTCGGAAATGGCTCCAACGCGGATGGGTCCTACTAGATCGATCGCGGGATCGTAAGTGGGCGTTTCTTCTGTGGCGTAGTTCTTTTCGCCCCAGCTTTGGGAAGAGGTCTCCATTAGTTCGGTGACGATTAATGAATCGTCGATAGGCCGACCTGGATCTTCGCGAACGACGCGGGCTCGGTCGGTAGTGATGTGCAATCCCATTTCGAGAAGCTCGTCAGTGATTGCGTGAGAACTGTATCGGCGGATCATGAGATCGCCGCCATTGATAACCGAGGCACGGTCGGTTTCGACGGCAATGGCGTTATCGGTAAGGATGCCCCAATCGAATAGGAGATCGTCCAGGCCGTGTTGATCGCCCGGCTCTAGCAAGACGAGCAGTCGTCCTGAAGAGCGGCGCAGATAGGTTTTGAGGAGTTCTTGCTCTTGCGGCAGAAAGCGCGTTTTCGGACCAGGAATGATAAGGAGAGAGGCGTTTTCGGGGACTTTGTTTTGCGAAGCGAGATTGAGAGTACTGACCTTGATATTGCGACTTTTCAGTTCGTCTTGCAGGCGAGATATGCCTTGGCCGGAGGTGGAATTTTGAAGGTCGAGTTCGCCGTGTCCGATGGTGAAGTAGATGTGTGGAGGGTTTTTTTGCGAAACTTCGAGAACCGATTGCGTAAAGACGCTTTCGCCCAGGAATTCGTGCAGCTCGTTATTTACCATGTGGTAGAGCTTGTTGATCGGGATGACGCGTTTGGTTTGGGGGCCCGAGAGAAAAATAATCGAGTCTTCTTGATCGATTCCTAGCTCTTTAGCTTTGCTGGCTTGTTTGTAGATATCGATATACTCGACTTGAATGCGATTCGTCCCGTTGTTGCGGGTTTCGTATTCGTATTCGTTGAGCAAGGACTTTACGTCGTAGAAAATATCTCGAATGCCGAGGTCGTTGTCTTGATCGGAGAGGGTGACAACGACTTTTATGGGCTGCTCGATCTGAGCGAGGTAGGCAACGGTTTGAGCGGAAAGCGTGAAGTCGCGCCCAAGGGTCGTGTCGATGCGCTTGTAGTTGCGCATAGCGATGGTGTTGACCGCGGCCAGAATTAGGAAAACCAAGATGAACTGGGCGACGGCGTGGAGGCGGTCGACGAGACGATTGGATTGGTAGGATTCAATCAAGTTCATCGTCCTAAGCGCCACCCTCCCGGTATTCTAGTATGAGAATGCTCAAGAAGAGAAAGGCGAGGGAACAGCTCAGGTAGAGAACGATGGCGCGGGTATCGATAATGCCTGAGGAAAAGTCCCGCATATGCTGAATGACGTTGGTATGCTCGGAGAGTTGCTCGACCCAGATTGGCTGGGAAATCCAAAGAGTGGCGAGTTCGTCAAGATTGCTACCGATTGCGATGAATCCGAATACGAGAGTAAAGCTGACGATGCCGGCGACGAGTTGGCTCCGGGTCATGGAGCTGGAGAATATTCCCAGGCTTAGGAAGAGAGTGCCGCTGATAGCTATGAACGCGTAACCGCCGATTATGGGGTAGGGATCGAAAATGGAGTCTTCTTGAACGAAGGAGAAGAAGAGGTAGTGGAAGCTGCCGGTGAACGCCCATAGCAATGCGTAGTAGACGTAGCTGGCACAGAATTTCGATAGGATGACTTCGGTCGCGGTGACCGCTACGGTCATAAGGGTTTCGATGGTACCAGAGGAGCGTTCTTCGGCGATGCTTCTCATTGTCAGAAGCGGAACCATAAAAAAAATGGGGAAAACGAAAATTTGGAAGAAGGTCAGAGAAGGACTTTCTTCTTTGGGGTTATTTGCGTAGTCGAGCAGGATCCACTGGAAAACGAATCCCATGATGAGTAGGAAGAGAAACGCGGCAATGTAGGTGCTCGGGTTGATTAGGAGCCTCCAGAGCTCGGCGCGTATTAGGGTGAAGAAATGCCTCATTCTCGTGGGTTAGCTAGCGACGGAAATCTCCGTTTCGGCGGGTTCGTCCGAGTCTGGTTTGGGGTCGTCATTGGCGAGGTCCGTATCCAAGGTTTCCCAACTGCGTCTCGTAGCGGCTAGGAAAACATCTTCGAGTGGGGCTTGGCGCATTCTCATCGAACGAACGCGCAGGTCCGTAGAATTGGCTAAGCAACGGAAAAGGTCTTCGCCGCAATCGTGAACTCCGGGGATGCGAATGGTGGCTTTGGAGAAGCCGCAGTTATCGGCTTCGGAAAATTGGTTGATCTCGAATTCCTTGGCGATTGGGGCGAGCGATTCGCGCAGGCTGGCGATCTTGCCGTTGATTTCCATTTCGTAGATCGTGGAGTCGATAAAGGTTTCGCGCAAATCTTGGGGCGTGCCTTGTCCGACGATCTTGCCGCCGTTGATGATGACGACGCGGTCGCAGGTCATTTCGATTTCCGGAAGGATATGGCTGGAAATGATGACGCTCATTTTGCCGCGAAGGCTGGCGATCAGATCGCGGATCATGATCACTTGGTGCGGGTCGAGGCCGATGGTGGGCTCGTCCATGATTATGAC
>TARA_B110000037_G_C17127450_1_pt1 | contig 11064 bp, 10 predicted proteins | sample TARA_B110000037 | Tara Oceans TARA_B110000037 (sample SAMEA4397196) | marine metagenome | biome: Polar Biome; feature: [MIX] marine epipelagic wind mixed layer (ENVO:01000061); material: water (ENVO:00002006), including particulate matter (ENVO:01000060) such as... | depth 10-100 m
AAAATGTAAACAAGAAAAAATTATTATAACCCATGGTACAGATACTATGACAGAAACAGCCGCATATTTAGCAAAAGAAAAAATAGATAAAACGATTGTACTTTTTGGAGCAATGATTCCATACAAGTTTGGTGCCTCTGATGCTTTATTTAATTTAGGTAGTGCTATTGCGTATGTACAAACGTTAACTCCAGGCGTTTATATTGTCATGAATGGGAAACATCACAAATGGGATGAAGTAACGAAAAATAAAAAAACGGGGTTTTTTGAAGAAGTTTTATAACCTTATTTTATATGCTAAACTAAAATAAATGGAATCTATAAGTGTTTTTGATATAATAAAAGTGGGGATTGGTCCTTCTAGTTCGCACACCATGGGGCCATGGAAAGCTGCTTTAATGTTTTTAACTTACCTTGCTGAAGATATAGAATTAGTCGAAACCTTAGATATTTATCTTTACGGGTCTTTAGCGAAGACAGGTAAAGGTCATGGTACTGATTTTGCGGTTTTATTAGGGTTTTCTGGTGAAGATTATACTTTAATAGACCCTTCGGAGATTAATAATAAGATAGAAATTATTACTAAGAATAATACTATTTTATTGGCTGGAAAACATAGCGCTTCTTTTAGGGTAGAAGAGAATTTACATTTTTTAAAGAAAGAGAATTTAGAATTTCATCCAAATGGAATGCTTTTTAAAGTAAAACTTTCTGACGGTAGAGAAATAAAGAAAAAATACTTTTCTGTAGGGGGCGGGTTTGTGGTAGATGGAATTGAAAACACTGACCAGGTTGTTCTTCAGACAAAATATCCTTGTCATTCGGCACAAGATATTCTAGACAATTGTAAAAGACTAAATTTAAAAGTTCCTGAATTAGTTTTACTTAACGAATTAGCTTGGCGCACGGAAGAAGAAATAACAAAACAAGCCTTAATTATCTGGGAAGAAATAAAAGCATGTGTTTTTAGAGGCACCAAAAGAAAAGGTGTGTTACCTGGAGGCTTAAATGTTAGAAGAAGAGCTTTTGATTTAAACAAAAAATTGTTAGAAGGAAAAGCTTACGAAAACTTTGAAAGCTGGACAGAAGCTATACAAAACGGTAAACAAGATTTTAGCACCGTCAATAAATGGATAACTACTTTTGCTTTATCTGTAAATGAAGAAAATGCTTCACTAGGAAGAATTGTAACCGCACCAACAAACGGTGCTTCTGGCGTTATTCCTGCGGTCTTAATGTATGCTTATAATTTTATTTCCAATGTAAATGAAGAGTCTATTATTGACTTTATATTAACTGCAGGTGAAATTGGAACACTTTACAAGAAAAAAGCAACCATATCTGCTGCCATGGGTGGGTGCCAAGCAGAAATAGGCGTTTCTAGTTCTATGGCTGCAGGAGCTTTAGCACACCTTTTAGGTGGAAATACGCAGCAAATTATGCAAGCGGCAGAAATAGCTATGGAGCACCATTTAGGAATGACCTGTGACCCAATAGGGGGTTTGGTACAAATACCTTGTATAGAAAGAAACTCTATGGGCGCAATGAAAGCTATTACCGCAGCAAATATTGCGGTAGAAGATAGTGGAAATACTTCTAAAATTAGTTTAGATGATGTTATAAAATCTATGTGGGAAACAGCGCAAGACATGAATAATAAATATAAAGAAACCTCAGAAGGGGGTTTGGCAAAAATTTCAGTAAATATTCCTGAGTGTTAAGCTAATAAATCCAAAATAACACACTTTTACTGTCCCAATATGTTTTTTCGACTTCCACTATTTTGTGGATGTGGCATAGGAGGTGAATCCGGCTTGTTTATAGAATATTTGAAAACTCTATAATCTGATTTCCAATAATTTTTTTCCCAGGTAAATCCTTCATATGTTCCATCTGGAACATAGGTAAATCCTGCGTCTGCTTCTTTTTCTGAAGGTGCTGTAACATGGTCATAAACAATTTCTTGCTTCGCATGGTTGTAGTTTAAATGCACGACAGATCTATCATTATACTGCAAAAACAAACGGGTTTCTTTTTTTGTTAAATTTCCTAAAGTATCATAGTAAAGCAACAAAGGTTCTTTACCAAAAAATAGCTTTTCCTCTTTATTTATAGTCATTACTTCCATAATCTTTCTATTACTTACGTAATCAATTTTATCTAATCCAAATAGAGTATATTTTTTATTTCCTTGATCATCGTTTGTTAATGTACAATTGTAATAAACGCAGCCATACCAATTACTCGGTGTTAAAGTTTTTTGTGGGTGATATTCCATCGTGTCAGAATAGTCAAACAAAGGTGTAATTTTTAAATTTTTGCTATTCAGTTGAATAGCGCCATAATATCTGTGAGTCCCTAAAGGCTCCTTTAGTTCCCAAGTAAATATTTTAAATGCATTGTCTGGAGCTGTAATTTTAGAAAGATATTGTAAAGAATTAAAAGGGTATAAATAAGAATTTTTCTCTTTTAAAAGTGCCACAAACCTTGGAATAAAATCATGAATATTTTTTACTTTTATTTCAAAAGGAATCGTATCATAAGCAAAATTAAGCATGTACTCCCGTAATACTTTTTCTCCCTTCTGAAATTTCTTAATCTCTTTAGAGCTTAACGTTTCTTGAGAGAAAGATACGGATACAATTAATACTAATAAAATACTTAAAAAACTTTTCATAATGTATATTATAACGCAAAACTATGCCAATTTATTTAAAATGGAAAACAGTTTAGGGTTATTTAAGCCAATTATAGATATTATTAGGATATTCCATCGTAATTTCCCTTTCAATTATTTTATCTATTAGTATAATAAACAATATAACAGTCAGCTAAATTTTTATAATGTAATTAGTTTTTGCTTAGCCTCTAAAAACTCTTTCCAAATTTCTTCAACAATCTTTTTAGCAGGCATTATTTTATTTATTCTGCTTGAAATTTGTCCAATTTCAAGTTCACCTTCAGCCAACTCTCCTTCAAACATCCCTTTTTTTGCTCTACCTCTGCCCAATAAAATTTGTAGTTCTTCTTTACTTGCACATGAGGCTTCTGCCTGATCAACAGCTATACTAAATTTGTTTTTCAATAATCGAACCGGCGTAAGCTCTTTTAAAGAAAGCCTAGTGTCTCCTTCTTTCGCACTTATTACTTCATTTTTAAAATTTATATGAGCAGAGGACTCTTCACTTGCTACAAATCGTGAACCAATTTGCACCGCATCTGCTCCTAATGCAAATGTGGCCAACATGGACCGACCATCACCAATTCCGCCAGCTGCAATTAACGGAATATTAATAATATCTCTAACTGCTGGAATCAAACATAAAGTAGTTGTTTCTTCTCTTCCATTATGCCCACCAGCTTCAAACCCTTCAGCTACTAGAGCATCTACGCCAGCCTCTTCACTTTTTTTAGCAAATTTTGCACTTGAAACGACATGAACTACAATAATTCCTTCATCTTGCAATTTTTTAGTCCAAGTTTTTGGGTTGCCGGCAGAACTAAAGACTATAGGAACTTTTTCTGCTATAATTGTTTCTATATGTTCTATAATGTTTGGATAAATTAAAGGAACATTAACCGCAAACGGTTTATTAGTTGCCTTTTTACATTTTTGAATTTGATCTTTTAAAACCGCTGGATACATAGAGCCTGAACCGATAATTCCTAAGCCGCCAGCATTACTTACTGCTGAAGCCAATTCCCATCCAGAACACCAAATCATTCCAGCTTGAATAATTGGATATTCTATTTTAAACAATTCAGTAATTCTATTTTGCATAAGTATGATTTTAGTTATTAAATTCTTTTTCTTGAATAATTGTTTTTATAGCTTGTTCTTGTTCTGTACTTAAGCGCTCAATTGGTAATATGTAAAATTTATCTTTACCAAAATAAAAAAGTATGGTTTTTTCGTCTTGAATTACATTTTGAATATCTTCCCATTTACAAGCAGAAACTTTATCGTCTTTACCAAATATAATACTTTTAGTAGTTACTTCAAAGGTAAAATCTCCTTTGAAAGCACTTTGATTTGAAGCTCTTTCAAACATTTTTTTTCGTCTGTAATAATACATAGCGATGTAAAACACACCAACAAGCGCTATCAAATATTTTAAGAAGGCATATTTCTCTGGGTAATTAAAAAAAATTAAGAGCATTCCAACAAACCACAAAAAGAACCCGACAAACATCATTAGCCGACTTCTGATAGGATAAATAGAGTCATAGTGTAACTTAAAAGCATTTTCTAATGATTCTTTACTAAAGTTTATTGCTGTTTTCATTGTAAATTTTTAATGACCTCTAAAGTCTATTTCTGTATTATCTCCAATATTTAAAGATTGTGTATTTCCTTTAATTATAGCATCATTTCCAATAATAGAAAAATTTAAATGAACACTTTTTAAGCTAGTAAATGTACCAATGATTGAATCTTTTAAAATACAATAATTTATATCTGCATTTTCACCAATAGTTACATTTGGACCAATGATAGAGTTTTCAACTTTTGCATTTGCTGCAATATATACAGGGGGTATAATAATTGAATTTATACACTGTTCAGAATAGTTTTTTTTGCTTTTGTATTTCTTTAACAAAATAGCATTGGTCTCCAATAAAATATCACTTTTTCCCAAGTCAAACCAATTGTTAATAGTTATTGCTTTAATTTGAACTTGAAATTGTTTCACCATATAATTTAAGGCGTCCGTTAAGTGAAATTCATCATTAGTTCTAATGTTGTTTTCTACTAAATACTTAATAGAGTATATTAATTTTTTTGTTTCCAGAATTTTATAAACACCTACTAATGCTAAATTAGATTTTGGGATACTTGGTTTTTCAACTAATTCTGCAATAAAATTTTCTTTAGTTAGAGAAGCTACACCAAAATTTCTAGGATCATCCACTTTCTTAATTCCTAATGTGGATGTTTTTTCATTTAATAATTCATTAATATCAGAATCTACAATAGTATCTCCTAAAACAATAATTATTGGTTCATTTTGAATTAGTTTTTCGGCAGCTAATATAGCATGACCTAAACCTTCTCGTTTATTCTGAAAAACAAACTCGGCTTTTAGATTTGGAAATTTTTCTTTAACGAAATCTATTATTTTATCTCCAAGGTATCCTACGACAAAAACAAATTCTTCTATACCAGCATCTTGTAAATGCTCTATAATATAGGCTAAAATTGGTTTTCCCGCTACGGGTATCAATGGTTTTGGGTAGGAATAAGTATGCGGTCTCAGCCTTGTTCCTATTCCTGCTACTGGAATAACTGCTTTCATTAAGATAAAACTTGGTTTAGTTGGGTAAAATTAATGAAGTAAAATTACATAAGTCAATAAATTTTCTTTTATTTCGCATTATAAATCAAACCAAAAAAAATGACAGATATAGATATTGCCAAAAAAGTAGCACTAAAACATATTAGAGAAATAGGCATTAAGCTTAATTTAAAAGAAGACGATTTAGAAATGTACGGGAAGTATAAAGCTAAAATTCCTTTAAGTTTCATAAATATTGAAGAAACTAAAAAGAAACGCTTAGTTTTAGTTACTGCTATATCTCCTACGCCAGCGGGCGAAGGGAAAACTACTATTTCTATTGGGTTAACAGAAGGTTTAAACAGAATCGGAAAAGAAACAACCGTTGTTTTAAGAGAGCCATCTTTAGGTCCTGTTTTTGGAATTAAAGGCGGTGCTACTGGTGGCGGTTATTCTCAAGTACTTCCTATGGAAGATATTAATTTACACTTTACAGGAGATTTTTCTGCTATCGAAAAAGCAAATAATTTATTAGCCGCTTTAATAGACAATAATATTCAATCTAAAAGTAAATCTTTAGGAATAGATCCTAGAACGATCTCTGTAAAAAGAGTAATGGATATGAATGATAGAGCTTTAAGAGACTGTATAATTTCTTTAGGTGGTAGAGGGCAAGGAATTCCTAGAGAAACTGGATTTGATATCACTGCAGCGTCTGAAGTTATGGCTATACTTTGTTTGTGTAACGACAGAGAAGATTTAAAAGAAAGATTAGGAAATATTTTTGTTGGCTATACTTTCGACAATAAACCTATATTTGCTAAAGATTTAAAAGCACAAGGAGCAATGGCAACTTTATTAAAAGATGCTATAAAACCAAACTTAGTACAAACTATAGAAGGAAACCCTGCAATTATTCATGGCGGACCGTTTGCCAATATTGCACAAGGAACAAATTCTGTCATTGCAACAAGAATGGGACTATCTCTTTCTAAAGATTTTGTAGTAACAGAAGCTGGTTTTGGTGCAGATTTAGGCGCAGAAAAGTTTTTAGATATCAAATGCGTATCTGCAGGCTTAAATCCTGATGCAATAGTGATCGTTGCAACTATTAGAGCGTTAAAATATCATGGTGGCGCAGATTTGAAAGAATTGACTACGCCAAATGTAGCAGCAGTATCAAGAGGATTAGAAAATTTAGAAAAACATATTGAAAATATTAAAAGTTTCAATATAGAACCTGTAGTGGCTATTAATAAATTTGTAACTGATACTGATGCAGAAATAGCAGCGATAATAGAATTTGCTAAATCTTTAGGAGTAGAAGTTTCTGTAGCAGAAGTTTGGGCAAAAGGTGGCGCAGGTGCAGAAGATTTAGCCAAAAAAGTTGCTAAAGCAGCAGAAGCAAACACAACACAATTTAAACCTCAATACCAAAGAGAAGATTCTATTGTTTCTAAAATAGAAGCCTTAGCTAAAAATATTTATGGTGCGGATGGTGTTGATTTTTCAGGAAAAGCTAAAAAAGATTTAAGAACGATTGGCAAATTAGGTTTAAACCATTTACCAGTTTGTATGGCGAAAACACAAAAATCGTTATCTGACAATGCCGCTTTTCTTGGAAGGCCAAGAGGTTTTAGAATAACAGTAAGAGAAATAGAAATAGCTGCTGGAGCAGGATTTGTAGTGCCAATTACAGGTGCAATGATGCGTATGCCTGGTTTACCTGCTATTCCTTCTTCAGAAAATATAGATATTGACAAAGATGGAAATATTTCTGGCTTGTTTTAAGTTAAAAGGCTTAAACTATTTAGGACTAGATTTGCGTCAGATTAAAGACTTCAAAAAAATATGAGAAACAATACACAAGAACTTACTCCAGAAGCTAAAGCATTATCTCTTTTTTGATGGCTTATAAGTCAACTAGTTCAGCTCATAAAGAGTCGTCTAAGCGAATAAATAAATTCTGGCGATTAGTTACTAGAAATGAAATGAATTCTGCTGAATATTTAAAAGAGGTTAAACAAATGCTTGATTTTTATGGTGGTTGTAATAAAGTTGTAGAAAAAACAGTTCAGTTTTACATTAAAAAAACGGGTGCTTGGAAATTAAAAGGCAACGATAAGTTTTGTAAAGACGCTAAAAAAATTGCTGAAAAGCTATTGAAAAAGTAATTTTGTGCTTTCGATATGAAGAATCAATACCTCTTTAATTTCAAAACGAATATTTCTGGTATTACTATTCCAGTAAAACTAAATAATCCATTTGCATTAAATAGTTCTGAGATTGCCAAAATTGCAGTTCAAGAGTTTCAAGCATTTATTAGCTTAGAAGGTTCAAAGTGGGATTATGATTTTGAAATAAGATCAGGAAAAATGTTCGGTGTATTAGTTGTGCAAAAACTAGACAATACTTATGCTTATCTTGGAACTTCTTCGGGAGAATTGTCTAGAAAAAAAACTTGTGAAAGATTTACTCCAGCTGTTTTTGATATTTCTACAGATGATTATTTCATCAATAAAGACATGACAGAAATAACGGTAATTGGTACGCAAATTAAAAACGCCAAAAATTGGACTGAAGCTAAAGAATTAAAAGAAATTAGACGCCAAAAATCTATTGCTGTTCAAGAAAAGCTATTTAAGCATTATGCGTTTTTAAATATTCATGGAGAGGTGCAAAATTTACTACAAATATTTAAAAACTCAGCCAATCGAAATCCACCAGCGGCAACAGGTGAATGCGCTGCGCCAAAACTATTGCAATATGCTTTAAAAAATAGCTTAAAACCTATTGCGTTAGCAGAATTCTGGTGGGGAAATCCATCAAAAGGAAAAGAAAGAAAACATAAAGTATTTTACCCTTCTTGCAAAAATAAATGTAAACCCATTTTAGAATATATATTAGATGATTCAGGCTTGTATAGTTCTCTCTGAAAGAAGATAAATATTTCAGACTTAGAAAACACTATTATTGCGTCAGGTAGAAATAGCTAAAAGGGCATCAATTGTGGCAATATTAAAACAAACTCCCAACATCCAAAATCTGCCAATCAATCAGCTTTTTATCATTTTTTTTCAAATAAGTATTCGTTTTAGAAAAATGCCTACAAGCATAAAATCCATTATAAGCAGAAAATGGACTAGGATGTGCGGCTTCAAGGATCAAATGCTTGGTTTCGTCTATTAATACAGCTTTTTTCTTGGCGAAATTTCCCCATAAAAGAAAAACAACGCCTTCTTTTTCTTTAGAAATGGTTTCTATTACAAAGTCTGTAAATTTTCCCCAATCTGCTTTTTTATGAGAAGCTGGTTCTTTGGCGTTTACCGTTAAAACGGCATTTAATAAAAATACGCCTTGCTTTGCCCAAGTATTTAAATTGCCATGGTTTGGCATTTTAAAATCTACATCAGTTTGCAGTTCTTTGTAAATATTTTTTAAAGACGGTGGCACTTTTTCGCCAAAAGGCACGGAAAAACTTAAGCCGTGTGCTTGTCCAGCACCATGATATGGGTCTTGACCTAAAACAACTACTTTTATGGCTTCAAAAGGCACTAAATTAAACACTTGAAAAATATCATTCTCTTTAGGGTAAATAGTTTTTCCTTGGGTCTTTTCTTCGCTAACAAAAGATTCAATAGTTTTAAAAGATTCGCTTTTAAAAAAAGGGTTTAAAAATACTTCCCAAGATTTATGGACTGTTTTTTTCATAATGATTAAAATAGAAATTACATTTTACGAGAACGCAACACCGCAAATAATAATACTGCGCCTAAAAATATAGAACTACCATAACCTATCAAACTTAAATAAGGAATACCTAAAGGAGAAATAAGCTTCGCTGGCATATCTGCCAATGTTAATATAGAAGAAGAAAGTGTTAAAGTAAAAATGACGAAAGCTAAAATAAAGCGATTAACCATTCGGTCCAACTTATTCAAGAAAGGCGTATAACCTTGATGGTCTATTTTTAATTTAAGATCCCCTTTTCTTGCTTTTTTAAGAATGGTACTAAATTCAGAAGGAATACTATTTAATAGAGATAATATTTCAGAAGATTTATACCAAATAGTGTCTAATAGTTCTTTTGGAGCATACTGCTCTTTAATCATTTTAACACCGTAAGGAATTACAAATTGTGAAATGTTAAAATTCGGATGCATTACTTTTCCGATTCCTTCTAAAACCGCTAAAGCTCTAAAAATTAGAAAAACACCTGCAGGAACCCGCATTTTGTACTTATACATTACGCCCTGTAAATCATTTATCATTTCTTCAATACTACTATCTTCTACGGAAACATTAGCATACTCCTCTATGATTTCATTCAAATCATATTCTAGTAATTTCATGTCTTCTATATCATCTTCAATTGATAATTTCTTAAGATTTCTAGCCATTGCTTGAGCGTCTTCTCTACCCATGGCTATCATTACATTGGCAAAAGCAAATTTATCTTGCTTCATCAATTTTCCCAACATACCAAAATCTATCAAAATTAAGGTCCCTTCTGGGGTAACCATAATGTTTCCTGGGTGCGGATCTGAATGAAAATAACCAAATTCAAATATTTGCATTAAATATACGTCCATTCCTAATTCAGCAATTTTTTCTGGGCTTAATCCCCAAGCTTTTATTTGCTCAATATCTGTTATTTTACAACCAGAAACATATTCTATAACTAAAACTTTTTCGGTAGAAATTTTTCTATAAGCCTTCGGAACATAAAAGTTTTTATACCCTTTGTAGAAGTTCCTAAAGTTTTCAATGTTTTTTCCTTCATTTTTATAGTCTAACTCTTTAAGCATACTGCTTTCAAAAGCACTTACAGCATCAGTTGCGTTAGGCATTCCTTGCTCTTCCAAATATTTATCTGCTTTAGAAACTACATATTTTATAATTTCTAAATCCTCATGCATCATTCTAGCCACATTAGGTCTTCTAACTTTTACGACCACTTCTTCTCCTGAAAGTAAAGTAGCTCTATGCACTACACCTATAGATGCAGAGCCGATAGGGTTTTCGTCAAAACTAGCAAACATCTCGTCCAAGGGTTTCCCCATTTCTTTTTCAACTCTAGCTTTTAGAATAGGAAAAGGTGTTGGTGCTACTTCATTTTGTAGTTTTTGAAATTCTAAAATTAAATCATGTGGAACTAAATCTGGTCTATTCGAAAGAATTTGCGCAATTTTTATAAACGTAGGGCCCAATTCTTCAATTGCCATACGAATTCGCTCCCATCTAGTAGAGTCGGTAACTTGTCGTTCACCTTTTATCCATTTTAAAAGAAGCCGACTAGGAATTACTTTTTGTAATGGTGTGTTGGTCACCAAATCCTCAAACCCGTATTTCAATAATACTTTTATTATTGTTCGTGTTCTCTTTATGTTTCGAAATGTACCGTCAAATAGCAAAGTAGTATTTTTTTATTACTACAAAGCTAATCATTTTCAATAAAATTTGAGTCTAGAGAGGTATAAAAATAGCATATTGATTATAATACTGAATTTTTCTTCTTTTCAGTTAAAATTGAAGTACAGTAATAATGCTTTTAAAACTGAAATTTACTAAATTTGTATTTCTAAAATAAATTTACATAAAATGACATTAAATTACATTAAAGATTTAAAAGATTCTATAGGAAAAGAAATCACTCTTCAAGGTTGGGTTGCCAACAAAAGAGAAGGAAAAGGGATTGCTTTTATTGCGATGAGAGATGGGACAGGGTTCTGCCAGGTCGTAATTTCTGAAGCAGATATGAAGGAAGGAGATTTTTCTGAAACTAAAA
>TARA_B110000037_G_scaffold172446_1_pt1 | contig 11055 bp, 10 predicted proteins | sample TARA_B110000037 | Tara Oceans TARA_B110000037 (sample SAMEA4397196) | marine metagenome | biome: Polar Biome; feature: [MIX] marine epipelagic wind mixed layer (ENVO:01000061); material: water (ENVO:00002006), including particulate matter (ENVO:01000060) such as... | depth 10-100 m
CGACTTGCTACACAGCAATAGAGCAGGGCTTGGAAGTCATTCCCGTACTAAATAAGATGGATTTGCCTCAGGCAGAGCCCGATCGAGTGCGCGTGGAGATTGAAGAAATAATCGGTATCGATGCCTCCGAGGCTGTTTGCGCGAGTGCGAAGTCCGGTCTTGGCATCAACGAGATCCTCGAGCAGATTATCGCTAAAATCCCACCCCCTGAGGGAGACAGAGATGCCGATTTGCAGGCGCTAATCATCGACTCCTGGTTCGATAATTACCTGGGTGTGGTTTCTCTAGTAAGAGTCATGGCAGGTACCCTGAACAAGGGCGACAAGATCATCGCGAAGACTTTGGGTAAGTCTCATATAGTAGACAGCATCGGTGTGTTTACGCCGAAGCGAACCGAGACGGGCTCTTTGGCAGCAGGCGAAGTTGGGTTTATCGTTGCCGGTATTAAGGAAATTCTAGGCGCTCCAGTCGGTGACACGATTACGCTAGCGAAAACTCCTGATGTAGATGCACTAGACGGATTTCGGAAAATACAGCCTCAGGTCTATGCCGGGCTCTTTCCAGTATCCTCCGACGATTTTGAAAATTTTCGCGACGCGCTAGCCAAATTGACATTGAATGACGCTTCTCTGCATTTTGAGCCCGAGAATTCTGACGCGCTAGGCTTCGGCTTTCGCTGCGGATTTTTGGGCATGCTGCACATGGAAATAATTCAGGAGCGCCTCGAGCGCGAGTACGACCTCTCGCTCATTACCACGGCGCCCACCGTTGTCTATGAAGTGTTGTTAGAGAATGGCGAGGAGCTCAAGGTGGATAGTCCTTCGCGACTGCCTCCAGTAATGTCTATTGCACAGATGCGTGAGCCCATCGTGAAGGCGAATATACTCGTTCCACAGGAACATCTGGGCAACGTGATAACCCTTTGCGTCGACAGGCGGGGCGTACAGAAAGACATGCAGTTTATCGGCAAGCAGGTTTCGCTGACCTATGAATTGCCTATGAACGAAGTTGTGCTGGATTTCTTCGACAAGCTAAAGTCGACAAGTCGTGGCTACGCTTCACTCGATTATCAGTTCGAACGCTTTCAGGAATCCGATTTAGTGCGTTTAGATATTCTAATTAATGGCGATAGAGTAGATGCACTAGCGATTATTGTGTATCGCGAACACGCACAATCGAAGGCCCGCGCGCTGGTTGAGAAGATGAAGGAATTAATTCCCCGGCAGATGTACGATGTGGCTATTCAAGCCGCGATTGGCGGGCAGATCGTTTCCAGGCAGACGGTAAAGGCGCTGCGTAAGAATGTCACCGCGAAGTGCTATGGTGGTGACATTTCTCGTAAGAAGAAGCTTCTCGAAAAACAGAAAGCGGGCAAGAAAAGAATGAAGCAAGTAGGCAACGTGGAAGTGCCGCAGGAAGCATTTTTGGCGGTGCTAAAAGTTGATAGCTAGTCATAGTTAATTATTAATTAACCTAACTCATTTAGCATAAATAGATGACAGCTAAACGAGAATCAAGCAACAGATAAGAACGAAATGGATATAGATTTTTCGCTAGTATTGGTTTGTCTCGTCGGCGCGTGCGGAGCACTGTGGCTGCTCGATAGTCTGTGGATCAAGAAGTATCGTCTGCAAGCCATCGCAGATTATGAGGCGACTCAAACGAAGGGAATGACGGATGAAAAAGTAGCACGAGACATCGCCGTTTTATCCCAAGAGCCGACGATCATAGAGTACGCGAAGTCCTTTTTTCCCGTGTTGCTGATTGTCTTGATACTCCGTTCGTTCCTAGTAGAGCCTTTCCAGATACCAACAGGGTCGATGATTCCAACGTTGGAGGTTGGTGACTTTATCTTGGTCAATAAATACGCCTATGGCGTTCGACTACCGGTTATCGGGACTAAGATTGTGGATGTTGCAGATCCTCAGCGCGGGGATGTCATGGTTTTCATTCCTCCTCATGTAGATAGCTATTATATTAAGCGAGTAATCGGCTTGCCGGGCGATGCAATACGGTATGAAGACAAGCGATTGTTCGTCAATGGTGAACTGATCACTGAAGGATTTGTCGAAGACATAGTTATAGATACCAACCTGGGCGACTTAGCCGGCACCTTGCATACAGAGATAATCAATGGTGTCGAGCATGCTACTCAGCACATAACGGCGGTCACTAGGCAGCGCTCGCGCACCACTTGGGTAATCCCGAATGGACATTACTTCATGATGGGTGACAATCGAGACAATAGCAGCGATAGCCGAGAGTGGGGCACGGTAGCAGAGGAAGACATAGTCGGTAGGGCGATAGCAGTATGGATGCACAAGGATCCGGGGCTGAATCTGCCAACTTTTGCTAGAAACCAACGAATTAAGTAAAATTTTTGTGACAGCTGTAGCGGATTTAACCGGTTCAACTCCTTAGGCTTGGTATTCTAGTGATTTGCAATCAGATCAATAGATATTCATTATTAGCCAGTGCAACTTTCCTACGGGTGAGATCATGAAACAAATAGGACTAAAAAGCTTAAGAGAACAGGCGGGTGTTTCTAAGTTCAGCATACTCATGATGTTCATATTAGTAGTGTCATTCCTTACATTTGGATTGAAAGTAGTCCCTCTGTATGTTGATCACAATCTGGTTAGCGGTGTCTGCGAAGAGTTAATCGAAAACGGTGAGGCAGCAAATATGACCATCACTGAGATTCGCCAGCGTGTCTCTAATACTTTGCGCATCAATAATGTAACCGATTTCGACCTGTCTTCTATTACACTGCGTAAGGAAAATGACCAAGCCATTATTACAATTGCCTATGAGCGCCGTGTTGAACTGGCAGCGAATCTCGATGTCGTAGCAAAGATCAACACTGATTTACAATAAATGGTCAATAATCTAGAAAATCTTCAGCAGTCCATAGCTTACCAATTTTCCAATCCGGAGCTGGCGCAGCTAGCGCTAACCCACCGCAGTGCAAATGCAGTTCATAACGAGAGACTTGAATTCTTAGGAGACTCTCTTTTGGGGTTCATCGTTGCAGAAACGCTGTTCACGTTAAATCCGCAGGCCACTGAAGGTGAGCTCAGTAGAATGCGTTCAGCCCTGGTCAACAAGAACACGCTGGCCGCAGCTGCAAGAAGCCTTGGAATTGGCGAGTACCTTCGACTAGGTACTGGTGAGGCAAATAGCGGCGGGAGCGATAGAGACTCTATTCTTGCTGATACAGTCGAAGCGCTAATAGCGGCAATTTACTTGGATGGGGGGATAGATGCCTGCACAACATTCGTAAAAAAGATCAGCGAGAGTAAACTAGCGATTGATGCCGCCACGGCTGAACGTAAAGATGCAAAGACTCGCCTGCAGGAGTTTCTACAGGCTCAGGGAAAAAGTTTACCCAAATACGAAGTAGTAAAAATTACTGGCGCTGCGCATGAACAGGTATTTCATGTGAACTGTAGATTGGAATCATTTGGCACTGAGTCTGAGGGTTCCGGTACCAGTAAGCGTGAGGCACAGCAGCAGGCTGCAATGAAAATTTTGGATGCGATAGAGGCAACAACAAACAAGGTATGAACAAACCAACCGAACAAGCTACACCACCCAGCCGCTGCGGATACATCGCTATAGTGGGTCGCCCGAATGTGGGTAAATCGACGCTGCTGAATCATCTGTTACATCAAAAAATTAGTATTACATCGCGTAAGCCGCAGACTACTCGGCATAGAATTATGGGAATAAACAGTGATGAGCATCATCAGTGTCTGTTCGTTGATACGCCAGGTCTGAACGCTAAATACAGCAAGGCGCTGAATAAGGTTATGAACGACACCGTGCTTAACGTGATTAAAGACGTTGATGTGGTGTTATTTGTTGTTGAGCGCTTCATTTGGAATGAAGCGGATCAATATGTATTGGATGCGTTGACCTATGCGAACGTGCCAGTATTGTTGGTCATCAACAAGATTGATCTAGTGCAGGACAAAACAGAATTGTTACCGCATATCGCGAAGTTAAGGGAGAAGCGGGAGTTTACCGAAATTGTTCCCGTCTCCGCCCTTGGTGGTCACAATCTAGATACCATAGACGCTCTGGTGAAAGCACTACTACCAGAGGCACCGTTTCTCTTCCCTGAAGATCAGGTAACCGATAGAAGCTCTAGATTCCTCGCCGCCGAATTGATTCGAGAAAAGGCGACGCGACAACTGGGCGACGAATTGCCTTATGAAGTTACCGTAGAGATCGAAAAATTCGAGACAGCTAAATCCGTATTGCATATTCACGGCTTAATCTTGGTGGACAATAAAGGACAGAAACGAATTGTGATTGGCAAGGATGGCGATCGCCTAAAACAGATCGGTAGCTCTGCCCGTGAAGATATGGAGACGGCATTTGATAGTAAGGTTATGCTGAATCTTTGGGTAAAGGTAAAATCCGGCTGGGCTGACGACGAACGGGCGTTGCAGAGCCTTGGTTATGTAGATAGATAGTTACATACGTAGTTAGTTAGTAGCTCATATAGAGCTGTCGAGACGATTATGGATTCGAGAGTTGCACTACAGCCGGCTTACGTTTTGCATAGTCAGCCTTTTCAAAATACCAGCTTGCTAGTCGATTTCTTCACCATGGACTATGGGCGCGTACGCGCTGTTGCCAAGGGCGCACGCAGCGCAAAGTCAAAGTACCGTTCACTTCTCCAGCTTTTTCAACCTCTGCTAGTTTCACTCTCAGGTCGTGGTGAGCTGAAAACCCTAACTGGGCTAGAAAGCAGTCATGGCGCACTGAGGCTAGAAGGACAGCGCTTGTTCAGCGGTATGTATATCAATGAACTGTTGACGCGATTGTTAATGAATCACGTTGAACATAAACAGCTCTATCTTGCCTATCAGGATACGTTAGCAGCACTACAAGGAGACTCGGCCATCCAGTTGCTGCTGCGTCAGTTCGAGTTGTGCCTGCTCAGTGAGTTAGGCTATGGCATCAATCTGGATTCGGACTGTCACACTCACGAGCCCATCGAGGTGGATCGCAGTTACCGGTTTACGCCTGACATTGGCTTTCAAGTTTTAGTTGATGAAGGCCAGCACAATAGCGGCAAGGTCTATCTAGGAGCGCATATAGTCTCCCTGCGCGAGCATGACCTGACAAACAGTGAAGTCGTCAAAGCCGCCAAGCGCTTGTTGAGAACAGCACTGGCTGCACATCTCGGTGGCAAGCCTCTCCACAGCCGCAGCCTCTTTGCGAAATAGGCTAGGCCTTGCTTCGCCTAATAGGGCTGAACTGCGAATCTGAGATCAACCGCCAGCTTTCGTCTGTTGCTTTTTCCGTGTAGAATTTTGCGCCTTGTGACTCCTTCTTAAACTCCCTGCTGGCCACTCGCTCATGTCCTATCAAAGCATTCAGACACAAATAGGTAACACGCCATTGGTTAAACTACAGCGCCTACCAGGTGATACCAGTAATACAATTCTGGCAAAGCTGGAGGGTAACAATCCGGCCGGCTCGGTAAAAGATAGACCGGCGCTGAGTATGATCCAGCAGGCGGAACTTCGCGGTGAGATCAAGCGTGGCGATGTGCTCATCGAGGCCACTAGCGGCAACACCGGTATCGCGCTGGCTATGGTCGCTGCTGTGATGGGATACCGAATGATCCTAATCATGCCAGAAAATAGCAGCGAAGAACGCAAAGCATCGATGACCGCGTACGGAGCAGAACTCATTAGCGTCAGCGAGAAAGAAGGCATGGAAGGTGCCCGGGATTTAGCGGCGCAGATGCATGCGGCAGGCAAAGGCAAAGTGCTGGATCAGTTTGCTAATCAGGATAACCCTAACGCACACTACGTTCACACAGGTCCAGAAATTTGGCGCGATACGAATGGCGAGGTAACGCACTTCGTTAGCTCCATGGGAACTACGGGCACAATTATGGGCGTGTCACGGTATCTGAAGGAACAGAATCCAGAGGTTCAAGTTATCGGGTTGCAACCGAAAGATGGATCTCGTATTCCAGGCATTCGTCGCTGGCCCGCAGAGTATCTTCCTTCCATATTCGATCGCAGCCGTGTTGATAGTGTTGTAGATGTTGAGCAGAGTGATGCGGAACATACGATGAAAGAGCTAGCTAGGCGCGAAGGCATTTTTGGCGGTGTTTCTTCCGGCGGCTCGATCTATGCAGCTCTACAGCTTTCCAAGGAGGTGAGTAATGCGACTATCGTGGCGATAGTCTGTGACCGTGGTGACCGCTATCTTTCCACAGGCGTATTTCAATAACCGCGTTTGACTGACCAATAATTTACTTGTTTAGTGAATCAATTAGCTATCAATTAACTATCAATTAACTATCAATTAACTATCAATTAACTATGCATGTGGCAGCAGTCGATTTCGACGGGCGCTACATCACCTACCGAGTGAGTAATAAACTTCGGGAGCCTCTGGCTGATTAGTTGGCTACTGTGCGTCAGGCCCCGCCCGAATGGGCTCTCACTCGATCTGACTCTGTTCGTTGCAAGCTTTTGACAGGCCGACGCATGTCTGTAAACTTGCGCCTCGATACCGAAATCGAGTGAAAGCCAGAGCAGTCAACTAATCAATCAGAGACTCCCTAAAATGAGTAGACGCAGACACGGACGCGGCAAGCTTCCAACGGAGCCAGTTAGCCTTGATATTGAATCCCTGAGTCATGAGGGACGTGGAATCGCACACCCCGATGGCAAGGTAGCCTTTGTGGATGGCGCGCTTGCGGGTGAGCAGGTGTCGGCTACCTATGTCAGGCGCCGTGGTCGATTCGATGAATTGAAAACCATCGAGGTGCTCAAAGCATCTTCGATTCGAGTAACTCCTCCCTGCGAATTCGCGGGCTTATGCGGCGGCTGTTCGTTGCAGCATATGGATAGCGATGCGCAGATCGAGTTCAAGCAATCGGTACTACTCGAGCAGATGCAACATGCTACCGGCAAGTCATTGGATAACATCGAGCTGCTGCCAAAATTGCAGGACGCTACTCAATTCTACCGGCGTAAGGCGCGGCTTGCGGTCCGGGTCGTCACTAAAAAGGGTGGAGCGCTAGTAGGCTTCAGAGAAAAATACAGCAGCTTCATTGCCGATATGGATGATTGCAAGGTTCTCGTTGAAGAAGTGGCTGTTTTGATTCGTCCGCTACGTGGCCTGATTACACAATTGCAGGGCTGTCTAAATATCCCTCAGATAGAAGTAGCTGTTGGTGAGGAGTTGTTAAGCAGTGAAGATACTGTGAGCAGCACTTGCGGCGACTCTAGTCTCCATGTCGCATTGGTCTTTCGCCATCTGCTACCGCTGTCTGAACCGGATACGCAAAGCTTAGTTCAGTTTTCACAGGAGCACGGTATTCAGCTCTACCTGCAACCGGGCGGAAATGACACCGTACACAAGGTATTCCCAGCAGATGGAGTAGAGCGTTTACAGTACTATCTTCCAGAGTTTGATTTACAGCTAAACTTTCATCCGATGGACTTCACACAAATTAATGCGGGCATCAATCGAAAGATCATTAGCCAGGCATTGTCGTTACTCGACTTGAATGAAGACGATACGGTGCTGGATCTATTTTGTGGTCTCGGTAACTTTACTTTGGCTAGCGCGCGTCGTGCGAAGAAAGTTGTAGGTGTGGAAGGGAGCCAAGAGATGGTGCTGCGTGGTTCAGAGAATGCATCACTTAATGGCTTAGAGAACGTCGAATTTCACGCCGCAGACTTGTTTAAGCCCATCGAATCAAAAGATTGGGCCACTACGCAGTACAGTAAGATAATTTTAGACCCGCCGAGATCTGGCGCTATCGAGATAATTCCCGAAATAGCAAAACTTGGAGCGAAGATTATTGTCTACGTCTCTTGCAACCCAGCAACGCTAGCAAGGGATACCGCCGAGTTGATTAGCGCGGGCTATAAATTGCGAGCGACTGGGGTAATGGATATGTTCCCCCATACGACGCATGTAGAATCGATGGCCGTATTCGATGCAGGAAAACGACCGCGCAAGTAACGCGGCGCATAAATATACAGTGCAGCAATTCAGAGCAATGTATCGGAGGTAATGAGTGTTGAGTACAGGAAATGATGATGACTTGGAAGCGCTGACGGCGATCGATCGGTTAATCGCGATCATGACTATGCTGCGCGATAAGCAACATGGTTGCCCTTGGGATCTGGAACAGACCATCAAGTCGTTATTACCTTACACTCTTGAAGAGGTCTATGAGGTTGCAGATGCTATCGAGAACAATGATCTGGTGGAACTTGAAGATGAATTGGGCGATCTGCTGTTCCAAGTCATCTTCTATGCGCAGATTGCGAAGGAGCAGGGCGCCTTCGATTTTCAAGATATTGCCACTGCCATAAGCGACAAGTTAGTAAGGCGGCACCCGCATGTTTTTCCCGCTGGAGATGTAGAGCAATTCGGAATACCGCAAGATATTAGTGCGCAGCAGGTGGTAGTCAATTGGGAAGCCATTAAAGAGATTGAGCGCGAAGAGAAGCGTAAGAAAGGTGGCTCAGCGGCAGTTGAAAAAAACGAGAGTATCTTGGATGACGTGCCGAGGGCATTGCCTGCAATGGAGCGAGCACGTAAGCTTCAAAAACGAGCGGCACAGGTAGGGTTCGATTGGGCTGAAATAGCACCAGTGCTCAATAAGCTGAAAGAAGAAGTAGCGGAATTTGAGGAAGCCTTGGCTAGCGGCGATCATGAGAGGATAAGTGACGAGTTAGGGGACGTACTGTTCGCAACGATAAACTTAGCGCGGCATAGCAAAATTGAGCCCGAAGTAGCGCTCAGATCTACGAATCGGCGCTTTGAGTTACGTTTTAAGTGGATAGAGGTAGCCCTCTCCAAGCAGGGTAAAGTGTTTAAAGACGCCAATTTAGAAGAATTGGATGCTCTTTGGGATCAGGCGAAGAGCACGGGTCTATGAAGCATTACTGGCAAACAACATTGAGCAATATTGAATTATTACAACTAGAACTAGGACACAGGAGTACGCAATGAGAGTTATTTTGTTAGGGGCGCCAGGCGCAGGCAAGGGAACGCAGGCACAATTCATCTGTGAGCGCTTTGGAATTCCACAAATCTCTACCGGCGACATGCTGCGCGCGGCGGTGAAGGCGAAGACAGAACTAGGGTTGCAGGTTGAGCAGGTGATGGCATCGGGCGGCCTAGTAACTGACGAAATAATCATAGCTTTGGTAAAAGAGCGCATCACAGCGGATGACTGTAAGTCAGGTTTTTTGTTCGATGGCTTTCCTCGCACCATCCCACAAGCGCAGGCTATGGTTGAGGCCGCTGTACCCATCGATGTTGTGCTAGAGATCGATGTTGCCGATGACGAAATCGTCAAGCGCCTGGGAGGCAGAAGAGTGCATCCTAACTCCGGTCGTGTTTACCATGTTGAATTTAACGCGCCTACAGTGGCGGGTAAGGATGATGAAACGGGCGAAGATCTTATTCAAAGAGAAGATGATCAGGAAGATACGATTCGCACGCGTCTAGATGTTTATCATGAGCAGACAGAACCACTGGTTAAGTTTTATCAGGACATAGAGGCACAAGGCCAGCTAGTAAAAGTTATAAAAGTGAACGGTATTGCTAGTGTAGATGCAATCAAGGAGCAAATTCTTGCTTCTCTAAGTTAGTCTTTAGCGCGCAGGCAGCGCTCACCGGTACATAAAAAAACCAGGCTACGGCCTGATTTTTGCTTTCTAGAAACTATGATTTATTCATAACGCCATCGATTACGTTGCGCTCTTGTAACTAATTTACACACTTGGATGCGCATCTACTCCTTTGTATTCCTGTTAAGCAGTTCACAGTCGTTGCCGTAACAACTGCAGTAGCTTCTATTTAGTAATTTATCTCTGGTTTTTTAATGCGCTAGTTAGTCGTTGTTGTTGGGATGTGACGTTGTTAATAAATACAGAGTTTGATCAATGTTTGGTCAATTAAAAGGTTTTAGAAACGAAGACGATAAAAGTTGGCGGAAAAATTGCTATATAATGAGCATGAATTTAGTGCTGTGATCAATTTCCCATCATGTTTTCTTAAAGTTTTCACTAGAGCTAGCGAAATAGAGGTTGATACCCAAAAAGTGGGTATTATGCATGGACTGTTTAAAAGAATTTTTTATGTAACAGTTTTTTGCAGAGAGAGTTTACTGTAAGCCAGTTTATTTATGTGATATGTTGCCGGCGAGCAGTGGTTACAATTCTTCAACCTCAGCGGGCACGATTCATAACCTAGGAGAGAAACGAGTATGGCTAAAGTTAAGGCAAAAAAGAGAAAACCAGCTAAGAGAAAGTCAGTGGCTAAGCAAGTTGATAGCCCAGCATTGTCTAAAGCAAATGCCGCAGTAGCGAAACTTGAAAAAGTATCTAAAGCAGCAGCCAAGAAAATAGCAGCAGCAAGAAAGAAAGCTGTAGCTGCAAAGAAGGCTGCCGCAAGAACTAAAACAGCAGCAAGCAAAAGAGCAGCTAAGTCAGCTCAAGGCGCAGTAACGAAAGCGTCTGCAGCAATGGCTGCTACAAACGCGAGAATTAGAACAGCAAAAGCTAGAGCTAGAGCCGCAGAGACTGCAGCGAAGGCAGCAGCCGCTAAGGCCGCAGCAGCAGCTAAAGCAGAATCGGATCTTAAGAAAGCAGTAAAAGCGTTTACCGATAACTTTAAAGCTAAGCAAGCAAAGGCTAAAGCGAAAGTAGCAGCTAAGAAGGCGCGTAAAGATGCTGCATCCGCTAGAAAAGCCGCAGCAAGAGCCGCTAAGAAGGAAAAGGCCGCAGCGAAGAAAGCCGCTGCTAAAGCTAAAGCTGCAGCTCGTAAGGCTGGTAAGAAGAAGCCTGCTAAAAAGAAAGCTGCCAAGAAGAAAGTAGCTAAAAAGAAGGCTACGAAGAAAAAAGCTAAGAAGAAAGCAGTAAAAAGTCGCTCAGCAGCGAAGAAAGCCTCTCCTAAGAAAGTTGCTAAGCGTAAGCCAGCTGCTAAAAAGAAAGCCGCTAAGAAGAAAGTAGCGAAAAAGAAGGTTGCCAAGAAGAAGGTTGCCAAGAAGAA
>TARA_B110000037_G_scaffold65924_1_pt1 | contig 11042 bp, 6 predicted proteins | sample TARA_B110000037 | Tara Oceans TARA_B110000037 (sample SAMEA4397196) | marine metagenome | biome: Polar Biome; feature: [MIX] marine epipelagic wind mixed layer (ENVO:01000061); material: water (ENVO:00002006), including particulate matter (ENVO:01000060) such as... | depth 10-100 m
AAGTTCGACGACGAGCTCTTTTACTAGCCGGGCAAGGCCCCCCGTGATTGACAAGAGCCCGGGCCGTGTTTCCGCAGCCTTGTATTTTCTTCCTGAAGCCTAAAAGATCGCGAAATGCGATTCTTCACTTCTATCTTCATGGCGACCGTCTTGGTCGGGGCATCGTCCGACGCTCAGGAAACCTCTGGCTCCAACCAAATTCCCTTCATCGATCTGGCCGACGATTACTACCGCCAAGTATTGGTCGATCACGAGTCCGGGCAGTATCTCGGACACCCGACGACTTGCCTGCTCGATGACGGGAAGACGATCCTAACCGTTTTACCAAAGGGCCATGGTCGCGGCGGAATTGTCTACAAACGCTCGACCGACGGCGGGCTGACCTGGTCGGAGCGACTGCCGACGCCGAAGTCGTGGATGACCTCGAAAGAAGTGCCTACCCTTCATCGGGTCACGGACGCCGAGGGGAAGAAACGCATCATCATGTTCTCGGGCCTGCATCCGATCCGGATGGCGGTCACCGAGGATGATGGCACGACCTGGTCAGAGTTGGAACCGATCGGCGATTTCGGTGGGATCGTCGCGATGGGCTGCCACATGGAAGTGAAAGAAAAACCCGGTCACTACTTCTGCCTGTTTCATGACGACGGTCGCTTCCTAAAACCAAACGGCAAGCGCGAGAAGCCGAACATCTTCAAGCTGCTCCAGACGAACTCCACCGACGGCGGGCTGACCTGGTCTGATCCAAAAACCATTTACGAATCTTCGGAGGTCCATCTCTGTGAACCAGGGATCATCCGGTCGCCGAACGGCAAACGTCTCGCGGTGCTGCTCCGGGAGAATTCCCGTAAGAAGAATTCCCACATCATCTTTTCCGATGACGAAGGGGAAAACTGGAGCGAACCACGCGAGCTCCCAATCTCGCTCACCGGCGACCGGCACACCGGAAAATACGGACCCGATGGACGGCTCTTCATTTCCTTCCGAGGCATCTCCCCGGGCAACAAGGTGATGGGATCCGGAGAAGTTTCCGGCCCCATGCCAAACGCCGGCGACTGGTCCGGCTGGGTCGGGACCTGGGATGCTCTCGAGAAAGGCACCCCCGGTCAGTACATTGTGCGCATCATGGACAACAAGAAAGGCCACGACACCACCTATCCCGGAGTCGAAATTCTCCCCGACGGCACTTTCGTCACCGTCACCTACGGCCATTGGACTCACGGCGAAGAACCTTACGTCATGTGCGTCCGTTTCACGCTGGAAGAACTGGATACCAAGGCGAAAAGAGCCTTGAAAGTGAAACTGAGTGACGATTGGAAAAGGGTGTCGGCGAATTGAGCCGCTTTCCGGTAATAACTTTCATGCCGGGTATCGAACGGCTTAGATTACCAAAATCGGGCCGATAGAATCACGATGAACGGCCAATCCAGTCGCTATCAACTCCGCCCCTCTCCCGGGAAATAGGAAGGGGATGAGGAGCAAAGGAATCAGGTTTCTGGGGGCGGAGTGAAAGAGAGCGGCCTCCGGGAGATTATTCTAGTGTTCCATCACACCTCAATCCCAGTGGGGACTTATTCTTCAATTCTATAACAACACACATCTCATGACCCAAAATCGCCACCTCTCCACCGCCCTGTTCCTCGCGGCCACTCTTTCCTCCACCCCGGTCACCTTCGCCGACGTCACCGTCTCGAAGGTTTTCGGAGACCACATGGTCCTGCAACAGGGAAAACCGATTCGGGTATGGGGAACGGCCGATCCGGGAGAAAGCGTCACCGTCTCGCTCGGCAGCAAGAGCGCCACCACGACTGCCGCCAAGGAGGGATCATGGCGAGTTGACCTCCCCGCTCTCGCGGCGGATGGCAAATCCCACACCATGACTGTGAAGGGTAAGAACATGATCGAACTCAAGGACGTCCTCCTTGGCGAAGTTTGGATCTGCTCCGGCCAGTCGAACATGGAGTGGAGCGTGAACAGCTCGCTGAACTCGAAGGAGGAGATCGCGGCGGCGGACCACCCGCAGATTCGGCTCTTCAACGTCCCGGGGCACGTCGCCAAGCCAGATCCGCAGGACGATCCCCGCGGCCAGTGGCAGATCTGCTCGCCGGAGACCATCCCAGGCTTCACTGCGGCCGGCTACTTCTTCGGGCGCGAACTGCAGAAAGAACTTAAGGTGCCAATCGGGCTGGTGGGCACGAACTGGGGAGGGACACGCATCGAGCCGTGGACTCCGCCTGTCGGCTTCAAGGCTGTCCCGAACCTGGAGGACTACGTCGAGAACCTCGAGTCGATCACGAAGGCACGAGAAGCGGGCGGCAAAGCGCCCAGGCCAAAGGGCGGCGCGGTAGAGATCTACAACGGGATGGTGCACGCCCTCACTCCGCTCAGTATGCGCGGTGCGATCTGGTATCAGGGCGAATCAAACGCCGGAGACGGCCTGCGCTACGACCACCTCAAGGAAGGGCTCGTGAAGGGCTGGCGCTCCGTTTTTGAGAACGACAAGCTCTCCTTCTACTGGGTCCAGCTCGCGAACTTCCAGAACCCGGGGGACAAGCCTGAGGGCGGCGGTTGGGGTCCGGTGCGGGAAGGACAGCGCCGTGCCCTGCGGCTTCCCCATACCGGGATGGCAGTCATCATCGACATCGGGAACGCCAAGGACATCCATCCCAAAAACAAGCAGGACGTCGGTAAGCGCCTCGCGCTCTGGGCCCTCGCGAAGGACTACAAGAAGGACGTGGTGCCCTCCGGGCCACTCTACAAGGGAATGAAGAAGGAAGGCTCAAAGATCCGCATCTCCTTCGACCATGTCGGCTCTGGACTCATGACAGGCGAAAAGAAGGGACTCGATCCGGTGAAGGAAACCAGCGGTGCCGAGTTGGCCCGCTTCTCGATCCAGGACAAAGCCGGGAAGTGGCACTGGGCCAAGGCAAAGATCGACGGAGAAACGATTCTGGTCTGGCACGGCGAGGTGACGGCCCCCCAACACGTGCGCTTCGGCTACGAATCGAACCCGGTCGGGATCAATCTCTACAACAAGGAAGGCCTTCCGGCATCTCCGTTCACGACAGACTGAGGAACCGAGGAGATGGGCCTTCCATTACGCCCCATCCGGTCGCAGTGACTTGGATTGGGGCGATTTGCTTCACGCTATGTTCGGCATACAAAGTGCAAAGTAGTAAAAGGAATCACGTGACAGCTCCGTAGGAAGGGCGTGCGTAAATTTTCGAACAAAGTAGGAACTGCCGACTCGGGCCCCCAACCTCCGGCAAAGCAAAGACAACTCTTCAACAAGAGCCTCCTCACAAATCTCATTGCGATTCTGTTGGCGGTTGCAGGCTACTTTCTGAGTGAGCCCTATCGTGAACCTGTTTTAAACATCGGACTTTTTGCGTTCTCCGGAGCGCTGACGAATTGGCTCGCGATTCACATGCTCTTTGAAAAAGTTCCGGGCTTTTACGGATCGGGCGTGATTCCTGCGCGTTTTGAGGATTTCAAAGAAGGAATTCACCAACTCATTATGCAGCAGTTTTTCACGCAGGAGAACGTTGCTCGATTCTTCGAGAGTCGTGAAGTGAGTGATGGGACGGGGAAACCTAGAGTGGATTTGGCACCCCTGATTGATTCGGTCGATCTGGATCCCACCTTCGAGGCTTTAAAAACGGCGGTTATGGAATCAAAGTTCGGGGGGGCTCTCGCCATGTTTGGAGGAGCGGCTGCCCTTGATCCCATCAAGACGGACTTTGTCAAAAAAATGAGAGCGGCGGTCAACGAGATCGTGTCGTCCGAAGATTTTCAGGAGAAGCTGCAAGCTCTGGTGACGGGAGGTAACGACGGAGGGGAACATTCGGAGCTCTTAGACCGGGTGAACGTGATCGTTGAGAATCGTCTTGAGGAATTGACGCCCCGGATGGTGAAAGAAATCATCCAGCAAATGATCCGCGCACACCTGGGATGGCTGGTGGTCTGGGGAGGTGTTTGCGGAGGGATGATCGGCCTCGTTGCGAGTCTCATATAGGCTGTCTGAAATAGGACGGATGAGAGTGCCGCGAGACGATCGTGGCTTGGCGCGACGAGGTGAAGGGCCTCCAGCGTCCGCCCGGGCTATGAGTCAGAGTTCGAGTTCGCGCTGAACCTGATCCTGGACGGCCTCTCGAGGCCGTTCGCGGTGAAGTGAATTCCTAATGCGGAAAAGCGGCTCGGTTCTCGTGTATCTTCATGTCTAACCGCACCGTATCGTCGAACGATCGCCCAACCGAGCTTCTTCTCGATGACGGACGACGCATTTCTGTATCAGGCAAAACTTTAAGTGTTTCATATAATACTTAATTTAAAAAATGGTGGAAATCTGCTAGTGTGACAAAAGAAATGATCAAAAGATCTAGAATCAAACTCCAGCTACTACTTGCGACCCTGATGACAGTGTTGGTCGCGGTATTTGCCGCGAACGCTGAACCCAAAGCAAAGGAGAAAACATCGCAGAAGGCCCACTTCGATCCCGTCGTCAAGGACATCGAAGGTTGGAACATTCACATCGACCCAAAATTGCTTGAGATCGAGCATGCGGAAGAAGGCGGGAAGGCTCTCAAGATGCTGGCCAGTCACTTGCAACGCATCGCCATCATGATACCGGAAGACCGCGTCAAACAGTTGCAAACGCTGGAGATTTGGATCGAATACGATCACCTTGAGATCAATGTGGAACCAGGTCCATATCATCCCGGCGCCGCCTGGCTCATCGAGCGAGGCTACGATCCTCGATTGGCCAAAAAAGTCCACGTCACTCGGGCGGCGGCACTTCTGGATCGGAAACAGTTGGCGAAACATCCATCCGTCATCCTTCACGAATTGAGCCACGCTTATCACGATCAGATCCTCGGTGGCTACGACGAGCCGCGCATCAAGGCGGCTTATAAAAAGGCGATGACAGCCGGCCTCTACGACAAGGTGTTAACTCACACCGGCAAGAAGGTCCGCGCCTATGCGGCAACGACTCACATGGAATATTTCGCCGAAGGAACCGAAGCCTATTTTGACCGCAACGACTTCTACCCCTTCGTGCGGGCGGAACTCAAGAAACACGATCCCGTGCTACATGACCTACTGGAAGAAATTTGGGGTATTAAGAAGTAAACCCGGGATTCCATTCGTAATGAAAATCCACCCATGATCAGCAACCGAATAAAATCCACTTGGGCGATGGCCACCATGGTCGCCCTTCTAGCGGATGTGGCTGCAGGCGCCGACTTCGACCAAGTGGTAAAGCTGTATCTGAAAGAGAACTGCATTCGTTGTCACGGCCCGGAAAAACAAAAAGGCAAGCTGACCCTTCATACGGTCACCGACCGCTTCGGAACCGACGCTGAAGTTGAGGGCTGGGTGGATATTCTCGACATGCTGTCGTTTGGCGAAATGCCTCCGCCAGATGAGGAGAATCAGCCGGACCCACTTGCCACGGGCCAGGTCATTGACTGGATCAAGAAAAGACTTCAAGAGGCCGGCAAGGCTGAAGCCTATTTAAAGAAATTGATTGCACCCGAGTACGGGAATTGGGTGAGCCACGAAAAGCTCTTTTCAGGTGAAATTAAAACACCTCCATTTTCGCCGTCCCGCCTGTGGCGTTTGAGCCCCCAGATCTTTAAGAATCAGGGGTTTGGCCAGGCTCAAAGCCCCTACACCTATGTCACTCCAGAGACGGGAATCCGCGACTATTCCGCGATGTCAGCGGTTGACCAGAGCACCGTGCAAATGATCCTCATTAATGTCGGCCAATTTCTCGAGGATCGTCAAAAGAGAGGTGAGTTCAAACGCTTTGCAGAGGATCAACCTAGACCCTCTGACCAGCTTCTATCCGACACGGTGCGCGCGGAATTTCGGAGAGTGATCGGACGCGAGCCGAATGCGCAAGAGCAATCGAAGTATGTCGAGTTTCTCCAGAAAAACATTGAAATCGGTGGGAATCTGGATGGACTCATGACGACAATCAAGACGATGTTCCTGAGTCCGGAAGCGATCTATCGGATGGAATTTGGCCTTGGTAAGAAAGATCAGTACGGTCGGCGCCATCTGTCGCCCCAAGAGATTGCCCACACGCTTTCCTACGCCTTGACCGATCGGGGGCCCGAGCACACGTCGGCTCTCAAGAGGGCGTTGGCTGATGGAAAGCTTGGGGAGAAGGAAGAAGTTGCCTTGGTCCTTCGGGAGGTGCTCGATCAGGAGCTGACAACAGGACACTGGTCCCGCCGCCGGCTCCCCCGCATCATGCGATTCTTCGAGGAATATTTTGGATTTGATCGGACGGGCAGCGTGTTCAAGGACAACGAGAGGAAACGAAGCGAAGGGATCCCACAATGGAATACCGAAATGTTGATTCACGATGCCCGGATGCTGATCGAATATCACCTCAAACGTGATAAGGACGTTATCGCCGAATTATTGACGACCGATCAATACTTTGTTGCCCACCCGGGTGACAATCAGTTCGCGCGTGAGTTCTATCATGAAAGAATTACCGAATACACCGCATCTAAGTATGTGAGCACTCAAGTGGCCAAAAAAAAAGAGCAGTTGGACAGGGAGCAGAAAGAATGGAACTACTCCTCAGAGGAACGAAAAAAACGCCTTGATGAGGCGCGTAAGCGTGCGGAGCTCAAAGTCAACCATGTGAATACCGCTTTGAAGAAAGGCCTCAACCCACATCCGAACTTTCCCTTTTCGGACCGCTCTCGTGGCATCGGGGACCTGATCTACATCGAGCCTTACAATCTCCCCAGCAGTGGCGGGGCATCTCTCCAACGCTGGCAGTGGCCGATCGAACAACCCTTCGAAATGCCCAAAGGGCAGCGTGCCGGCCTGCTCACTCATCCAGCCTGGCTCGCCACTCACTCGCTGAATGATGGCAACGATCCCATTCGCCGCGGCATTTGGATCCGGGAAAAGCTACTCGCTGGAGTGATTCAGGACGTCCCACCCGACGTTGATGCCAATGTTCCTCCGGATCCTCACAAAACTCTGCGCGAACGGCTTGACATCCTACGGGCCGAACGGTGTTGGACCTGCCATCGCAAGATCAACCCGCTGGGTGAAGCTTTTGAAATCTACGACGACTGGGGTCGCTATCGAACCAAGGTGTATTTCGATGAGGAGAAGAAGCTCCTTGCCCGGCGGGATGCGGTTTTTGACAAAAAGCTCGAAAGCGGCAAGCTGACCGCGCGTAGGATCAATGCCTCCGGAGCCGTCACTGGATCAGGGGATTCCAAGGTCGATGGCGAAGTGAAAGACGCGATCGAGTTGATGCATCGCCTGGGCCACTCCGAGCGGGCGAGACAATCTTTCATTCGCTATTTATTCCGGTATTTCATGGGAAGAAACGAGATGCTCAGTGATTCAAAAACCTTAATCGAGGCCGAACAGGCTTACCTGAAAGACGGCGGTAGCTTTAAGGCGCTTGTCGTCTCATTATTGAGCTCGGACTCCTTCCTCTACCGCCGCTAACAACTCCTCAAATTCAAACCAATGACATTTACAAGAAGACGTGCAATCAAGAACCTCTCAATGGGGGGAGCATCGCTGGCGATGGCACCATTTTCACGCTCACTCCAGGCGCACGAGGCAGGATTGGAAGAGGGGCTTCCAAAGCGATTTGTTTTCGTGGTGAAGTCGTCCGGTGTTGAAAAATTCAACCTCGTCCCCGAAGGGCTTGAAAACCATTTTCTTGGCGCCAACGGAGAGAAACTCGGCAACAAAGGTCGGAAATTAGGCGATGCGATTAATGTCTCCCTGAAGGATCACAAGCTCCCGGAAAAGCTGGCCGCTTTGGAACGATTCAAGGATCGCATGACAATCATCCAGAGTCTATCGGGCGATACTTTTCGCGGTAATCACACCTCGGGCTTCGGAGCTCTCTCGTGTCACTTTTCCGAACGGGTCGCTATCGCACCTTCGATCGATTGTCTCTTGGGCCAACATCTTTCTTCCGGCCCCTACCCAATGTATGGCATGGCGCTACAGGGGGGACTGTTGGAAGGGCGCGGAGAGCCCGCAGACAGCTATTGCTACCCAAACCTTTCGGCATATAAAGGCGGAATGCCTGTGGCCTATCAAGGTTCGCCACGGAAGGCATACCTTGAGCTATTTGGTGCCGCCGTGGACTCGCCGGAAGTGCTGGAGCGCAAGCTGGCCCTGAACGGCAGTATGATGGATTTCCTGAAGGACGATGCCCGGAGAATCGAGAAGCAGTTGCCCGCCGGGGATAAAGAACGTTTCGCAGTTTATACCGATTCCTTCGAGTCCTTGCAGAGGATTGAGCGGGAGAAAGCCAAGCTGGCCGAAAAGATCAAAAAGAATGCCCCTGCGTTGACCGACCGCTACGATAGCCAGTCTCCTTCGGATCGGATTGCCTCGCACTTCGAGATCGGGAGTGCCGCATTGATTGCGGGCATGACAAATGTTCTCACCTTGCGGATGGACACTCTGGGCGTGACCTACAAGGAGCTGGGAATCCAAAAGCATGTTCACGCCCTTGGGCACAACGATCCGGGTATCTCCTCGAACGGATGGGACGGATTGCGTTGCCGGATGGAAATTGAAAAACTCCATTTAGAGCACATCGCGGACATGGCTGAAAAACTTGATCGGGTCCCTGAAGGTAACGGCACGATGCTCGACAACACGCTCATCGTTTACATGTCCTGCAACGGAGGTGACCACCATGGCGGGCAAGCCGACTGGCCGTTCATTCTGGTTGGCGGCATGGCCAATCAACTGAAGATGGGCCGCTATCTGGAGTATCCCAAATACCAGGAGAAAGGGCATCGCACGATTGCCAACCTCTACCTCTCCATGATGCAGGCCGCCGGGATGGAAAGAGCGGAAACCTTCGGACAACTGGATGCCAATCTCAAGGATCTTGATGTGACCGGTCCTCTGGCAGAGTTGATGGTGGGTTAGAGAAAAAATTGATAAATAGCGATGTCTCACAGAATTAAAATGGTCTTGGCTCTGGCCGTCGTCACCCTAGCGGGCTTCGGAGTCCACGTCGCGGCTGAGGACATACGGCCTGAGCCCGTCAATAATCCAGTGGCAAAAGCGAACCTTTCAGATTTTGAAAAAATCATCGCGCCGATCATTGAAAAATCCTGCCTTGATTGTCATGGCCCGAAAAAATCCAAAGGAAAGTTTCGCGTAGATGAACTCGATCCGAATCTCTTGACGGGTGCAGACATCAATCGATGGGTCGAGGTCTATGAGGTATTAAGCAATTCTGAAATGCCTCCGGATGACGAGTCGGACTACCATCTCGTCGATGAAGATCGCGCCAGAATCGTCGACTGGCTCAGGACTGAAATGAATAAAGCGTCTCAGGCTCGACGCAATGAAGGCCTTCATACCTCATTTCGTCGCATGGCGAATTATGAATACAACTATGCCCTGCAAGACTTGCTTGGGCTTAACCTGAATTTTTCGGAACCACTGCCGCCCGAATCCGTTTCCGAGGAGGGATTTAAGAACAGTTCGGAATTGTTGCAGATGTCGACGATGCAATTTGAGACCTATCGTGAGATTGCTCTAAACGCTCTCAAGAAAGCAACGGTCCATGGGGAGCGTCCTGAAGTTGTCACCTATCAGATCCCGATGCAGGAGGCCTTGGATAAGGCCAGCGTGTTGCAGCAGAAGCGGCCAGTCAACAAGAGTGACCCCGACTACTCGAATAAGAAAAGAAGAACCCACATCTTTAACAAGGAAACAGGGGAGGGATTTTTCTATCGATGGTCTTACTATGTCGTTCTGGACGGTGCTCAACATGGCATCTGGAACCTCAAGCCGGACAAGATCATCACCGATGTCCCCGCAGTTTCCACGGTCGTTGCAGTCCTCCCGCCTTCGCAACACATCAAATTGGACCTGGGGAATTCTGTTCCGGATGAAGGCATCATGCGTGTTCGGATGAGAGTGGGAGCGACGCCCCATCAAGCCAATCAATATGCCAGCCTTCGCTTGATATTTGGGTTTCAAACCAACAATGAAGGAAAAATGTCCGCGAGGGTGAGCCAGCGTGACATCCCGGTGAGAGCATCTCTTGATGATCCTCGGTTCATCACTTTTGAAATCCCCCTCAATGAAATTCCCCGGAATCCTTTTCGCAGAGTTCATGAAGTTGGCAGCTCTCCAAATGTCACCGAATATCTCGAGATTCAAAATATCTCTAATGCCGGAACGACTCGGGGAGGGGACCCGATTGATGTCCATATTGATTATGTCGAAATCGAAGCCGGGGTTTATGAAAGTTGGCCACCGAAATCCCATACCGAAATTTTCTTCGAGAGCCCGAACAAGAACGATGAGAAAAAATACAGTAGGGAAATCCTGAAAAAGTTCATGGCGAGAGCTTGGCGGCGCCCGGTCAAGGATGAGGATGTTGCGCTCTACTCCGACTTGTTTTCGAAATACCGCCCGGAGTTTACCAGCTTTGAAGAGACTATCATTGAAGTACTTGCAACCGTCTTGGCGGCACCCGAGTTCCTCTACCTGATTCAGAGGGACTCTGGAGATCAGGCCAATGGATCAACGACGGTCAGCAATTTTGAACTGGCCAGTCGGCTGTCATTTTTTCTGTGGTCCAGCATTCCGGACGCACCGCTTCTGGAGCTTGCTCTTGAAGGGACACTGAAGAACCCGGAAGTCTTGCATTCCCAGATAAAGAGAATGTTAGTGGACTCCCGTTCACAGCGTTTCTCTCAGAATTTTATGGAGCAGTGGCTCGGTCTTGAAGCGCTGAAAACGGTCATTATCGATCAAATAAAGTTCAAAGGTTATGACGACCTATTCAAAGAGAATATCCTGAAAGAACCTCTGACCTTTTTTGAGGAAGTCCTGAAGAAGAACCGCAGCATTATGGACTTCCTTCACTCAGACTATCTCATGATCAACGAGGCTTTGGCCCGGCACTACGGGATTCCCGAAGTTTACGGTCAGGAATTTCGCAAAGTGGCGGTAGGCCCTGAGTCAAATCGTGGTGGGCTTTTAACCACTGCGGCGGTCATGAC
>TARA_B110000037_G_scaffold120215_2_pt1 | contig 11021 bp, 12 predicted proteins | sample TARA_B110000037 | Tara Oceans TARA_B110000037 (sample SAMEA4397196) | marine metagenome | biome: Polar Biome; feature: [MIX] marine epipelagic wind mixed layer (ENVO:01000061); material: water (ENVO:00002006), including particulate matter (ENVO:01000060) such as... | depth 10-100 m
ATGGCTTCGCGGAATTTGGAGACGAGGTTGCGCGAGACAGGTGGAGAGGAAATTTTTGCGAGCTGCTGGGTGATCGTGGATGCTCCGGAAACGACGCGTCTGTTTCTGAGGAAATCGAAGGCGGAGCGGGAGGTGGCAAGGAGATCGACGCCGTGGTGGGAATAGAACCGCTTGTCCTCGGCTGCGAGGGTGCAGTCGATGAGTTGCTGGGGAATTTCCGAAAGTGAAACGGGACTGGAGCGGGTGAAGTCTTCCGAGGTGAGGTGGCGGATAGGTGTGCCATGGCGGTCTAGCAGAACGGGCGAGCCTTCGGTTTCCCAGGTGAGTCCAGGCGGAAGTGGGAACGCCCAGGGCAGGAGGAACCACGCTGCGTAGGCGATTATTAGCGGCACACCGAAAATCCAAACACGGCGCTTCCAGCGTTTTGGCTTCGGATTTGTATCGGGTTTGGCTTCCACGGATATGATTTAACTTGAATTCCGTCAAAACGCATGGATTTTCGAAGTCGTTAAGCAAACGGCCATCTCCGGACTCGGGAAAAATTTCTCTTGGAAGATGCCATTGTTTACACCCGTAACTACTGAACATGAAAATGAAACACATTCTAGCCGGCTTCGCCGCTTCCCTGATGTTCGTCCTGCCAACCATGGCCGATGATGAAGACACCCCGCTCGCCGAACAAATGGACGCGATGAACGGCGCCTACAAAGCGATGCGCCGTGAAACCGATCCAGCCAAAGGCGCAGCACTCGCACGCGAAGCCCAAGATGCAGTAGCCAAAGCAATCACGATGACTCCCGAATTGGTGGAGGCGATGCCGGACGGTGCTGACAAGGCGAAAGCGTCTGCCGAGTACCGCAAGATGATGGGTCTACTCTTCGCAACGCTCGCCGACATGGAACTCGCTTTCCTCGACGGTGACATGGACAAGGTAAAAGAGGTCGTAGCCACCATGCGCGCCAGCAAGAAGGAAGCCCATAATCAGTTCATGGAAGACGATTAAATCATCTTCCCGATATTTCACAAAAAAGCCCCGCTGGATTTCTCCGGCGGGGCTTTTTCAGTGAAAGTTTAGTTCCGCTTTATTCAACGATAACCGTGGAACCTAGGGCGAGCTTCGAGTAAATGACGGGCATGGTCTTTCTCGGGCCGCGGACGCAGGCGTGGGAGGCAGGGTAGCGTTTGACGTTACCAATGTGGTGGCCAACACCATCCCAGGTGAGGCGCATCCAATATTTCATGGGAGCTCCGGCGAACTTACCGCCTTCGGGCACTTCGTCCTCAAAGGCGTTGGCATCGCCGTCGATCATGTTGCCCTCCGCATCATACATGCGCCCGTATTTATTGGAGTGCTTGTCCACGATTTTTTCGAGGATCTTGTATTCGCCGGGAGGGGTCGGGTGGCTGGATTTTCCAGAACTGATCGGGTAGTCCATCACGACTTCCTCGCCGTTCATGAGGTGCGCACGCTGGGTCTTACGGACGATTTTCAGCCATGAGTTGGCCGGAACGGTGAAAGGAAGTAGCTGGACGTTTGTCCAAACATTGTAGGTCTTCGGGTAGTTTTTCTCGGCTTTAAAATGGTCGTAGGAACCTGGCTCGTATGGATTTTCGTATCCATCATCCGTTTTTGAAAGGGTTGGGGCGGCAGGCTTAAGGGCACAACTGGAAAGAAGGGCAAAAGCACCGGTAAGGGCAAGCAGGCTGATGTATTTCAGGATTATTGTCATCGGTCAGAGTTGGAGCCGTGATGGGATAGTGCAGACCACGCGCCATTGCAACCTTACAAATTTGAGGCATTGTTCGCGCAGATATTCCATCTTATCACTGAAAATGGTCTCCCAAGAGCTCAAAACTAAACTCCGCGACGTGCCCCACAAGCCCGGCGTATACCTGATGAAAGACAGGCTGGGGTCGATCATCTATGTAGGGAAGGCTCTTGATTTGAAACGGCGGCTCTCCTCGTATTTCACCCCCTCTCGGAAAACCCGTGCGAATATCAAGACCCGTGCCTTGATGGATTCCATCCACGATTTCGAGATCCACACAGTTCGCAACGAGCAGGAATCACTGCTACTGGAGGGGAAACTGATCAAAGACTACCGCCCGCGCTACAACGTTGCCTTTCGGGATGACAAACGCTTCCTCCACGTCCGGATCCGTATGAGCGATCCATTTCCGCGTTTCTCCTGCGTGCGGACGAAAAAAGAGGACAGCGCGAGGTATTTTGGTCCCTTCCCACACTCCAGCGCACTCCACGATACGCTGAATTGGCTGAACCGTCGGCTCGGCCTCCGAGTCTGCCGTCCGGTGAATCCCGGCGAGACCGACTACCGCCACTGCAACGCCGACATCATCCGAAACTGTTCAGCGCCGTGCATAGCGCGCATTTCCGGCGAGGAGTATTTGGAAAAAGTGGAGGAGGCCTGCGTGATTCTGGAGGGAAAGGGCAAGAAAGCGATTTTCGACGAGCTCCAGGCAGAAATGCAAGGCGCAGCCGAGTCGCTTGATTTCGAAAAGGCAGCCACCCTTCGTGACGTGCTGGACAACCTCCGCAAAACCCTCTCACCCACTCGCCAGTTTTCGCGCGGTCGGGGAGTCCCGACCACGGTAAAACCAACCGAAGACCTCGCAGATCTCGGCGAGGCGTTAGGACTCGAAGGTCCGCCGCGCGTGATGGAGTGTTTCGATATTTCCAACGTCTCCTCGAACCACATCGTCGCATCCATGGTGCGCTTCACAAACGGCCAACCGGACAACCAAAACTACCGCCGCTACCGCATCCGCACGGTGACGGGACAGGACGATTTTGCCTCAATGGCGGAGGTTGTCTATCGGAGATACTCCCGCATCCTCCGGGAGAACCTTGGTGAAGAAACGGAATTCTCCCAAGAACCACTGATCGAGGCGCAGCGTCGATTGGCCAAGGAGGGGAAAGCCAAGATCATCCTTCCCGACCTTGTGATCGTCGATGGCGGAAAGGGCCAGCTTTCCAGCGCTTTCAAGCAGCTTCGCACACTCGGCCTGCAAGAACTCCCGCTTATCGGCCTAGCGAAACAACACGAGGAAGTCTTTTTTCCCGGACAATCTGACTCCCTGCGTATCTCTCACGATCGGGGGGCGCTCAAGCTCCTCCAGCGCATCCGGGACGAGGCCCACCGTTTCGCCAACGGGTATAACGAACTCCTCTACCGCCGCCGCATGAAGGAAAGCGCGCTCGACGATTGCCCGGGGATGTCGCCGAGGAAAAAAGAGCTGATGCTGAAAAAATTCGGGTCGGTGGCACGGATCAAAAAGGCCAGCCCTGCAGAGATCGCCGCGATTCCGGGGATTTCCGAAAAATTCGCGCAAAGCTTGCTGGAGCGGCTTTCCTGAACCACCCGACACGAAAGATCCAAGGCGCAGTCCGGAAGACTTTTTCATCACCTTCCGGATCGTGGTGGGCTTGAAAGGAGAATGAGTAAGGAAACGGATATACGGGTGACGGGGAGGACGGGGCGGGAAATTCGGCCGTGGTTACATTCCCACCTTCGATGCTGAGGACGAATGGTTTGATTCGCTCTGGAATCCGGCATCTGGACTCAATCTTGACCTTTTCCCGCTGTGCGACTATCTCCTGCGCATGGAAAACGATCTCTCCCTGGCCACCGAGGCCGCCATCGCCGCCGGCAAACTCCTGCGCAAACATTTCGGGAAGCCGCTCGTCGTTGACGAAGCCCTTCACCACGATATCAAGCTCGCACTAGACAAGGAGTCTCAGGATCTCATCACGAAAATCCTTCTCGGTGCCCGCCCTACCGATGCCCTCTACGGAGAGGAAGGCATCGCCGGAAACCAAGAATCGGGTCGCCAGTGGATCGTCGATCCAATCGATGGCACCGTAAATTTCTTCTACGGCATCCCGCATTTCTGTATCTCCATCGCCCTCCGCGTAGATGACGAGGTTGTCATCGGCGTGATCCACGATCCCATGGTCGGTGAAACCTGGACTATAGAAAAAGGTGGAGTGCCTCTTCTCAACGGCGAGCCAGTCACAGTTTCCTCACGGGAAAAACTGGAAGAATCCATCCTCTTCGTCGGCTGCGGAAAAGACACCGAATCCCTCAACACCGGTATGCAGCGTTTCCAGAAAGCATCCCTACGCGCCCGCAAAATGCGCATGATGGGATCCGCCGCTCTCGGCATGGCCTATATTTGTTGCGGTCGCCTCGATGCCTACGTCGAATCCACCATCTCCCTCTGGGACATCGCCGCCGGAAAACTCCTCGTCGAGGCCGCCGGCGGAAAAGTCACCCTCACCAAAAAGGAAGGCAAAGCCGACTCCTGGTCCATCGTCGCCACCAATGGCAAAATCCCGATTGAGGAAATCCTGTAACGGAGCCCGACTTCAGTTGGCAAGTCCTCTTCCTTGGAGTTTGAAATTTAGAGTTTAAAGTTTTATGATCGGCATTGGCTACGACGTCCACCAGTTCGCAGAAGGCCGCCCCCTCATCCTAGGTGGCGTCGAAATCCCGCACACCCACGGCCTCGCCGGCCACTCGGATGCGGATGTGCTCTGCCACGCCATTGCCGATGCGGTGCTCGGTGCGATGGGAAAACCCGATATCGGCCACTATTTCCCGCCGGGTGAGGATTTCTGCAAAGACATTTGCTCACTGAAAATCCTCGAAAAATGCCGCGAGCTTCTTGCCGAGGAAAACCTGAAACTGGTGAACGTAGACTCCACACTCGTCGCCGAGGCTCCGAAAGTCCTACCCCACCGCGAGGCGATGCAGAAAAACATCGGTGCAGCCCTCGGTATCCCGCCGGAACGCGTCGGCATCAAAGCCACAACCAATGAGACCATGGGCTTCGTTGGCCGCAAGGAAGGCATCGCAGCGATGGCGGTCGCGCAGATCCGGGATTGACCCAGTCCGCTTTTAGCATGTGCTCTTACATATGCCCGCGAGAAAATCCAGGACTGTTAGTCTTTTCAAAAACGGAAAAAGCTAGGCTCTCCGCATCCCCAAGGAATTCGAGTTCGATGCGAGCGAGGCCGTGGTCACACGTTCGAAAAACGGCACTTTAACCGTTGTCCCTTTGGAGAAAAAGCCAACCTTTGCCGAGTTTCTTGATGAATGGGCAAAAGAAGATTTAAGCACTGAAGAACGCACGATCCCGGAAATCAAAGATCTTCCGCTCAAGCCCATTGACCCATTCGGCGACTGATGCGCTATCTGCTCGACACCAATATTATTTCCGAAGCGCTTAAGAAGCCCAACGGAAAAATCGCCCGCAAATTCTCCCGGCTAAAGGCAGGCCGCTTTGGTCTCAGCACAATTGTTTCCTGCGAAATTCTGTATCGCCTCGAAAAACATCCGTCTGACAAGATTGCGAACCAGATCCGCAGGGGCTTGCAAACAATACCCGTCCTAGATTTCCCTGCCGCTGCGGCGAAAACCCACGGAACAATCCGTGCGAATTTGGAAAGGAGGGGACTAACGATCGGCGCCAACGACATGCTCATCGCTGCACACGCCATCCACGCGAACCTCACCCTTGTCTCCGACAACGTGAAGGAGTTTGATCGTGTCCCGGGACTGAAATTGGAAAACTGGCTCCGCGAGTAGTACATTTCAAAAACTCCGTGGAATCGCCGCCAAAACCTTCGCCACCTCCAGTTCGGTCTGGCACCGCCCGTCCATCAGGCATTTCGGTGAGAGACAGGGAGCGCACTCGACATGGCGTTTCACGACGATATGGCGTTTTCCCAAAGGTCGCTTCCAAACCACATCATTCGGCCCGAACAATGTCACACAAGTCGATCCCGCGTGCGCCGCGAGATGCGGGAGCGAACCGTCTGCAGAAATCACAAGCTGATGAACTGCCAGCAGCGGTAAGGAAGCCGCCAAAGGTGCCGCATCGAAAAACTCCACTTCGCGGCCTAGCCTTCCTGCCAAAATTTCCCCCAATCCACGGCCACCGACTACTCCTGCAACCGTGACGCGTTTTCCTTTTTCCAATAGTTCCTCCGCAAGCTCTTGCCACCGATCAAGCGGCCACTCATAGCTAGCTCCAAAATCCGATCCCGGGCAAAGCAGAACCGTCCCCGGCGCGGCGGGAACCTCCAGTGAAGCCGCCACGAAGTATTCAGGCTTATCCACCGGCACGCCCAGTTGCTCGCAGGTTTTGAGATACATTCTCACTCGATGCTCGGTCGCACTTTCAGTCACCTCCATCGGATGCGTGAGCAGCTTTTTCATCGTCGCAAGGTCTGGACCCAAACGTCGTTCTATCCCGGCCTTCGCGAATGCCTTGGCAACCATCCCCGGCTCCCAGACAAGCGATGCCTCCCAGCCATCCTTAATTTTCGCCACGAGAGCACCCACCTTCGTTTTTGCGGAAAACTGGATCTGCGGGAGATCACATACCGTTTTCCAAAACGCCTCCTGCTCCTCCCGGCAAACCAGTCCGCCGACCAGCCCCGTCCGCGTAAGAGCTCGCAACGCAGGAATGGCGAAACACGCCTCGTCCCAGCGCTCCGGCACTGCCACGAGCATCCCTTTTTCGTTGCTCACTTCCCTTTCTTATCGAGATTCGCAGCCATGTCCTCCGCGGTCACTTTCGATTCCACACCGCCCTCAGGCACTTCCATTTTGCAAATCCACAGCATCGCATTCAGGGCGATTTTCCGGAAATTATCATCCTCCCAGTTCTTGTGAAAATGCCCACCGGTGAAGCCGACCCCGCGTCCGCTGTCCTCACGTTCGATCGCCCACATCATCGTTTCCTCCTCACCCTTTCGCGCCTGGACATGCGCGTAGGGACCTTTGGGATACACATACGGGCCGTCCCGGGTTTCGTCACTCGGAGTCGCAACCAGTAGCGAGGTCACACCCTTCATCTCCTCCGGGAAATGGATGGAGAAATACCATTCGTCCTTGATTTTGAACGGGGCAATCCCACGCGCGACCGGATGCTCGGGAAACTTTTCATATTCCGCATCCCAGATCGGATTGCAGGAGAAACCTGTTTCATAGGCGCCACCGATCCACTCACGGAACACATCGCTGCTATCGCCCTTGTGGGCACACTCCACCGCGTAGTGCATCATCATCACCCCTGCCCCACGATCTGCGAGCTTCTGGATAAGCTCCTGGTGGTTGCCCTGGAGCGCCGGGTGGCCGTTGCCGCCATCTGCGTAAATCACAACTGCATCGGCATCTTCCAGTGTCTTGTCATCGGACACCCAATGGTTCGGGTGCACCTCGACTTCCAGCCCCTCGATTCCGGAAAGGCATTTCTTCAAAAGCATGCAGCCGGCATTAAATTCATGCATCCCCGCCGGATGGCTTGGCTTGCCTGCGATCAACACCAGTTTTTTCATCGGAGCTTTCTCATCCGCCATCGCTGCGAAAGGCAGGAGGCACAAGGCGAGTATGGAAAGGGAACGGAATTTTGCGCGGGCGGTCGGCGTTTTCATTACAGACAATCCACCACCTCTGAGGCGTGGATTCAACCCTCTTTTTTGGTCAATTCCTCGCTGGATGATACAAGCCTCTTCCGTGGAACTGGCTGACGGAGGGAGAGGGAGAGAGATGAGCCACGAACCCCGGAAATTTCCAGTTTCACCCCAAGGCAAAAAAACACCACTTCTTCGATTCGACGTTCAATGTTGGAGGTTCAATGTTCAATGTTCGATGTTGGTCATTAAAGTTTGAAATTTATAGATCGAACCTTAGAACCCCCGCATGCCAATCGCATCCACCCCAGTCCTCGTCGGCGGTTCCATCGCTATCGACAACATCAAAACCCCCACCGCAGAAGGCAAAAACCTACTTGGCGGCTCCGCTTCCTTTACCGGCATCGCCGCATCCTATTTCACCGATCCCGTCCACCTCGTGGGAATTATTGGCAAGGATTTCCCTCAGGAGCACCTCGATCACTTCGCATCGAAAGGCATTTCTACCGACGGGCTGGAGCGCTCCGAGGGCGACACCTTTTCCTGGACCGGCTCCTACCACGAGAACATGAACGACCGCGACACCCTCGCCGTCGATATCAATGTCCTCGAAGACTGGACTCCGAAAGTTCCTGCGGAAATGGCCTCCGCACCCATCGTCGTCCTGGCGAACATGCACCCTCTCAACCAGCTCCAATTCATCGAGCAACTGACTGCGCAAAAGCCCTTCATTGCAGCCGATACGATGGATCTCTGGATCACAATCGCCAATGACGACCTCGAAAAAGTTCTCAAAAAAATCGACCTTCTCGTCATCAACGAGTCCGAAGCCCGCGATTTCTGCAAAACCTCCAACCTGATCATCGCCGGTGAGCGCCTCCTTGAAAAAGGCCTAAAAAACGCCGTCATTAAGCTCGGTGAATTCGGAGCCATCCTCTTCTCGAAACACCCGGAAGGAGCCATCCATACGGAATTCAGCCTACCAGGGAAGACCTACGACCTATTCCGCTGCGCCGCCTTCCCACTCGTTGAAGTCGCAGACCCCACGGGAGCTGGCGATTCTTTCCTAGGCGCACTTGCCGGGCACCTTGCCTCCACCGGGAAAAGCGAATTCTCCTTCGACGACATTCGCCAAGCCATCGTTTACGGCTCCGTCGTCGCCTCCTTCACCTGCGAAGCATTTTCCACAAACCGCCTCGCAAACGTCACCCGTGAGGATATCGAGGCACGCCTCACTCTCCTGAAAAACCTCACGCACTGGCCGGAGTAAGCACAATGAGGGCTGCACTCTGCTGCCCAGCAACCCCAGGCTTCAGAAAACGGAGGGGCGAACAATTCCCAACAATTCCCCCTTGCAAGATTAGACCGACCGGTCTAATTCATCTGGTATGAGCTTGCCGCACACAAAAGAACGAATCCTCGACGCCGCCGAGGGTCTGATGTGGAAGAGGAGTTTCCACTCGGTGGGGCTAAATGAAATCCTAACGGAAGTCGGCGTCCCGAAAGGCTCTTTCTATCATTATTTCGAATCGAAGGAGCACTTCGGAGTGGAAATGCTGAGGCACTACATTCAGAAGGCAACGGTGGAGAAAACCCAAGCCCTTCATACGCAAGTGGGTAACGCGGATCCCATCCAACGCCTCCTTGAAATGCTTGAAGGGAGCATTGCCGCATTCGAGGAAAAGGAAGAAAAATGTCCCTGCCTTGTTCTCAAGCTAGCCTCCGAAGTAACGGACCTGAGTGAACCGATGCGCGAGGAACTGGCCAAGGGAATGGCTACTTGGCTTGGCATACTGAGTGCAGTGTTTGATGAAGCGATCGTGAAGGATCGCGTGGCAAAAGGAACCGATCCTGACTTTGAAGCGCGTATTTTCAGGGATCTTTGGGCGGGTGCGATCCAGCGGGCAACCATCCTGAAATCAAAGGAACCCATGGAAACCGCCTTCACCTTTATCCGCAAACACTTCGCCAGTCTGGAACCATCGTCTTCCGCCCGCCAACCGGCATAAACTAATTTTCTAACCTCCCTTCCCCGAGAAATTGATAACTTACCAAATCCCCGGCGCAGCCTCCTGCATTGCAGCATGCCTGCTTTTCACATCCTGTAAGCTCGTAGGGCCCAACCATTCCGTGCCGAGTAGCGAATCCGCTGCATCGTATAAAAACGCCTCTTCCGAGTTTTCCTCCCGGCTCAGCAAAAGCTGGTGGAAGGTATTCAGCGATAGGAAATTGAACTCTCTCATGGCCGATATGGAGCGCGGAAACTTCGATCTCCGCGCAGCAGAGGCACGCCGCAACCAGGCATACGCCTCGCTCGGGGTTGACCGTTCAATACTAGTCCCGCACGTATTAAGCCAGAGCTCGGCAAACCGGAACCGCGTCACAGAATCCGACCGCTTCGGCGGCGGCGGTGGCGGTGGCGGCTCTGCACCGAACTATTTCAGCAACTACCGCGTTTCCATGTCGCTGGGCTACGAACTCGATTTCTGGGGACGTGTCCGTCGTATCGTCGAAGCAGGCCGCGCGAATGCGGATGCAGCGGAAGTCTCCGTAGATCAGGTGCGGCTCTCCCTCCAGGCACAGCTCGCCAGAAACTATTTCGCCATGCGTTTCCTCGATAGCGAAGCTGCCGTCCTGAACCAAGCACTGGAAACGAGAAAGGAAACCCTCGGCCTTACGAAAGACCGTTTCAAAGGCGGAAAAACCAGCGAACTTGATGTTGCCCGCGCCGAGGCGGAACTGGCTTCAACACGGGCGCAGCTCGTCAGCCTCCAGGCACCACGGGCGGCTTTGGAAAATGCAATCGCCGTCCTGACCGGAAAAAACGCATCCAACTTTTCCATCGCCGCGGCAGGCATAACCCGCCGTGCACCTGGCGTTCCCGCAGGTTCACCAACAAAACTGCTCGGGAGACGTCCGGATGTTTTCGTGGCCGAGCGTAATCTCGCGGCCAGCTCCGCACGGATCGGAGTGGCCAAAGCGGATTTCTATCCACGCGTTTCCCTCATCGGCACAGGAGGTTTTTCATCCGTTGATTCCGGGGATTTCATGAAATGGTCCAGCCGTGAATTCGCCATCGGCCCTCAAGTCGATCTACCCCTCTTCCAAGGCCTCCGCCGCAAGGCCAATCTCGCGAAAGCAAAAGCGCAGCACGAAGAAGCATTAGCGAACTACCAGCAGACCGTGCTCACCGCCTTCGCGGATGTGGAAAACGCCCTCGCCTCCCGCCTTGGTGCGGTCAATGAGGTCGCAGCACAACAGGACAGCATCACCGCCACAAAAAAATCCTTCGACCTCTCAAATGTCCGCTACGAGGAAGGTGTCTCCACCTACTTGGATGTCGTCGATAGCCAGCGCGAACTGCTCAGTGCGCGCCGCTTCGAAGTCCAGGCGCGGGGCCGTTCTTTCGCCGCTACCATCCAGCTCATCCAAGCCCTCGGCGGCGGATTCTCCAAATAATTTCCGGCGAAGCCGAAATCCCGATTCGGATTTATCGTTTAAAGTTTAGATTTCATGAAGTATCTCCTACCTCTCGCCTTACTCGCACTCACCCAGTGCAATTCAGATAAAAAAGAAGGCG
>TARA_B110000037_G_C17127428_1_pt1 | contig 11018 bp, 10 predicted proteins | sample TARA_B110000037 | Tara Oceans TARA_B110000037 (sample SAMEA4397196) | marine metagenome | biome: Polar Biome; feature: [MIX] marine epipelagic wind mixed layer (ENVO:01000061); material: water (ENVO:00002006), including particulate matter (ENVO:01000060) such as... | depth 10-100 m
ACGTTATTTAGCGGACTTTATTTTATTCTTAACAATCTACACATTTCACACTAAAACCATGGTCATTCTACTCGGAAGCATGGGCTACGTCGGACAGCTCTTTGGACAATACTTCGATCGCAAGGGAGTCGCTTGGACGGGAATTAGCGGTCGCTCTTTCGATCTGGGTGCCAAAGATGCTATTCTCCAAACCCTCAAGGACTCGAAAGCCACCGCGGTAGTCAATTGTGCCGGCTACACAGGCAAACCTAATGTCGATGCCTGCGAGCTCGACAAAGGGAACTGCCTCGATGGCAACGCAGTACTGCCAAGCGCTATTCGTGAAATTTGTGGTGACCTAGGCATCCCCTGGGGCCACGTTTCCAGCGGCTGCATCTTCGCTCTCGAAAGGCCCGGCGGCGGCGGCTGGCGCGAAGACGACGCGCCGAATTTCAGCTTTCGCCATCCGCCTTGTTCATTCTACAGCGGAACCAAAGCGCTGGGCGAAGAGGTGCTCGGATATAGAGAAGTCGAAACAAGCGGAGCCGACTGGCCAAGCTGGCAGCACGAAAGCGAAGCCGAAGGCTACGTATGGCGGTTGCGAATTCCCTTCGATCAAAACGACAGCCCGCGCAACTACCTGAGCAAGGTCCAGCGCTACGAAAACCTTCTCCAAGCACGTAATAGTCTCAGCCAGCTCGAAGACTTTATCGCCGCCTGTTGGGCTTGCTTTGAAAAACAGGTTCCATTCGGTATCTACAACGTTACCAATCCTGGTTCTGTAACGACTTCCGAAGTAGTCGACCTCATCGTCAAACATGGCGCAAACAACAAGGACTACAAATTCTTCGACAACGAAGAGGAATTTATGGCAAAGGCTGCCAAAACGCCGCGATCCAATTGCGTTTTGGATACATCTAAATTGGAAGGGGTCGGCATCAATATGCGTCCCGTCCACGAAGCCCTCGATTGGTCGCTCCAGAACTGGCGGCCAGAGGCCTAGGATTGCTGATCACTAATTGCTGATCGCTAATCCAAACAAAAATGGAGTCCGCGAAAGCTAAAGCCTAACCGCTAAACCAACAGATTGAAGAGGGAGTCCGCTGAACACGCTCAATGACGCTTAAATTCCCAAACTCAATTCTTCAACTTAAGTATTTTGTAATCTTCAAATCACCATGAACTCTATTCTCATCACCGGCGGCTCCGGCTTTATCGGCTCGAATTTCATCCGTTTGCTTCTTTCCAACGACGCGTCTCTACTCAAGGAAAATGGCTACAACCACTTGATTAATTTGGACGCTCTGACTTACGCGGGCAACCCCGCGAACCTCTCCGACTTAGAGGGTTCCGAAGCCTACGAATTCGTTCACGCAAGCATCCTCGAACAAGAGCGAATCGAAGAGCTGCTCGACGCGAGAAGCGTATCCACGATCGTCCATTTCGCTGCAGAGAGCCACGTAGATCGCTCCATCGACGGGCCAGAGCCCTTTGTTCAAACAAACGTAACCGGCACTCTGCGATTACTTCAGGCCGCCAAAAAACGTTGGTCCTCATTGGATAACGCCGCCCAAAAGTCCTTTCGCTTTCTTCACGTTTCGACCGACGAAGTGTATGGAACGTTGACGGCAGAAGACCCTGCTTTCTGCGAAACCACACCTTACGCGCCTAACAGCCCCTACTCGGCATCCAAAGCGTCTAGCGATTTTCTCGTCCGCTCCTACTTCCACACCTACGGCATGCCCGTGGTCACCACCAATTGCTCCAACAATTACGGCCCCTACCAATTTCCGGAAAAACTCATTCCTTTGGTTATGCTCAATGCCTTGGAAGGCAAGGCCCTCCCCATTTACGGCGACGGCAAGCAAATCCGCGATTGGCTCTACGTCGAAGATCACTGCACTGGCATTCTCTCCGCCCTCAAAACAGGTCAGGTCGGCGAAACCTACTGCATAGGCGGCCGCAGCGAGATGGAGAACATCCAAATAGTGAAACGGATTTGCTCCCTTTTGGATGAGCTCCGCCCAATCGTGGACAACCCCAATTTGGAAGGCAAAGATGTCAGTCGCTACGAAGAGCTGATCACTTACGTCAAGGATCGCCCCGGACACGATCGCCGCTACGCGATCAATTGCGACCGCATCGAAGCGGAATGCGGATGGGAGCCTAGTCAAACCTTCGACTCGGGCATTCGTAAAACCGTCCAATGGTACTTGGACAACCAGGCCTGGTGCCGCAGCATAGCAGACGGCACCTACGCCGGCGAACGCCTCGGTAATACATAGTCTGTGGCTGATTACTAATTGACGGAGCGAAGCGGAGATGGCGTAGCAAAATTGCAGATTGAAAATTGATCTGTCAGACAATCGACTTACGCCCTTGAATCGCTAAGAATCTTTTCGCGTTATTCGACGAACCACAAAATCACTGATCTCTCATCCCTAATCACATAAAAACTCCTTGGCGACCTTTGCGGTTAAAAACAAATTCCTAATTCCAACATCACATGAGCTCTTCTAAAAACAGAAAAGGGATCGTCCTCGCAGGCGGCTCCGGCACGCGCCTTTATCCTTGTACGATTGCGGTATCCAAACAATTGATGCCGATCTACGACAAACCAATGGTCTACTATCCGATTTCTTTGCTCATGCTAGCAGGTATTCGTGAAATCCTGATCATCTCGACCCCCGAAGATACGCCTCTTTTTAAGCGACTACTTGGCGACGGTTCCGCGTTTGGCGTAACGTTCGAATATGCAGTCCAACCAAAGCCGGAAGGACTCGCTCAGGCATTTCTTATCGGTGCCGACTTCCTCGACGGGGCTCCAGCAGCGCTTGTTCTAGGCGACAATCTTTTCTATGGTCACGAACTTGTCAGCACGCTTCGCGCTGCAGATGAGCGAACCCAAGGCGCTTCTATATTCGGCTACCAGGTCGCCGAACCTTCCGCTTATGGCGTCGTCGAATTCGCCGAGAACGGTCGCGTACTCTCAATCGAAGAAAAGCCCGAGTACCCCAAATCCAATTATGCGGTTCCAGGGCTCTATTTCTACGATGAAAACGTTACCGAATACGCCAAACGGATCGTGCCATCTCCCCGAGGAGAACTCGAGATTACCGACCTAAACCGATTGTATCTAGAAAATGGGGATCTACACGTAGAGCTTTTAGGTCGAGGTACAGCATGGCTGGATACAGGAACGCATAAATCGCTCATGGACGCGTCTCAGTTCGTTCAAGTAATCGAAGAACGGCAGGGTCTCAAAATGGCTTGTTTAGAAGGTATCGGTTTCGAAAATGGTTGGCTCGACCAAAGCCAACTTAGCGAGCGCATTGACTATCTAGGCAAAACGAAATACGCTGAATACCTGACGCGCTATCTCGATTAGTACATCATCTTGAAAGTTTCATACATAGAAATCATTGAACGACCATTGAGAATTTGATAACCACTGAGCAACTGATGATTGGGGATTGGAAGCTCGGGAAGCTTGAGTGTGGAGAGATTTCTTAACCGCAAAGGACGCAGATCCCAATGTGTCGGGACTAAATGCGCTAAATGACGCTAAAAACAGAATGGAGGTGTCCATGCTTATCGCGAATCATCAGTGAAGGAGCGGTACCGCTATGCGTGGACCGCGATTTTTCACCTACATAGTATAGCCACGCATTATCGCGGGGTAAACCCGCTCCTACAATTAGGCAGCGGAGCAGCTTCGCCTGCTCTCAAGTGCTAAGGATTGGGTTGTTGGTTTTTTTAACCACTGATGGACACTGATGATTGGGTTGCGCTTTTCTACATCAAAGGCGTTGCACCTCCAGGCATAACGCTCAAACACATCTATCGAGGCGTTATACCCTTTATCATAATACAACTTATCGCCCTCGGACTCGTCGGGGCCTTTCCCCAACTCGTAACCTGGCTTCCAGGAGTGAGCTATTAGTCACTAATTAAACGAGCTTTTCTCGAGAACCGTCGACAAGCCGAATACTCGGACTCTTTGATTCTAATCGTTTTCGCGCTTCAGATCGCGACTCATCAAATCGCTCAATGCTTCCATCGGTCGCTTATCCTCGTAAAGGATCCGATACACCTGTTCCAAAATTGGAGCGTCGATTCCCTTCGCTTCCAGCATCTCGTGAAACGATTTCGCGGTTCTATACCCTTCTACCGCCGTTTTTTGGTTTTCAACGACTTGCTTGGCCGACCCGCCTTTAGCAACCGCTTCGCCAAACGTTCGGTTCCGGCTCCACTCGCCATGGCAAGTAGCACTCAAATCGCCGAATCCACTCAATCCATAAAACGTCTCCGACTGGGCCCCCAGAGCCAGTCCAACCCGCACCATCTCCGCCAAGGCCCGCGTCAACAACGCGGCTTGGGCATTGTCGCCTAGACCGAGACCTTGGCTGCAACCAGCTGCGATCGCGTACACGTTCTTCAAACAACCGCCAAGCTCAACGCCTCTCAAATCGTCACTCAGATAGATACGCATGTTCGACCCGCTGATCGCCATTTGCGTCGCTTCGACAATCGATTCGATCGCGGTCGCCGCAAGCGTCATCGCTACCGGTTTTCCTTCTGCCACTTCGCCCGCAAAAGTAGGGCCGGACAAGCAGCCAATCAAATGCTCCGGGAAGACCTCGCCAATAAGTTCGCAAGGAGTCTTGCCCGATTCCAACTCCAAACCTTTCGCTAAGCTGATAAAAAAAACGCGTCGCTCATCTGTAATAGTCTTCTTGATACGCTCCAACCAGGCTCGCAGCGCATACGACGGGGAACCCAGCAGCACGATCGCGGCATCCGCCAAAGCAGCTTCGTCCGAAACCTCAACGCTAAGCTTTTTCGGGAGCGGGTAACCGGGCAAATAATCCTGGTTTTCGCCAGCGCTTCGCATCGCTTCCGCTTGCTCTATCCGGCGAGGCAAGAGCGAAACCGTTAGCCCCTGCTCTGCGCACTGGATCGCCAGCGCCGTTCCCCATGCCCCTGCTCCGCAGATCGCTACCTTCATATCATCAGCCATTGACCGTTTTCTATCACCGAGCGCACTCAGCCTTCAATTGAAAAGAGATGCTCTCGTCGCAAAACACCTATCAAATCCACTGAAATTGGCGCTTCGCAAAAATATTTATCGATCCGCCAAGCAATTTTGAACGCTTGGAGCCAATTAACGTCTTGATAGTAGAAGACTTAAGTTTTTCCTTACCCTCGATGACCGGATTGCTCTCAAAATTGCTGCGAAAAAAGCGCGTTCACAATGACGCGTTGCTCGATAGCAATTCCGATCAATACCGCATGCAGAACGCTCAGTTCGTAAGCTTCTTGCAGAAGAGCGGATTCCGCCGGCAGTTAATCGATCGGCACGAGAAATCAAAACGATTCAAAAAGGTCCTTGGAATCATAGTCGCGTGGGGCCTCGGTGGGGGATTCCTTTGGGTCGTAGTCGAAAGCGCCCAGGCACTTGAATTATTCTAAACTTCGGCTCTTTCTTGGAGGATTTGTAGATGGAATCTACAGTCATCGGCCTACCTGTTAGGAGTCTCGCTTCACGAACCAATAAGAATTCCCATGGCAAGCCCCGATGTATTCAACAAGTAGCGGTCGATCTCCGAGCGGCCATTATCATTGAAGTAACCGATCCCGCTGATCCCATACGCATCAACTTAACTGGAAACCACGCCGCGCTGCGAGGTAGCTACGCGAGGGACTCGCGTGGAACCTGCAATGACAATTCACCTCATGGGCTTAAGTTGACGCCCATCGAATCAGTGCCCGCACGGCCTGCGTCGGCGTAGCGAAGGCGTGAGATCGGCCGCTACTAAAATCAGCAACGAAACCGCCGACCAGTCGGGGAAAAGATTTTCTAGACCGAGTACCCTCTCTACAATGCTTTCGCCTTTAACAGGGTCTTCACGCTCGCTGTCATGTAATCGCGGTTTAGCTTCGAGATGAATTCTTCGCTGATCAACTTCGGACACGCCGCCGAACATTCATACTGATTCGTGCAATTGCCGAACCCAGCTTCGTCCATCGACGCCACCATGTTCAAGACCCGCGAATCCTTTTCCGGCTGCCCCTGAGGAAGCAAATTCAACTGGCCCGCTTTAGCCGCCACGAAAAGCATCGCCGACGAATTCTTACAAGCCGCAACACACGCGCCGCATCCGATACAGGATGCCGCGTCCATCGCTAGATCCGCGACGTCCTTGCCAATCGGTATGGCATTCGCATCTGGAGCCGCTCCAGTGCGCACCGAAATGAATCCTCCCGCTTGCTGGATCTTATCAAAGGCTTGGCGATCGCTCACCAAATCTTTAATGATCGGAAAAGCCGCTGCCTTGAAAGGCTCCACCGTGATGGTATCGCCGTCCTTGAAGCTGCGCATATAGGTCTGACAAGTCGCCACACCCGTCTCCGGTCCGTGCGGCTTACCATCGATCATGCAGGAACAGGTCCCGCAGATGCCTTCACGGCAATCGTGAGCGAAGGCGATCGGGTCGCCTCCGCTGTTGGTCAGGTCTTCGTTCACCACATCCAACATCTCGAGGAAAGACATGTTAGGATTCAAATCCTTCGCTTCGTAATCCGCGAAGCTCCCTTCGGTATCGTTATTCTTTTGGCGCCAAACTCGTAGTTTTACGTTCATTACAATTTTCTCTATCAAATTACTTGTAGCTACGGGTCGTGAACTTCGTTTCCTCGTAAATTAGAGGTTCGACATGTCGTTCCGGCATTTCGCTTTCACCCTTGAATTCCCAAGCGGCCACGTGAGCGAATTTTTCATCATCACGCCTCGCCTCCCCATCAGGATGCTGATGCTCCGAGCGGAAATGTCCGCCGCAAGACTCCTCGCGAGCCAGAGCGTCGCGACACATCAGCTCGCCGAGTTCCATAAAGTCGATCACGCGCCCAGCTTGCTCGAGAGCTTGGTTTAGCTCCTTGCCTTCCCCTGGAACGCGTACGTCCTTCCAAAATTCCGCGCGAAGCTGCGGGATGAGTTCGATCGCCTTCTCAAGGCCTTCCTTGGTCCGAGACATGCCGCAGTGGTCCCACATGATTTCGCCAAGGCGTTTGTGGAAACTCTTAACCGACTGGGTCCCATTATTGGTGAGCAGCTTGTTCGTCCGTTCCTTGACCTCATTTTCCGCTTCCAAAAACTCAGGAAGATCGATGGACGGCGCGGGATCGCGCGGCACATCGGCCAAGTAGTGAGGAATCGTATACGGAAGAACGAAATAGCCATCCGCCAAACCTTGCATCAGAGCAGAAGCTCCCAAGCGGTTCGCCCCATGATCGGAGAAGTTGGCCTCGCCCATCACGAACAGACCCGGAAGGTTGCTCATCAAATTGTAATCCACCCAAAGACCGCCCATGGTGTAATGGACCGCTGGATAAATACGCATCGGCGTTTCGTAAGCGCTCTCGTTGGTGATCTCCTTATAGATATCGAAGAGATTCCCATAGCGCTCGCGAATCGTATCTTCGCCCAAGCGTTCGATCGCGTCGCTGAAATCTAAATACACGCCGAGACCTGTCTCACCCACTCCACGACCTTCGTCGCAAGCTTCCTTAGCAGCGCGGGAAGAAATATCGCGCGGGGCCAAGTTACCGAAGCTCGGATACTTGCGCTCTAGATAGTAGTCACGCTCGTCTTCTGGGATTTCGTTTGGCTGACGTTTGTCGCCCACTTTCTTCGGAGCCCAGATACGTCCATCGTTGCGAAGCGATTCTGACATAAGCGTCAACTTCGACTGATAGTCGCCTGAAACCGGGATACAGGTCGGGTGAATCTGCGTGTAGCAAGGATTAGCGAAAGTCGCTCCCTTGCGGTACGCTCTCCAAGCCGCCGTCGCGTTCGAATTGCGAGCGTATGTGGAAAGATTGAATACGTTTCCGTAACCGCCGGTACCCAAAACCACCGCGTGAGCGGAGTGACGCTGAACTTCGCCCGTATTCACATTTCGGGTGATGATGCCCTTGGCTTCGCCATCGACGATCACCAACTCCAACATCTCCTGGTTGCAAAACATCTCTACTGTTCCAAGACCGATTTGACGGCTGAGGGACGAATAAGCGCCGAGCAGCAACTGTTGGCCGGTTTGCCCGCGAGCGTAAAACGTTCTAGAAACCTGAGCCCCGCCGAACGAACGATTGGAAAGCGTCCCACCGTATTCGCGAGCGAAAGGCACGCCTTGAGCCGCGCACTGGTCGATGATGTTCTCGCTCACTTCAGCGAGACGATAAACATTCGCTTCACGCGAGCGATAATCTCCTCCTTTAATCGTGTCGTAGAAAAGGCGATACACGCTATCGCCATCGTTTTGGTAATTCTTCGCGGCGTTGATGCCGCCCTGAGCAGCGATCGAGTGGGCACGGCGTGGGCTATCGTGAAAGGAGAAGCACTTCACATTGTAGCCGAGCTCTCCGAGCGTAGCGGCCGCCGAAGCGCCGGCGAGACCAGAACCTACGATGATGATCTCGTACTTACGCTTGTTGGCGGGATTAACGAGTTTACCGTGGGCAATATGGTTTTTCCACTTTTCAACGAGTGGACCTTCAGGAATCTTGGAATCGAGTATCATCGGTAAGAAAGGTTATCAGTTTTCGCTTTGGTTCGCCGCCAGCGCAGTTGCCAATGGGCAGATTTCGCAACCAGCCGCGCACGTTGGCGCAAGCTTAACATCAGGGTTTTGCACCTTTACCGCCCCGCTGAGCACTCCCACCGGAATCGCCACGTTACCGAGGAAGTAAAGTATACTCACTACGACTGCCACCTTGCTGAGAAAGTCAGACCAAGCCCGCGTCCGCAGACCGATACTTTGAAACAAACTCGAAAAGCCATGGCTCAAATGGAGACTGAGTAGACCGATCGACACAATATAGGCCAAGGAAACCCAAATGTTCTGAAAGGCCAAAACCATCATCGAATGAATATCGTGAACATGCGTGCCATCCGCCAAAGTGGTTTCCGGAACCACCGCTCCCGCAAAATCAGCCCGCACGGTGAAATGCAGCAAGTGGTAGAGGATGAAGAAAAAGACGATCGGGCCGCTGTACTTCATCGTCCGAGAGGCGTAGGACGCTTTGAGCGTCTTTTGGTCCGCATAGAATTCGCCGCCTCTAGCCGCCCGGTTTTCCAAAACGAGCTGAATGGAAACATAAACGTGCAAAACCAGTGTCACCAAAAGAACCAAACGCACGATCCAAAGAGCTCCACCCAGCCCCTGGAGAAAATGCGCGTAAGCATTGATTTTATCCGGCGGGAGAAAGATCTGCAAGTTACCGACCAAATGACCAATAACGAAGCCGACCAAAATCAAACCCGTCACCGCCATGACAACTTTCTTGCCGATGGAAGTCTTAAAGAGAACGTGAAGAATATTCATCGAAAAACTGGTTTGATAAACGCGCTTCCCTGAAAAGCGCAGGAGTTGTTTTGCTTAAAGCCTCAAAAAGAGGAAACTAAGCTAACTCTGCCGGTCGGCAGGTCAATGCGTAATCCGCTTCAACATCCTTGAGAATAGACGAGATAAGCCGGGGCAATACGCAGTATTAGAATCCGCGCGATTTCCCCTAGTATTCGCCAATGTAATCTCAGCGGCGGCGTGCCTTGATCTTCTCCCAATGCGGATAAAACAGAAGCAAGGCATTGAGCACGAGAGAATGGAATATCTCTCCCCGTTCGGCCATTTCGTAAACCGTTTCGATTGGGAAGGCTTTAGTGATGATCTCTTCGTGCTCGTCCCAATCAAGCCCATCGGTCAACCGCGCTTGCTCAGCCAATACAATATGGCAAATATTGCTTTGAATCGCCGGGTTCGGACGAACCGATCCTAGAAGTCGAGCCTTTCCTGTCGTGTAGCCCGTTTCTTCCTTGAGCTCGCGAAGACCTGCAAAAACCGGTTCTTCCCCAGACTCCATCACTCCCCCGGGAATTTCCCAAGAAGTCTGCTTCACTCCAAATCGAAATTGGTTCACCAAGACCATTTGATAGTCCTCGGTAATCGGGAGAACATTCACCCAATCGCGCGTCTCAATCACATAGAAGTCGCCTTCGGTGCCCCGCTTCGGGTGTCGAAAGCGCTTCGACATAACATCGAAGATGCGGCAGTCAGCGATCGGTTTCGAGTCGAGTTCCTCCCAGTGAGGGGCTACTTCGCTCGATTCGCTTTCAGGAGAATCGGCCATAGGAGACTAAAGCAACCGCTTCAATTGCCAGAGCTCGGAACAACGATCGACTGACCAATTTTCAAACGGCGAGGGTCAACTCCCGGATTAGCGTCAATCAGATCATTAACGCTCACCTTATAGAGCGTACCGATTTTTTGATAAGTGTCGCCCGATTTAATCGTGTGCGTCTTTGCGTCGCCGGAAATTGTCGTGGTTTTTGAGCCAACCGATTTGTTCACTCCGCTCGATGTCGATGGTTTCCCGGTAGTCTTCGGAGCGGCAGCCTTTACGCCATTTTTTTCTAGAGCTTCGATTTTCTTAAGAGCCGTTCCCGCTTCGATAGCCACCGTGCGCATACTCTTCTTTATGGAAGCGATATCTTTTTGCACTCCTCCAGTCACGCCAGCCAAGCTTGTCTCGATAGATCCAAGCTTACCCGCCATACGTCGAATCATCCCCGAATTCCCTTCTACAGTGGACTTGAAATCCGAAATCGAAATCGCCGCGCTCGAGACCTCAGCGAGCTGAGCCTCCAAGTCACTGGCTTTCGAAAAGCCGTACCATCCCAAGATTACACCGGTCAAAGCCAGAATCACGGCTGCAATCCCTATGAACAAAGGCGTTTTAGAAGACGTATCCAAATCGGACGAAGAAAGGTTATCCATGGCTCTTATATAAACAAATGATCGAAAAACGCTTATCAGGCACCACAAACAAGTGACGTCAAGCGAGGTTTTTCTCATAGTTGTCCTGCCATTGCGCAAGGATTTCAAGTTATTCTTGACAGCAATGCTAATTCGCCCTCTTTTGGCCTCTCTTTTTTCGGGGCGTAGCTTAGCCTGGTAGAGCGCCTGGTTTGGGACCAGGAGGTC
>TARA_B110000037_G_scaffold219257_1_pt1 | contig 11015 bp, 10 predicted proteins | sample TARA_B110000037 | Tara Oceans TARA_B110000037 (sample SAMEA4397196) | marine metagenome | biome: Polar Biome; feature: [MIX] marine epipelagic wind mixed layer (ENVO:01000061); material: water (ENVO:00002006), including particulate matter (ENVO:01000060) such as... | depth 10-100 m
GCCAACAACTCATGATGCTCAACGGTCGCATGACCCACGAAGCCTCCCGTGTCGGTCCACTCGAACCCATCCACCGAGTCCTCAAGAAAGATCCCGAAAAGGCCATCACCTACGCCTACCGGGAAATCCTAACCCGCGCCCCTTCCGACACCGAAAAATCCGAAGCCCGCGCCATCCTAGGCCGCAACCCCGCCCAAGGCCTAGCCGACCTACGCTGGGCACTCCTAAACAGCAACGAATTCCGCTTCCTCCCATAACCACAACCAAAGTCTCCCACTGATCACTGATCACTCGGCACTTTTCACTTCTATGAACGCCTGCAAAGACTACAATATCACCCGCCGCCGCATGCTACAAACGTTCAGCGCGTCCATGCTCGGCATGCCCATCAGCCGCCTCCTCGCCGGTAGCGAAGCCAGCCAGGGAAAAGCCGAACACGTCATCCTTTTCTGGAACAGCGGAGGCATGAGCCACCTCGACACATGGGATCCGAAACCCGGCCGCAAGACCCAGGGCGAATTCAACCCCATCAAGACTACCGTGCCAGGGATGGAGATTTCCGAAATCTTCCCTCAGCTCGCAAAGCAGATGCACAACGCCTCACTGATCCGCTCCATCGCCGGAACCAACGGCGACCACGGACGCGCACAATACGAACTCCAAACCGGCTTCAACCAGTCGCCAAACATCCTCCACCCCGGCTTCGGCTCGCTCGTTGTCCACGAACGCGAACCACTCGGCCACCTCCCGGCATTCATCAGCATCAGCGGCCAGGCCGCCCGCGCCGGACACCTCGGCCAGCAGTGCGAAGCCTACTACGTCGGCCGACCCGGCGAGAAAGATCCTTACCTCGCCTTCCCAGAAGGCATCAGCCACGCACGCGGCATGCAGCGTCTCCAGATTCTTGAGAAAATGAATGCCCGCCTCTCCGGCAACCTCGGAGCCTCGGCAATGCAAGCCTCGGAAACTGCCCTCAAAGATGCGGTCGCCCTCATGGAAAGCCCCGCTCTAAAAGCCTTCGAAATCGATGAGGAAAGCCCACAAACAATAGCCCGCTACGGCGATACCGAATTCGGACGCGGTGCCCTCCTCGCCCGCCGCTTAGTCGAACAAGGCGTCCGTTTCGTCCAAGTAAACCGCGGCGGATTCGACAACCACGGGAACATCTTCGACGCCATGCGCAACCACGGCGCAACCATGGATCCCGGCATCGCCTCCCTCCTCTCCGACCTCAAGGCAAACGGCATGCTTTCAAAAACCTTGGTAGTTGTCCTCAGCGAATTCGGACGAACCCCACGTATCAACGACGGCGGAGGCCGCGACCACTGGGCCAGAGTCTTCAGCGCCCTAGTCGCAGGCGGCGGCACCAAAGGCGGGACAATCATCGGTGCATCCGACCCCGACGGCATGGAACCCGCCGAGCGCCCAGTAGCCGTCCCCGACCTCCACGCCACCCTAGCCCACGCCCTAGGAATCGACCTCCAAAAAGAAGTCATCACCCCCCAAGGCCGCCCCATGCGCCTAATCCGAAAAGAAGCCACTCCCATCCACGAGCTCTTCGCCTAAAGCTTTATAAGGAGTCGGGACATTCCTGCCCCGACAACCAGATCACCTAAATTCCCACATCCCAACTTGAGCACAATCCTCTCTTTCACAAGAATCCGATCCGCGTCCATCCGCGTCCATCCGTGGTTTCTTCTCCTCTTCCTCTTTTACACAGCACCCGCCACCTTCGCCCAGGAGCCAAAACCCGAGCGCGGTTCCATCATAGAAGACCGCGCCGCCCGAAAACTCCTCCAAGCCGGTGACGCCCGCCTCGAAATCGGAGAAAACGAAAAATCCCTCGAAATCTGGGAGTCAGTAGTCGAGCGCTACCCACGCAGCGCTATCCGTTTCGAAGCCCACATCCGCCTCGCCGATCACCTCCAAAAGGAGATCCGCGATTTCGACAAAGCCCGCGCACACTACGCCGCCGCTTCCATCGAAGAAAACCCAGATGACGAGCAACGCGCCTACGCGTTCCTAAACACCGGCGCCTGCTTCTACGAGGGCGGGAACTACGGCAAGTGCTTCACCATCATGCGGGATGTGATCGAAAAATTTCCCGCCTCCCCTCGCGTCAACGAAGCCTATTACTACATCGGCCTCGGCCACTTCAAACTCGGCCATTACAGCCGCGCCATTGACGCCTTGGAAAAAGTCGGCACCGCTGTCTCCACAGACGATTCCAAAACCGAAAAGATCGAAGCCGGCAAACGCCTCTACATCAAAATCGACGACCTCGACTTCGCCATCCTCCCACCAGACGCGAAGATCGAAGTCACCTGCACCACCACCACCGGCGACACGGAAACCATCTCCTGCGATCCCATCGGCCGTCACCCGAGCCTCACACTCGGCAGCGTCACCACCGTACTAGGTTCGCCCGAACCAGGCAACGGCATCCTCGAAGTCCGTGGCGGAGATTCCGTCAGCGTCACCTACACCGATGCATTTACAGCAGGGAAAAAGTTCGATCAAAAGCGCATCCGCGAAGTCATCGTCGTAGGCAACGCAATCATCCACATCACCGACGGCTCCTACAAGCAACCTCTCCAAGCAGCAGTCCTAGGAAAGCCCCTCCACCTCCAAATCGCCGATGCCGACCTCGACACTTCCGCCGGCACCGAGACCCTAGAAGCCACCCTCCAAATTTTCCGCCCTAAAACTGCCGATGAAATCGACGACGAACTCGCCAAGGGAGTTGCCAGCGGAGAACTCACGGAAAGCCCCGACGGCGAGGACATGAAAACCCAGATCAATCCCCTCCTCCTCGTCCGCAGCGTCCCGGTCAGCCTCAAAGAGTCGGAAACCTCCGGCCTTTTCCGCACCTCAATTCCCCTCCGCCTCGGCACATCCGAAGGAGCCGTTTCCGGCCAACCCGGCCAGACCATCCGCCTCGCCTACCTCGATGAAAGCAACCTCACCGACAGCCCAATCCTCCGCCTCGCGCAAGCCCGCATCATCGAAGGCAACCTCGGCGAAATGCGAGTCACACGCACCGATATCTCCGACGAGGAACTCCGCCTGAAAACCAGCCTCCGCACCGCCTTTGCCCTCACCGAAGTAGGGAACCATTACAAGGAATTCGGACTTAATGCCAAGGCCGACCTAAAATACGCCGAAGCCCTCGATGTCTGCGAAAACATCCTCGGCAAATCCCAGGCCACCGGCGGAAAACTCCTCGAAGAAACCTACGTCCAGCTCTGGCGCATCTACTTCGCCATGGATCAGCTCGATCTCGCGCTAGGCATGAGCCGCCGACTGCTCGCCGAATTCCCCACCAGCTCCTTCGTCGATGAAGCCATGATCCAGCAGGCACACGTCGAGCGGAAACGCGAAAACTTCACCCGCGCCATCAGCCTCTACTCCGCCATCACCAAGCTCCCCGACAGCCCACTGCGAGGCGAAGGCCAGTTCTTCGCCGCCGAGTGCTACGAAGCCATGGCTCTCAAAGCCCCGGGAAAACAATCCGAACAACTCTTCGAAAAAGCCTTCCTCGAATACAGCAAAGTCTATGAGCAATTCCCCGACTCCGGCCGAGTAGGCGATGCCGTCGCCAAAATGGCCGCCTTCTACTACCAGAAGAAAGACTACGCCCGCGCAGTCGATGTCTTCGAAAATGTCCTCGCCGACTACCCCGACGCCAACTTCCTAGACGTCATCCTCTTCAACTACGGCCGCTGCCTCTACAAGCTAGACCGCAAACCCGAAGCCCGCCGCCGCTTCGAGCAGCTCATCAACGACTACCCCGAAAGCGAAATCGCCCCCGAAGCCAACAAAATCGCCAAAGCCCTAACCACCGCAGGTTTCTAACCTGCGAGGGGCTGCATCCTGCGGCCCAACAACCCCAGCAAGCAGTAGAGCTTCTACCCACAGTGGGAAGAGCTGTATTACAACTCGCCACTATCAGTACCATCTCAAAATTCCAGTGTTCTGAAACACTGAATCTGACGGATGGGCGAAGCCCATTTTTTCCAAGAGCAAGGCGCAAGAAGGGAGTGAAAGCCGCCATACCATGCCCTACTGAGGAGGAGGGCACACGCCGCTTGGCCATATCAACGTCAAAGAGCACGCGCGCCACTAGCGGGGGCGCACGTTGAGACGGGGATTGGGGTTCATATTAGGGTGACGTTGCCGACAAGGCGACTAGTGGTGGTTGCTGTGCCTCGTCTTGTTCTGTCTTGTTGGTTTTCGGTCAGATTCCCTTGTCGTATCCGAATTCGATCAATCGACCCTGCTCGAAAACGACCAGCCAGCCGGGAAAAAAGGGGTCACAGAGAAAAAGGGTCATCTTCGGATCAACCCCGAATTAAGAGCCATCGGAACACGAAAAAGGGAGTCTCGAAAGACTCCCTAACTCATTAAAAACCACCCATTGATCCTGAAAGTGCTCGAAAGAGGAATCGAACCTCCACGGGATATTATCCCACTAGATCCTTAGTCTAGCGCGTCTACCAATTCCGCCATCCGAGCTTTGGACTTTCCGGTTTGGGTGGGCGCAGGAAATATGTGCTGGGCGACTCCTTTGCAAGCGAATCTTTGAATTTTTTTTCGTTCTTCAATCAGTCCTACACAAACCCATGCTGATCGCGCTTTCTAACTACATGAGAATGCGATTGTCAGATGGACAAATCGCGCGTAATCTCCGCCCCATACAGTATGTAATTTATGCATTTGCGAAAAAATCTCCATTTCAGCGCACCTGTCATCGCCGTTCTTGCGTGGTTGTTTGTGTTCTGCCTGCTGCCGGGAAACCTTCACGCAGCAAACAACGGATGGGACGTGATCAAGATTGGCGGTCGAGACTACATCTCCGTGGAAAGCATCAAGAGATTCTACAGTTTCACCAAACTCACCCGCACCGGAAACTCGGTGATTCTTGAGAATCCTAAGGTAGAGATGAAACTAAAGGTAGGGGGCAACGAATGCCTGATGAACAACGTCAAATTCGTTTTCTCCAACTCAGTAAGCGCTTCTGGAAAAAAGGTCTACGTCTCCCGCATGGATCTTACGAAACTGATTGATCCGGTGCTCCGCCCGAATTTCATCCGCAATGCAGGGAACTTCCGAACCGTGATCATTGATGCGGGACACGGTGGCAAGGATCCCGGTGCAACCAACCCCGTCGGGAACGAATCGAACTACAACCTCGGTCTTGCAAAACGCCTTAAAGGACTACTCGAAGGAAAGAATTTCAAAGTAAAAATGATCCGTGAGTCTGATCGCTACTACTCTCTCCAAGACCGTGTAAACATCGCCAATAGCGTGAAAGAGAACGCAATCTTCATCAGCCTCCATTTCAACTCTGGAGGAAGAACAGCACGTGGCATTGAAACCTTCACCCTCTCGCCTCCCGGAGTGTCCCACTACGGCCGCGGACTCAAGGCCAGCGATGCCCAAGTAAAAACAGGCAACGAACATGACTCCGCGAACATCGCCCTTGCCACCGCCCTGCACGGTTCAGTTCTACGGCGTCTCGGAAAAAACACCCTCGACCGTGGCATCAAGCGCGCACGGTTCAGCGTCCTTTCCGGAGTCAGGCACCCAGCCGTTCTTTTTGAAGGTGGCTTCCTGAGCCACCCCTACGAAGCCCGACTAATCGCAAACGAATCGTTCCAAGCAGCCATGGCAGCCGGAATGGTTGATGCGATCGCACGCTACCGTTTCGCAGTAGGCCACAAGCCTGCCGCTCCGAGACGCTAACTGGTAGTTAAGGCAAACGATTCACATCCTTGCAGTAGATGTAAGACGCCTTCTCTGTCCCCATTGCGACAAACCACTGAGGGCAATACGCAGCCATCCACATCACATCCCCGGCCTTCACCGGATAGTAGCTTTCCTCTAAGCGGCAAATGCCCTGACCTGAAAGCATCTTCAAGCCATACTCCATAATATGGGTTTCGACAAATGGTAGGGTCGCCCCGGGATCGTAGGTAAAAATGTTCACCGCAAGATCGAAGCGGTCGTCCGTCGGTAACAATGTCTGCAACCTAGCGTTCTTGTTCCCAAGGATCGGCTCACCCGGAACATCCTTCGCAGAGCCCGCGACAATCTCAGGTTTCTTCAGACGGGAGATCGGATCATAGACTTTCCGGAAAACGGTGACTCGCGAGCCTTTCCTGCCCTTGAGCATGATCTTAGTTGCAGCAGGAATGAAGAAGCCCCCCCCCCGCCACCGCGCTCTTCCCATTCCAAGTCAGCTCTCCAGATTCGACGTAAAACACATGCTCGTTCTCCCCGGTTGGGAAGAGCGCCTGCCCATCGTCCTCATCGAATACCACGGTAAGCTGGTTCACGCGTGAACCCATCGCCGGAGACAGGTGCACGAAACCCGTAGTGCCTATCCAGCCCGGAAACACGCTAGGCACATAGCCATCTTCGGCAATCAATGCGTGCCTCGCTGCAACCCGGGTTCTCGTCGTTCCAAACAATTCCATGGCGAAAACTCTAAATGCCCGGGCGTAAAAATCGACCCCTTGTTTCACAGCCTAAGCGTTCTCCTCGAAGCCCAGTTCCTGCAACACACCATTGCCTTTCCATTCTAATGTAGGGAGAAAGGCGGTGACTTGAAAGTTGCTCCCCTTTACTGATAAGAGCGCCGTCCTTTCCGAGCAGAAAGAAATCCGCATCGGCTCCGACTTCGAATCCAGCCCCCGCAACCTCAAACCGATGGAAAACGTTTTTGCGCCATTTATCAGACAGGCCTTCCAGAGAGATCCCCTTTTCCAGGGCGCGGTTGCACACAAATCCGAAATCCGGCCCAATTCCTCCACACGGGCAATCGCCCGCAGTAAAACATCCGCATTCATCAGCTTCCTCAGTAAGTATTGTAAGCCCACGGAGTACAAACCAGTGGCACGTGGTATTCCCCCTCCCCTTTTATCCCGAACCGGATCATCAGGTTCTTAAAAATCCCATCCTCATAACCCTGTCCGGCAAAGTAGTCACCCACCTCGAACACCAGCTCATACTCACCCGAGCCTTCCTCCAAAAGCGGAGCATTCAACCTACCATCCCCATTCGTGACCCCGCGAGCCACTTCCGCCCCGTCCTTGAGCAGTTTCACGAGAACCCCAGCCCCGGTTTCCCAGAAACAGTATCCAGCACATGCGTAGTCAACTTTCCCATAGATTCCTATCTTCGCACCTTACAGCCCTCCTTGCAGCACAATCCAAACCACTCCAAAATCTTCTTTCACCCGGTTCGTAATCGTTTCATCTTCCTTGAAGTTTAAAGTTTTAAATTTAGAGTTTCCCCACCCATGCTCACCCTCCTGAAAATCCGTAATCTCGCCCTCGTTGACGAACTCGCATGGGAACTCGGCTCCGGCCTCATTTCCGTCACAGGGGAAACCGGGGCTGGCAAATCCGTCATCGTCGGTGCCCTAAAAATGATCCTCGGGGAGCGCGCAGACAAAGGCCTCATCCGCACCGGCGAGGCCACCTGCACCATCGAATCCATCTTCGATCTCAAAGACCCCTCCGAAATCAACGCCATCCTCGAAGAAGGCGGGCTCGATCCCTGCGAAGACACCCAGGTCATCATCCGCCGCGCCATCGGAACCACCGCGAACCGCCAGTTTATCAACGATTCCCCCGTCACCCTCAGCCTTCTTAGAAAAGTAGGAGAACAACTCGTAGACCTCCACGGCCCACACGATCACCAGTCCCTCCTCTCCCAAGAGCGCCAGCTCGCCATGCTCGATGCCTACGCAGGCACCGATTCCATACTAGCCAACTACCGTAATGGCTACCGTACCTGGCGAGAGAAATCGCACGAACTTGAAGAAATCCAGAACGCATCCGATGCCTCCGAGCAGGAACTCGAACTGCTCCGCTACCAGCTTGAGGAAATTCAGAACGCAAACCTCACTCCGGACGACGGCGACGACCTCCAAGAACGCTACCACCGCTCCTCCAACTCAACCCGCCTCGTCGAACTAGCGGCTCAGGCCGGCTCCGCCCTCACCGATGACGACGGCATCCTCTCCCGCGTCTCAGACCTCCAGCGTATCGTCCGTGATTTGGAAAAGTTCGATCCCTCCATTTCTGAAAAACTCGCTTCCCTCGATACCGCATCCATCGAGCTCCAGGATCTCGAAGCCACCCTCACTAACTACACTGAGGAGCTCGATATCGACCCCTCGGAAGCCGCCACCATCGAAGAGCGCGTCAACCTCGTCGAATCCCTCAAACGTAAATACGGATCAACCATCGAGGACATCGTCTCTCGCCAGGAAGCCATCGCCGAGCGACTCGACAACATCGACAACCGCTCCGAGAAAATCGAATCCCTTACCGCCGCCTTGGCAAAATCACGAAAGGATCTCGAAGCCATCGCCAAAAAACTCACCATCCAGCGCAAGAAAACAGCACCCAAGCTCGCCAAAGAAATCGCATCCCAGCTCAAGGAACTCGGTTTCAAACAATCCTCCTTCGAAGTCGATCTCACCGCGGTGAAAGACCCCACCCTCCACGGACTAGAGTCCTGTAACTTCCTCTTCGGCCCCAACCCCGGCGAACCCCTCCACCCCCTGCGCCAGATCGCCTCCTCCGGGGAAATTTCCCGAGTCATGCTCGCCGTAAAATCTTCTCTCGCCGAACAAGATGCCACACCCCTCATGGTATTCGATGAAATCGACGCAAACGTCGGTGGAGAAATCGCCCGTGCCGTCGGCAAGAAAATGGCACTACTTGGCCAGCTCCACCAAGTTATCGCCATCACCCACTTCCCGCAGGTAGCAGCCATCGCCGCTCATCACTTCGTAGTAGAGAAGGAAGTCTCCTCCGGCCGAACCCGCTCAAAACTCTACCCTGTAGAAGGTGAAAAACGAATCGACGAACTCGTCCGAATGCTAGGCGGCGGCGGAAAACAGGCTCGCGATATGGCGGCCTCGCTACTCGAAGATTAATATAGCGATCGAAATTAAATCTCACCACGGATGGAACGGATCTACACGGATAAGAGAAAGAAATCTGAGTTTTTCAAGATCACAAAACCCAAGTCTTATCCGTGAAAATCCGTTCCATCCGTGGTTAAAATCTCCTTACCAGCATCAAATATTAGTCCTCCAATATCCATTTTGAAACTGGTCTTCATCGCCACCGGAGACATCGCGCTCCCAACCTTCCGCCATCTGATTAAGCACGGCCCGAAACCGTGCCTTCTCATTACCCAGCCCGACAAGCCGGTTGGACGCAGCCAGAGCAGCACGGTTCCACCGGAGATCAAGACCGTCGCGATCGCCAACGGGATCCCTGTCTGGCAGCCGGAGAAGATCGGGAAAATCGCCGATAAACTCACTGATATCGTTCCAGAATTCATCGTAGTCATGGCCTACGGGCAGATCATAGGGAAAGCCGTCCGTGAGACTGCGAAGAAGGCGATCATTAACCTCCACGCCTCCATCCTTCCGAAATACCGAGGCGCATCCTGCATCCAGTCTGCAATCGCGAACGGCGATGCGGAAACTGGTATCACCATCATGCACGTGATACGGGAGTTGGATGCCGGGAACATCATTTCGGCAAAGACCATCGCCATCGGAGACGATGAAACTGCAGGAGAACTCCACGACCGCCTCGCCGACCTCGGCCCCGCTGCCCTTTCCGAGGCATTGGAAATCCTTTCGAAAAATCCGGAGGCCGGGACTGCCCAGAATCCCGACGGAGTCACCTACGCACCCAAGCTCCTCCGAGAGGATGGCAGACTGGATTTCTCCGAATCCGCAGAGATCCTCGAAAGAACCATCCGCGCCTACCACCCGTGGCCGGGGACTTTCACGGAGGTTTCCGTAAAAGAGAAAACCAAGCGCCTCAAGATCTTCCCACCCGTGGAGATCCGCGAACATCCCCTCCCCGCCAGAGAACTCCTCCTGCACGAAGGCGAACTCCTCATCGGCTGTGGGGAAAAATCACTGGCTCTTTCCGAAGTGCAACCGGAAGGATCGAAGCGCATGCCCGCCGGTGCGTTTGCGAACAGCTTGTGAAAGCATTTCTGGCTAGATTCACGACTCGACGCGCAGCGCAGCTATTGGGAAAAAGCCTCGAGCTTTCTGACTCTCCGTGACCATCGGAAGCCTTTTTCTCAAGACCTTAAAAATCCCCATCCGTCAGATGAAGATTTTCAGAGCACTAGCCTTTCACCCAAGGCTGCATTTCGCTGCGAACTTGAAGGATCGTGACCACACTTCCAGGTTCATCGATCACGTAAAGCACCCTCCACCCAGGCTTTTCCTTCCATGGGCGAAACCGCTTCTGGGCACTTCCACGCCGGGAACTATTCTTCCGTTTTCCGTAGCGAATCCGTTTCGTCCCGGGTGAGTGGTGAGTCCATCTAGGCACTGCTCCAGAGAATCCATCCAGAAATCGGCGATTTCATCTCCGGCTTTTTCCTCCAACCAAACCAACTGCTCCCTGATGGATACCAGCGCGGCGTCATCCAAGACATACTGGAAGCTCATTTTCTAGCTTTCCGTCTCGCCACAGTTTCCTCCCTCAAAGATGCGAATGCCTTTTTCCCCGCTATCCCCCGCTCTCCAGCTAGATGTCTTTCGATGGCTTTTCTCAGCCTCACATCGAGAAGATATTCTTGCGCGTCATGAGCCATTTTCTCGAAAGCTTCCGGCGAAAGAACAACCGCAGCAGCCTTTCCGTTCTGAGTGAGAACCCTTGGTCTGCCGGTATCTGCCAAGTCCTTCGTATGCTTCTTAGTATTGCGAGCAAAGTCCGTAAGGCTCACCACATCTTCACTGAGAACCATCTTCATATTGGAAAATTAGCACATTATTCCGTGCTATATCAACTTCTTTTCCTGGCAATCAACGCTACCTTCATCTTTCCAAGTCCCTCCAGCATGCGTGATCTCGAGCAGCCGAAATTGAAACGCACATAGCCAGGCCAGCCAAAGAAAGTACCGTCGGAGAGAAACAGCCCAGCTTCTTTCTCAAAGAAGTTCGCAGGATTCTCCACACC
>TARA_B110000037_G_scaffold108972_1_pt1 | contig 10978 bp, 10 predicted proteins | sample TARA_B110000037 | Tara Oceans TARA_B110000037 (sample SAMEA4397196) | marine metagenome | biome: Polar Biome; feature: [MIX] marine epipelagic wind mixed layer (ENVO:01000061); material: water (ENVO:00002006), including particulate matter (ENVO:01000060) such as... | depth 10-100 m
CGTGTCGTGAAAGAGATTATAAGTTGAGCGATCTCTCGCAAGGCCTCGGCGCGCCCTACTTTTTGTCCGCCTCGATCGCTGCGGCCTTGATTGCGGCCTTGGCCTTTTTTAATCGTTCCGGCCAGGCGAAGGTGGGCGCCTTAGCCGGATCGTAGCCCTCCATGTGACCCGTGAGCCGAGTGGCTGGCTTGGTGTAGGTGATCTCGGTGTCGCCGAAGACCTCCCTGCAGAACGCCGCAAGTCCGGGGTCATATTCGATTAACTCGGCACGGGTATCGACGTGGTTGTGGTCGTGGTCGTTCACCCGGTTGTTGCCAAACCACGACTGCACGCCTTCGGCGAAATATTCGAAGTGGTTGGTCGCCGCGTATTTGTCCTTCCAGAGTCCCGCCGCCATGGCCTTGTAGAAAGCGACTTTGAGGCGCTTGTCGAAGCTGGAATCCACGTTGCTCATCCCCCGCAGGTGGATGCAGTGGGCGAACTCGTGGATCAGGATGTTTTCCTTTTCGTAGGGATCCCCGGGATAGCCGAGCATGTTCTCCTCCGCACAGGTGCAGAAGGGATCCGTCGGGCTGCCGCCTGTGCCGCGGGCCCGTGCGTCCCAATAGTCCTTGCCGCTGACACCGGGATAGCGATCTTTTTCGCCCTCTCCGAAATGGGAGAACTCGGGCAGGTCGGTGGTGAATTGCTTGTATCCGATGATGCACAGCCGCGCCCCGCTCTTTACCAGCGCCACGCGCACATCCGGACGCTTGGCTAGCATCTGGCGGACAATGAATGCGGATTCTTTTAGCGCATATGGGTTTACGTCGGCCGACGCAACGATGGGGAAGCCGTCGACATCAACCCGCTGGGTGTAGAATTTCGGAATGCCGTCCTTGCCAGCAGGATCGAAACGGAATCCCTGCACCAGCACTTCGCTCTCCAAGGTAAACTCCGTGCCGCTTTTTTTCCCTACCACAGCGAAGCGATGCCCGAGAGTCGTGGTGATGATATTGTCCTTTCCGGGCTCGACCACGCCGTTGGGGATGCGTTTGCCGCTTTCGCTCAGCCATAGAATCTCCACCAACTCATCGCTGCCGTTGATGATCTGGAGTTTCGGACGCGGTGCTTCGGCGGCGGCGACGGACAAGGCGCTGCAAACTGCGCCGACGCAAAGATGAAGTATTGTGCGGTGGAAAAATTTCATAATTTGGGGGATCACCCGGAAACGTGGTGAACTGCGAAGGGTTATCAAGAAATTAAAAGGCGCGAAATGAATGCGCGAATGGCGGCACAGCCCAAAGTCCTCTTGCCATTCGGCCTCTCATGGTAGAGAAGGACGTCACCACGGCTCCAGTAGCCCCAACCAAACAAGATATATGAACACTCAGCTATCAGGCACCTCTTTCATTGGATTTTCACGCTCCACCGGCAGCCAGGCATGCAGCCAGGCGGTGAACCCGGCGACCGGCGAAAAGCTCGCCCCTCAATATCTCGCCGCCACCGGGGAGGAAGTGGAGAAGGCCATGTCTCTCGCCGCCTCGGCTTTTCAAACATATTCCGCACTTTCTGGAAAAACTCGTGCCGGGTTCCTCCGCACCATCGCCGATAAGATCGAGGCCTCCGTGGAGGACATCGCCGCCCGCGGCCCGTTGGAAACCGGGTTGCCCGAAGGCCGCATGCGCGGAGAGACCGGACGGACCACTGGCCAACTCCGGATGTTCGCCGCACTTTTGGAAGAAGGTTCATGGGTCGATGCTCGGATCGAGCTCGCCCAGCCGGATCGTGCTCCCGTGCCGAAGCCTGACCTGCGCTCGATGCTTCGCCCGCTCGGTCCAGTCGCGGTTTTCTGCGCCAGCAATTTCCCCCTCGCATTCTCCGTGGCCGGTGGCGACACCGCGTCTGCACTTGCCGCCGGTTGCCCGGTGGTGGTCATCGCCCACGCATCCCATCCGGGAATTGCGGAGATTGTCGCAACCGCAGTCGTTGCGGCGGCACAGGAATGTGGAATGCCAGAAGGCGTCTTCTCGCTGCTCTACGGAGGTGGTCGCACGATCGGCCAGTCTGTGGTGAAACACCCTGTCACGCAGGCAGTCGGCTTCACCGGATCCCGTGCCGCAGGCACCGCGCTGATGGCATCGGCAGCAGCTCGCCCGCAGCCAATCCCGGTCTATGCGGAAATGAGTTCGGTCAACCCGCTCGTCATCCTTCCCGGTGCGCTTGCACGCGGCGAGGCTGCACTGGCCGAAGCTTACTACGGTTCTCTCACCCTCGGCGCCGGACAGTTCTGCACCAATCCCGGTCTGGTTTTCCTCCCGGCAGACAAAGGCGATGAATTCCTCGCTCGCCTCAAGGAACTCGTCGAGGCCGGCTCACCCGCCACACTTCTCAATGCCTCGATCTGCAGTGCATTTTCCGAAGCTACAGGAAGCTTCGCCACCGCCGCTGGCGTTGAAACGCTTGCCCGCTGTGGTAACGACGCGGGTCACGGACAGGCTTCGCCTGTCGTGTACACCGTTTCCATCGCGGACTTCGTCGGCAATGAAACCCTCCAGGGCGAACTCTTCGGTCCCGGTGCACTGATCGTCCGCGGCAGCCTTGCGGAAATCGAATCCGCCATCGCCGGCCTCGAAGGCCAACTCACCGCCACCCTTCAGGCCAGTGACGAGGAACTCGCAGAAAACACGAGTCTTGTCGCGGCTCTGCAGCAACGCGCCGGTCGCCTCATTTTCAACGGTTTCCCCACCGGCGTGGAAGTCTGCTCCAGCATGGTTCACGGCGGGCCGTTCCCATCGACCTCCGATGGCCGCAGCACTTCTGTCGGAACCATGGCAATCTACCGCTTCTGCCGCGCAGTCGCATGGCAGAGCTTCCCGGACGCCGCGCTTCCGCCTGAGCTCCAGGCTGCGAATCCGCTCGGTATCAAGCGGATGGGCTGATGCTTTGAACCGCCGGAGGCTCTGGACTGCTGAAGCCTGCTGCCGCTTTGGGCTATGCAGCCTGCTGCGCGCCCGGCGGCATTGGCACGGGATAGCCAGATGAAACCTCGGCTTGCCCCCTCGCAGCAGGGCTGCCTTGGGGAAAGCTACAGCAGGCTGTAGCAGTCCAGGGAGGCGGAGCCTCATATTTCGCCCGCCGCTAACAGTTGCACCCGGTTGATCACAGCCAAGTCACTTCCGGCGCGCGCCCTCGTCTTGGTCGAGCATGGAGATGAGAAAATCCTCGCCCTCCTCGGCGCTGACTTCCGTCGCCCGGCCGCGTTCCATGACGATGCGTGCATTGCGCACGGCGTGTCCCTGGTAAACGCAGCGCTTGTCGAAAAATACAACGCCCTCCGCACCCGCAAGAAATTTGCGCTCAACGAGCAGAACGACTTCTGATCCTGCACGGTCGTCAACATGGGGGTCACCGCGCACCGCTTGAACCGGAACCTCAAATTTGACTCCAAGACGCTCAAATTCGACGATCCGGATGCAAATGCACTGATGAACCAGCCGATGCGAGCACCTTGGAAATTCGGCATTTGATTCCCGCTCCCCGGCGTAACAAGATCCCCACCATGCCATCACCGATCCGAATTCTCTGCGCGGGCGCAGGCCACATGGGTCGCTCGCACGCACTTGCTTATCACCGCCTTCCCGGATTTGAAATCTGCGGAATTGTCACCCGCTCGCCGGAAAGCCGCGCCGCGCTGAACAAGGAGCTGGGCGGCGCTTATCCGGAGTTCGCAGATTTTCAGGAAGCGCTCAAAGTCTCGAAGCCGGATGCGGTTTCCATCTCCACCTATCCCGACACCCATGCTGAATATGCCGAAGCCGCGTTCGATGCCGGGTGCCATGTGTTCATCGAGAAGCCGCTGGCGGAAACCGTCGTCGCCGCGGAACGAATCGTCGCCAAGGCACGCGCGACGAACCGCAAGCTGGTGATCGGCTACATCCTTCGCCACCACCCGAGCTGGATCAAATTCATCGAGGTCGCCCAGACTCTCGGCAAGCCGCTGGTCATGCGCATGAACCTCAACCAGCAATCCTCGGAATCCAACTGGGATACCCACAAGAACCTGATGTCGTCGATCTCGCCTATCGTCGATTGCGGCGTCCACTACGTCGATGTGATGTGCCAGATGACCCGCTCCAAGCCGATCCGCGTTTCCGGAATCGGCGCCCGCCTGACGGATGAACTGCCGGAGGGGAAAATTAACTACGGCGCGCTGCAAGTAACCTTCGAGGACGGATCGGTCGGCTGGTATGAAGCCGGCTGGGGCCCGATGATGAGCGAGGTCGCGTTCTTCGTGAAAGATGTCGTGGGGCCGAAAGGCTGCGTCTCCATCGTCGCCGACAAGGCCGCCGCTAAAGGCCAGAGCGCAAACGTCGACGCCCACACCCAGACCCAGGCGCTGCGGATCCACCATTCGGAACTCGATGCGGAAGGCAAGTTCGCCCGCGCTGACGATACGCTCCGCCTCGACGACGAGCCGGATCACGACGGCCTCTGCCACCGCGAGCAGGAGTTTTTCCTCAATGCCATCCTTAATGATACCGACCTCTCCGACCACATGGATGATGCGATCGCTTCCATGCGTATTGTAGTTGCTGCGGATGAGAGTTTCCGCACCGGGAAAACCATCGACCTCTAACTTTTATGAAAACACTACTTAGGATTGCACCCATCGCCGCACTCGTCTGCGGCTCCGCTTGTCTCGCCCAGGAGGGTGCGGTCATGCGCTCGCTCTTCAACGGCAAGGATCTCACCGGCTGGAAGGGCGAGGGCTACGTCGTCGAGGACGGTGCCATCGTCTGCAGCCCGAAGGGCAAGAACCTGATCACCGAGGAGACCTTCGCGAACTACGTCCTGGATTTCGAGTTCAAGCTCACGGCCGGTGCCAACAACGGCCTCGGCATCAACTATCCGGGAACCGGCGTCAGCGCATACACGGGGCTGGAAATCCAGATTCTCGATAGCACCGCACCGAAGTACAAGGATCTCAAGGATTACCAGTTCCACGCCGGTATCTACACCCTGCAAGCCGCCAAACAGGGATTCCTGAAGCCCGTGGGTGAGTGGAACCGCGAACGTGTCACCGTCAACGGCTCTTCCGTGACGGTCGAAGTCAACGGGGTCGTCGTCCTCACTGCAGATCTCGACAAGCTTTCGGAGAAAAACCCGAAGCATGCCGGAGTGAAGCGCCGTTCCGGGCATATCGGCTGGCTGGGTCATGGCGACAAGGTCTCGTTCCGCAACATCAATATCGGCGAGATCGCACCGGCTGCCAACGAGGCGGGCGTGAAGGCGGCGGGCTTCACAAAAATCTTCGATGGAAAGACACTCTCCGGCTGGAAGCACGGGGAGGATATCACCAACTGGACGGCCTCCAACGGAATCATCAAGCACAACGGCAAGCCCGGCTCGACCAAGGATCTGTGGAGTGAAAAGCCCTACAAGGATTTCACCCTCGTCTGCGATTGGCGCTGGAGCGGCCGTGGACCGATGATGGATCGTCCGCTCATCCTTGCCGACGGCTCACAGATGGGCAGCGCCAAGGTTGAAGAACTCGACAGCGGTATCTACCTGCGTGGCAATTCGAAAAGCCAGGTCAACCTATGGAACTGGCCCGTCGGCTCCGGCGAGATCTACGGCTACCGCACCGATGGAAAAATGTCACCCGAGGTCAAAGCCGGCGTCACTCCGAAGATGAACGCCGACAAGCCGCTCGGCGAATGGAACCGCACCATGATCACCCTCAAAGGCGACCGCCTCACCGTGACGCTCAACGGCAAGACCGTCATCAAGGACGCCCAACTCCCCGGCATCCCTGCCGAGGGGCCGATCGGCTTCCAGCACCACGGTGCCGCGATCGACTTCGCGAACGTTTGGATCAAGGAACTTTGATACCGATTCCTATTTTGAACCGCAGATTTCGTAGATGCACCCAAAGGGCATAAAAACGCAGATTTCAATCGCCCTGGAATGCGGCCACTTCTGAATCCACTTCTGAATCCATCCGCGCAAATTCGCGTAGTCTGCGGTTAAATCATCTTCCCATCTCAAAGCCACCCAGCCATGTCCTCCACTCAATCTTCCGCCACCGTCCGGCTCTCGGTGATGATGTTCCTCCAGTTCTTCATCTGGGGTGCTTGGTTCGTTACACTCTATCTCGTCCTCGGCGGCAACGGCATGGCCTCGATCATCGGCGATTCCTACATCACGGCACCCGTCGCGGCGATGATCGCTCCGCTGTTCTTAGGACTTGTGGCCGATCGGTTTTTCTCTTCGGAGCGGGTCATGGGAGTGCTGCTGCTAATTGGCGGCGGACTCATGCTGATGGTGCCAGCGGCAGTGGCCGCAGGTGATGCTACCAAGGTCTTCTGGCTCTTCACCGGCCACATGCTCTGCTACATGCCCACGCTCGGCCTGGGCAACACCATCGTGTTTAGCAATTTACCGCAGGAGGTTTTCCCGAAAGTCCGTGTCTGGGGCACCATCGGCTGGATCGCTGCGGGTCTCGTCGCCGGATTCCTCGGCTGGTCTGCCAGCGTCAATCTCTTCTGGATGGCGGGCATTTGCTCCGTGGTCCTCGGAGTCTTCAGTTTCACCCTGCCTCACACCCCGCCGCCCTCCGCCGAGCAACCGATCAACATGCGCGGCTTGCTCATGCTCGATGCTTTCAAAATGCTCACCAAGCCGTCGTTCTTCGTGTTCATGCTTTGCTCAACGCTGATCTGTATCCCGCTCGGCTACTACTACTCCAATACCTCCGGATTTCTCGCTGACATGGGCTTCCAGCAACCCGTTTCCGCGATGAGCGTCGGCCAGATGTCCGAAATTTTCTTCATGCTGCTGGTGCCGTTCTTCTTCCGCAAACTCGGCGTGAAATGGATGATCTTCATCGGCATGCTTGCCTGGGTGGCTCGGGACCTGCTTTTCGCCTACGGTGCACCCGATCAGGTCGTCTGGATGCTCTTCGCGGGCATCGCCCTCCACGGCATTTGCTACGATTTCTTTTTCGTCACCGGCTTCATGTATGCCGACGCAGCCGCCCCCAAGGCGATCCGTGGTCAGGTGCAGAGCATGCTGGTGTTCTTTACCCAGGGCGTGGGCATGTTCATTGGCTTCAAGTTCGCCGCTTACAAGCTCGCTCCGGTCGTCGACCTCTCGAAGGAACTCACTGCTGCCATCGGAGCCGCGCGCGGCGAGCAGGCCTTCACCTACGCCCAACAGCTCGCCAACATGTTCGCCGTGGACATGCCTGCAGGAGTCGATGCCACCTTGCTCTCGAAAACTTCCGAACTCTGGAAAGCCTATTGGCTGCTACCCGCCGGCATGGCCGGTGCCATCGCTATTCTGTTCTTCCTCGCTTTTCGCGACAAGAGCGTGGAACCCGGCGAGAGTGGCGAAAACTGAGCGCGTCGCGACGCCCGTGGCACGCCCGGAAAACGACGTCTCACAGCTCTGCATCTGGGGGGATGTTGCAATGCGCACTTGGTATCATTGACCTCTCCTTGATTCTTGTCCCTTGCAGGGCAGCGTTGGTTTAACGCAGGATGTGGTCGCATGAATTCCTATTTTGAAAAGCTTGGACGCACCGTCCTCGAACGCTGGCGGCAGCAGAATTTCTCGCTCGAAGCGTTTCCGGAGCTTGCCCGTATCGCCATCGATGAAGCTCCGCCGTCTGAGAACGTCGATATCGAGGAGATGATTCACGAGTTCCTAGTCAACGACGAACAACCTTTTCAAAGTCAATCCGGGTTCGGTCAACCCGAGTTGGTGGCCTTTAACGATACTCGATTTTACATTCAGATCCTTTTCTGGATGGAGGGAACCACCGAAATCCATCAACACGAATTCTCCGGAGCGTTCCATGTTATGCAGGGATCCAGTGTGCATTCCGAATTCGACTTCGTGGATGCCCGGGTAGTCACTCCACATATACGCATCGGCGAGCTCCGCATGAAGCAGATCGAGTTGCTTGAAACCGGACGCACCGTCCCCATTACCTCCGGCCGGGAATGTATTCACTCCCTCTTCCACCTCGATACGCCCTCCGTGACCGTGGTGATCCGCACCCATCACGATCCCGGCACCGGACCGCAGTATAATTACCTGCCACCTCACATCGCGATCAACCCGCTTCACGTGGATGATCTGACAATGCGTCGCAAGCAACTCCTCGACGTAATCGAAACTCTCGACCACCCCAGATACGCAATACTGGTGAGGGAAATGATCGAGAGCCTGGATTTCGAGCGAGGCTTCAACATCCTGCGCCACACCATGAACCGCCTTCAGGCTCTCGACGAGTGGGATCACGTTCTTGCGATGTTTCAAAAAAGACACGGTGAACTCGCGACAGGAGTTGCCGATACTCTGGCCGAATGCCTTCGCCGCGAAACCATCTCCCAGATGCGCTACCACATCGACAATCCAGAGCATCGCTTTTTCCTAGCGCTGCTCATGAACGTCCAGAATAGCAAAGACATCCAGGCACTCATCACCGAGCGATATCCAGACCAATCACCGAACGAAACGATCCTCAGATGGGCGGAAGAACTGATTGAGCCCAGCGACTTTGGCCTCACTCTTCTCGATGCCGCTTTTCCTGAAACGATCGAAGTCGATATCGATACGCAGTTTGATTTGCTTATCGACACTCTGAAAAATGCGCTTAACGAGAGCCCTGAAAACAACACCACCACAGCAGAATACTCCGAGATCCATGCCGTTCTGACCGGCTCGTGCCTGCGACCTCTGTTTTGCTAAACAACCATAGCTCAAACCAATCTACTCACCAATTAAGCGGAATGAAACTATCTATCTCCTCCATTCAACGGTTCACGGTTTTTGTTTCTCAGCGCGTTCGGCAGGCATGCTCTCGGTTAGGTAAGCGACTGGTTGGCTCGCGCCGACTTAAAAGGTGGTTTTACGCACCCGTTGAGATCGAGCTGCAGGCTGAAATCGAGACCCCAAACGTCATCGAAACCCCGACAGAGATCAAGGCCCCAGCCGAAATAAAAGCTCCCGCCAAAATCGAAACCCCAGCCGAGAAATACCGGCAATTCAACGAGAATTATTTTGCTGATCTGCATGAGCATGAGCGGATGTTGGCCGATGAGCCCCGCATGGCATTTTATCACGACGCCATCAGCCGGCACATTAAGCCGGGTGATCGCGTGATCGATCTGGGCACCGGAACAGGCATTCTGGCGGCGTTTGCTTCGCGCCAAGGCGCTGCTCATGTCTATGCGATTGATCACTCCTCGATCCTCGAGCACGCCATGCGTGCTAGGGGCGGAAAATGGGATCGAAAATGTCGACTACGAAGGCGTGCACAGTACCAAGTTTTACCTCAACGATCCGGTGGACGTGATTCTACACGAGCAGATTGGAGACTTTTTATTCGATGAGGCAATGGTGCCCAACGTCTGCGATCTGCGCGATCGCCTGCTCAAACCAGGCGGACTGATTTTACCGAGTCAGTTTGAGTTATTTTGTGAGCCAATAACGCTGCATGACGACCGGCGCGTACCCTACATCTGGGAACTCAACGACGTACACGGCTTTGATTTTACCAGCATGGAGCGAAGTCGCCCTGAAGATCCTGAATACTACCGTATGGCAAGCTGTGATCTGGGTGTGGTGAAACAATTTTTGGGTGAACCGGCTCCGATGGTCGAAGTGGATCTACACACCATCACCGAGACGTCGCTACCCTTGACGGTGGCATTCACACGGAAAGTGACTCAGGCCGGCCTGATCGATGGCCTCGTTGTCTTCATGAAAGCCAAGGTGGATGACGATCTGGTGCTTAGTTCAAGTCCGCTAGATCCGGGCCGGGCACCGCACTGGGGGTTTAGAATTCTACGCTTGGACCAAAGCCACGCCGAGATCGGTGATGAGCTGGATGTGTCCCTAACCGTCAAAGACTGGGCTGACCCCGACACCTGGATATGGACCTGCGAAAAATATCCTACTTAGAAATGTGGGTAGTCCGTCATTATCGAAAATTAATGTCACAAAGGTGGGAGGAGCGGCCAATGAATAGAAGAGTGATGCATGCGGTCCCTCAAAGTCGTCCCACCCAAAAAGAAAATTCGTTACAATGACTGATTCCGAATAGATAATCTAACCTACAACTCAACAGAACCGAAAAATACTGATTCTATGAAACCATCTTCTACTAATAAATCCCTCCTCACCACCATCATCACGAAACACACAAACCCCACGGCACTGCTCGCTTACACAGCATCCATGCTGCTATCTGGATTCACTGCCCATGCAATACCAGTGCCAGTAAAAAAACCCATCCGGGTCCAAGAAAAGCCGCTGATAACACGCGTGCACAATGCCGACAAAGTATTCGTCGCCGAGCTCGTCAACCGGAAACTACTCAAGGATGACTTGTGTCATGCCGACTTGAAGGTGATCAAGGCCATCAAGGGCGTTAAATTGGGTGAACTCATTCCGGTTGTCTGGCGGCCGAAGATTGCCAGCTACGACGCCAAGGAAAATCAACTAGGACTCGCCGTGCTGAAACCCGTACATGAGAAACGTTACTGGCTCCGTTCGGATACGTTTATGGACAAAACATTAGCCGAGCAGGCGGCAAACACGTTAGGAAGTAGTGACGGCTTTGTCCGGGAATACGAGGAAGACGCCAGTCTGACCAAGGCCCAAGAGAATATTTCAAGATTCCAGGAAAAATGAAAGAAATCCTTTGACTACGGGGATTGGATGGGTAGGGTGGTTCCATGAAAGGGAAGAAGCGCTGGATTTCGCCGTGGGCGGACTCGGAGGAGAAGCCGTCGATTTACCACTGTGTGTCGCGGGTGGTGGACAGGCGGTTCGTGTTCGGAGACGAGGAGAGGGGGAAATTCCGGATGTTCATGCGGATGATGGAGAATTTCAGCGGCTGCCGGGTGCTTTCCTACTGTGTGATGTCGAACCACTTCCACATCCTGCTTGAGGTGCCGCCGATGCCGCAGGGCGGCTTGAGCGA
>TARA_B110000037_G_scaffold217191_2_pt1 | contig 10974 bp, 8 predicted proteins | sample TARA_B110000037 | Tara Oceans TARA_B110000037 (sample SAMEA4397196) | marine metagenome | biome: Polar Biome; feature: [MIX] marine epipelagic wind mixed layer (ENVO:01000061); material: water (ENVO:00002006), including particulate matter (ENVO:01000060) such as... | depth 10-100 m
GCAGGAGCGGCCTCTGGAACGGGCATATTCCCAGCGGAAGGTTCTTTGATGAGATCCTTGCTCTTTGCTTCGAGTGCCCTATTCAAAGCACTCACGTTTAAAGTGTCAGCCTGAACCTTATCAATATCAGCTTTAATTGTGAGGCGATCTTCACCTGTCATCTCGTATGCGGTGTCCACTTTCCCGTGAGTCAGAGGACGGAGAATGAAACAGGCGATGCCAAAAGCCGTCACAAGAAGCAGGGCGATCCAGAAGGCGGAGAATCGCTTGAGCGGGTTATCGCGGGTGTGATCCATGACTATTAGTTATGAAGGTTTGCGGACTCGAGAATACGAGGATCGCGGTGAGGATAAAGAGCAACCGAGGTGAGGTTGCGAAGATAGAGGAAGAGGAATCCGGATACGGCGGTCACAAGTGCCAAAACATCTCCCACCCAGGATCCGCTGATCCATAGTTGTGGGTGATGGCCGACCACCAAGCCCACCGAAGGTCCGCGCTCGGGAATCACCATATGATACACATCCACCGCGTGCATGACGAGAATGTAGAGGCAAAGAACGATCATAAATGTTGGCTTCTTCTTCACGTCCGACCGAAGCAGGGCGAGGAAAGGAAGAGCGAAATGCATGAAGACGAGGGAAAGGCTGACCAAGTTCCAGTTCTCAGTGTTACGGAGAAGGAAGTAGCGGGTCTCCTCGACGATATTGGCATACCAGATGAGGAAGAACTGGGAGAAGGAAACGTAGGCCCAGAAAACCGTGAAGGCAAAACAGAGCTTACCCATGATGTGATAGTGCTCCTCGGTCACCACCTTATTGAGATAACCGGCTTTCTGAAGAAAGATCCCGGTGAGAATGAGAACCGCCATTGAGTTTAGTGCTGATCCTGCAAAAACGTAAACTCCGAACATCGTGGAGAACCATGAGTAATCGAGAGCCATCACCAAGTCGAGAGCGAGGAAGGTCAGGGTCACCGCAAAGACAATCATGCTCCATGAGGAGTGCTTACGCGCTGCAAAGAGGTTCTTCGTTCCAGGATTTTTATCGGTGTCCTGAGCAACGGAGAACTTACGAACAAGCCAGATGAAAAAACCGAGACCAATGAAGTAGAAGAAGAAACGAAGTAACCAGAATCCAGGACTCAGGTAGAAGACCTTAGCAGCAAGGAGATGGTCATGGGCATTCGAGCTATGCATCAACGCTTTACTGGCGTCCATTCCTGGATGAGCGGCTGTGGCCTGCTTGTATGCGGTCATCCACTCCCAGAGATATTGTTGAACCTGAGGAAAGAGGAAAGGAATACAGAAGACAATGAGGAATGGGAAAACCAAGCCTAGGTTTTCCATCATGCGGCGAACTGATGTCCCCCACCCAGAATTAGAGAGGTTGTGCAGGAAGGTCCAAAAGCATCCTCCGAGGGCGATCGTCGTCACGAAAAAGACAGCGAAGAGCCATGAAAAGGCATATGAACCATGCGCAACAGACGATTCGTGAGCCTCTGTTTCAGGCTTCTCAACACCTCCACCGACGAAGAGATAGATGATACTTGCGATCAGACCAATCCCGCCGATCACACCGGTGATCAGCTGAAGTTTTGCAACTTTGCTTTTCTCCAGATGCTCCCCATTGGTTGGGATGTCTTTAGATGTCACTTGATGTGCCATGTCGTGATGAATCAGATAAAATTATTTGGCGGAAGCCTGAAGTGCACGGACGTAGGCCACGATGGCCCAGCGATCCCGCACGGGAAGATTGTGCTTGTAGCCACCCATCAGGCCCTTGCCGTCTGAGATGACCTGATAAATGTAACCATCAGGATGGGTCTCCTGAGGGAAACTGTGAATATTCGAAACGGTCACGCCGGCCTTGCCAAGGTGGTGTCCGACGACCCCTTTCCCATCGCCAGCTTTTCCGTGGCAGATGGCGCAGTAGACATTGAACATCTCCTTGCCCCGCCCCAGAAGCCCAACCGCATCGGCATTTGCTTCAAGTTTGAGCTCAGCAGGCATTCCGTTGCCGAATGTCCCCTCGAGCTTGCCATCGAAGTAATAACCGGAGCGACCGGCACCAAACTCGAGAGGCATAATGCCGCTGTCAGCATTCTTGGGAACAGTTCCCAGAACAGGGCGACGGGATCCCATCCCATCATCAAAGAAACCACTGGCTGTCTGGGCCAGAATCTTATCCTGGCGGTCCATGTCGGGAAAAACCTCGATGGGTGCCTGGGAAAACTTGTCGCCGCGGAAGCCGAACACTCCAACAACAAGGAGGGCAAGAGCAAGAAGGGAAAGGAAGAAGTATTTCATGGCTTACTCGGAGTCGTCTTCTACGAGTTCGATGTTATCGCCGCCGATTTCATCAAGCAGAGCCTTGGTTCCCTCCGCAGAGAACTTGGCGTCACGTGCTTCAATCGCGATGAAGAATTTGTCGTCAGTCACACGGGCAAACTGCTTGCTCGCAAAAATGGGATGGTTCCAGCGGGGCAGGCCGATCAAGGCCAAAAGGCCAAAGAGAACCGTGAAACCGGAGAAAAGGATGGTGAGCTCAAACATCACCGGGAAGAAAGCCGCGGTGGTGAAGATGTTGGACGGCTTGCCTTGCACGACGGTTGGATAGAGTCCCACCTGTGTGGTATACGCCAGCGTGATCGCGGTGATGAAACCAACGAGTCCCCCGATGAAAACGAAGTAGGGAAGAATAGAACGCTTCACCCCCATCGCATCATCAAGTCCGTGAACCGGATAGGGCGTATAACAATCCCATTTCTTGAATCCAGCCTCGCGGACTTTCTCAGCAGCTTTGTAGAGCTGCGAGGCATTTTTAAATTCGGCCAGGTAGCCGTATACTCTGCGGACTTTCGTGCTCATGCCTTCTCAGCCGTTGGGGTTGCTCTCTCGAGACCTGCCTCTTTGGCAGCTCCATCGGGATTTTCGTGAATTTCGTATTGGTAAGCTTCGATGACTTCGATGCCGTCATCGGGATGGTCTTTCTTGTCCTCATCGTGAGCGTCACTCTCTTTGAGGGTCCACTTCACCTCGGCAATATTGATGCAGGGTAGAAAGCGGAGGAAAAGGAGGAAAAGGGCGAGGAACATTCCGATCGTCCCGACAAAGGTCAGCACATCAACGCCACTCGGACTGTAGGTTTTCCAGTCACCGGGAAGCCACATCCGGGCCAAGGTCGTGACAATGATCACGAAACGCTCAAACCACATTCCAATGTTCACACACATTGCTACGGCCATGACGACCCAGAGGTTTTCGCGCATCTTCTTAAACCAGAAGATCTGTGGTGAGAGGACGTTGCAACTCATCATGGCGAGGTAAGCCCACCAGTAGGGTCCATCGATTCGGAAAAGGAAGGCGGCGCCCTCGTATTTCGCACCAGAGTAGAAGGCGATGAAGAGTTCCATCAAGTAGGCATATCCCACGATCGTTCCGGTCAGGAGGATGATCTTGGCCATGTTGTCAATGTGCTTCATCGTGATCATGTCATTCAGACCATAGAGGGCCCGGGCAGGAATCATGATTGTGAGCACCATTGCGAAACCACCAAAGATCGCACCAGCCACGAAGTAGGGAGGGAAGATCGTGGTGTGCCAACCAGGAACGACGGACGTCGCGAAGTCGAACGAAACCACCGAGTGCACTGAGAGCACCAGCGGGGTCGAGAGGGCCGCGAGGAGAAGATAGGCCATTTCGTAATGGCTCCACTGCCGGTTGCCACCGCGCCAACCGAGTGAAAAAATGCCATACATGAACTTCCGAATGCCGGGCTTGCAACGATCGCGAATCGTGGCGAGATCTGGAACCATGCCGAGGAACCAGAAGATCAAGGAAATCGTAAAGTAGGTCGAAACCGCGAACACGTCCCAGAGGAGGGGCGATTTGAAGTTCTGCCAGATCGCATTGGAATTGGGAATGGGAGCAAGGAACCAAGCCATCCAAACACGGCCAACGTGGAAGGCAGGAAAAATACCCGCGCACATCACCGCGAAGATTGTCATGGCTTCAGCCGCCCGGTTAATGGACGTCCGCCAGTTCTGACGGGTGAGGAAAAGAATCGCGGAAATCAGGGTTCCGGCGTGACCGATACCAATCCAGAACACGAAGTTCACGATGGGCCATCCCCACATCACACGGTTCGTGTTTCCCCAGACTCCAACCCCTGTCGAAACGAGATAAGTTAGACCACCGACCACACCGACCAAAGCGATGAGCGCGGAAGGGATAAAAAGGATCCACCAGAGTAAGGGCTGTCGCCCTTCAACCACTCCGCAAATGCGCTCGGTGATCCAGTGGTAAGAACGATTGTTGAGAATCAACTTCTCGCGCTCAAGCACGGGAATCTTCACCTTGGAGGTGTTGTTCTCAGCCTGTTTGGTCTCTTTGGACATGATGTCAGTCGCAGGAAAGGTTTCTCGAGATTAGTGAATGTTGATCGTTGCCTGACCGAGGAATTTCGCATCGGGCATCTCATCGTTCGGATTCTTCACACGGGCGAGGTAGCTCGTGCGTGGACGGGTATTGACGTATTGAAGCAAGTCGTAATTTCGGGGGCTGCCTTGAATCTCTTCATACTTTTTACCCTTGATGATCTTAACTGAGTCGAGGACATTCCCTTTGGCGCGGACCACCTGGGAGTCGTTATTGAGGAGATTACCGAAGGAGATGGCGCTCGTTGGGCAGGCATCCTGACAAGCGGTCTTGACGCTGTCGGTTTTGACGCGCAGGTCCTTGATGATGTCAACTTTGACCTCGTAAGATTTTTTGCCGGCAGCGTAATTATTGACCTTGGGCTGTTGCTTTTTCTTGATCTTGGCGGACTGGAGACGCTGCACGCAGTAGGTGCATTTTTCCATGATTCCACGCATCCGGACGGTGACGTTCGGGTTCCGCTGAAGGTGGGGAGCTTCTCCAACTTTCTTCTCTCCAAAGGGTCCTTTGTAAAGATTGCCTTTGATGAGAGGATTACGCTTGTTGTAGTCGAAGAAATTGAAACGACGGGCCTTGTAGGGGCAGTTGTTGGCGCAGTAACGCGTTCCGATGCAGCGATTGTAGGCCATCGAGTTAAGGCCTTCCTCGGTATGAACGGTCGCGTTGACCGGACAAACGGTCTCGCAAGGAGCCATCTCACACTGAACACAAGCGACAGGCTGAGGAATAGACTCCGGATTCTGAGTGACCCAAGCCGGATTTTCGGCGTTCTTAATGACGTGGCCATGTTCGACGGGATTCTCCTGGGACGCAAAATAGCGATCCATACGGATCCAGTGCATTTCGCGCCCCATGGCAACCTGATCCTTGCCCACAACAGGAATATTATTCTCGGCCTGACAGGCAACCAGACAGGCGTTACAGCCGGTGCAGGTATTGAGATCGATGGCCATTCCCCACTGGTGAATTTCGTCGGAGAGGTGGGTCTTGGCCGCAAGATCGGTCTTGGACCAAGTCTCGCTTCCTTCGGGCTTGTAGAGGGAAATATTGGGCGGAGCGTGGGAATCCATCCCCTGCTTCTTCACTTTCTGCTTTTGATCCTCAAAAGATCCTTTGCCCTCCAGATCGTTCGTGGAAATTTCACGGGCCAACGCGCGGCCATACATCGAGTTGTGCTCCTGGGTGAGAGCGACGGGATATTTATCCTCAGTCGTCTTCACCACTCCACCGGTGGCGAAGTAAGGAGTTTGGGATGTCCTGAGGTGATAAGCGTTAAATCCGGTGTTGACTCCAACGAGCCCCACCGTGGGTTTGCTCGAGTCGAATTTGGGAGCGCCTTCGCGGCCATCGTCGGCAGCTTGACCGTATCCAACAGGAAGAGTGATCGCATTGTCGGCATGTCCGTAGGCAATGAGAACGGGAACCTTCAGTTCACGACCACTCACGGTAAGTTCAATCATAGGGGAATGATTCCCCTCTCCTTCTCCGGTTTCGTAGCGCTTGGAAACTTTCACCTTGCCGCCGACGCCCATGAGATTGGTCTTGGGCTCGAGAGCGACGACTTTGTCGTAGATCCCGAGATCCTTGGCGGTCTGCGGAGAGACTTGCGCTGCGTTGTCCCATGTCATCTTGGTGACAGGATCGGGAGATTCCTGAAGCCAGGCGTTATCAATAAACCGACCATCAAGGACGGAGGCATCGGTTGAAAAGACAATTTCCAGGCCTTTGGCTGTCGGAGAAGAACCGAAATCAAGCGAGGGAGTTCCGGGACTCAGCTCGCCAGTTGCGTATGCAGTGCCGGCAACAAAGCCTTCGGTGAGAGCATCACGCCAAGCAATATCGTCGGGCTTTCCGGTAATTTCAGCGAAAGTAGCTTTCACCTCACCCATGGCCGGGAAAAATTCTCCACTGGCGAAATCTCCACCGGCAAGAACATGGAGGAGATCAAGTTCCATGATTCCGCCGTAAAGAGGAAGAATCATGGGTTGAATGAGTGAAAGCACACCGGACTCAGAGCGGACGTCGCCCCAGCTTTCGAGATAGTGTGCAGCGGGAACGTGCCAATCGCAGGCCCACGCAGTTGCATCCTTTCGAAGGCCCCAGTGCATGGAGACCTTGGCCTTGACCAGAGCACCTGCAAATCCGTCCGCATCGAAAACCGGATTGGACGGAGTAAGAAAAATGACGTTTTTCACATCGCCAGCCTCAAGCTTGGCGGTGAGATCGGCGAGAGTGCCGTATTGCCCAAAGTCGGTTTTCACAGACTGAACGGCACTTGAGGCCAGGGCCTTGTTCATGGCTGCGGCAAGTTGCTTCACGGCCTTGGTCTGCCGGGAACCGGCCAAGACCAAGGCCCCCGCTCCTGCAGCGTTAAGGTCATCAGCACAGGCTTTCACCCATTGCTTGAATAGCTCGGCAGCGTTGTCTGCTTCCGGGAAAAATGCCATTTTATCTTCATCTGAGGCATCCTGTCCACCTGCACCCAACTCGGCGGCGATAGCCGCTGCGACCACTCCAACCCGACTCGGGGCGACTCGAAGTCGGTGATCGGCCATTCCTCCGGTGAGGCTGAACTGCGTCTCAACTTGGTAGAGACGGTTCATTTTGGCGGCATCAACATCCCCTTGCTGATTGTAGTCGGCGTTTCCACCCTGGCGTTTTTTCGAGAATACGCGGCTGTTTCCAACCGGGTCGGCACCGAGAAAGTCGCAATCGAGCGAAAGAATGCGGTCTGCCTTAGAAAAATCCACCACTTGGGACAGTCCCTTTTGGAGGGGTTCACCGGAGACGGCCTCGTAGGAAACCAAAGTCGCCCCCTTCCCCGCCAAACCTTTGGCGAGACGGTTACGGGTCGGTGAATCATCTTCGCCAAAAACCAAAGCGGTCTTGGAGAGATCCAAGGCTGCAAGCGCTTCCTGCAATTCACTTTGAGTCGCCTCCATGCCGCCTTTGAAAATTTTCTGGGAACGGGAAGGAGAATAGAGATCAAGAACCGTAGCCTGGGTTTGAGCACAAGTGCCGGCGGAATCCGGATGATCAGCATTGGGCTCAAGCTTGGTAGGACGCCCTTCGTGGGTAGTCACGACCAATGGGACCGCCCCTCCGGATTTCGGGCGGGTGCTGGCATAGAAGAGAGGTTTGCCTGGAACGATCCACTCGGGGGCCTTCTTATACGGAACAATGTAGCTCTCAGGACGTCGGCAGGAGGCCAATCCGAGACCGGACAGAGCCGTTGAAGCTCCCATGAGTTTCGTGAAATCTCGGCGGGAGACTTTCTGTTCCTCCTCGGAAAGGGAATCACCTTGCGGGAACTCGCGTTCGAGGATTTCGCGAAAACTCTGCGAGCCTTCTTTTTCACCAACACTACGCCAAGCAGTGGTGGTATCTCCTCCTTGCGGAGTGACGGGTGGGTTCCAGACGCGTTTGCTCATCTTTGGCAGGTTAAAATTAACGGTGACAAGTCGCACAGGACTCCTTGGGCTGAACTCCCCAGTGTGCACGGAGGAATTTGCCGAAATTCTCGGGATCTTTGATTCGTTCGCCTTCCTCAACAATCAGGCCTTCGGTATCAACGACTTCATTTTCTTCGAGATAAACCTTGGGATCGTAGTCGAGATTGAAGACCTCCTCAAGAGGACGAAGGTGCTTCTCGGGGCTACGGTGGCAATCCAGACACCATCCCATGGAGTGACTCTCAGCGTGATAGACTTTCTCCATCTTGTGCACATCTCCGTGGCAACTCACACAGGAAATCCCCCGATTCAAGTGAGCCGAGTGGTCAAAGTAAACATAATCAGGGGCCTTGTGAATTCGGACCCACTCAATGGGCGTCCCTTCAGCAAGGTTTCCGTTGGCATCCGTCAGCGGACTGTGGAACTCATCGACAGCCATTGCTGCACGAAGACCAGCAAGTTTCGGCGAACCCTTTTCAACATGCTGGTGACAATTCCAACACGTGTTGGCGCTTGGAACGTTCGCATGACCCGAGTGCTCTACAAAACTATGGCAGTAACGACAGTCCATGCCCAGCTGACTCACGTGCAGGTTGTGGTCGTAGTGAATGGGTTGAGTGGGCTGGTAGCCAACTCGCTGCGCCTTGGGTGTTGCGTAATACGTAAAACCAGCAACAACGCCGGCACCAAGTGCTCCAAGACAAACCGCAATTTTCAGCGGCAATAGGTTTGCCCAACGGGGAAAAAAGTTAGCCATCGCTGGGCGCCTTTTAGGAGCTTGTGAAATTTTTCACAAGGGGAATTTGTGAAAAATTTCACAAGCTCTCCAAACCCTTTAATCACAAGCCTTTCAGATCTCACTCACATCACCAGCGGGACGATTCCAATTGGGAAAAAACACCCCTAGGATGTTTGTTGGACTTTCAAGGTTGATGCGCCGAGATTCGGCATATTTGAAATGGAACAGAGAATCATAGCCAATGAGTTGAAACTGGTGCTCAGGCGCGCCTATGTCCGGCAGACTCCTAAGCGTCACTTTTTGGAAGCATCAATCTTCAAGAAAACGACATTACCCTCCTCATTTCCCCCAGATCGTCGATCTTTAATTCGGGAGCAGCGTGCACGAGAGATACAGTCAGAAAAATGAGAACTAACAATATGCGCATCATTTCGGAATCTCCCCTCTTGATCCGGGGAGGATTGAAAATTTATCCACCACGAATGCAACTTTTCTCTTGCTTCAACTCTCCCAACTACTAATTTTCTAGTGATCAGAGCAGAGTTACCTGTTGTGATCACGCAGAAAATCCAGATGAGGGTAAAGGTCCGAACCCTTTGCCCTCATTTATTTTACAGCGATTCACGCGACGTCCATCACCACGACCTTCGCCCACCAGTCCTTAAAGCTGGCAATGAATACATCATGCCCTAGGTCACTTTCCTGGTAACGGTCATGGCGATCCATCGAGTCAAATTTCAACGAGATGGCATAACTAAAGGAATGATCGGTTACCGGTCGCTCGGTGGTGGCTGCGGGAGCACCCCAATGTGAGGACTCGATATTGGGAGATAAACAGAGCGCTTCGATCCCCATTTCAAACACGCCCCGATCAACCTCGTTGTCCCGTTCGTCCTTCAGCCAAAAATAAACATGATGTTCCATGTCCATTCGATACCGCTCAGCCATCGTCCTAGCAAGAAAACACGCTCAATCCCTAGGTTGATCTTTGTCCCGACCCGTGGCAGTTTTTTGGTGCTGAGTCACCCAACCGGCAAATCCCCCTCTCCATGTCCTCCCTCCCATCCCTGCGATGCTTCGCAATCGTCCTGATTTTCGGCTGGCTTTCCTCTCATGTATTGGTGGCCCAAGAGACCGGCGAGGAACGAGCATTTAGCGAAGCTGAACGCCACTATAGTGAGGGGAATTCCCAGTCTGATCGATACGAAAAAGGTCGGCATATGGCCTACGCCATTGACCTCTACATCAAGTATCTCAATGTCTACCCCGGATCAAAGAATGCTCCTGCCGCCCGCTTCCACCTCGGCTATGCCCGTCAGATTCTAGGCCGTATTAACGAAGCTAAAAAAACCTACCAGGCCCTCCTAGATCGTCACGTCAAGGGCCCATACGTTGGCAGCGCAGCCCGACAGTTGGCCTACCTCGCTTTCGTTGAACAAAACTGGGAGGAGGCCGTAAAAAAATTCTCTATCGTCGCCGTGAATCACGCAAACGAAAACCTCCGTCATAGCGCCCGAACGAAGCAGGTCGAGTGCCTCCTTAAATTAAGGCGCACGGCGGAAGCTACCGTCGCACTCCGCAGGATTGTTGATACCCGAAAACATCCCCACAAGGAATGGGCCCTCTTCATGCTCGGCTATCAGTATTACGAGGCCGGGAAATTTGAACCCGCGATCCAGATCCTCGCCCCCTTGCTTGATGAAGAACTGGCCAGCGACTACCGCTCACAAGCTCTTTTTTACACTGGCTTGGCTGCTACCGAATTGGGAAGAGACGATGTCGCCGTATCTCATCTCCGCACCATTCTGAAAATGCCCATGCGCCACCCCTCGCTCACGCCAGAACAAAGAAAGCATCTCGCCTCCAACAAGGCCAAAGCTCAAACCTCTCTCATGGGGCTCGATACCAAGAAAAAAAACTGGCAGGGCGTTGTCAATCTCTTCGAAATGGGTGACTTTGGAGCGGTCGGCAAAGTAGAAGCGCGACGCAGCATGAGGGCCGGAAACGCCTATATGATCCTGCAAGAATACCAAAAAGCCAGAGGCTGTTTCCGCCGGGTTGACCGAGCTCAACCCAACACCGAAATGGCGTTTAAATCATCCTACAAGTGCCTCGAATGTGACTACCACCTCAGCCATCCGGGACTTCCGGAACGAGTGGATATCTTCTATGAAATCTATCAGGAAAAATTCCCCGATCACGAGTTCATGCACCTCGCTCGCTTTTTCCAGGGGGAAACCCTTTACGACCAAAAGGCACCTGAAAAAGCAGCTCTGGTTTTCAATACAATCGACCCTGATAAGCTCTCCCCAAGATTCCAGCCAGAACTCCATTTTAAAAACGGGTGG
>TARA_B110000037_G_scaffold83403_1_pt1 | contig 10974 bp, 12 predicted proteins | sample TARA_B110000037 | Tara Oceans TARA_B110000037 (sample SAMEA4397196) | marine metagenome | biome: Polar Biome; feature: [MIX] marine epipelagic wind mixed layer (ENVO:01000061); material: water (ENVO:00002006), including particulate matter (ENVO:01000060) such as... | depth 10-100 m
AAAAGAAAGTGCAAAAGTAAAAAAAGATAAATATGCCTTTATTAAAAATATATTTATCTTAACCCCTTTGATTCAATGAGTTTTTTACTAAGAGTAGCAGTTTGCTTAATATCCCTTTTAAGTTTTTTATCAACGGACTTTTTATTTCGTGATATTTCTACACTTAATTCTTTTAATGATTGAATAGTATCCTCCTTTTCATTATATAAAAATGCGTTAAATCGCTTTTGTGTTTCATTTACAGATAATCGTTTCATACAATCAGGGTGTATGTTTTTTAACTGTAATTTAACCATATATTTAATAAACCCATTGCTTATAAATTTATTATTTTGAGTGTGTGTAATAAAATATATAAATTTTAAATAAATAATAGATAAAGCATAATTATCCCAAGTGTTCCAACTATGAGTTATAATTGTTTTTATTCGTTCTTTAAATGGAACTTTATTATACTTATTTAATGTTTTTACTACAAGTGTGATAAAATTTTTTTTAAAATGAGATGAAAAAGGATTTAATGCTACATTATTATTTACATATCTTTTTGCAAGTTCTTGTATATCTGCTTCAGACGGCTCATCATGATAATGTAAAAGTAAGTTTATATAGTGTACTTCCGGCGGCCAAACATAATATTCTGGAGCATAAATATAGAAAAAATTAGGATAATTTATATTTTTATACATCGGTATACTTAACCCAAAATCTATTATTATTGGCTGGGTATCTTTAGTATCAAAGACAATATTTGGACCCTTTAAATCAAAGTGAATGATATTTGCTTGTATTAACAGTTCAAGAGATTTCAATAAATGATTATAAGTTGATAATAAAGTAAGCAATATTAAATTTGCATCAACATTGTTTACTACAAAACTATCTAAATCTTGCATATCAATAAATCTTATTTTCATAAGAATGAAATTATCTACTGTACCAATCACTTTATTTATTACATTACAATTATTAATATCGGGTGCCGCAATTTTCCTAATATTTATTGGACAACTTGATACAACTGGGGCAAAATTATTATCTAATGGTTTCATCGGGTGATCTTTATATTTCTCCAAAAGGGTCTTTCCTATATTTATTTCATTTTCTGAACTAAAGTCTTCCTTTTGTATTTTAGAAACATACTTTGTATTTGTAGTTTGTTTTCCCTTACAATTTATTTCCGGATGAAAAACACAACCATAACCTCCTTCAGCTAATTTTTTACCTCCTTCCATTATATACTTTTTATATTATAAAATAAACAAATTAACTCTTCGAACTTAGCATAAAATAGCGATTTTTATAGGTTTTTTTAATTTTAATATCCGCATCCGTTTCATCTAATCCAAGTTGCATTAATCTAACCTTTTCATTCAAATAAGTTGCTTGATACTTAATATTTTCTATATAGTTTTCGTATGCAACCGCCGGTTTTTCTTTATTAATAATACCATTAATATGTTCGTCAATATCATTTCGAACATTTAATTTTAATGAAATATATATTCTACGTTCTGCTGGTTTTTTTTCTTCCAACGACTTGTTTTTATAATAATATCTAACACTTTTATACATCTTTTCTAAAATATTTCCCGCATAATCATTGGTTTTTAACGTTTGTTCCTCTCTTGTAATTTCTTCTTTATTTTTAGTTACCCATATGTCCCAATGTTCTCTGAAAACAGGAATTTCATCATGGCGATGAACAGAAGCAAAAGACTTTAGTTCTTCCAAAAAAGGGTCTGAAAACTTGTAGCGATAAATCTGTGACATTAAGAATTAATATTTATTAGTTTTAAAAGTATAATTCAATTTAATATCGTTAGATAATAAGGAATGTATCAATTAACAAGTGAAGTTTATTTAGATAAATACAATAAATGCTATAAAAAAATAATTGTTATTACCCCTCAACCACAAGAGCCAGAATTAAAAAAAATTACACGATTGGTTAATAGAGATAAATTATCCCCCTTTCAAGAAAGAAGCCCCTGTTGTCCCATCGACCAATGTTATTATGCTGTTCTAAATCCAAACAATTTATGCGAACTTCTTTGCTTAAATGAACTTCCTATATTATTTAATTATTTGGTAACGAACAACTTTAAAATAGACTATAAAATGACAAAAATGTTACAAGGTTCCGATGTTAAAATAAGAAATTTGATATGTTACTTTTATAAATAAATTGATATAAATTATTATACTTATCATAAAGTATAATAATGCCGTATACTCAAGAAATATTAGACGCATATATTGAACAACTTACAGATGATGAAAAAATAGTATATCTTATTGCAAAGGAACATTTAGGATCCTCATTTGATTTAGAAAAAAGCATCGGTTTTATAAATTGGTATAATAAAAATCACATCAATATATAATTATGGAAACACAAGAAGAACCGGAAACAAAAGGAGAAACGGAAGCCCTCAGTGACGACGGTCGTAAGGGGGGTAATGAAATTCAGTCGTCGTCCGCGGCGGGTCAACCCAACCCGCTCCCTGGTTCAGATGAGTGGTTAAAAAAAAGAAGAGGTGACCGGAAGATTGAAAAAATAAAACAAAATGCAAAGGATAACTGGCGCAAGGTGGGCGAATCGGTCAAGCGATTGGACGCAAGAAAGCGGAAGGCTGCTACAGATGAGAAAGAGAGTAAAGACGCCAAAGATCGTGTTGACTTGGCCGAGAAAAAAGGCAAAAACAAGGCGTCCGCAGAGTACGCGGAAAAGAAACAGAAATGTGAGGAGAAGAAAGCCGAAGTAAAAGCAAAAGAGGAAGAGGTAAAGGCTGCAAATGATGAAAATAAACTACAACTACAACAAGATTTACAGGAATTACAGAAGAAGTTTAAAGGTCTAGCATGTGGAAAATATTTTGACGAACATGAAGTGATGCATAAAGAGGCACATGAAAAACTGGCTGCAGATTCCGCTGCCGCTCTAGCAGACCATAAAAATAGAGTTCATAAAGCAATTAGTGGAATAGAAAATATTACCAGCGGTGGTATATTAAAAATTTTATCTGAAACAATCGGAAAAAGAAGTAATGTTGCAATGAAAAAAGTATTGCTTAAATCTGACGAGTTGATTGATGTTGTTGTTGCTGCATTAGAACAAAAGATGAAAACAAGTGGATTACCCGCTATAATGGGAATTGAAATTGTTACTGGAATTATAAGTTTTATTATTGATATTATACCCATACCTGGCATTGGCATCCTATCAACGGCAGTTGAAACTGCAGGGGACGTAGTTATTAATGTAATATCTGCTGTAGGACCCGATTCTCTTATTAAAATTGTTGAAGATAAATTTTTACCGATTATTGAAAAAATCGCAGTTATTTTTCAAGGGTTGGCGGGTTCTTTTTCTTGTTGTGATAAAGATAAACGTGTGGACAAAATTAACATATCATCAGCAACGAAAAAAGAATTAATAGACGCATTTAAAAAACTTAAAACATCTATAACAGCAGTTGAAGCAAAAGATGAGGAAAAGGCCAATATCGCAATTAAAAAAATCGACGAAGCCTTAAAATTCTTAGGAGACAATGGGGGTGAGGGTAAGGGGGATGATGGGGGGGTTGGTGGGAAGCAATCTAGCTCCGGCGGTGCGCGTCGTCGTACAAGACGGCGTAGACATCATAAAACGAAAAGAAAACGATTTCGACGTCGTAAAACTCGTGTTAAAAAAAAGCACCGTAAAAAACGCACCCAGAAACATTAACTTACCCTTGCGGATTTAAAATCATCCCAGGTCATTTCTTCTTCTATAGAGGACATTTTTTGCTCTGGTTGTGAGAAGATGTTATCAAATTTACCCTTTTTTATGTATTTGTTAGCAATATCACATACATAATCGTCTCGTGTGATTTTCATCCTTTCTTTATTATCAGCATCTAATTTCTGATTGTACTTTTTTAATTTGACAAAAACATCATCGCTTATTATTTCTTCCTTTCTTGTTGATTTCTCTAGATTTAGCTTTTCGCGTTTATTAATCTCAATTTGATTTGTAAGTTTCAAAATCTTTTCTTGTAAATGCTCCTTGCGATCAATATATAATTCGGTGCATCCAAACATATTAACATATTTTCGTGCAACTGTTTCTAAATAAGCATATTTAATTGCCCTATCAGACCAATATTCAAATGCTTCTGATTTTTTATTATATCTCATTGCCACATTTCCATGTGGGGTTTCCTCCATTATTAAATTTTGCAACTTTACAACTCCTCCACTAATGTCTTTTAATGGTATTAGTTCTTCATATGGAATTTCACGCTTCTTTTTTTCTACAAAATTCTTCCACCCCGTTTCATCAATCCTTCCATTTTTTTTCATCGGTTCATAAACGAATTTACCTACTGTCCAACAAGGTACGCAGAAGAGAATTGGTAATAGTCCCAACGAAATAAAAAGTATTTGTCCATAAGTAAGTATTGCTTCTTCTGCTGAAATACACGTATTATTCATTTTAAATAAACTGTGAATCAAACTTTAACTGGTTTTTAACTATTTATTTTTATAACCGCATTTTTCTTTCTTCTATTAAATCATTTATTTCATCCGGCATATGTGGCACCTCATATTGTAGGAATGATTTATTTCTATTATTTGGGTGAAGACAAACCAAATACATTTTTGATATTTTAACTCCATAGTTTTTTTCAAGAAGATATTTATATGTATTTAGTTGGAGAGAATAGTGCCAAAAGTTACTATTAGGCAAGTGCGATATACAGTTTGTTATTGCAGACTCCCATTGGTTTGTTTTTTTAATTTCTTTACAGCGCTTCCAATCATAAATTTGCAGATTACCATCTTCATCTTTAAATACCATATCAATGGATCCAGCAAACTTTAGCTCACTATCCCAAATCATCCATTCTGTGCGATATGGCACCAACGTAGATCCAATTTTTTTCTCAAATTCTTCAAAATATTTCCATTCGATACAATTTTCTTCTATTGCAACGTCCATATCATTATAATAACATTCAATATCAAAATGCATTTTTGTTCCTGCCGTTGAAGCCTCTTCGCCATTTTTTTTCCATAATTTTTTGATCCCATCGTGTGTCATACCGTAATACTTATTTTTAACCCATCTTGGTGATTTCATCATTTTTATAATAATAGCATCTGCATCAAAATGTGGAAAATGCGAATGATTCCAAGTTGTTACAGACATATAATCTGAGTCACCATCTATCGTATAAATATGAGGTCCCTCGTCAAATACTATACACAAATCACGTTCATGGGGATTTTTTTGAGATAAATATGTAGGCTCTTCCATTTTCATTTACCATTAAATACTATTTAAATAACTGTTTCAATTTAAAACAGTTATCTTCTTCTTTTGCGAGTTCTTCTTTTGCGTGTTTTTTTTGTTAATACGGTGAGTCTTTCAGCTAATGTTGTTTTTTCTGGCATAATCATAAGTAATGAGTTCAGTTGATCCTTATTTATTTTTTTAATTTTCTTTGTTTTGTACTTACCTCTATAATTTCCAATTTTAACCCTTTTCTTTTTATTTAAAAGTAAGATGCCTTTTAAATTCACGCTCATACTTATATTTATTTTATATTATTTTATTATAATGGTAAAAAATTCATTAAAGAATCTACCCATACCAAATATTGAAAAAAAGCATTTAACCCGTTCTCGTAAAAGTGAAGACAGGGCTGATAAAAAGGTTCGCCATTTAGATGAAATGTTGGATAAATCTTTTTTAAAAGATTATTTTGAACAAAAAAAGATACACATAGTATAGATGAACGCTAGTGATGCCCCGTTAAAATGTTTTCCAACAGAAGTAAATAAACGACGAACATTAGTTAAATATGGTTATTGTCATAAAAAAACTCTAAAAAAGATAAAACTACCTAAAAAATACAAATCAATTAAAATTAAAATAATGGATAAAATTGACGATATTTCAATGGAAGAAAAGAAACCGGATTTACCAACAGATATAATGCTAACAACAAACAAAAGATTGGTAGATTTACTGGAAGAACTCAAGGCACTTGAGCAGGCGAGAGGAAAGGTTTTTGAAGCAAGGGCATATAATAATGCGGCAGAAACATTAATGGCGTACCCTAAAACAATAAAAGACCTTACAGAGATAAAGGGTTTGCGAGGTATAGGTGTTAAGATTTATAAAAAGTTTGAAGAGTTTCTTAGCACTGGGAAGTTGGAATTATTAGAACGAGAAAAAAATAATCCAAAATATATGTTTTACAACATTTATGGTGTGGGACCAAAAAAAGCGTCTGAATTAGTAGAAAAAGAGGGGATAAAAAGTATTGAAGAACTTCGTGAAAATCAGGATTTATTAAACGATAAACAAAAGATAGGATTAAAGTATTATGAAGATATTTTAAAAAGAATACCGCGAAAAGAAGTTGAATTATTTAATGATTTATTCAATGAAAGTTTTAAAAAGATTGCTACAGATAAAGATAAGTATGAAATTGTTGGGTCCTTTCGCAGAGGTGCTAAAACATCTGGCGACATTGACATTATTGTTTCAAACGAAGACAATAATGGTGCAATATTAAATACGTTTATTACCCAATTAGAAAAAGATGGTATTTTAATTGAAATTCTCTCCAAAGGGAAGGTTAAAAGTTTAACAATTGGACAATTAAATTCTAAATCAATCCCCAGACGCATTGATTTTATGTATTCTCCATCAGACGAATTTGCTCTTGCTACTCTGTATTTTACGGGTTCCAAGGCTTTTAATGTTGTACAAAGGAAAATTGCAAATGATCAAGATTATACATTAAACGAACATGGATTATATAATTTTACTAATAAAAAAAAGGGTGAAAAGGTGAAAACAACATTTCCAACGGAAGAGTCTATATTTGATTTTCTAAATATGGTATATAAAAATCCCAGGGAAAGAATCGATGGTAGGGCAGCATTATTAAAGACCCCGCTACTCATTTCAGAAGAAACAAAACAGGAAAACAAAGAAACATCAAAAAAGGAACCAAAAAAAAAGATACGAATTAAAAAACACAAAAAGGTAGTTATAGTATCGGAACTTTCGGAAGATGAAATTAAAAATAATTGGAAAAAATTAGAAGATGAAGGGTTATCATCAATAAAGGGATTGGATGAGTCAGATATATGTGAAATGTTAAAATATGCATCAGGTAAGTATTATAATACTTCTAAACCGATTGTTAGTGACAATATATTTGATATTTTAAAAGAATACGGGCAAACTCAATTTCCAAAGAACCAATGTTTTCACGAAATAGGTGCGCCGCCAAATAAAGATAAGGTTCCACTTCCTTACTTTCTTGGTTCTATGGAGAAGATAAAGCCTGACACCGCCGCTTTGCCAAAATATTTAAAGAAATATCCAGGGGAAAAAGAGGTTTCTGCAAAATTAGATGGTATATCGGCATTATATACAACTGAAGGTGATACCCCACGATTATTCACTCGAGGAAGAGCCACAACCGGCTTAGATATTAGTCATATTATACCGTATTTAAAACTTCCCAAAATTAAAAATATTGCAATCCGTGGCGAATTAGTTATTGCACAAGATACATTTAAAGCCAAATATGCAGATAGTTACAAAAATCCAAGAAATATGGTTAGTGGTGTCATTGCTGGTTCAAAAAAGCGGGAGATTGAAAAATGGGAAAACATTGATTTTGTTGGTTATGAGGTCATTAACCCCAGTTTGAAACCGAGTGAACAAATGCAGTGGTTAGAAGATAATTCTGTGATTACTGTTAGTCACCAAACAACTAGTAAAATAACAAATGAACTGCTTTCAGAGTTATTAGTTGAGTGGCGCGAATCGTATAAATACGAGATAGATGGTATTATTGTCGTAGATAATAAAATATATCCTCGTCGTAATCAAAATCCTGAATTCGCATTCGCGTTTAAAATGGTCCTCAGTGACCAAGTTGCAGAAGTAAAGGTCCTCGATGTGATTTGGACTACCTCTAAAGATGGTTATATTAAACCAGTTCTTCAAGTTGAACCCGTTAGAATTCGGGGAGCAGATATTGAATTTGTGACTGCATTCAATGCTCGCTTCGTTGAAGATAACAATATTGGTGTCGGTGCGATTATAAAGTTGGTACGTAGTGGTGATGTGATCCCGCATATACAAGCCGTAATTCAACCGGCAGAAAAGGCACAAATGCCTACAATCCCATGGCATTGGAATGAAACCCACGTAGATGCTGTGAGTGATTTAGAGAATGACCCAGATGTATTACAGAAAAATGTAGAATTCTTCTTTAAAACATTAGATATTAAAGGTGTGGGCCCGGGTAATGTTAAAAGATTAATAAAGGCAGGATTAAATAGCATACCTAAAATTTTAGCGGTATCTAAGGATGATTTATTAAAGGTAGATGGTTTTAAAGAGAAAACTGTAAATAAGATTTATGATAATATTCATACAGTTGTAAATGGTGCAAGTTTAGTTATAATTGCAAGTGCTTCTAATATATTTGGAAGAGGAATAGGACCAATAATATTAAAAAATATTTTAGACGAATATCCCGATATATTTAAATTAACGCATTCAAATGAAGAATTAATAGAAATGGTTGAAAAGGTTGATAATGCTAGTAAAAAAAGAGCAGAATTATTCGTATCTCATATTCCCGAATTTATAGAATTTATGAAAGCAGCCAAACTTGTAAATAAATTTGACGAACAAGGTGAAGCAAAAATTGATAAAACAAATCCTTTATATGGAAAAAGAATTACAATGACTGGACCAAAAGATAAACCTTTAAAAGAAGAACTTATTAAATTAGGTGTAAAAATAAGTTCAACGGTTAATAGTAAAACATTTGCTGTTCTCATCGAAACAACGGATGTTAGTAATAATAAAACAGAGAGTGCTGTTAAAGAAAATATACCATTGATGACTTATGATGCGTTTAGAACAAAATATTTATAGTAAAATATTATCTACTAATATATTATATGACCAAATCATTCATATCTCATTTTTTATCATTTATAAAAAACCATAGATTTAACACATTAAAAGGGGGGAGGAAAAAACGTAGTATTAAAAATGTAACAAAAAGGAAACGTAAACTGCGTATACCAAGTTCTTTATCTATTTTCCCTGATAAAAGTCCTCAGTTACAAAAAGATGGTGAAGTAACTAAATTAACAGCATATACTACTAAAAATGTAGCTATTCGGGATGAAAACAATAGAGAATTTAATAATATTATTAATAATAACCAACTTGCTTATCGTAGAGCACCCAGAGGACAAGATGCCCAAGATTTTTCTGATATTTTATATGGACCCCAAGTTATACAACTTGGTAAAAAAAATTATAATAAACTTAAAAAGGGAGACAAGGTGTATTATGATCGCGGTTCGGTTGTATTAAGGGGTCCTTTTATATTTGAGGGACATCGTAGAGGACCGGAACTTTTATTTCGAGTCAAAGATACCGTTTATAATAAAGAGTATAAATTCTCTATAACTGTAAGTAATTTAAAGGATGAAAAATTATATATGGTAGTTAATAAAAAAAAAACACGAACTAAGAAACAAGAACACACTAAAAGAAAATCTAAAACACGCAGACGTAGATAATTTAAAACGTAAACTCATATTCTATAACATTTTTTAAATTATATCGTATACGATTATATAATTTAAAACTTATTTTTTTGACTGAAGATTCGTAATTTAAATTATTTCCCATCACTTTTGAAATATTTTTATACCAATCCTCATTGTTTGATGAATCACACACCCTCCTTTCATTTATTTTATTATAGTTATTTAACTGTAGGTATAATTTACGATGAACAATTTTAACAATAATTTTAAATTCATCTTTATCCAATATTTTCCACTCCCCATCAGAATAAATAAATAATGTATTTAATTTTTGATCAAATGCTTTAATTGTTTGCTCTGAACATTGATTAATTAGACGATGTATAATATAGACCATCCCTTCAATAAAATCGTGTTCAAATATCATATACAAATCTTCTTGATTTAATTCCGATTCTTTTATCATATCTATACCACTTTGTTTAAATTTAAAATTTTCATTTAACCAGTCTACCAAACAAAGTTTTTTCTTCTCCTTTTTCATCCAACACTCTAATTTCCTTACCTTTTTTTCTAATTTTTCATTCGTTTTTATTAATGATGTCATTGCAAGCCACATATCAATTAGAGAAGGTACATCAAGCAAATGATTTACACTCTCATTCCCAGTCTTTTTTAACATTTCACAAAGAGCACGATGCTCTTGAAAGTTTCTTAATCGTTTATATTCCTTTCCGCAAGATGAACACGTATGCATGTAAAATAATACTAATATCAAATAACAAAAAATCATCAATTTTTTATACAAACTAAATATATAGTATGTCAAATAATTGTTTTGGTAATACTGGTAATAGCAAAATTTGTAATGGATTAAATTGTCCAATAAATTCTAACAAATATACGAAAAGGATATGTCATAAGAATATAGAAAATATTAAACGTATTAACAACCAAACTAGAACTTTTGGAAGTTTGGGGATATACAAAAAGAAGGCATTACAGGTGAGTAAAACAGTAGGACAAGGCGCATCAACCTATTTTAATTCGGTTGGTGGACCCGGTGATAAAGAACATAGTATAGAAGGATTATGTAGCGATTGTAACAATGGTGAACTTAAAAAGGTTACCTATAGATTACCTATTGCAAAAACCCGGATTTCAAATAAAGGAAAAAAGGGGGTTGATATTAAACATAATTCATACGATCGTTATTTAGCCCGTAGAGTCGGTGGTGTTTTAAGAAATGAAAATATCAAATTTAATACCCATTATACTAAAAACCACACTCAACCCAAGGGGGCTTGCATTTGTTATAGGTGTGGTAAATGTTTCACAGGTGATCAATATGAATTACTTAAAGAATTAAATGGTATTATA
>TARA_B110000037_G_scaffold223056_1_pt1 | contig 10969 bp, 9 predicted proteins | sample TARA_B110000037 | Tara Oceans TARA_B110000037 (sample SAMEA4397196) | marine metagenome | biome: Polar Biome; feature: [MIX] marine epipelagic wind mixed layer (ENVO:01000061); material: water (ENVO:00002006), including particulate matter (ENVO:01000060) such as... | depth 10-100 m
GAGTGGTTTTCGGCTTCGGTCGAGTGACGGCAGGGATACCGAGACCCATTTGATTTTGACTTCCTAGGGCCCAGGCGGCTATTCCGCGATCATTGAGAGTTTCGGCGAATTCTTTGGCGAAGCCATGCGTTGTGTAGACGATTTTAGGAGAGACTTGTTCGACGAAGTCTTGAAGGTCCAGGAAATCGGCGTGGTCTGAAAGCGGAAACGATCGATCGGCCTGGTTTCGATATTGAGCGGATGGATCGATGGCCCAACCCGATATCATTGCTGTTTTCCGGTTCGGGATTTTGGATAACCAGTCCGAATTTGCTGCAAGAGGAGGGCTGATGATCACGCGGCCATGATGGCTCGGGAAATCGAATTCGGAATAGGAGGGGAAATCGAAACCGATTTTTTCGCAAGCTTGGGTCATTTTGAAAACCTGCGGATGAACCATGATTTCGAGCTTGGCTCCAGAAAGCGCTTTCAGAATCTCCTGGGCTTTGCCGAGGCTGTAGCCGAAAAGAATAGGCGTTTCGCCGTTCTCGAGCGTGTCTCTAGAAAAACTGATGATGTCTTGAATGACCTCGGAAGCTGGAGGGAACGTGTATCGAGGAATTCCGTACGTGGTTTCGATTACGAGCGTGTCGGCTTGAGGAACGACACAGGCTTCGGCAGCGAGGTTTGGACTGAGCTTAAAGTCGCCCGAATAGAGAAACGTTTTTCCTTCTCGCTCCAGCCAAAGCATCGCGGATCCAGGAATATGGCCAGCTGGGTAAAGGCGGGCATTGGTTCCTGGCTCGATCTCGAATGGTTCGTCAAAATCGAAGGTTTGCCAATCGCGTTGGCCTGGCATTCGAGCTTGAAGCAACTGAGCCGTGCCTTGAGAGCAGAGGATGGAAGCGTGCTTACCGAAGTGGTCAAAGTGAGCGTGGGAAATAAATGCTCTGGGAACGGGCTTTCGGGCATCGAGATGCCAGTCGATTTCCGGGAGATAGATCCCATTTCGCTTCTCGACTTTCCAAGTCATTGCGAGTCTCTAGATCCCTTTACGCTCGAGGCTGATCCGTCCTGGACCGATGAATACAAGGGAGAGCAATGCTAGGCCGATTTGAAAATGGACGAGGAGGGAAAGGTCGACTCCCTTGCTATGTTGTATCAGGTTCGCGATAGCGAAACCCGTGATGATCGTCAATAGGAGCGCGATACTGCGGGTTAGGATGCCGAGAATGAGAAACAGTCCTCCAACCGATTGGATAACTGCGGATGCTGCTCCAAAAAACAGGTGAAACCCAGTGATGCCGATTAAGCCAACGGGGCCGCCAACTTTTTCATAGCTGTCAGTTCCGCCGACAAGCAGCGGAAAACCATGGAAGGCCATAAGCGCTCCCGTCCCTAGACGAAGATAGAGCACTCCTAGAAAATCGAATTTACTTAAACCTGCGAGCGATAGCTTCATAATCGGGTAAGATCAATTGCCTGGAAACCTAAGCAAAGGATTTCGGGAAGCGCAATGGATTATCATGCAAAAGCGCGGCAATCTATTTAGAGCTCGGCAGCCAGCCTTTGGCCACGGCATCGCGGATTAGGCTATCGGTGTAAGTCCAAAGCGAAGCGCTGCCATCTTCGATTTTGCGATTGACGGCCCGTACTTGTTCGGCGGTGACTTCGTGCTCGCCCCAAGTTTTGCCTTCGGCGAGGTGATTGAGTATCATGGGGTGCAGGCGATCGACTGCTTTGGCGAATCGAGCTTCATCGGAGGCTTCTGTTTCGAAATCGATCCATAGATCGTGGAAGGCTTGGGATTGATCGCCTGGGAGTAGGCCAAAGAGGCGATCGGCCGCCTTGGCTTCGCGTTGGGCTTGGGTCTTTTTGGCTTCCTCGTCGTAAATGTAAGTGTCGCCCGCATCGATTTCGACAATGTCGTGAATGATGAGCATCTTGAGGACTTTGAGCGTATCGAGATCCTTGAAATTCGAATGTTCGGCGAGCAGCAGAACCATCAGGCAAAGGTGCCATGAGTGCTCGGCGTCGTTTTCGCGACGCGATTGATCGCTGAGATAGGATTGACGAAAGACATGCTTCAGCTTGTCGGCTTCGGCGATGAAGCGCATTTGCTGCTGAAGGCGTTCCGAGATCGATTCCATAGCGTCTATTCTCTGTTGCGTGTGTCGAGAGTGATGGTCACTGGGCCGTCGTTGACGAGCGATACTTGCATGTTGGCGGCGAAGACACCGGTTTTGACCGGGCGATCTAGTACGGATTCGAGTCCTTTGGCAACACGGAGGTAGTAGGCGTTTCCTTTTTGAGGATCGGCAGCGTCGTTGAAGGAGGGGCGATTCCCCTTTTTGGTTGAGGCGATTAAAGTGAATTGGCTGACGACTAGGACTTCGCCTTCAATGGTGGAGAGGTCCGAATTCATGAGGCCGTTTTCGTCTTCGAAGACGCGCATGTTGGCGACCTTCCGCACCATCCATTCGATATCGGAATCGGTATCCTCTTTGTGGATTCCGAGGAGAACGAGGAATCCCTGTCCGATTGACGAGTGAATATTTCCGTCGATGCTCACAGTTGCGTTCCTGACGCGCTGGACGACCGCTTTCATTTTATTATAAAAAAGCCGCAACCCTGAGGTTGCGGCTGAAGGTTATTCGAAGTCAACTTCCGGTTCGACTTCAGCTTGGTAATCGACGCCGTCGACGCCGAACCCGAAGAGGCGAAGAAATTCTTCTTGGTAGCCGACGAAGTCCGTTAGCTCGTCAACTGTATCGGTTTCGACTTTCGGCCAAACTTCGGCGACAGCGTTTTGAATTGCCTCGCCCATTTCCCGGTCGTCCATGCGGATGAGTCCAAGTCCGTCCACCGGTACTTCGCCACCGTTATAGAGGCGATCCTTGAAGAGGCGGGCCATTTGCTCGATACAGCCTTCATGGCCGCCGAGCTCCTTCATTATTTTGAAGAGAATGGTGATGTAGAGATTAACGCCAGGGATTGCCGAGCTGGCTTGGGTGACAACGGCTTTGTTGACTGCTACGTGGGCTGCTCCGTCGATGGATCCGATCGTTTCGTTGATCGCAGCCTTGGCGCGTCGAAGATCGAGTTTGGCTCGACCGATCGTTCCTTCCTTGTATACGGGCCAGGTGACCTTTGGTCCGATGTAGTCGTAAGCGACGGTTTTGCATCCGTCGGAGAGCAGGTCGGAATCTTTAAGAGCCTGTATCCAAAGTTCCCAGTCTTCGCCACCCATGACTTTCACGGTATTGCGAATGTCCTCGTCGGTAGCTGCGTCGAGTTCCGCCATCTGGATGGTTCTCTTATCCGTATCCAAATATTTGTTGGAATAATTCGAGCCGATTGGTTTGAGGGTGGACTTGTAGACTTCGCCCGTTTCCGGGTCGGTACGACGCGGAGCTGCGAGCGAGTAGATGACCAGGTCGACCTTACCCATATCAGCTTTGATGCGCTCGAGCGTTTGGTCTTTGATGTCTTTGGAGAAGGCGTCGCCGTTTATGCTACTGGCGTAGAGTCCAGCTGCCTTGGCTTGTTTTTCAAAGGCAACGGAGTTGTACCATCCAGGAGACGCGGTTCGTCCTCGTTCGGAGGGGCGTTCGAAAAATACGCCCAGCGTATTGGCTCCGGCTCCGAATGCCGCGGCTACTCTAGAGGAGAGGCCGTAGCCCGTCGACGCTCCGAGGATGAGCACGTTTATCGGGCCACCTTCGACGGGAGTTTGCTTTTTAACGTAGTCGATCTGCTCTTGGACATTCGCGGCGCAGCCGGTGGGATGCGCAGTGACGCAGACGAAACCTCTAACTTTGGGACGGATAATCATACTGTTTCAAAAAAATCGGGCGATTCCAATTAGCGCGAATCGCCATTGCACGTTTGAAGAAGGGTTTATTTGGGCGATTTTGGGAGATTATTCCAGGATAAACCTCAGTGGATCGCAATCAGCGCGGTCGAGGCAGCGTTCTGACCTAGGATGACGCTCTAGAATAATGCGAGTCCGATTAGGCCTAGCACAATGAGAAGAGTGACTATCGCAAGGACGGTTTTCTCCTGTTTGGTAGTTTTAAACAGCATAAGTATAGAGTGGATTAGCGCCGGGCAAGGCGCTAGAAATTGGATTTCATGGATATGCACACTTTTAAATCGATGCTCAAGCTTTTCGCAGGACTGTGGATGGCGCTTCCCGTTGCTATGGTGGGACAGGTTTTTCAGGAGGGTCCGGTCGATACGGATCAGGCGATCGCCGAATTAGTATCGGATGTTGCGGTGATTCGGCCAGGCCAAACTTTTGAAGTGGCTCTGAGTGTGAAGCTGGATCCGCATTGGCATGTTTATTGGAAGAATCCGGGCGATACGGGTTTGGCGCCGAAGATTGAATGGGAATTGCCAGACGGGTTCGTTGCGGGCGAGCTAGAGTTTCCCGTTCCAGAAAGGATCGTGACTCCTCCGGATTACGTTTCCTACGGTTACGAAGGGGAGGTCTTTTTTCTAACGCAAGTGACGGCGCCCGCGAATCTGGCTGTCGGGCAGACTTTGGCTTTAAATGCAAAGGCGAACTGGTTGGTATGTGAGAGCATGTGCATTCCGGGCAATGCGGACTTGTCGTTGAAATTGCCAGTCACGGAAACGGGAGAGAGCTTGGCTCCTTCGCCTTGGGCAGATGCGTTGGCGACTGCTCGGAAAGAGCTGCCGGGATTGCTGGAAGAAGCGAGCGTGAGTTTCGAAGTTCTCGCGAAGACCGTAACGGCGAGCATCGATTGGGCTGGATTTGAGGGAATAGAAACCGAGGGGTTGTATTTTTACGTGGAAGCGGAGGGCTTGGTGAATTCAGCCGCGAAGCAGAATTTCGCTTTGAGCGGTTCTTCGCTGATTGTTTCGATGGAGAAATCGGAATGGTTCGAGGGGGAGGTTGATCAGCTTAAAGGGATACTTGTGAACGCTTCTGGTTTTGCCGCTGCGGGGGGAGTTCAAGCGGTGGCGTTGGATTCGGCAAAAGAGGGAATTGCGACAATAATCGATAGAGGCCAAAGTCTGACGGTCTTTGATGATCCTCAAAGTGGGTTTCTTCGTGCGATGCTCTTTGCGTTCGCAGGTGGGTTGATATTGAATCTGATGCCCTGTGTCTTTCCGGTCCTATCTATCAAGATATTGGGTTTTGTGAATCAGTCTGGAGAGGATAAGGGCAAAGCGCTTAAACATGGGCTCGTATTTGCTGGAGGTGTTTTGGTTTCGTTTTGGTTACTTGGGGGCTTGTTGCTGGTATTGAGGTCTTTTGGAGAGAAGCTTGGCTGGGGGTTTCAAATGCAGAATCCATACTTTGTAGCCTCGATGTTGATTTTGATTTTTGGGTTCGGTTTGAGCATGGCGGGCCTTTTCGAGTTTGGAACGTCGGCGATAGGTCTTGGAGGAAAGGTAAAACAAGAGGGTTATGGAGGATCTTTTGGTTCGGGAGCGCTCGCAACGATACTGGCGACACCGTGTACAGCTCCGTTAATGGCGAATGCGATTCCTTATGCATTGGATGCGAACACTTCTGTTGCTCAGGCTTTGCTAGTGTTTACTTCGTTGGCTGCAGGGATGGCGGTCCCCTATGTCGTATTGTCGGCGAATCCTCGACTTATCGATAAACTTCCTAGGCCTGGTCCTTGGATGGAAACGTTTAAGCAGATCATGGCGTTTCTGATGTTCGCTACCTGTGTCTGGTTGATTTCCGTAATGCTCGCTTTGCTGGATACCGAGGATAGCATTTCGGTGCTTGGAGGATTGGTTTTCATCAGTATCGCTGCTTGGGTCTATGGAAAGTGGGCAACGCTGGTCAAGTCCCGGGCGACGGTCTTGCGGGCCCGATTTGCGACGGTGTTATTTTTCGCGTTAGGAGCTTATTGGCTGATGCCGAGCGCTGACCGAATCGAAAACTTACAGAAAATGGAAATTGCTAAAATCGAGGCTAGAGATCGTAATCTCGTAAATATCCCGAATGGAAGCGTAGACAAATTTGGCGTAGAATGGGTTGAATTCTCGCCAAAACTGATAGAGCTGCTGGAATCCAAAGGAAGGCCCTACTATATTGATTTCACTGCTGAATGGTGTCTGATCTGTAAGTCAAACAAGGGATTGGTCTTTTCTTCTGATGAGGTGAAGAGCCGAATCGAAGAAAAGAAGATTGTGATGGTGAAGGCTGATTGGACTCGCAGCAATCCGATCATCACTGAAGTTCTCGAATCGTATGGAAGAGCAGGTGTCCCCCTTAATGTTTACCATAGTGGGGAGAGCGGCATGGTTCCGGTAGTACTGCCGCAGAATTTGACGCCAGGAATCGTGCTGGATGCCATTGAATCAGGGATTTAACGACGTTGATTTAGGCTTTTGCAGTTTATCGCTTCGCGATAACGGATAGCGCTAATTATACTGTCGCCTGAGATTGCTTGGCAGGATGCCGAGTTCTTCGCGGTATTTGGCGACGGTGCGGCGGGCGATTTTTATATCGCGCTTTTTTAATTGAGCAACGATTCCTTGGTCGCTCAAAGGTTTAGAGGTGTTTTCAACGGACACGAGCTGTTGGATCATGTCTTTGACGCTCGTGTTGGAAATAGATTCTCCGCCGCCGCCTTGGTAGCCGGGCGTGAAGAAAAACTTCATATCGAAGATGCCGTGCGGCGTTTGGATGTATTTGTTGGCGATGGCACGACTCACTGTCGTCTCGTGCACTCCGACGACATCGGCGACTTGAGTCATAGTGCAGGGCCGCAGCTTGGCGACACCTTCTTCGAGGAAATCGGTTTGGATCTTTACGATCTCGTTGGCGATGCGTTCGATTGTTTGCTGGCGTTGCTCGATGGAGCTGATGAGAAATTTGCCGGAGCGCATTTTCTCTTGAATGTATTCCTTCTCTTTTCGCGATAGCTGACCTTTAGCGAGCATCTCTTTATAAGAGGCGCTGATTCGCAGGCGCGGGATGTAATCGCTGTTGAGGGTGACCTTCCATTTGTCTTCGTCGTATTCGACTACGACGTCGGGTAGAACGGAGCGGTTTGTGTCTTCAGCGAATCGGCGTCCGGGCGCAGGGTCGAGTTGGGAAATTTCTTCGATCGCGGCTTGAGTGTCTTCAAGAGTGATGCCCATTTTTCGCGCAATGTCGGGAATGCGTCGTCGGGCAAGCAGCTTGAAGTGCTTTTCGACTATTTCGTAGGCATCGGAATTCTTGAGGCCTTGCTGTTCGAGCTGCGTGGTGAGGCAATCCTGAATGTCAAATGCTCCAATACCCGCTGGATCGAAGGCTTTGAGTGTGGTGTGCGCTGCCTGCATCTCGCCTAGCGAGAGTCCGGAGACGAGGGCGAGGTCGGATAACGGAGTGCTGAGGAAGCCGCTATTGTCTAGGCTGCCGACTAAGTACTCGATAGCGGTCCGTTGCGACTCGGACATGTCTGACATAGAGGCTTGGGAAAGGAGATGTTCTTGAAGAGAGGCTTCGGTCGTGAGGGAGTTGAAAAAGTGCGCCCGCTTTTCGGCGTCTTCGCTTGTGTAGGCCTGCGCTCCGCCGGCTTCCGAGAAATGGTCGCTCCAATCTTGATCGAGCTTGTTTAGAATCTCGAACGTTTCATCGAAACGAAGTTCTTCGTTTTCAGAGGCATTGGAATCGGCGGGAGTTTCTGATTCCGAATCGTTTGGAGCAGGTTCGTCGAGGCTCATGCCTTCCATTGGCAATTCCTCGATCGACGGATTGGTTTGAAGCTCTTCTTGGATGGTCGTGCGAAGATCCTGAGCGGCAACTTGAAGGATTTTGAGAGAATGGCGAAGCTGCGGGGCAAGGACTTGAGACTGGGTCTGCTTTTGTCTCAGCTCTTGGTTAAATCCTTGTGCGGCCATTATGTGGGAATCCTAGTCATTTCTCGATCCGAATTGTTATATGATGGGATTGAAGGAGGAAAAATCGAGCAGTGCAAGTCGCTTGAATCCAATTAGCGCGATTTATGCTGTATCGACTTATGAAGCACAGTCTTGAGCTTCCAATCTCTTGACATGGGAAGTTAATTGCAGCATTGACAGTGGAATGATAACGCTCACTGAAAACGCGGCGATTAAGGTGAAAAACCTTCAAGAGGAGAATGGCGATGACGGGAAACTGCTTCGCATCTTCGTCGAATCCGGAGGGTGTTCAGGATTCCAGTACGGAATGTCTTTTGATCAAAAGAAGGATGGAGATAAAGCTCTAGAGAGCGCTGGCGTCTCGTTTTTGATGGATGACGCTAGCATAGCTTACATGGAAGGCAGCGAGATTGATTTCGATGATGGCCTCCAAGGCAAAGGATTCGAAATAAAGAACCCGAATGCCGAGAGCACCTGCGGCTGCGGGAAATCGTTTAACTAGACTTAATAAGTTTGTCGGCTCGGCAAACGCCGAATATTCCATGTTTAACCTTTAAAATTACAACGTTGTGATTTTAAAGGTCTAGGCTTTGCAGATGTGCAAGGCGACGCTTCCGAGGGCCATGGGGATTGCGATGATATCGCGAAAGCCGGCGGTTTCGAGTTCTTGGGTAATGCCGGCACGATCGGGGAAGGATTCGATTGAGTCGCTTAAGTATTGGTAGGCCGCGAAGTCTCCTGTTACTATGCTGGCGAGAGCGGGGAGCATGTACTTCAGGTAAAAGTAATAGAAGGGTCGATAGAGCGGGTGTGGCTGGGAAAATTCGAGAATAAAGAGGTGGCCTGATTCGGCCTTGAGGACGCGCTTCATTTCGAGCAATCCTTTGTGGCGGTCTTCAAGATTTCGATAGCCGAATGAAATGGTGATGGCGTCGGCTTCTTCGCTTTCGAGCGGAAGATCGAGGATGTCGCCAATTCCGAATTGGATATCGTCGCGGCCTAGAGCGTTTTGCTTGCGATTTGCCTCGTCGACCATCGGGGCGCAAAAATCGAGTCCTTGAATGGAGGTTTCTTTGGGAAGGCCCTCTCGAAGAGCGAAGGCGACATCGCCACTTCCGGTTGCTAGGTCGATTACTGTTTTCGGCGAGCGGTAGTCGACTTCGTCGACGAGGCGATTGCGCCACATTCGGTCGATGCCGAAGCTCAGCATGCGATTGGCAAGGTCGTATCGCGATGCAATACGGGCGAACATGGAGTTAACTTTAGAGGCGTCAGGCATGTCGGTTTGCCCACGAATCACACGTATCTACACGAATGATCTGGTTTAGGGCCAAAGCGTTTTCTCGGTATATTCGGGTGATTCGCGGATGAGGTTTTTCAGATTATCCGCTAGTAGACTCCTCATTGGCTCGGTAGCTTTTGACTACCCAGTCGGAGAGTTCTTTTTCCGCGTTCTTGACGACGGATTCGGTGATAGGGAATACTTTTTGTCCGGTGTTTCGCGAAATAAGCGTAAGGCCGTGATGGAAGTCGCGGAATTTTTTTTCGCAGAGGGCGCGGATCGTTTTGTCTAAATCGAGGCTTTCCTCGACGAGAGCGATTGCCGCGTCTTCGTCGAAGTCAAGGGTGAAGCCGTATTGAGCCTCGAATCGCTGAGCGTAGGTGGTAACTTCTTTCAATAGAACTGAGCGTTGCTCCGAAATATTTTCGCGGAGCAATTGCTTGAGATCTCTGACCGGGTCGTCGACGGTGCTTTCTTTGACTTCGAATCGCTTGATTCCGGTAGAAGGCAGTTCGAATTTGAAATCGCGGAATACGCGTTCGAGGATCGTCATAAGACCACGAGCGCCGGTTTTCTCTTTGTGCGCTTTTTCTGAAATGCTTTGTAGGGCCCCTTTGGTTACATCTAGCTTTATGTTGTATCCATCGAAGTCGGCAAGGTATTGGGCGAGGATGCTGCCCTCTGAAGAGGTGAGGATTTGAAGAAGGTCGTCGGGGAGTAGGTGCATGCAGGCTACTCGAACGGGCAAGCGGCCGATGAATTCAGGTTCGTATCCGTATTTGATGAAGTCTCGCGTTTCGACTTTGCTCAGGAATTCGTCACTGTCTTCGTCGTTATTCGAACGTGGAGCCCCGAATCCTAGCGATGAGGTGGTCAGGCGTTTCTTGACGGATTCGCCCAGTTTGTCGAATGCGCCGCTCACGATAAAGAGGATGTGACGCGTATTGAGCGTTTTCTTACGAGATTTTCCGGATTGTTGTAGATCCATCATCGCTTGCATTTGGCCAAGGAGGTCGGTTTGGCTTTGGAGGTTGACGTCGGTTTCCTCCATTAGCTTGAGGAGGTTTATTTGTACGCCTCTTCCGGATACGTCTCGTCCGCCTTCTGTTTTATTGGCAATTTTGTCGATTTCATCGATGTAGATAATTCCGTATTGGGCCAGGTCTTCATCGCCATTGGCATTTTTGACGAGATTGCGAACGAGGTCGTCGACGTCGCCGCCGACGTAGCCGGTTTCGGAAAACTTGGTAGCATCGGCTTTTACGAATGGCACTCCAATCAGTTTCGCGACGGTGCGCATCAAGTAGGTTTTTCCAACGCCTGTCGGTCCGAGCAGGATGATATTCTGCTTGGCGTAGTCGCGATCTTTGATTTCCGGATTCTCAAGGCAGCGGCGGACGTGGTTATAGTGGTCGCAGATGGCGACGGAAATCACCTTCTTGGCTTCTTGTTGCTGGATGACGAAACGGTCTAGATAGTCGCGAATTTCTTTCGGCTTGAGGTTGAACCCTTGGATGCGTCTAAGTATTTCTGCTCGCTCTTCATCGTCTTCGTTGGGATTTTCTGGCTGGGAAGATTCGGTTTTTGCGGTTGCTCCGCTCGGTTGATTTGGACCGCTGCCCATAGGGAAAAAGGCGTTTCCGTGCTTAAAAACCTGATCCAGGTTCTTCTTTAGCTCCTCCATGGGGTCTTTAGGGTCCTTCTCTTGACTCATAATCGTGGGAAATTGCATGGCTTTGAGGTTGACGCAACCTAAAGTGTGAAAGTAAGTTAGGTGTTAATCTATACCAATAACATCCCTACTAGCCCCCTCATGTCCAATAATCTCAC
>TARA_B110000037_G_scaffold62156_1_pt1 | contig 10968 bp, 10 predicted proteins | sample TARA_B110000037 | Tara Oceans TARA_B110000037 (sample SAMEA4397196) | marine metagenome | biome: Polar Biome; feature: [MIX] marine epipelagic wind mixed layer (ENVO:01000061); material: water (ENVO:00002006), including particulate matter (ENVO:01000060) such as... | depth 10-100 m
GGTAGTCGATGATGCTCCCGTAGTCGATGATGCTCCCGTAGTCGATGATATCCCAAGTGATACAGCGATTCTGGTTAATGATGCTGCAAGCATAGTTGATTATACAACAAGTGATGAAGTAAAGGAAGATGTTGGAAGTGAATATGATTCATCTGATGAAGAAAATTATAAAAAGTTAGAAACGGATATAAATTCTCAGGATTTATTACAAAAACACCCATGTTCTATAGAGCATAGTTATGCGGAAATCCAAGCATTTACAAAAATAATTAGGAATGAAAAGGGAGAGATTGTAGACGAATTACATAAAACCCTTCCATTCGTAACAAAGTATGAATATGCGCGCATTATTGGTGTCCGAACAAAGGAATTAAATGAGGGAGCGGATCCATTTGTCGAGTTTGATCATAATATTATAGATGGTTATAATATTGCAATTAAAGAGTTGGAAGAAAAAAAACTACCATTTATTGTAAAACGCCCTCTACCGAATGGGAGTTGCGAATATTGGAAACTATCTGATCTTGAATTGATTCACTTTTAACGATGTAAATATCCACGATTCCTTGTTAAATAAGAAAACAATTGTTTCTTTGACATGTTATTAGTTGTAGATTTAAAAATATTGCCCGACTGTTTCTTTACTAAAAGAGTATTATTTGATGGTTTTATTAGTTGACGACCCGTTGGTGTTTTTATACAACGATCAGGTTGTTTCATTTTTGATATCACGGGGTGCAACTTTGTATTGGATAGTCCTGTATTCCATCTTCCACCTTGTGTTCTTGGATAAGATATTTCACCTTCTGGTCCGAGACCTCCTCTATTGCCTGGTGTTTTATATGATATACCATCTTCTGTGTTAATCTCTTTAAAACCTCCACAACATTTTTTTTTATCACCAACATCTTTAATAGTATATTCCTGACTGAAAACAGTATTATTTTTACATTTATATAATCCAGGTCCATATTTTTTATACTCACAATTTTCGTCTGAATCTAGTTCGGGTTCAGGTTCGGGTTCAGGTTCGGGTTCCGGTTCAGGTTCTGGTTCGCAACGGTACTGTAGTTTGAAAGTCTGATCGTCAATGTAAGAAGAGAATACATACATTAGGAAGAATTGCTGCCCCGATACGTCAACGGCGCCGCCTATGTACTCCCAAGATATGCCATGTAGGGGGAGGGGAGGGGATACAGATTGAGTAGAAGAAAACACCACGGACCAGGCGATGGAGGTGCCGGTCGACCAAGTCCATTTCGAAGGGTGAAAGGGGTCGGGTGCCAGTTGCCAGTTGGCCATGGCCTCACCACCATTATTATACCACGCGCCGCCGGATTTCGAGTATGGACCGCAAGGAGGGAGATTATAGTTAATAGCGGTGGCACAGGCGGTGGCACAGCATTCAGATACCGGCTCAGGTTCAGGTTCGGGTTCCGGTTCGGGTTCGGGTTCGGGTTCCGGTTCGGGTTCCGGTTCGGGTTCCGGTTCAGGTTCAGGCGGCCATTCGCTACATACAACTTTTAATTCATCACTGGACGCGTCTCCAAAAGTGGGTTCCCAATACGCGGGTAAGGGAGCCCCGGACGCGTCATGCCATTTTAATCCTGATGCATTTGGGGACGAGCCAGATGTGTCGCTACTAACCAACCGTCTATCATCATAGTATGTACTATAATCGCTCCTTTTATATTGATAGTGAGTTAGAATCTTTGTGAAAGCCGCGTTGTCGTCGCCCCCCTCCCCCACAGTCAACATAATGTCGTCCTCCAGCGTCCAATAGTCGTCGCCATCAGACTTAGCATATGTACCACATTTAATGTAATTTTTAGGATAAGATATTGTAAAGAATGATGGATTTTGAAAACTACCTTCGCCCCCCCAATCAGTAAATAATGGCCACCAATAGGTAGGAAGGTATGTTCCATTATTATGTGACCATTTTAAGGATGTGGTCCAGGACGTAAAGCAACCAGATGCAGGCCACATATGGTATCCCTCTGCATCAGATTGGTCAAACGGCCAAACAAAATCCCCACTCTTCGCAGACGGTGTAGGGGACCCCGAATAGTCGTAGTATTCATAGTGATAATTATCGGCGTTGGACGTAGTCAAAGAAAAGTAAGCCCCTGACCCATCTGGTGAATTTTTTCTCCAGAAGCAGGCGTTTCCCGAACCGTCCTTCTCGTTCGAAGCATAATATATTCCACATTCAAAGACACTTCCTGAGGGTTCTCTTGTCGGGCAAAGATTGGGTTCAGGTTCTGGTTCAGGTTCGGGTTCAGGTTCAGGTTCGGGTTCAGGTTCAGGCTCAGGTTCAGGTCCGGTTTTAGGTCCAACTAGTTCATTATACTTTTTTATGCTTATACTACTCCATCTCCCTGTTGAATTATTTGAACTTTGTTTAACCAAGTTAGAAATATTTATGCGTCTGGTATTATTTGAAAAATTAGGCATCAGTGTATTGTGACTTAATACCCTGTTATTGTTAGAACAAATATTTTTACTTCCGGGTTTATTTAAACATTTAACCCATTTTGCACCTACTACTTTTGTTTTATTTCCACAACAGTTAATACAGTTTGACATATAAACTAATTAGTTTAAAATTTTATAACTAATTCGTTTAATAAATAATTAACATCTCCATCTATTTGCACATTCCTTACAAGTTACAAAGATTGTCATCGGTTCATCAGCAGATCTTGTTTGCATTTCATAATATGTACAGTTATTCTTCTTGCAGCGCTTACAAGTAAATTCATCAGTAGATGCCGAATAACTAACCTTTGTTGCATTTATATCTCTCTCAATCTTAGCATCGATTAGTTTTTGCCATTGTTCTTTAAATAATTCATGTGGTTTCATAAAAGCAAGTTCGTGGGGTTTTAAATCACCGTTTTTCAACACCTTTAATAATTTTATATTTTTTAAATTACTTTTACTATCCAAATTCAAATAAATATTCCTTAATTTGTCAATATACAATATAACAAAATATTTGTTGTCCCATTTTTTAACAATTTTTCGTTTTCCTGCCTCCCGAATAGTATAATTAAATATACCACGTTCTAAATTGAAACTGATGTTTTTTTTCTTGATTAGTTTATTTAGTTTTTTAACAACGTTTGTCCTAAAATTAGCACTATCAGTAATAGTATACATCTTGTTTAAATATCTTATAATAATATTATCCATTTAAATCAATTTACTTATAGTCATAATCTTCTTCAGATAATTCTGACCCGATATCCTCTAAAATATCAAGATTGTTTTCTTCTTCATCCTTGCTTTTAGAATCTTCTTCATCCTTGTCACCACCTTTGGCGACATCAACATCAACATCATCAACATCAACATCATCAACGCTATCAACATCAACATCATCAACGCTATCAACATCGACATCAACATCATCGTCATCATCGCTATCATCGTCGTCATCATCGCTATCATCGTCGTCATCACCGTCACTATCATCATCAACAACAAAGCCATCTTTCATGTAACCAGCTTTTGTTCGCAAATGTTCAGGGATTTCTTCTTCTTCTTCTTCTTCTGATGTATCCCCCAAATCTTCAAATCCACCCATACATTTTTCATAAACCTTAAGCCATTCTTCTTTTGTAAAATTTACAACTTCTTCATTTTTAGGTATTTTATTTTTATGTTTAACAACAACCATAACACCAAAGTATAAATCTTTATCTATTGGCGGGGGCAACTCATATTTATTTTCGGATCCTGCCCTACCATCTTTCTTTGCATAAATAGAAACCCAATACTTATCTGTTTTCCAAGTATTTCTTTTTTTAAAATTATCTTTTTTGCGCAATTTTGCCTTTTTATACAATTCCTCTATATCTATCGTTTTAATTTTTTCAGTTTTAAGACTTCCTTTTTTATCAATAATTACAAGCGATATCATTTTAATATTCTAACCTACAAATGGTTTAAATGGTTTCTTATAATATTTAACAATGTTATATCGTTTAAACATAAATATACGAGAAAATGAAATAAACAGGTTATGTGAAAATTTTGATTATAAATATTTTGATGAGACTATAATATTAACTGAAAATGGGCTTTTAAAATATGATAAAGATAACCTTACCATTTATAAAATTAATTTTAATGATAAAGATGATTTATTATTAAAGAATTATGTTGACAATATTGACGTTTATCAATGTGAAAACATCTGGAAAAAACAAAATGTTTGTTACCACATACCTTATTTACATGAAATCGTAAATATAAAACGCTACATTTTCTCTCCAAGAAAAGGTGCACCACTAAACTATTCTATAGAATGTATAGATAATAAGGTAGTTGATCATTATTTTTCAACAACAATTAAAGATCATACTGATATTTTATTAAAAGAAGATATTAGTTTATTTCTAAATTATATAAAATAACTTTAATTTAATGTTACTTTGGGTATCACAGCAAATAATTATATCTTTCATATTTATTGTTTTAATACATTCTATTTACACATTTTTGCAAAATAATTTAACTACGCCAAAGATAAGAGATTTAGTAAATATTTCGAATGAAAAATATAAGGATATTTACAAAACAATAGAACAGGAAGATAAAAAAGATGTGAATACTGTATCTATGAAAAATGAATTACAAAGTTATTTAAAAGAATTATCAACCACAAGTGCTGAAACGCCACAAGATACAAAGATTGCATCAAATAATAACGTATTTTCTGACAACTTTACGACTAATTATGAAATGATATAAAAGAATAATACATATATAGTTTAAATGTTAGTTTCACACAATGATGCACAACAAATATTACGAAATTTTCCTGAAATTAAACTTTCTTATGTAAAGAACCTACATAAAAAAGTTATAAGAACAGCGAATATATATATTGCAATACCCAAGGGTAAGAAATATTTTGTATGGTTTAGAACATATAAGATGAAGCCCCATTGTTTTATTTTGGAAATAGATTCTTATAAAAAGGGTATACGAACTATAAGTAAAAAAATATGTTGTTTTGAAGAACAATTGTGTACAGGACTGGGAACAATTATTTATGGTACATTATTTAAACAAGGAGACATTACATTGTTTAGTACAGAAGATATTTTTTATTTAAAGGGTAATAATTTAACGAAATGTAACTTATACGAAAAATTAAATTATTTAGATGATTTGTTTAAACATAATATAAAACGGCATTTTTACAACAAAAACAATATAATTATTGGGCTTCCAATAATGAAATCTTCACGAAAAGATTTAATAGATGAATTAGAAAAAGTAAATTATGCAATATATGCTATACAGTTACGATATTATAAAGGCAATGATTATTTTTTAAATGAGCGATATATAAATCAAACTTATAAAAAAATATTTATGGTTAAAGCAAATATAACGGACGATATATACTCCTTATATGTATTAGATACTAAAACACAAAGTCCGGTATTACAAGGAACTGCTATTATACCAGATTATAAAACAAGTGTTATGATGAACAAACTATTTAGACATATTAAAGAAAATTATAATCTTGATCTGTTAGAAGAAAGCGATGATGAAGAAGAATTTGAAAATATTTCTTCAACTAAATATATTAAAAATACAGAGTATATTATGGAATGCGTTTATATATCACAGTATAAAAGGTGGAAACCCGTCAATATATCCACATCAAAAAATATATCTTTAAAAAATGATATTATTGCAATAGAAAAAAATAATAAATATTAATATATATATATTGATGTATGCAAATAAAAACAACTCACATACAGCCTTTTTTACCGATACTAAAACCCGTTCAGCGGGTTGCAGTGGTTTAAAGGGTGGAAAACGAAAACAAAGGCGAAAAACGAAACGAAGACGGAGGCGAAAAACGAAACGAAGACGGAGGCGTGGATCTCATAGAGGAGGTGCAACAATGAATATGTTATCGCCCAACGAAGGAAAATGGGCAATGCTTACAAGAGGTGGAAATGGTTCATTAAAATTATCAAACGCGGAAATGCAAACATTAAGGGGTGGTTCGCAAGGCTATGAATTTAATAATGTTTCTGCAAAAGCTGGTATAGGACAAGGATATCATTTACATTCCTCTACCCCTACCTCGAAGTATAACAGTTGTGGTATAACCCCGCCGGAAAAAATGGGAGCGGGTGTACAGGGTGGCTATGTAGGAACAAAAAATATACAAAATGGTGCAGGAAATAATGATTTTATACAAGCGAGTTCTGTTACTGGTAATGAACCAATTAAAGTGGATAATTATAATCAATTCCCGGCAGCAAATCACGGTTACGATAATAATTTAAATAATTCTCATTATGCAGGTTCTTATCCACCCCAAAGTCTTACATACAAAAAAGGGTGTTCTCAACAGGGTGGTAAAAAGGGAGGAGGATCTAAAATGACACGACTTATTCATGGTATATTTAACGCACCTGATAAGTTAGCCATAGCCGCTAAAAAAGTAGCAAGTGCTCCTTGGGAATCTGTTCACCAAGCAGGTGGAAAGCGAAGACGGAAAAAACGTAACACAAGGAGGAAACACAAAAAAAAAAGAGGAAAATCAAGAAAGCAACGGGGTGGATATGCTCAATATGGGAGCAACAAGCCCCTAACTTGGACACAACAAACTCCAAATGGGGCAGACGGTGGTAAATGGGAAGGTCAATTAGCAAGTCCTCCCACATATACAAGAACAACAAACTGTAATAATAATTATAATCATTTTACAGGACAAAACAGTAATTCACCTATTCTTGACCAGGATGTTCAATAGTAAGACACTTACCCACCAGCATATTAGTATCATATAATTTATTAGATTTATTATATGATTTTTCGGGGTTTTTCTGTGATTGTTTTGTATTTTTTTTATTTTCTATAGTGGTCCAGTTATTTTTAAAAAAATCATCTTTTAAACAATAGTTAATATTAAAACTCTGTTTATGATACCACCTTTTCCGATCATACCAATATTTTTTGAAATTACTATGTACATCTATAAAATCAAATACTGTTTTGTTACCCGTAGAACGTAATATCCTTCCCACAGCCTGTCTAACATCTCGTTTTGGCGTTATCATTGCAATTGATGTCAATGATTTAATGTCTAATGCTTCTTCTGCCATGCTATATGTTGCAATAATAATGTTTTTACCCTCACTAATTTTTAAATCGGTATCTTTCATTCCACCTACATAATATCCTACGGTAGCAAATCCCTTCTCTTTAATTTTATCATGTATATAACAAAGTTGATTTTTCCTATGACCAATAATAATGATTTGGTCATTTTCCGCTTCTCTCCAAAAATCTTCAATAACCCTTAAAATGAAATTTGTTCTATCGGTATAATCGCATAATTTACTTATCATTTTTACATAATCTGTTTGTCCCCTATAATTGTGTGCCACTAAATTAAAATGTTCATCATCTGTTGTATATTCTATTGCTTTTACTGTAACATTATTTTGTGATTTGCGTTTCCACGTAGCAACTATATCACCCATAAACATCTTGAATACCTTTGTTAATCCATCTTTTCTCTCCATTGTAGCAGATAATCCTAACATATGTTTAGTTACGGCTTTAAACAACACACGACTAAATACTTCTGCAGATATGTGGTGCGTTTCATCGACAATGGTAAACCCGAATTCTTTAAATATTTCAATATCATAATCTTTCATTGATAATGATTGTAACATACCAATTACAATATCTTTATCTTCAATGTCTATTGTAGGACCTTGTATAAAACCGATTCGTGCATCTGGTAAAAACTCATTTAATCTCTCCTCCCACTGCTTCAAAAGAAAATCTTTGTGAACAATAATTAATGTCTTTTTTTGTAACTTTGATATTATATTTGTTGCAATAACCGTATTATGTGTTACAGTAAAATCATCCAACAAATAACGGTGATTTCCATCTAATTGAAATCCATAATAATTATCAACTTCTCTCCTTTTTATTCTAATATCAACAATTAGTGCGTTTTTTGTTTCTTGCGTTACCTTTTCTTTTAATTTTAAGGGAATATCACCAATATTTTCACCGTAAATATGTGTTTTATAATAGATTAACTTACCCTTTTTGTATTTTAATTTATATGCTGCAAATCCAAGTGATCGCGCAATAAATATAATATCATCTAAAAATGTTTTGCTTTTTTGAATAATATCATACCCATTGTTTTTTGTAAAACCAACAGCATCAATTATACCCGCCAATAATTGTAACCGGATGCTTCTAATATTGCATTTATAATTAAATGGAATATTTATATTCATCTTAGAATATGTTTCATTTGCTAGTCTATATCCAAGTGAATAGGGCTCGACAGTAATACTCTTTTCTTGAAATTCAACACCCACTTTAAACCCTTTATAAAATGATTTTTTATATTCAGGCAAATTTAAATAGTCAACTAATGGAATATCAGTAGTATGTGTCCAAATCTTATTATTTGTTGCCAGTTTTAATGATAGTATATGCGATTCATTAACTGTATAATTTCGTCCTTTACTTGGAATAACATCATATAACATTTCTCTCCCACGTGCGAGACTTAATACATTTCTTGGTGTCGAATCGTCACCCATTAACTGATCACCAACCTTAATATTTTGTACCATTTTAATAGACCCATTAAACATAAGAATGGGTGTATTAAAAGCATGACATTTACCTGCTCCACAATCTGCTTCTATTAACCCACACCCAGTTTTTTTTGTTTTGGAAATCCATTGATTTACAATATCCTTTTGATAATCTCGCAAAGAACCCTTAAATGTAACATTAATATCTTTCCCGTTAGATAGTATGTCCTTTTCTGGGGTACCGTAATTTTCATATCCGTAAAATCTTGGTAAATATAATTTTTTACTAGACTCTCTATAAATTGGGAATATTGAAGGTTTGCCAGGTGAAGTTTTAGGAACAAATGGCATCATACATAATTCTTTTTTAATGAGTTTGATATCATCTTCTTCTAATAATTCTTTTTTTATTGTATATCCCCTATTGCCTAAGTAAGACATAATTATATATAATGTTGTACACTTTCTATATTCATTTTAATTTGCAATAAAAAATAATATATGATTAAAATATATATGGCCAAATTACTAAATATCCCAAGAAATCAAACAGGTTATTATGTTCTTGCACTTTTGCTATGTTTGTTTATTATTTTTCCTATCGCCATTCCTGGAGAATTAGCTAAATTAATTGATACCATTATTGGAAAAATTGTAATTGCTATAGTTGTATTAAACTTGTTTATATCACACCCTTTAGTTGGTTCAATCGGTGCTGTTGCTGCATATGAACTATTAAGGAGAAGTGCTAAACAATCTCATAAATATGTTGGTGTGAATAAAAAAAACATCCCAAGTGAAAAACAAAAAACAGGAAATTTAACGAGTTTTAATCAATTTCCTGTAACAGTAGAGGAAATTGTTATTAATAATAAAATACCATATTCATTTAATGTAGATGCACAATCTCAGACAAAAACACCATTTAGTCCATTAGAAGAAGATACTTATAACGCCAGCAAACTTAATCATTAAACCGGTAGGGCGATTCAAGTCTTCAAACCCGGCTTCTGCTGCCCGGCAAGCACCGTAGTTTGTTTCATCCCCTTCCCTCCGGTTTCTACGGTCTTATTTGAATTTTTATGTTTGAAAAACGTGTATGCTAATGCAAATAATATAATTAAACCAATAATTACAATTAATGCAATTATCCACCCAGACATGTCTGCCGCCTTTTTGGGCTTATCTTTTTCTCCCATACCATCTATATATTCACAGTTTTCAAAAATAGTATATTCCCCTTTTTGTGAATGGGGTCCTTGTGCCCCTCCCCCCTGTTCCCCCGCCTTATTCATCATTATTAAAGGAACTTTATTTGCAACAGAATTTAACATCTCTATTTGACTATATGTTATTGGATTAATTAACGATTGCAATAACGTATAATCTTTTTTATTTATGGTAGCAGCACTTTCAATACCGAAAACAATAACATTTATACGACTATTAATATTTTTAGTACAGGGGTGGAATGGGAGGGCACCATTATAAAAATGAAAATCACCCGTCGACATTATATCATTTAAAGACCATTTAGAAACATTTACATTTTGAGGTTCGGGGTTTCCTTCAGCTAAATTAATATGTGGTATAATTTTGGAGAAAAATGTATTTGAATTTCCTGCACCATCTTTTATAGTTATAGGAATACACACTAAAACTCTATTATCTGAACTAGAATGAGATATAATTATCTCTCCATCCGCTTGCTGTCCTCCAAATAAATGGACTGAGGGTTGGAAGATCTTAACAGCACCTCCTTTAGATTGATCCAAATGTACTTGATAACCATTGAATTTTACAGTATTCTTCCCATCCACTTTAATATCTAAATAATCACCTTCATTTTTAACAATTACAGAACTATTTGGACTATAATTGTATTGATAAGAACATTCTTCTTTGCATACTTGCCCCGTTTCTCTTATATTTACAGGTTTGTCACAATTCATTTAATATAATATCACAATAAAAAAATATCCATTTTATGTATATATTATGAAACTTTCAAAAAATAAGTTATTAAAAATAAGAAACACACGACACCAAACAAAAAAGAAATATAGGAGAAAAAAACGTAAGCATAATCATAAGAGACCTAGGCGAAGTTTTAGAAAAAACCGATTTAACCTTGCTAAAAACACTGTAAAGCGTCATTATAAACAGAGGGGTGGGAAGGGTAAAGATGATATATATATTAGTATAAAACCCTCTTTGGATTCACTTACTAAAGAAATAGAAAATATCATTCAAAAAAATAAAGAACAAAGGGTGGCGGCTGTGAAGAAAGGGGTGGTGGAGGAAGGGGAGGAGGAAGGGGAGGCGGAGGAAGGGGCTGAGGAGG
>TARA_B110000037_G_scaffold19074_1_pt1 | contig 10965 bp, 8 predicted proteins | sample TARA_B110000037 | Tara Oceans TARA_B110000037 (sample SAMEA4397196) | marine metagenome | biome: Polar Biome; feature: [MIX] marine epipelagic wind mixed layer (ENVO:01000061); material: water (ENVO:00002006), including particulate matter (ENVO:01000060) such as... | depth 10-100 m
AAATGCGGTATACATAATTTTTCTCATGAATCGATTCCTTCAATTTCAAGCAGAACAACAGACAGACACGGCAATGTCACATTGAGTGACAGAGAACTATTCGAACCACATCTTCTCATCCGGTGTTGTCCCGTTGAGATACCAGAAGCTCAGGCTGCCAAAACGGTTGCCGATTGGCTCCGTTTCCTGTGATTGATAATTACAGACAAATTTCATAACACTTTCCATGCATGTCGTTAGTGATTTCCAGTGACAACGTTTGCATGCTGGTGCTCAGATTTTGAAGAAACAATAACAATAATACAAAATTACGCATTATTTTTCACAAATATCCATATATTGTAAATAAAGACCCGGAAATGAGGTCAATTTTATGACAACGCTTACATTCTACCTCTGATGAACCATGAGAATCCTCCTCTAGCGTTCCTGAGGATTCATCCAGCATTGGAAAATTTCATAAGGCTCTCGCCTGTCAATGAGTTCCATCATTTGTGCAAACAGGTTTTCCTTCATGGGTTTCATCTCCGGATCACCGGCGATGTTCGTCCAACAGTGGGGATCTTCCTTCATATCGTAGAGTTCCTCCTGCCCGGAGGCTGAGCGGATGTAGCGATAGCGTTCCGAACGAACGGAATAATGCTGTGCGTGTTTATCAGGCTTCGTCTTGTGATGGTGATTCGCATCGCTCCCCAGAGCACTGAGGGAAACCTCAGGTCCATCCCACACACCCTGTGGATTTTCCAGCAGGGGGCGCAGGCTGTATCCATCAAGCTCCGGCCCACCGAGTTCTTTGTTCGGATGGGCGGAGAGTCCGGAGTAATCGAGGAAGGTCGGATAAAGATCCACAAGTGAGACCGGTAGTGAACAGACCTCACCGGCTTTGATTCCGGGACCGGCGATGATGAGGGGAATCCGGCAGGATTCCTCCCACAGCGAGCCTTTGTACACCTGCTCCTTTTCTCCGATGTGATAGCCGTTATCACTGGTAAAGACAATCAGCGTGTTGTCCGCATATGGACTGCTTTCAAGTGCCTCGAGAATCTTCCCGACCTGCTCATCGACAAACGTGATGCAAGCCAGGTAAGCTTGAAGAAACTCTCTCACCCCCTCCCCTTCTTTATAGCCATTGAGCAGATCGTACTCATGGAATCCGTGGGATCCGTAAGGGATTTTCGGCTTGTTCCGATTCCGACCAAGATCCTCAGCAATATCAGAAATATCTCCCTCTTTGATACCAAGCGGCATCTGTAGTGTTTCCAGCGGATAGAGATCCATATATTTCTTTGGAACATAAAGGGGCGTATGGGGACGGACAATGCCGACTGAGAGCATAAATGGACGATCAAAGCCCTTCTCAATCAGACCACAGATAAATTCAGCGGTCATTTCGTCAGGCATCGGATCCCGATCGTCCTCATTATTATAGCGGTATGGTTTGTCATACAAATACCAGCCATCACATCCATTGCTGTTCGGAATTTCGTCGAGCGACGCATAAGCGGTTCCGCTGTTGAAATCCTCGGGCAATTTCGGGTGATTATCAAAAGGCGTTCCATCCAAGGAAGACAGTGTCCACATACTCTGCATCCCTTCAAATTCACCATGGGCAAAATACTGCTGCTTGGCCAAATACTCCTCCTTGGCCGGTTCGGTTAAGGTAGCATTCATCTTCCCATCGCCGGGAAACGGTCCCCAATTTGGAGGAACTGAATAAATGGAATTCCCTTCATCATCAGACCAAGTTCCCTCGGGAGCCATCAGGTTATGATAGATCTTTCCCGCACCATAAACGGCATATCCGGACTTTTTGAAATATTCGATATAACTGTGAAGGCGCTCACGCACATATGGTCCCTGATGAAACAAGGGGGATTTCACATCGAAGAACTGCTCTGTATGCGGATAGAGCCCATAGATCATTGACGCCCGTGAAGCCATGCAAACCGGATAGTTGCACGCGGTATTTGTGAAACTGATACCACTTTGGGCAAGTCGATCAAGATTCGGCGTAATCGCCTGAGGATGACCACCGGTAACGCCGATATAGTCATTCAGGTCATCACAGATGATATACAGAATATTAGGGCCCTCCTTTTCTTTCTGGGCAACAGCGCATTGAAGCGCGCTGGCCAGGATCAAATATGCCAGCACTAATCCCGTAAGTTTCTTAATCATAGTCATTCGTTCTTTCCCTCATTTTCAGCTTGTTTGTACAGAAACAGAATTCCTGGTCCTGAGATAATTATGGTTCCTTTTCGCATTCGAATTGAGCAGTAATCTAGATCGGGTCTCGCTGGACATTCCGGCATCTTTAATGACAACGTTTGCAATTCAAGCGATAACAATGAACACGGTACAAACTTCCGAACCTGACCTGAGTTGCGCAAATTCATCCAGACCACAAGATCAATCATAACGAACACATGAAAAACCCATTTGTGAGACCTCAATTCCATTGGGTGGCTGCTCTCTTTCTTGCCGTCGTCTGCGCATTAGCGGAGACACCAACCGCCGAGTCGTTGAACAGCTAACTCAACTGTCGCAACAATCCGGATACACGCGCCTGCTCAGCTTCCTCAATATACTGGGAGCACTCACTCAAACCCCAGACGAAGTGCAAGCCCTGCCACAGAACAGCCACTCTGCACGGTTCGACCACACCGACGCAGCGCGCATGGATAAAGTCTTCCGCCACCTCAATGCCCACTCCCGCGAACCGATCAGCCTCGAAACCATCGCGCAACTCGCCAGCATGACACCGCCCGCGTTAACCGCGGTTAAAAACAGCCCCGCATCGCCCACAGCCTCCACGAACAATTAAAACTTAAACTTATCGATATTCTGCTTATTGAAGATGAAGGGCTCGCCGAGGAAGACATCGCCGCTGCCCACTTTGATCTGCTTGAGCCGACCGAAGTCCATCTCTCCGGGCGCGAGCTCGCCGCTACTGATCGCCGCGGCCGCCTGGACCGTGAGGTAACCGAGGTCGACGGTGTTCCAAAGGATGATGCTGTCGATGTAGTCCGCGTGCACATAGCTGTTGCACAGACTCGGCAACGAAAGACCGGTGAGCTTGATGTCGCCACGCTGTGCCTGTTTCAGTGCCTCGGCCGCGCCGGGAACAGCGGGTGCGGCGATCGCAATGATCCCCTTAAGATCCTTGTACTTGTTGACCATATTGCGCGTTTCGGTCATCGCCTTGTCGCGCTGACCATCGCTGTAACGGATTTCGTTGAGCTTCAGCTTCGGATACTTGTCAGCCATGCGGTCCTTGATGAACTTGATCCACTCGTTCTGATTGGCATCGGTCGTACCCGCCGAAATAATGATGTATTCGCCCTCGTTTCCGCAGAGCCGGGCCAGTTCGTCGGCCAGGGCATAACCGATGCCCTCCGAGGTCGCCTGGTTGATGAAATACTGACGCGCCTCGCTGTTGGCGTCAGCGTCCCAGGTGATAACCTTGATGCCCTTGGCCATCGCCTTCTTCAACACCCCGTCGATGGCATCGCGGTTGAGCACACTGGCGCAAATGACGTCAACTCCCTTGGTGATCCAGGCCTCGACCAGCTCATTCTGTTTCTCGGGTTCACCCTTCGTCGGTCCATCCCAGATCAACTCGACGCCCAGCTCCGCGGCCGCCGCATCGGCCCCTTCCTTGCAGGAGACGAAATAGGGATCAGTCTTGGTCTTGGGCAACATCGCGATCTGCAGCTTGTCCGCGCTGCCACCCCGGGTCTCCGCTGTGCCATAGCTGGCGGCCGGCAACGACTGAATGGCCTCGAGGACGCGATGGTTGCTGATGGCGACAATACCAGCGCCGACCAGGATCGCGACGCACAGCACGGCAAGTTGACTGTTTTTCATATCCATCTCCTCTTCATCGGTTGTTTCTGTTTTCTGTAAATTTTGGCGCCGCGAACTGCGGTCGATAAGAATAGTCACGATCAGGATGGCACCGATCAGCATGTTGGCAACATTACTGTCGTAACCGGAAAGCCGCAGACCGTTCTGCAGCACGATGATGACGAATAAGCCCAGAAAACTCCCATGTAAAGTGCCCCGACCGCCGGTGATCGCTGTGCCGCCCAGGACCGTCATCGCAATCGCCATAAGCTCGTAGCCCGTCCCGGAGTCCGCCTTGGCCTGGCCGTTCTGGGCGATGAAAATGATGGCCGCCAGCCCGGCGAGGATGCCGGAAAGAATGTAGACCCGCAAAAGGGTACGGCCCGTGTCGATCCCCGCATAGAGCGCCCCGGCTTCGCCGAAGCCGATGGCCGCAATTCGTCGGCCGAACTGCATCCGGTGCATGAGGAACCAGAGGGCCACAAAAACCACCACAAATATCGGCAATTGCGTCGGGATGATACCAGCGATGTAGCCCTGCCCCAGACTGCGGAAGCCGTCACTGAAGCCCGTGTAGGTATGCGAGCCCCTCGTGATCGCGTTGGCGGTCCCCCGGAACAGCGACATCGTCCCGAGCGTGACGATCAAGGGCATTACCCCGAGCCGGGTAATCAACAGGCCGTTGATCGCACCGCACAGCGCACCCACCGCAATACCCCCCGCGGCGGCCAACCAGATGTTCAGACCGACGTCCTGCCAAAGTACGCCCGTCAACACCGCGACCGCCGCCATGATGCTGCCCACCGAAAGATCGATTCCGCCGGTCTTGATCACGAAGGTCATGCCAAAGGCGATCAGCCCATAGGCTGCGGCCAGGCGCGTGATCTCGAAGAAGTTCGCAGCGCTGAAGAAATTATCGCCGATTAGGGCGAAGACCACAGTCTCAACAGCCAGCACGAAGAGCAAAGCCCACTCGTTGTTTGGCAGCCAGCGCCGGTGCCAGGCTTGCGTCGTCGTCAATGCTTCGTCAGTCATTGCCACGCCCCCACTGGAAAACCCTGTCGGCCACCACGGCGATCAGGATGATGGCGCCCTGCACCGCCTTGTCCGCAGTGGACTCTAGCGGAGTAAAGGCCAGGACTGCCGTCACGACACCCATAAGAATGACGCCGAGCAAGGTCCCCAACAGCGACCCGCGGCCACCTGAGATCGCCGTACCGCCCACCACGACGGCGGCAATGACCTGCAACTCAAAGCCGCGTCCAGCGCCGGTTTCAATCTCGGGGTAGCGACAGTAGTGAATCACTGCCGCCAGCCCCATCAGCGCCCCCAGGATCACAAAGGCGCTGGACACCACGCGCTTGGGTTGAATGCGCAAACGCAGCGCCGCTTCATGGCTACAACCAACCGCATAGAAACTGCGTCCGAACTCGGTCTTTTTTAGCAGGAAAGCAAATAGCCCCAGGACGATCAGCGCCAGGGTCACAAACACGATCTGGCCATTCTGCAGCCCCAGACCGAACCATTGAAAATCATCAGGCAGGTTCTGCACCCAGACGCCCTTGGTCACCACGATCAGTCCATTCTCCAGCAGCACCCACATCGCCAGCGTCGCCACAATCGAGGGAATCGACAACCACGATACCAACGCTCCGTTGATTAGGCCTAATACGGCACCGCAGGCGATGGTGACAGGGATGACCACGATGATCGGCAATCCGAGCCGCGAAAGCGTGCCAGCCACCACCCCACAGACCGCCAACTGCGCGGCGATCGAAATATCGATCTCGGCGCACAGAATAATAAGGGTCATGCCAATTGCCGCGATCAGCACCGACAAGTTGTCCATCACGAGGCCCCGAAAAACACTGGCCGTATAAAACCCACTCCCGTGCGGGAACAGCATCGGTACCGCCAGCAAAATCAGGATCGACCCGACCAGCCCCAGTTCCCGGGCGTAGCGGCTGTAAAAGGACGGGGCGTTCGGCGAAATTGTGAGGGGTCCCGATATCGAATTCGTATCACGCATGTGAGTCCTTAAGTTGTGGGAGAGGTTTCAGGTGTAGGGGTTCGGGGGGTAGATGAAGGGAAACCCACTTTGGGCAAAAGTGGGCTACTGCTTCGCGCCTCTTTGTAGCCCGCTCTCGCCGAGAGCGAGGCCGGTTCACCAAGCGAATTCGTTCGTTCTCAGCGTCCCCAAAAACGCTGACGGTTTCCACGATATAGGAAGCCCCACTGAACCCCCGAGACGAGCTCGAGGATCGAGCTCCTGAAGCCCAAAACCTGAAACCTTTCCCACTCATTCGCTGTCGCTGACCTCCATGGCATGTTCCAAGATTTCTTCCTGGGTGGTTTCATTGCGATCGAAGCACTGCACCATCTGTCCCTGCCGCATCACGGCGATACGGTCTGACATCCCCAGGACCTCGGGCAATTCGGAGGAGATCATGATGATCGCCACCCCTTCCCCGGCCAGCTTTTCCATAAGGGCGTAAATCTCGGCCTTGGCCCCGACATCGATGCCCTGCGTCGGCTCATCGAGAATCAAAAGCTTCGGCTTGATCGCCATCCAGCGCGCGAGCGCGACCTTCTGCTGGTTGCCGCCGGAAAGATTGTGCACCGGGTTAAATATCGAAGGGGTCTTGACCCCGAGCTGACGCACGTAGTCAGCGCCGGTCGCCTCCTCACTGGCACAATCAATAAGGCCCGCCCGAGAAAATCGATCGAGCGTCGTGATGGTGACATTCTCGACCACAGACATCTCCTCAACCACCCCGTGCAGGTGACGGTCCTCCGGCACCAAGCCGATACCATGGGCAATGGCCGTACCCGGCGTATCGATCACTACGGCCTGACCGTTGAGCGTGATCTGCCCGCCGTCAGCGGGCGTGATGCCAAACAGCGTTCTGGCCAACTCGGTTCGCCCGGCACCGACGAGGCCGGCGATGCCAAATATCTCACCGGCACGGACATCAAAGTTGACATCGCGAATCTTACTCTCGGCACAACACAACCCCTGCACCTTGAGCACCTGCTCACCCGGCGGAATCGCCTGCTTGCTGTACATGGCCGACAGAGAACGCCCGGCCATGAGCTGAATGATCGCCGCGCGGTCCAGGTCCTTCGACGCATGCGTCGCGACATACTTGCCATCACGCAGGATGGTCATGCGGTCGGCAATTTCAAGGACTTCTTCAAGACGGTGCGAGATGTAGACGATGCCGACACCGTCCGCGCGGAGCAGGCGGATCAATTCGAGCAGATGCATCGCATCCTTCTCCGGTAAGGCGGCAGTCGGTTCATCCATGATCAGGATCCTGGCGTCCTGCGACAGGGCACGGGCAATTTCGAGCAGTTGCTTCTCCGCCATGCGCAGATTCTTCACCGGCGCATCAAGTGGGATACTAGCGCCGGCCCGCGCCAGAGAGGCTGCCGCCTGTTCCCGCCGTTTCCGCCAGTCGATGATCCGGCCACTACACCCGATCATCAGATTTTCCATGACCGAGAGTTCGGAGAAAAGTGTCGGATGCTGGTAAATCGCGGCAATGCCCATGCTCTGGGCGAGTTCCGGACTGTTCTCTGCGATCGCACTGCCGCAAACCTGCAGAACGGCGCCGGGGTCCGGCGCCAGAACACCGGTGAGTGTCTTGATCAAGGTACTCTTGCCAGCCCCGTTCTCACCAATCAAGGCGTGCACCTCGCCCGGGCGAAGCGAGAACGAGATGTCGTCCAGTGCCTTCACACCCGGAAAGGTCTTGCTCAAGCCAGTGACGCTGAGCAGCAGATCTGAGTCTGCGGGTTGAATCGCTAGTTCCCCTCCTGTGCCGGGATGTAAACGGTCGCTGTCGTGTTGGGCGGAACCGTGATCTGCTTGAATTCGACTCCGTCGGTGTCAATACCCAGCATGCTCCGGAACATCCACTCGCCGCAGGCGCCATAAGCGTAGTGATTGAACGCGTTCATATTGGCATCACCGAAACCACCGTTATTGATATTTTATTTTCATAGCGTTTAGACAATTGTGGATTCCAATGCTCACCCAATTCACACCTCACCCGATTCGCACCTTTCCCATCATCCCCATGGGATAAAAATCTTGTTTTGCAGTCCATTTCTGCGCCACAGCATTATCTTTTTGCGTTTTAAGATAGTTTCCGGTAATGGTGGTAACTTTCACCGATAAGTGGTTTGTGCCTTTTTTAAGGACTTCCCTCGCATCAAATGCGTAATCACCATACCATTTTGTGCCCAGATTTTCGCCGTTTACCGAAAGTTCTGCAACACCCTGAACATCACCTAAATCGATACACACGTATTGGTCATTTTCCAGGGTAATGGTTTTGGTATAAATTGCCGTACCGGCAAATCCTTTGGTCGCAGGAATAAGCGTAAGATCCTGCAAAGATGGTAGTTCCATCGTGGTCTTTTCGCCATTTATATGATTGAGTTCCAGTTGCCACGATCCGGTTATTTCTCTGCCTTTTGATTTTAATCGTACCGGATTGTATTTCTCTCCAGTCGCATCTTTATCAAACACGATCATCATACTCGTGGCACGAGGAAGCAAGAGTTTCACTTTATTCCCTTGTGATGGTAAAACAGACCGTTCTCCGGTTTCAGTATCCCACAACCACGGAGTCTTATTACCATCCACCATAAATTCAGCATTGACCGCAATTTCATCAGACAAACTACAATTGGAAATAAAAAACATATTTTTATCTCCCAATTTATAAGGCACCTGATTCAAAAAATGGTGAGGTTTATTAAACTTCACGTAAGGTTCCAGGTTAAGGTCCTGTTGCATTTTGCCATACCATGCGATGATGTCATCTTTGGGCGCCGGATATTCAACGATCTTATCATTGTTGCTTTCTACCAAATCGTCTATCATCGACTTTACCTTTGCATCATTTGTCTTCATCTCATTATGCAAAGGAGATTTAAAGGGGCGTTTGCCAATAAACACAATGCGTCCACCTGATTTAGCAAAAGCTATTAACGACTCAATAGTTTTAAAATCAAGGGTCTCTACTTCCGGCATCAGGAGCGTATCGTATGAACGCTGACCGTAATTAAGTTTCCCATTCTTAAATGTAGCTCCGTTAATAATGTTTTCCGAAACATAGTCGCATCCCCCTCCATTTTGACAAATAGCCTCCCATAAACTATACTGATAATCAGGGTAATACTTTCTGGGCGAAGGGATAAACTGCGCCCCGTGCTTTAACCACAAGTCTGTTAAGGGCTGAAACAGTGCAATATTTGCCTGAGGAACAGCACTCTGCATCAGATAGGAAATACGTGCTTTGTAATCAGACCATTTTTTGAAATAAGGCCACCATGTATTGCGCTCATTAAAGTAAGCGCCAAAGCGTATCCATCCCGGGAACGGTGCTTCGGGAGGAGAATAATTGAATCCGTGTAATACATGGTGATTTATACCCGAAATATTACTCATATCTCCTCCTATCTTAAGATTTTCTAATGTAGCCATAAAAGGCATCTGAGTATTTGTGAGTTCCTCGCAACTCACTACTTTTTTCCCGGAAAGTGCTACGGCAGAAGCCACAAACTTATTGCACACACGAGCTATTCTACCGACCCCTCCGGTGGGATTATATTCTCGTCCCGTAAAAGGGAACAACCATGTTTCCCCCTCCGGAATGTCAATTGACATAGAGGACTCTAAGGGATGATATCCCCTGCCATAAGCCTGCACCCGCGACAATACATTATTCTCATGACACCAATCATTATACGTATCAATAAACCGCTCTTTAAACAGTTCTAAACGTGTATGATAATAATCCAAATTAATGCGGCTTAAGTAATCATTTACCTCAGTGGAAAAAACACAGCCATAATCCCCCTCAACAGGATATCCGAAGTGTTCTATCTTCGTTAATAAAAAAGGGTAATAAGGCAATATTGAATAACCACGTCTTTTTTCAAACTCCTGAGGCATATCTTCACACCAGTTAGCACCTTCCAGCTCGAGGCTGTCACAAAACACGGCACGAAGATAGTCTCCCATGTTCCCCAATCTTTTGTTAACAAAGTCAGAGGTACGGTTAAGATACCGGCTTACTGCCGCTTTATTGTAGTGGTTAAGCACCGGTCCTTTTGCTCCGGGAGCACCATGGGTAACACCAACATAACCATAAAGCCTTGCCACACAATAGAGCACATATTTACCTTCAGACAGCTTTAGCGTTATCTTGCCATTTTTTACTTTATCAGTAACATCTTCTCCCTCCTCAAACGTATTCATTACCTTAGGAGCAAGGCGCAACATGAAGAGTTCTTTCTGTTTCTTTTCGTACGGCACATAAACATCCGGCTCTATACGATCCAGTATCTCCTTTATTGTTATCGTATGGGACTCCCCCCCATCCAAGTCTATGGTTTCAAGCGCCATTACCTGAGTTTGCTCCTGTTTTTCCAGAAACTCACCACCAAAAGGCCAGCCCGAACCAACAATCATGTCGCACACCATCCCCCGTTTTTTCGCTTCTTTTAGCGCAAATTCGAACATATCCATCCACTCGTCCTCAAAAAGGGTAAGTCCTTTATAACCTAACGGATCGGTATGCTCGGGGAAGGCAATAGGATTGATCTCCACACCTGTAATACCTGCAGCTTGCATTACATCCAATTCACGTACGATCTCGTTCGCATCCAGCCGGTTGCCATTCCACCACCATCGCACAAACAGCCGTGCATGATCCGGTGGATTTTGAAACTGCTTAAAATGCTCGTTCAGGCTTATTTTTAATGTTTCAGAATCAGTGCAACCCAGGAATGAGCTGATAAATAAAGTTCCAGCTGTTCCAACAGCTGTGGTTTTAACAAAATCTCTGCGTTTCATAGTAGTAGTGCGGGTGTAAAATTGATTGATAGGAAATTCAGTTTCAGCGGTTTGGATCGAGTCTCATAATCGCCATTGTTCCAAGTAACAGTGCCGCTAAGATCAGGCTTAGTGCCCTTTCGCCTTTGAAATCCCTTTTCATGTGTGTTTCATGTCAAAAGCAAACGTTGTCATTATTTATTTGCAAGGTGAAATCTCTCTCGGGCTCGGGGTTAGACGAGAGAGCCTACTGTCCATCTCCAGCCTCA
>TARA_B110000037_G_scaffold85913_1_pt1 | contig 10958 bp, 17 predicted proteins | sample TARA_B110000037 | Tara Oceans TARA_B110000037 (sample SAMEA4397196) | marine metagenome | biome: Polar Biome; feature: [MIX] marine epipelagic wind mixed layer (ENVO:01000061); material: water (ENVO:00002006), including particulate matter (ENVO:01000060) such as... | depth 10-100 m
AACTTTATTAGTGCATTTTTCATCTTTGGTGAATTCCACCTAAACTTAAATGCGTCCTCGCCCTGTATAAGACCTAACTCAATAGACTCTTCAGGGAAAAACTTCTCCAACATACTTTGCACGTCTTCTTTAGAAGTCTTTACTGTATTAAGTTGGTTTACAATGTTTACTCTCCAAGGCTCCGGATTTAAATAGAAGTTCTCACACATTGCATCACCACACGCTCTCGAGTAAGATGTATCGATTTTAACGGAGTTTTGTACTCCCCATCGTTCAACTTCTTTTGATAGTTCGGTGTATATAATTCCTAATGGAGCTACATCTAATGCCGCATATATGATTTGTCCGTGGTTCATCACATCCCCGTCAAAGGTGGTCTGATTTGCCTTAGACATGTCTCCGCCTATGTATCTTTTTACACAACCAGCCAAGCTATTATATCCTATTGGTAACTCGATCCCTGCAGTTAAACCACAAGTAACGTTTTTAGACATGAGAAATGTATCCCTTAAGTTGTTGATTTCAATACCAAAACACCATTTAATAACAGTGTAATCGAATAATGCATTGTGAATTATCTTCTCAATACTATCATCTCTAAAGTATACAAATAAAGCTTCTAACTGTTCTTCTGTTAGAGATGGTACATCAAATACCCACTGGTCTTTACCTTCAAAATCACCTATTTGAACAACGTAACACTCCCGTTTAACCGGATTACGTGATCCATCCTCATTTACTAATTCTGTAAACGTTTTATTTTTACCCTTTAAATAACCTGCCCAACCGTACATGCCTTCCATGACGTTAGTTTCAGTATCTAATTGGGTGATCTTTCTTCCATCAATCCAAGACAAAAATTCAGACTCGCTACTTAACGTAACTTCTTCACCTTCTTTATTCCACCCTGTTTGATCATACTCGGTACTTCTACCAGTGACTAATTTAACCATTATATTCTTGCTTTGCTTCAAGCGCCGCTAAGTATTCTTCAGAATTCTCAGGGAACTCAAATGGTGAAAAACTTACTCTATTGACTTTAGTATAACCTTGTTTTAGTTTAACTTCTACGAATCTCTCCATACCTTCAGTTAAAACTAATCCATCTGGTACTAGTACAGTGTCTTCGTTGACATAGTAGTAGCCAATTAGCATAGCCTTTAATTTTTCTTGTTCATTATCCCAGATCATTGAGATCCCTCGATAATTAGCGTTATCCTTACTGTGGAACCCTTTCTTTAGTGCTGTAACTCTATGGTTACCTATAAACGGGTATACCCCAACAGCTTCATTCGCTATTTTAGTATTATAATTTTCTAATTTATTCATTTTAACTTTCCAGTATTTCTTTAAATAATTTTCTGTTCTTACACATGTTGTTCAATTTAAATGTTGATAATCTTTTCCTTGGTATTAATGTGAGGGCAGTGCACCTTAGTACATCCTCAACATAATCAAAAGTAGCTATAACCTCTTCTCCTTTAATAGGCAGTCTTTCGAGGTCATCTAAATCATTTTCCCATATAGCTCCTGTCATGAAACATCCTCTTACTTCGATAAAGGGTACATATTCATCGACGTCCATAATTTCTAGACATTTCTCGAAACCCTCGATTGTTGCCGCTCTTAAATTTACAATATATCTAGCTTTTGAGCCTTCCTTGTAAATGTATTCAGGTTTGACAGTAGACGATACTTTAATTTTAAATGTTCCTGGACCGGGAATAACATTATACATGCTAAGGTGACTTTTTTTAAGAATTGCTATATCCATAATACAGTTCCTATTTTATATAAACTAAACTGGGACTATAATCCCAGCTCTTTTTTTATTGAGTCTGACAATTGACTTTGATCAACGTCGTACTCATTGTTGTAAATATACACTCGGCGCCTTGCTCTTGTGCACGCTACGTATAGCGATTGTAGTTTGTTCTTTAAAGATGTTTTCTTAAGATTCATTATATCACTCTCAAATACAATAACATCTTTAAACGTTCTACCCTGACTTTTGTGAGATGTCAACGCGTAAGCATAATCAAATTTAGCCCAGTTAGACATGTAATCGTAATAACGACTCCACTGTCTTTTGTCAGTTTTAGCGGCAGTACTTAGTGAATTAATAGCATCAAAATAACGATGTCTACCTTTCTCATAGTCTAAAGCATAAACTTCCGTCCCTTCTGGCATTCTTACATGGGGTTCAAGATCCATAGCAATTGAAGGAATTCCTTTAGGTCCGTTTTTAATCGGGATGTGCCCTTTTACTCTGAATGTTTGACCATTATAAATTGCGTTATGGGTAAAAGTTTCGCCCTGGTCTCTAGTCGTTACTACACTATATCCACCGTCACAAATTACTAGCTCCCCTGGCATAAACTGATCCAAGTCATCTTTAGGATTTCCGTCAGGTCCTGCGTATAGATGAGCTCTAGTAACATCATTGATTTTAGTGATGGAAGCATTTTTATACCCGATCATTCTTATAACATTAGGGTCATCTGAAGCTTTAAATGCATTTACAGCTATATCAACAGCTTTTCCAACATCGTTTAGGAAAATATACCCAGATCCGTCTTCATTTAACTTACTAGTTCTTCTTTTTTGACCCAGTGTGTGGTATTGCCAACGATTAATAGTGTGCTTTGCAGCTTGCTTTCCTTTATTAATCTTGTCTATTTCTTTACGAAATACTTCACCCATATCTGCAATAGGTCCGGTATATCTAACCGGTTTATGCAACTGGGATCTAGTATAAGTAAATGTGATAGAATCTTCTTTACCTTCAATAGGCGGAAGCTGATAAACATCACCAAGAAATATAACTTTACAATCTTTACTCTTCATAGAAAGGATTCTGTTAAAAGTTACCTTATCTATCATACTACACTCATCTATTACTAAAATTCTAGCAGAGTCAATCGGTAACGCCTTACCATTTCTTTGAAAGGGATTTGGTACGAATGATATCTGACCATCCTCGTCAATTCTTTGTCTTAGGCCCAGCAATTGTGCTAGTGTAACACAGGTTGCTACCTGCCCTAAGGACTCCTCTAATACAGCTTTAGCTGAGTGGGACACAGTTGCCCCGAGTATATCATTACGACCTCTTAAAGCCTCTATAATACACGTAGTTTTACCTGCACCTCCGACCCCGGACATAGTAAAAATATAATCATCAGGGTCAACGTCATCAAGGAATTCAATTATGTTCTCCACTGCCTTTAATTGGTCTGGGGTCAATTGAATACTAACCTTTGGTTTGCTAGTTGTCATAATTTTTAAGTTTAATTAATTGTTAATACTCGTCACTTTATACTGTAAAGTATTTACCTCCGGTCGATAACACGAAACTTCTCATTTCAATGTTACTTTTTATTCCGACGCAGTTGTAAACCAGTTTAGTGCTTTTATTCTTAGGGACGTAATCATTCCCGTCTGTAGAAATTATAACATTACCTCTATTGTATACCTTATTCATCAAATCTATTAATGAATTGTAGTCACAGTTGTAGGGCTTATATTTCTTTTTTGCTGAGAAGCACTTAATTTTCTCTTCTTTAGTGTTCAGAATGTAGGATTCCGTACTTTGTCCTGCGTATCTATAATAGTGCACAGGTCTTGGATCCTTCAGTAAAGCCAGTTGAATCGCTTTTGAAATTATTAACCCTTTATTGTCAATCATACTTGAAGATGCGTCCTCTAAATATATAAACGCGTCTTCATTAGATGACTCAGAAGTCTTTGAACTTACTACTAATTTTAAGCCAGCGAACTTTTGTTTAAAGTCTGGTCTGATCATAGATGATCTCCTGGATTTCTTTAAGTCGCTATAAGACTTCATTTTACTATTGACTTTCTTAACAATAGTATCTTCGGACTTTTTTGGTAGGCTAGTGCGTACTTTACAACTTAGCTTGATAATTTTAGCTATTTCTTCAGAGTTTAAAGTGTCTGAATTTTTAACTAAAATTTCTTTGTCCTCACTTTCAATAACTTCAACATAATTTTCTGTGGGCTCCAAAAAGTCTTCCTCTTGGTCTTCAGCTGATCTAAAGTTGATAGTCTCTGACAGTCTTTTAAGTGTATCAAAAGCTTTATGAACGGGTGTGTGACCTACGTAATCGTCATAATCTAACGATGCGTATAATCCCTGAAGTTTTAAATAATACTCCTTTTTCCCCTCGGGAATAAACTTAGGTAGTATATTTATATCAGATATAGGTCTTCTTAGTCCATTACATATATGAAGCTTTACCAGATCCTCGAACAATCCCCAAGGCATATAGTAATTATAACCGCAATCCTCCATTACAGTCTCTACGTAATCCTTTGAATTTGGTTTATGCGTCATCTGTATCATAAAAGATCTTTTTTATTTTACTTATAATTACTTTAGTATCAAGCTTCTTGCTTATCTCCGTGTCTACTTGGTCGATACCAAACTTAATAAGACCTGTAACCTCATAATAAAGTTCCATTGTCTCATTTGAAAACTCTTGCTCGGCTAATTCTTCCAACGCGGAGGATAAAAACCTTTTGTCAGACTCTAGCTGAAGTAAACTGTTAGTAACAATAGTAGCCGCAGTATCTTTAACGGCTTCTTTAACTTTAATTAACAATTCTTCTTCCTCTAAAAATGCACTTTCTTGTTCTACACTTCTTATTACATCCCTTAACATTGTGGTGTCAAGAGCGTTAATAGTATCTAAGAACTCTACACCAAGTCCAATAGCTGTATCTCCAGCATCCCCGGCTGTCCTTGGACTAATTCTACCTTCAGTTGATGAACATAGTTTAGAACATAATAACAACTTTTTCTTGTTAGCTCCATAAGTGGTACCGTAAAATACTTTGTAAAACTTCATGTAGTCTTTCTCATCATATGATGGCCATATAGCCTCATGCTGATAAGGAAATCTTTCCAAGTAAAATGCTTTTGTACTATCGTCAACTCCCAACTCTTGAGGATCTTTGTTTCCAGTAATAATAACAGAAGAGATTAAACTCTCCTTTTTTGTACTACCTTCTCTCATACCTCTTTCGGTTAGAACATCTTTTAGTGCTGCAGCTGTACTAGGGTCACAGTCGAAAAACTCCTCTAAGACTAATATGCCGGGTGTACAGAATACACTATTTTCAAACGCGGTCTCGTATTTGCTCTCGTTTAAGAGCTTGCCCATGTTTGGTATACCTAATAACTCCTCTGGCATCATATCTTGATAACCCACCTTACATATAATTGGCACGCCTAATTCCCCACAAACAGCTTTTACTATTTCTGATTTACCAAACCCGCCAGGTCCATGAAGGATAGCATTCTTACCTAATGTAAGTGCTACATAAATCTTTCTAATTGCTTCCTCTTGGAATACAAATCTACTAGACAATTTTTCCGTAAGCTCACCTAAATCGTATGACCTCACATGCGCTCGAATAGAGATGGAAACCTCTTCATTCGTAACGCATTTACTTAAATCCAATGCTTCCATAATTCTATTTAATTTTCAAGTTCATAACTCCAGGTTGCCCCGTTGTCATCTAATTTATTTGTTTTTGCATAATTTCTTGCAGTCACTTTATAAACACCTTCGTGTTGAGCTGCTACTACAGCGTTTGCATAACGCTTTTTTGTTCCGTCTGCGGACACTACTCTAATGATAGTCTTTATAGGAGATCCTATAATTCCCCCATCTATAGTGTCATCTAACATACCGGATGTTACTTGTACTGATTCCTTCTTAGCCTCTTCAACAACATTAGTGTCTACTGGAGCTAAAGGATTAGCAGTTAATTGTCCGGACTGAATGTCTTCTATATGGGCGTCAATACCCTCTAAAAACTCTTTAAGTCCAATACCTACTACTTCTTTATTTTTCTCTGCCATTATAAATCGTTTAATAATTCTGGTGAAAACTTTTCAACCGCATTCCATACTACGGGGTTTAAATTTTTGGGGTAATCCATTGAGTTGACCTTAGTTAACATATTCAAAAGAATATAATTCTCTGTCATATGGTAAAGATACTCATCTGCATATTTATGGATATATGCATCTCTAACTATTTCAAATAGTTTATCTTCTGTAGGATCCTCTACTTCAAGTAATGCTCCAATATAAGGGCTTTTCTTACCTTGCCCATGGATTCCATTAATATTATCTGAAGAGTCACCCATAATCATTTGAGACCAAAAGAACTTACGTCCTTCCCAGTGACTCACATTTTCGAACTCCCTTTTCTTAGGGTTGTATCTTTTAAATTCCCCCACTTGTTTCATGTCTTTGTCTTCTCCGACATGAGTAATATCCCACTCATCTTTAAACTGATGGTGAGCAATAATTACAGCGTCATCCGCCTCCATATCTCCGACAGGTATAAATCCCCACTTCTCCAAAAAGTGCTTTTTTAGTCTTGGTTTAAAGTAAGTTTGCCAGGCTTCTGGTTTTCTAGTACCTTTATAAGGCTTAACTGTAGCCCAACCGTGTCTAAAATTCTTCTTACCTTCTTCCCCGTAAAACCCGAGATAGTGTGAAGCTTTTGTCACATTTAATATCCTTAAGATGTAGTCATCTATTCTTTCCTTAGCGGCTGAAGTCCCGATCATGTTTAATTGATCTTTAAACCCATACGCACAGTAGAAAATTAATCCGTCTGCATCAATGATAGTTAATTTTTCACTCATTGAGTTAAATATTAAGTTAATAATATTTTCTTCATTTTATCTAATATACTATTTCTAATCCCGCCCTTCGGTTTTTAATTCCTCCGGCAAAGTAACCCCGTAGTTCTTTGTTAGAACTAGTTCTGCAACTTTAGCCCTTAATCCTAATGTTCTAGGAATCAAGTTAAGTGGGTTGCTGTGGTGATAAACAGCTTTTATTCTTACAAATAGTTCCTCTTTACTATACTCTTCTGTTACGCCTTGGAAACTTGAAACTACTGGCATGTTCGGCCCATTTAGTAATAATACCAAGTCAGAAAAGCTTTCACATAATGAAATGTGGTAGCTCATATAAGTTTGTTTATAGCTCATGTTAATATTTATTTATTCTTTATTAAATTTGGTGATGTTATTTAAACCTGTAATAACTATACTACTTCTACATCAACACTTTGCCAATCTGAACCCATCTCCCAACCATCTTGGTCTTCTTTGAAAATTAGGTTTACATATTGGAATTGGTAGTATTTATTTGGGTTATCCAGTTTAACCAGTTTAGCAGAATCATCAAAGTCAATCTGCACATCGAACACAGGGTAACCGTCAAGGCTTATAACTGAATTCCAATCTGAATAGCTATCGAACTTTATAGTTTGAGTTGGTATCCCTTTACCTATTACTACATATTTTTTCTCAGATGTGATAAGAATAACTTTATCAATACTCGGTAGGTCTGTTTCAAACGTACCTACTGGGCATTCTTCATCATCAATTATTTCTTCAAGGTTCTCACCTAACTCTGTTTTTACTTTTTCTAAAATTTTTCTTTTAGATTCTCTTATTATATCATCTTCTGTTGAAGACTCATCTACTACTACTCTTGTAACAAATGAATAATAAACTAATTTAGCTATTTTACTCATGTTATCTTTTTATGTTTATATTACTCACTAAAAAAATGAATAAACCTATTAATAATATTACTGTAATCATATACTCTTCTGCTACTCGCCTTTTATTAATTTTACGACATGACAACCAACCTTCTGATCAGTAATTGCTTTATTTATACCTCCACTTTCATTGAGGTAACAATAAATATCGTGATCCGGCTCGATTACTTCCACTGGATTTACTCCAAAGTCTTCCAAAGTTTCTAATGCCTCGGATATACAATCCCCTAAGTTTAAACCTTTTTGACTAGAATCAACCTTTTCAATTAGCTTATCTTCGTTGACATCTATTATTACCACTATTCTCATATTAGTGTATTTTAATTTAATTATTAAGATCTACTGAAGCAGCTATAAAAGCCATTATCAGTATTAATACTATACCTGTTACCATAATTTATTTATTTATTTATTTTTAGGTGAACCTTGTGTACACCATTCTATCTAGTCCGCTGCTAGGCCCCCAACTACTATTTTTAAAGTTTAATATTCTTCTCCCTCTTCGTAGGTAGAATCTTTAGGCAAAGTAACAATACCTCTGTTCGTGCTTGTGCTAAACTTACTTCCTTTGCTTGAATAGTGATAAGTTGATTTTATTTTATTATTAAAAACATAAATGGCATCAAGTGGGTTTGTCCTACCTATTTCTTCATCATCTTTATCTAAAGGAAAATAAAATTTATCCCCCTTTTTTAATTTGGAAAGGTTTGTTTTTATCTCTCCACCCTCTGCGTAGGTATAACCGTCTTTTGAGTAATATTTATCATCATTCTGATTATATTCAGCGTGTTGAAGTTCGTTTAATTTATAATAACCATATTTAAGCCATTTATTTGGTCCTTCTCCGACGAACTTAACAAGAACATCATTAATATCTTGTATTTTAATTACCTCTGCGACTAAACCTCCCTCGGAATTAACAAAAACCATTTCTCCTTTTATTATCTCCCCGTACTTTTCCCAGGAAACCCCTTCAGAAAACCCAGTAAAAATTAAGGATATAATGCTTTCTACATTCTCTATGCTAGCATTGCACGAATCCTCGTCTGGTACCCAAACATCATCATGAAGCATTTGAAAGTCTTCTCTTACTTGATATAATTTTTCTAATATTTGTTTTACTTTCTCCTTTTTCATAATTATTTGTTTAATTTATATAACTTACTAGCTCAAATTTTCCACTATTCATTCCGTATAATGATATTGATAATCCTTTTCTTTGTGCCTTATCATCTTTAGTTAAACCAAGAATAAATGAATGTGTTTTACCAACGCTAGGTCTTAATCTACCATAAATCCCTCCATGGGTAATTTTATTATTCCAATCATCGCTGTCTACAGTGAACCCTCTTTTACCCGCCAACATTTTAGCGAACTCAACCGCTTCACCAGCTGTCTTAAAATATGTTGTTTCCATTTTCATAATGTTTATTTTAAAGAGAGTATGCAGCACCGCTTTCATCAAACTCGTATTCATTTTGTTCACACATTTCAGTGAGACCTTTATCTGAATAACAATACTCTGTTTCATCGTGCAGTGTGCCAAGCACTTGATTCATATTACCCTCTTGAAGCCCTTTTATAACTTCAAAGTCCCAGAAAATCCCGGTTAATGGGTAGTCTTCCGCATTTAAGCTACTTAACATTTCAGGATCATAACCCTCAAGAGTTATATGCTCCCCCCTGTCCGGTACTGTAGATATAGAATAAGATAAATTACCCCCTATATAAGATTGCAACTCCTTCAAACTGTCTACCAATTCTTCAGAAGAGTAATAATTTAAGTCATGCCAGTTATTTCTTATCCATTCAAAACATAAATCCTTATTTGGATGCTCATGTATCTCGTATACTTTTGTTTCTATTATTCTCATACTCTTATATTAAATTAGTTCTACTGAAACGATTTCTGCTATGTCCCAATACTCATCTCTTGCAAGTTCTTCTGCGTGTTCTTCATCTATTGCGGAGAACTAACATTTAGAGTAATTTCATATCTACAATTGTTATCTGAATTTGCATTTAGTAATTCACACATTTTCACTGCATCATCGAATGTAAAATATGCTACAACACCTAGACTATCGTTTAGAATTACCTGAACGTTCTTTTCTATAAGTGTTTTCTTAATCGTGTATACTTTCTTTCGTTTCATAATATTAGTTATTATAGTTTTCTTCTATCCAGTTGATTAATATTTCTCTGTTAGAGTTGTCTAGCTCCATAAACCAACTAAAGAAAGTTAATGTGCCTTTACGTTCGTACATTGTACTAAATTTTGATTCTAAGTGTTTAGCCATTTGACCTTCCCATATATTAGAAATAAATCCGTTGGGGTAGTTGTGACCAAAGTACATAAACTTCACTATTGAGTCTTTACTTTTCATAATTTTATTTTAATTTATTTAGATAGCAAGACGAGAATCGAACTCGCAACTGCTTCATATAAAATGAGCCGCTCTAACCGTTTGAGCTTACTTGCTATTCCCCCTTTAGAAGGGATTGTTTTAATACTGTTTAATCTTCTCTATCACTTAGTTCGTAATCTAATACAGCGTCAAGATTGTCAAAAAGAACTTCTATAGCTGAACTTACCTTCGAACGAATGCTTTCCTCAGCCTGACCCATAATGGATTTTCTACTAAGGTCAGAAGTTTTAATATTACACCTGATTTCTAGAAGTAACGTTTCCAGATTATAAGAATCTAAAACGTCTAAATTTCTTTCATAAGCTGAACTTAAATCTAACTCACTCCAGTTTACTCCGTACTCATTTAATTCTGACATAATTTTATATTTTTAAGTTACTAGCCCATCACCATCTTACCTGCAACTACTCCTATAGCTCCGAATACTACTAACAAAAACAAACCTAATTTACTCCCATTTGTACTACGTTTAGCATTCGCTATGAATGAAACGTAAAATATCATTGAAGTAAAAAGTAGGATAATATTGTCAAAAGCCGAGTCTTTCTCGGGATCTGTGTAGATTATCATTATTGAGCTTATAAAAGCTTGGGTAAATGGAAAGAAACAGGCTAAAAAGAATGATAAAGGTTTATCATATCTAAGTTGTAGATATCTCTTAAAAATTTGAGACTTTCTAAATTTTTCTCTCATTTTATTTAATTTTAATTTTAATTTAATTTAGTCTTTAAGACTAGTCGCAAGTGTCATCCCACTCTTCCGGGGATTCGTACTCGTCTTTATTAATATATCCTGTTCCATCACAGTCATGACATTCCTCATTTAAGAATTCAAATAACTCACCGGTGCCGTAACAAGTATAACAACCATTTTCCTCGTAATCTGACTGATGTCCTTCTCCCTGTAAGATTTC
>TARA_B110000037_G_scaffold196172_1_pt1 | contig 10950 bp, 12 predicted proteins | sample TARA_B110000037 | Tara Oceans TARA_B110000037 (sample SAMEA4397196) | marine metagenome | biome: Polar Biome; feature: [MIX] marine epipelagic wind mixed layer (ENVO:01000061); material: water (ENVO:00002006), including particulate matter (ENVO:01000060) such as... | depth 10-100 m
ACCTTTCCTTATCTGGAAAATATAATTTTACTAAAAATCTGCAAGGGAATATTGGTTATCGGCTACTGGAAGGTGGTGCAGATGGAACTAATAGGTATAATTTTATTCAACTCCATTTCGCCTTTGCTAGTCTAAACTTTTCATTTAAAAAAAAACAGTTAAGAGCTCAAATGCTATAATTGTATGGCTTCATATTAAAGTTTTTATAAGTAATCATTGTATATGAACGTTTTACAACAATGTATAAAAAACATAGGGAATTCATATTAAACCAAAAGGTCTGTGCATATTAATGAAGCCCGCTAAATATAAAATTTGGCGTTTCCAGAAGAAATATTTATATTTAGCTAATTACCAACCTGAAATAAAAGTGCTAATTTACTGCCCTACGTTACATATAATTTACGTTATAAGTAATTAATAAATTTGCATCGTCCTGAAATAGTATGACAAAAAAACGAATACTCAGAATAGTATTTATTATTGCAAGTATAACCTCTTTGGCGTTTGTACCATGGATTTTGGTAAAGGCTTGGATATTACCACTACCGGATGCGGTTCAAGAACAAGTAAATGAGACAATTGGACATGGACTCGATGGAATGATTGTTTACGTGGACCAATCTGGAAAGCCACCGGAATTATTCGCCGCAGGCTGGCATAACCGTAAAAATGAAATACCTGCCGACCCGAAAGCCTTATTCAAAATTGGCAGTATTAGTAAGTTATACGTTGCTGTTGCTACCGCCAAATTAGTTAAAGACCATCGTTTGTCGTTGGATAAAACGCTCGCTGATTACTTACCGGAATTGGAAGGAAGGATTGCTAATGCAGATAAAATCACTTTGAGATTGATGGTGCAACACCGGAGTGGTATTCCTAATTTTACCGACATCCCCGGCTATTGGGAAGACATATCGAGAGACAATAGAGAAACACTTGAGTTAGTACTGAATAAGCCTGCTGACTTTGATCCGGATAAAAAATATAGTTATTCAAATACAAATTATTTGTTGATCGGTGAAATACTTGATAAAATATTGGGATATAGCTATCACCAATATATCAAGAAGGAAATTCTGATACCGCTTGAGCTTTACAATACTTACAGTTTATTAAGTGAAGTAGATTTAGACGATGTTATGAGTGGGTATTACGAAGGTTATGATGATGATATAAAATATAATGATTTTATAAACTCTGCCGGCTCAATGTTGGCTACAGCAGAGGATGTGGGAATATTCTTGCGGGCATTAAACGATGGTTCAGTGTTTAATGAAGGTGAACAGGAAATCTATTCATCTATTTATGTATACGAACATACAGGATTATTGCCGGGATACTCTAGCATTGCCAAGTATCACAAAGATATTGATGCGGTTGTCATTCAGTTTGTAAATACAGGTGGTGGATACTCTTGGAACTTATCGGAAATCGTATATAATCGTATTGTAAAAATACTGAAAAGGCAAAAAAGCTTATAACAATGTATAAAGGGCATTAAAACGCCCTTTATAGTCAGCGTTGTAGCCAATAAAAAACTCGAACCAGTACTAACCAGTCCGAGCCTTATGTTTTCTTTTATTTAGATATTATTTTTTCATGGCCTCTTCTACAGATTTTGCAGTTTCCAAGATTGTCTTTTCAAATGGAATTGGTTTCCAATTAAAAATCTGTTTGGTTTGAGAAATATCTGCACTTACCGCTACATCAACAAATGGTAACATCCCCTTCATTTCTCTATTAAATAGACTCATAAATTTGACCATAAAACTTGGGGCTTTTCTTGGACTCGCTTTTTTAAATCCATTTTCTTTCAATATGGAAGCGACACCAACAAAAGAGTAGGTTTTTTCGGAAGTGACAATAAAACGTTCGCCATTGGATTTCATGTTTTCCATAGCAGCTACGTGTATTTTAGCAATATCTCTTACATCTGACATTACATAATGGGCATTAGGTAACATAGGCATTTTTCCTGTAATAATATCCCTTATCATACTCATGGAAGCACCAGTAAGATTGCCCGTTAATGTTGGTCCGTAAATTGGACCTGGATTAACTACCGTCAATTCCATTTTATCGCCAGTATCTTGATTATTGTAAAAATCCCAAGCAGCTCTCTCGGCTAAGGTTTTACTTTTCATGTACACAGATACCTTATCCGTCTTAGCATTAGTCCAACTCTTTTGGGTCAGATGATTTTTCTTTTTGTCCCCTGCCATTGCTACGGTCGAAGAAGTCAAAACGACTTTTTTAACGCCTGCTTTTTTCGCTGCTTTCAATGCCCTAAGTGTTCCTTCTACGGCAGGCTTAATCATTTCATTTTCGTCCTTTGGTTCAGCAATTACAAATGGAGAAGCAACATGCAACACATAGTCACAGCCCTCCATTGCTTTATCCCAACCTTGGTCGCTCAATAAATCAAGCTCACAAAATTCTAAATTATTTTTGGCGTCAATGCCTTTTCGAACTTCTTGCTCTTTAGAAAGATTGCGTACTGAACCTCTTACAGTATATCCATTTTTCAATAGTTCAACAGCACAATGTTGTCCAACAAAGCCAGAAATCCCTGTTAACAATACCTTTTTACTCATGATTTCAATTTCTTTAGTTTAAAATTATTACTTTTGTTTTAAAAGTAAAAACACACAATACTTTTGTTTTGAAAGTAAAAATACACAATTACTTTTGTTTCGCAAGTAATATTTAATATTTTGGTAAAATGAATAATGATTTTCGCTGTAATTGTCCTATTACATCTGCATTAGATATTGTAGGAGATAAATGGACATTGGTAATTATTAAACAGATGCTTTTGGAAGGAAAGAAAACTTTTAAAGATTTCTCTGAAAGCGATGAAGCCATTGCCTCCAACATATTGTCCTCAAGACTTAAAATGCTTGAAGAATTTAAGATGATTAGTAAGAAGAAATTACCATATAATAAGAAAACGAACATTTATCTCTTAACCGAAAAAGGTCTTGGACTGACTCCAACAATTATAGAATTAACTCTCTGGAGTGACGGTAATATAAGAGAATATCATTCATCTTTAATCTCAGATAATCGAATAGAGATGGTAAAGAACAATAAAGAGGAAACTATCAAAATGCTAATTGAAAGTTACAAAACAAAAAACTGGCCACAACAAAACCTAAACGGCATTAAAACGTCCGTTTAGCGAGAGCGTTGGGCACAAGCACTCACTCAAATCTAGAAATGAAAAATTTACTATTCGACTTTATATCAAAATATGTACCACTAGATGAAATTGAAAAAAATACACTAATAAATCTAAATATATTTCAAACCTATAAAAAAGGTACTATATTATTAAAAGAAGGACAAATCACAAATAACGGTTTTTTTGTTTTAAAGGGTTGTATTCGTACTTTTTACAATATCGATGGCGAAGAAAAAACCACAGCTTTTTATACAGAAATGGAAGGCTTAACTCCTCATTGCGTTTTGAATAAAACCCTCTCCAAATACTACGTCACTTGCGTTGAAGACAGTGTTCTAGTAGTTTCAGATGCAAATATGGAAAATATTATAATGCAAAAATTCCCGAAATTTGAAACCATTTGTAGAATGTTATCAGAAGAACTTTTAGTAAAACAACAAATCAATTTTGACGAGTTTAAGACTTCATCACCTGAAAAACGCTACCTAAATTTAATGCAAAAAAGACCCGACCTTATTCAGCGGATTCCACAATATCAATTGGCCAGTTATCTTGGTATAAAACCACAATCTTTATCCAGATTAAGAGCAAGAATTTTAGAGAAAAAGTAAACACTAATCTCACTTATTAACTTAAGTGAATGATTTCTTACATCTCTTCTTTTTACTTTTGTAGTCTCATCTAGAATTAAATAACAGAGATATGCAAATAATAATAATATGGATTATGTTTGTCCTATTTATGGCAAGTACACATGAAATAAATGCACAATATGAAAAGCAAGACAGTACCTATAAGAAATATTTTGTTGGTAGCACTTTTGCCATGTTAGGCAATCTATTACCCGAGAATAAACCTGATTTTGTACAACTAAACCTCGGTTATCGCCTTACGGGAAAAGATGTAATTTCCCTTGAATTTAAAACTTGGAAATACGCTTGGTCACTTGGTATCCCTTACGGCTCATCTTTTGAAGTACCTGATGAAAAATTCCCAGGTTATATTCGTGAATATGGTTTTGCAATAGTTTATCAACGATTTTTATGGAAAGGACTTTATACGGCTGTTCATGTAATGCCTGCTTGGCAAACTTTTGTAAATGACAACGGGAATAAAATTGATAACGGCTTTCAAATTTTCAATACTTACAGGATAGGCTATCATGTCAAACTTTTTAAAGATAGGTTTTTTATACAGCCATCCTTTGCAATGACACATAGACCATTTAATACAGAAATGCCTGAATCGTTTAAAACGCTTGACGATAAATGGAATAAGACTTTCTTTCCTGAACCTGGATTACATTTTGGTTATAATTTTTAAAAATAATACTAATGAGAACAACCGAAAAACTATCAACCTTATGGATAATCGTTGTGATGAACATAATTTTTGCCGACATTCTATCCATATTTATAGAACTAGAAACTAAAAACACACTGGAAATTTTAGGAGAAGTAAAAAGCACAATGGCTATAGCTGCTCTTATTTTGAATATACCCATACTTATGATTTATTTTTCTAGATCATTGGCTTTAAAATCAAACCGAATTCTTAATATATTAGCTGGTTTTATAACAATAGTATTTGCAATTGGAGGAGGAAGTTTAATGCCACATTATATTATTTGTGCTTGTATAGAGGTGATTATTTTGATTATCATAATTATTAAAGCTTGGAGGTGGAAAAACACAACAACCTGAAATGGTTTTTAAAGAATATATTTTACCTTACCTCTAAAATTGAGAAAAGCGAGTTGCCAACGATGGCTATAATTCATTGTGGCTTTTGTGCTAAACCAAAAGTTAGTGTATATTTACTCGGCTGGATTTCATATTCCGAAAAGTATTGAGACATTTTATCCACAACGAAATTATAGCCTACAAAGTTGTGCATAATTTAACAAAAACCTCCTACATATGAAATTAATGATTAATATTTTAAGCTTTTTGCTAATTACATCATTCGCCTTTGGTCAAACAAAAAGTGAAATCGAAATAAGTTCCTTGCAATATAATACAGTTGAATTAAAATCAGATTATTTTCCAAAGGAAAAGAGAACTATAAAAATATTTTTACCTAAAGGTTATGATACCGCAAAAAAATATCCAGTTATCTATACTTTAGATGGATATAGTCTTTTCGATTTAACAGCAAAATATGTTGAACAGTTAAGCAAAGTTACCATAGAAAATGAGTATGATGTGGCGACAGACGCTATTCCTAAAGTCATAGTTGTAGGGATTTATCATAATAATAGAAATCTAGAAACAACACCGAATTTTAGTAAATATCCAAATGGAGATGAAACTATCTATTTAGAAGGTTCTGAAAAACTAAAAAACTTCTTATTCAAAGATGTAATTCCATACATCAATTCAAAATACAACACATCAGGATATAATTCAATAATCGGACACTCAGATACAGCGCACTTTGTTATGTGCTTACCTTTTCAGAATAATAATCCTTTCAATGGAATAATTTCACTTTCATTGAGCGGAGAATCAGAAAGTTTCAAAAGAAAGATAGAACCTTATTTAACTACAAATAAAAAGACAAATATATTTATTGGATATGGATCGAAAGATTTTGATTTTAATGAATTTGCAAAACACTTAAAAGGCAAAGTTTTTAATGACAATTTAAAAATAAGTAAATTTAATGCTAATCATAATGAAATGCCTGCAATATCATTGATACAAGGTATAAAATTCCTCTTTAAAGAATACAGAAACATTGATGATTTTTATATCGAATCGAATAGAGAAAATTTTAACATCAAAGAATATCTTAACCTTTATCAATCAAAAAATAAAAAAGCCTACGGAATTGAGACACAAATTAAAGAAGTTGATTTTTATTCTTTAATACAAATGAGCATAAATACTAAAAATAAAAAGGCTCTCAATCAAATTCTTGAATACAATTCAAAAGTAAATGGATATCCAACTCAAACTCATATGCTTTTTCTTTATTACAAGGAAATTGGTGATTTTGAAAAGGCCAATTATCTTGCAAATAAGATACTAAACAGTAAAGATGATTTCGAGAATAGAGTTTTAAAAGCATGTCTAGAATCTTACTATGATTTCTATATTAATGATATTAAAAATTCCGAAAAAGCAATTGCTTTTTTTGAACAAGGCAAAAATAAATTTAAAGACAATCAAATTGAGTTCAGTTACTTTATAGCAAAGGCTTCCATTGAAAACAATACCAGAAAAAGATTAGGAAAGTCAAATTTAAAATATTGTCTAAAAAACTATAAACAAAACATATATTTTAGAGAAATTGATTTAAAAAATTTAAAGAGGAATAAAAAACTATGCACACAGCCGTGTAAAATTAATTGCTGGTTTTAGCTAATTTAAGAAAGTCCTTTAGGATTTTCTTGGTTGGTTGTTTTATTTACTAGCTTTAGTGCTTAAAACACGCAACTAATCTTACAAAATAACGTTGGCAAACATTGAAAGATAAATAAGAATAATTTTGCGATTAACAAAAAACAGATGTATTTAGATATGGTTTTATTAAAAGGTATACAGAATGTGAGTTGGTTATTACCCATGGTGACATTTGTTCTGGTTACGGCAGGATTTCTATTTTTTAAAATACAATCTAAAGATTTGGAAAAAGGGATTCGATATTTTTTAATGGTGATAATAAGTGTATTTATGGGTTGCAAATCTTCAGGGGATCGTAATTTTGTGCGCAATGGCGCCACGGCTCACAGAGGTAATTCTGCCGATTATCCAGAGAACACAATTCCTGCATTCAAGAGCGCACTTTCTCTCGGAGTCGATTGGATTGAGCTTGATATTCATAAGACAAAGGATGGTCAAATTGTCGTGATTCACGACGCTACTACAAGCAGAGTTGGCAATCGGAATCTCCAGGTATCTGAGGTCACTTTTGAAGAGTTGAAATCAGTCGATGTGGCCCATGAATTTCGAATACGTAAAAAACTCACGTTAAAAGAATACTCGTCTTTAAGTGTTCCTTTACTGTCGGATATCATCCGTTTAATCATGCAGCAAAACGAGACGCGCTTATCGATTCAGCCTAAAGCGAATTGTGTTAAAGAGACCATCGCAATAATCAAAAAACTGAATGCCGAACCATGGGTTGGGTTCAACGATGGTAGTCTGCATAAAATGAAGGAAGTGAAGAAAGAAGCAAAGTTAATCCCAGTATTTTGGGATCGTCCGGCTGACACGAATATTGATGAGGATCTTAAGATTGCCCAAAAGGAAGGGTTTGAATCGATTGTGATCAATCACTTTGGGATCACAAAGGCAAAGGTGGATAAGATACATGAAGCCGGACTTGAGATTGGGGCATGGACAGTAAATGACCCGGCGAGAACTAAGACGCTTCTGAGTATGGGTGTTGACCGAATCTATACGGATCACCCACGGCGTCTCATGCAACTACTGAGAGAGAAGTGAGAATGGGTGCTCTAACAAGCGCTTTGAGACCGACAGCAATTCACCAGAGGCTCACGAGAACGTTACCTTTAATAATATTATAAGAATCCTCTATTTGGTAGTGCAGCCATCTACAATAAAAAGAGTAAAACGATTTGCCAACAATGCGCATAAAAAATTGCTAAATTCAAAGAAGTATGATATTTAAAACAAATAATAAACATAATTTTAAACAGTTGAAAATTGCGTTTTAAAAAGCGCAACTTTTCATGCTCTAAGCAGCTGGCAACAATAAGTCTGTAACAATATCAAATTGCAAGAGACTTATAAATAAACAGAATAGATGAAAAATTTAACAACTATTATTTTATTAACAATATTAATATCAATTCCAAACTTTGGTTTAGCTTGTAGTATGTACAAGATTACAAAGGATGGAAAAACTATTGTAGGTAACAATGAAGACTGGCTAAGTCCAAATCATCAATTTTGGTTTGAAAATGGTAGTAAAAGTAAATTTGGAGTAATGTATATGGGGCAACTAGACAACTTTGCACAAGGCGCTATTAATGAAGCAGGATTACTTTTTGACGGTTTCTTCGAACCTAATTATTTACCCGTAAATAATACAACGGGGAAATTAGCAATTCCTATTGCTGAAGCGCTTAGAAAAGTAATGCAAACGATGACTAATGTTGAAGAAGTTAAGGCGTATATAGAAACAATAAATTTAGGAAGCTTAACCAAAAGTATGCTCGTTTTTGTAGATCAGTCAGGAACTTATTTAATTATAGAAGGTGATGAAATTTTTATCGGAGATGCGTCTGAAAAAACTTTTTCAAACTTCTATTACTCTTAAATTAAATCAGTAGATAACGTAAATCTTGATTATTATCAAAATGGACGAAAATTTATTAATTCCTCAAATGGGCAATCAACTCTTGACTATTGTGGAGAAGCAATGAGCAAATTTGCGCAACCCAAAACTAAAATTTCAGCGACGCAATACTCAACTATTTATGATTTAGAGAAATTAATAGTCAGAGTTTATCTTTTTAATGATCATTCTGAATTTATAGAAATTGATTTAAAAAAGGAATTAAAAAAAGGCAATCATAAGACCATGATTCCTGATTTATTTTCAAAAGAGTCTATAGGATACAAACACTATCTAAAGTATAATAATGAAAATCATCCAACTTTATTTATTGAAGAACTAATTGGAAATGAAAAAATAAGTGAAGAAGAATTTAATGCCATGGGATTTGCATATATTTTAAACCCTATTGGATATGAATGGTTAATTGATAAAAAAAATGCAGATGCAGCAATTAAGGTTTTTCAGTACGGTACAACTTTAATGCCTAACAACTCGAATATATACGATAGTTTAGGAGAGGCCTATTATATAAATGAGGATTGGAATAACTCTATAATAAATTATGCTAAATCGTTAGCTCTGAACCCTGAAAATATAAATGCCATAACAAAGATTTCAAAAATACACGAACTAAAAGAAAAACAAACCGATTAAAGATACTATTGCCAACTGCAGGGTGTATGATTCGTAGCGAAGAAATAACTAAAAGATAATAGATTTAGAACAGTTAGAGGAAATACAAAAAGACTTATTTAAAAAATAGTGTGATTTAGATATACAAAAGGCAATGGTAAAACACTTTATAAAGAGCGAAAAAGAAGCCATTAATTATACAGCGTGTATAATTTATTGCTAGTTCGAGCTAGCTTACGAAAATCCTCGCGGATTTTCTATTCGGTTTTTAGTTACTTAACCATACACAATAACGTTAGCCAATTTAAAAAGAAGAAATGAGGAATATTTTAAAACTTTTAATTTTTTGTATCGTTGCATTATTGGGATGTAATGAGAAAAAAGATAATTATAACCCTATTAAAGAAGGAATAAGCCAGAGCTTAGAAGAATGGTTGGCTAAACCAATTGAAGAACGAGAACCTTTAGAAAGCTTAGATTTCTCAAAAGAATCATTAACACAAAGCCAGGCAGAAAATGTTACGACACTTTTTTTTCAAGATAGGCAGGCAACTAGTCTAAATGAACATGGGCAACAGTGGAGCGATCGTGTACTCTATTATAATGGACATATCATGCCATTTTATTATCAAATATTTGGTAATAAACCACCTGAAGGAAGAAGTTTGTTTATCTCATTACATGGAGGTGGGGGAACAACAGCTGCCATCAATGACCAGCAATATGAAAATCAAAAGTATTTATATGATCAGGCTATGAACTCTATTGAAGGTGTATATTTAGCACCAAGAGCTCCAACTAATACATGGAATTTATGGCATCAAAATCATATTGACGATTTTTTAAATATCATTATCCAAATGGCTATAGCAGTAGAAAACGTAAACCCTAATAAAGTATATTTATTGGGTTATTCAGCCGGGGGTGATGGAGTGTATCAATTGGCTCCACGAATGGCAGATAGATGGGCAGCGGCATCAATGATGGCAGGTCACCCTAATGATGCATCTCCTTTAGGACTGAATAACACTCCTTTTGCAATACATGTAGGTGCTCTGGATAATGCTTATGATAGAAACCTTAAAGCACAAGAATGGAAAAGCCTGCTTGACGATTTGGAAAATAATACTATTGGATCCTATTTCCATGATGTACAACTTCATGATGAATTAGGACATTGGATGGATCTACAAGATGCCGTGGCTCTTCCTTGGATGAAAAATTACGAACGCAATCCTATTCCTGAAAAGGTTGTATGGCAGCAAGATAATAGACATCATAGTAGTTTTTATTGGATAGGAATACCTGAAAACTTGATTGAAACCGGAGGGAAAATTATAGCCGAATACAATACTCAACTAAATGAGATAAATATAATTTCTAATTATAGTAATATAATTCAACTATGTATCAATGATAAAATGTTGAATTTGAATGATCCTATAATTATTAAATATCAGGGCAAAGTTATATCTCAGAAAATTTTTAATAGGTCCGTTTTAAATATCCATGAAACCTTATCCACTAAAGGAGATTCTGAACTATCATTCCCCTGTGTATTAACAGTAATCAATAATGAAAATGTCCAAGAATAAATAAGATACTAATAATTCGCAGACATAGAAAATAACATTTGCTAACAATGGTAAACGTTGCACAAGCCTTTAAAAAGATATACAATCATACAAAAGTTCCCTTCTAAGGGGCTTTTTTTTTATAACAGTTCTACAATCGTAATTTTAAACGTTGGCTAATCTGCTAATAAAGCGTATAAGAATATGATTATTTAAGTTGGACTTTCACTACTCTTATCTTTTTTT
>TARA_B110000037_G_scaffold134762_1_pt1 | contig 10941 bp, 10 predicted proteins | sample TARA_B110000037 | Tara Oceans TARA_B110000037 (sample SAMEA4397196) | marine metagenome | biome: Polar Biome; feature: [MIX] marine epipelagic wind mixed layer (ENVO:01000061); material: water (ENVO:00002006), including particulate matter (ENVO:01000060) such as... | depth 10-100 m
CTGCCACCGCTTATACCAACAACGCAATCGTATTTTTTATTTTTACCTGCCTTTTTTAATGTTGTAATAAATTTATCTAGATGTTTTTGTCCTTTTGAATCATTTGGATAAATCATAGACCATTTATCGTGTAAATCACAAAAGTTGCAGATTCCTTGGTTGTCGAATTTTATTCCAGGACAAGTGGAATCTGAAATACATCTGATACACCTTTGATATCTGATGTTTTTTTTAATACCATTTACTATAACTTTATCAGGATTATTCATTGGTCTTTTCTAAATTATTTCCGCTTTCCTCGACTTTTAATTTATTTGAAGGTAGAATTAAATCAACTAAAAGTAGATGTGAAGAAAACTCGTTAAAAACTCCTTGATCAATAATTCCATTCGGGCCAAGAACCAATGATTTGCCAATCATTTTTTTCCCAACATACGGCCCGCCAACAAGGTAGCCTACACTTGTAGTAGATGCTAAAATCAAATTAAAATTGCTAGCCAAATATGAATATGGCTTAATCCATTTATCATCATACGGATCAATAGTTTCATTTACCGAATGGTCTACCGTCCAAGACGAGGGTGATAGAATTAAATTAGCTCCCATGGCCGCTAACGATTCACCGAGGTATTTTGAGTCCCAATAATTATCGGCACAAATATTTAATCCAATTATGCCAAATTCGGTATTTACCACCTCTATTTTATTCCCGATTTGATAAAAGGGAAGCTCTACTTCGAGTAAATTTATTTTACGGTGCTTTAAAACAATTTCACCTTTTCGATTTATAAGAATTGCAGAATTAAAATTTAGATCATTCCCTTTTTCGGTGAGACCAACACAAATCCATATGTGGTTCTTTTTTGCAAGATCACAAAACACTTGTGAAGATTCTCCCGGTATTGGTTTAGATTTTAGCAACGATTCAGGGTGGGTCCAACCAAAGTCAATGGTTTCTGGTAACAGCACTAAATCAACCTGGTTCTTAACTGCATCTTCAATATATCTCGAAGCTCTTTCAAGATTTCTAACAGGTTCAGCACCTTCAACCAATAATTGAATTATTCCTAATTTCAAGATCTTATTATGTTTCCTTTAAGGATTTGTTATAGTGTATTGAGTTTCGTATTTGTTCTAATAGAGACACTTTTTTTAAATTTTGTTCAATTTCTTGTAATGATATTCTATTAAATATGTCGGGGTTAAGTTGATCCAGTAATGTCAATTTAGTTGGAATTTTATCAAAATTTTGTTCCAATAAATCTTCAATTGAATCCAAACTGTACTTATTTATTAATGTGTTGCACGAATTCATATAATGATAATAAAAAGGCTCATTTGTAGGTAGCATAAACAAAGAAACCGCCAACCTTAGCTCTTTTGTGTAGTTACTATACGAAAAATGAAGCATCCTGGTATCATAAACAACTGCATGACCTGGCTTTACATTTATCGGTTTGGCATATTTTGTCTGTAAAAGACTCAAATGTTGATAATAACTACGAGGTAAGTTTACACCTCGCAAAAACTTAACAATTTTATGTGATTTTGGTATAATCCACAATCCACCATTTTTGATTTTACTTTCGACTAAAGGAATCCAAACATTAAAAGCTCTGCTTTCTTGCTCATTAACGTAGCTCCAATCAGCATGTAACATAAGTGGAGGGCATTTTTTTTCTTTTGCCATGAAGTTCCCAAAAAAAGGTTTGTAATTGTTTGTCACCTTGGTTTTCAACAAGGGGTATAAAACAGTTTTGATCTTTTGATGAACCTTTATTTTATATTCCTTGCTAGCAGATAAGAACGTTGCCAAATTAGCTTTATCCATTTGCCTGGTTTCTTGGTTATAAAAAAAAAGTAATTCATCAATTTCCCTTTCATTTAAAACCTGAATTTCCGCATAGCCAAACTTATTCAGACTTTCTTCAATATTAGAATCTAAAAAAAATTGTGATTTATGCATCTTTCAAAAAAATAATTAAACAAAAGTAGTTATTGATTACCTTCAAGTATGGAGAATTAACTTGTATTTTGTGCAATTAAAATACAGTTCATTCTTACAATAATTGCTAGAATTAAAAATGGTCTTATTCAAATCAAATAAGCTTAATAAAAAGTTTAAAGAGAGTGGTTTCGTTAAACTTCAACTAATTTCATCTCCAGCTGCCGATAAATTAAAAGAGCTCTATTTTAATTATAAAAAAAACCATCTTGAATATAACGAATCTTTTCATAGCACAAGTGACACAAGTAATCACGATCTAATTCGCTCAGTTAATTCAAAAATTAAAAATATTTTACTTTGTGAATACGATAAACTATTTATAAACCTTGATTACTTTATTGCAAATTTTTTAGTTAAAGAACCTAAGGCTGATTCTGCAGTTAGCGCACATCAAGATTGGACTTTTGTTGATGAAAAAAAATTTCAATCTGTTAACATCTGGGTTGGTCTAGATCAAATAAATCATAATAATGGATGTATGTGGTTTATACCAAAAAGTCACCAAAAGTTCAAAACATTACGTCTTTCGCCTCATTTTCCAGCATTTTATGCCGATTATCGACACAAATTGCATCGGTTTGGAAAACATCTACTTACTCAAAAAGGTGAAGGATTTGTTTTTGACCATGGAATTATTCATGGTTCAACCGAAAACAAATCGAATGAGGAAAGAATTGCGGCTGTTGTTGGCGCCTACTCAAAAGGAGCTGAATTACTTCACTATTATATGCCAGATTTAAATCAAAAAAAAATTGAAAAATATACTATGACTATTGAAGATTTTATTCAACTTAAAAAAGATGAAAGACCAACTAAGAGCCCAGTTGAAATCAATCTTAAACATCAATATTCAGCAGTTGAATTCAAAGACTTTAAAAAAGCGCATTATAGCTTCATGGTCGACCTTGAAAACAGGTTGTTAAGGGGTTTTTAACTTTTGATAAAAAATGTATCCTTGACTATTATCCTCACCAAATTTCATTTTCTGAAATGGCAAATTGTATTGGTAAATGGTACTTAAATATTGTTTAACCAATCCAAGTCTGCTTTCGGTTGAAATGTAAATAAATTGATTGTTTTTTGATTCAATAAATTTAAATAGCTCTAAGGCGCTTGAAATATCGCATTTGCACTTAGATTTTAAAAACTTTTGATATTGTGGAATAATGGTCATCTGCCCCATATCCACTGTATAAAATTCATTTTCATCAGTTCTTATTTCCTTAAAGGGCCCGATGTTTAATATATTTGACGTTGCCGCATCAACTAAGATAGTTTTGCCAGGGTGATTTTCAGCAATTTGTTTTAAAATTGTTTGATTTTCAATTTCAATGTTTTTTTGATTCTGAGCAAGATCAAAAACGAAAAGTATAGATAATACAGCAATAATTATAATCAAATAATTGTTCAATTTTCCGAGTCGATTTAACCGAAAATAAAAGGATAGCAATGAAACAAACATTATGGGAAAAAGAATTCGTCCTTCCATTTTTATAAACACGGTCACTAAGTAAAGTCCAATTAAAATCAGTAGGTGTGATAGAAAAATAGATTTTTTGTCTTTGCCTCTTAGTATTACAATAACCAACATTGCTATCCAGAACAAAACCAATGCATAGTTCAAAGAAATACTCTTTGCAAATTGATGAATTACTTTATCAAACTTTAATACGATATATTTTATTAAACCAAAGTTTAACGGTGTTATTGAAATCTTTTTTAAATAGTCATACTGTATATTCTTACTATCAAACAGCAGGTACCGTTCAATAGCTTTAATTTTAATACTGTCTTCTGCTGTTTGATTAATATTTTGAACTCGTAAATCTCCATCTGAAATAAAATAAAATAGCGGTTCGCCTTTAATGTAAAGTGCCTCACTATTGATGTTGATTATAAAAACCGCCGTTAGTATTGCAAATAAAAGTGATAAATAAGTAATGCTTTTTATTACAATTGTTCGGATATTTATTTTAAACATCCAATACAAAACCGGAACTATAAAGGCCAAAACTATCAGCACGGCGTCATGTCTTAACAGAATACAAAGTGATCCTAGCACTGTTAAGAGTATTACCGCCTTTTTTGTGTTTTTTATTAAAACTAAATTAAGAACACATAAAACAAAACCTATACAAGCAGCTATAGTAAAATCTAACAAAAAATGAAGTGGCAATAAAAAGCACAGCTGAATAAAAATCTTAGACAACCATGATGGTAATCCGAAAATATTATTTTCTAAATTTAAAGTTGGCAATAACCTAAGTAATAAAAAACTATGAGTTATATAAAAACACAAAATGGTTAAAGAATACCAATCAATACTAGGTACTGTGGAAAACAGCCAGCCCCATAAATAATTGTAACCAATGCAACACAAAAAATAGGTATCGGTAAAAGGCTCGTCAGTTAATACTCCTGCAAACAATGCCTTCATGGTTGGATTATAGGCATTAAAATGGAACCCAAAGACCAAAAAAATAACACCAAAATAAATAGTTATTGGTATAAGGTATTCTGTTATTTTGGATTTTGGTAACTTAGCAAAGTTCAATTTGAATATATCTTATATGTTAAATAAATTCTTCAAAGCTAAGCATCGGTTTCCGATCTGGAACCATAATTGGCAACCAGTTAAATACAATTTTGTTAAGGATAACTTAAGTGTATCAGACTTATCAGAAACTGGATTTAAAATAATTAAATCAGACAAAATTGATTTCGATTTATTAACTAAAATATTTACAAATAACCACAACATGCTAAACCATGATGGAGGAATGTTCTATTCTGTTTATTCTGATAATTTAGAGTATCGTGCTAGAGTCCATGAAAAACTAGGTGAGTGTTTAAGTCCATTGTTTGAAAATTTATTTAAAGATTATAAGGTCGTTCTAAATTCATTTGTAATTAAAAATAAAGGTGAAGGAAGCGAGTTTAAAATTCATCAAGACTCCACAGGTTTAAATGAATGGGAATATAGTCCTCTAAATGTTTGGATTCCATTAAGCGATGTTGATGAAACCAATGGTTGCCTTCACTTAATCCCATCTAGCCATAAGTGGGCAAGCCCTTATCGAGGTATTTCCATTTTACCAAATTATCAAAATGTAGTAACCGATTTACTCCCCTATTTTAAACCAATCAGATTAAAAAAAGGTGAGATATTACTTTTTGATAACAGAATTATTCATACTTCCAGTGCCAACAATTCTGATTTTGATAGGGTAGTTTCGATGAGCGGAGTTTTTCCGACACAAGCTAAGTTATACTCTTGCCATAAAGAAGAGGACAAAGCCAAGATTGAAATATACCTTCAGGATGATGATTTTTTAATTAAAAATAAGCAGTTCTATAACAATTGTCACACAAGACCATCTCTTGGAAAAATGGTTAAAAAAATAAATCAACCTTCTTTCAATATTAACCACAGTCAAATACAAAAGCTAACTGCCGAATTAAAAAAGTACCCTAATTCAATCACTGATAACCATACAAATTTTATAACAGAACCGTTTTAAAATGTTATGAATTACTCCACTTTAATTTTGGCCTAATGGGTTGATTAAACTCATCTTTTGTCCAAGCTTTGTTTTTTTCCCATTCGTTATATTCTATATAAAAACTGGCAACATTTTCTATCAGCAAACTTTGAGTTGAGTTGTATCCAAACCAAAAATTAATAAAAAATAAACCTTTGTTTAAGAAATTTTCTGGTAATTCACAAACAATGGAATTTTCACCTTTCGATAGCATATAGCTATTGGTATTTGTGTGAAAAATATTACTTGCAGCAACAATTGCATTTTGAGAGTTAAATAAATTTAAAACGACATCAAGATTAAGACTAGTAGTTGCCACATCTAAAGTCAGTTTAATTAAGATTTTGTCTTCAGTAGAGAAATTGTTGGTCGCTTGGCTTAACTCAGAATTAGGATATAAAACAACTGATTTTAGTTTAAAAATATCATTCTCCCATTTTCGTTTTCTGATTTGTAATTTTTCCTCTCCCAAAACATATAATTCCTGAATTTTGAAAATATCATCAAATACAAAATCATTCCCTTTAAAATAAACAGCTTTTTCTACATAAATAGAAAGGTCATGCAAATTGTGACTTGCCATTATTAAAGAAACTCCATTCTGTTTAAGTTCTAGCAACTTTTGATTGCATTTTTTTATAAATGAACTATCACCAACATGTAAAACTTCATCTAAAATTAAAATATCCATTGGCAAATGAGTTATAATCGAAAACCCAAGTCTCAGCAACATTCCACTAGAATAAGTGTTTACTTTTCGTCTTAAAACCTCTTCGCTTAATTCACTAAAACCAACAATTTCGTCAATGTGTTTGTTTACTTCTTTTTTCGAGAAGCCTAACATTACAGATTTAAAACCAATGTTTTCATATCCAGTAAGATCTGGATGGAAACCATCACTTAACTCTAAGATAGAAACCAATTTTCCTTTAATCGTAGCATTTCCAGTTGTTGGTTTCAAGACTGATGACAATATTTTTAATAATGTTGATTTTCCAGTACCATTCTTACCTATTAACCCAACACACTCACCTTTATTAATTTTAATAGTAATTGGTGTCAAAGCTTCAACCGACACTTTGCCTGTGTATGTTTTTGATAAGTTGTTGGTTTTTATAACCCAATCAGAGCTCATTAGCCTTGCTTCCTTTTACTTGTAAATAATACAAATTCTGTAAAAAATATTTATTTAATCCATCACTTAAATCATGAATGGGTTTAGTGATTTTAATTTCAAAAAAATCAACTGGAAAAATATATTCTTCCCAATTGTCAATTTTAGCAATGCCTGTTAATTCCTGAAACTCATTCGAAATTGCTAAATTTTCAAAATCGTTAATATCTAAGTCAATAGTTTTTACGAAATTCAGTATAAAGCCTTTTTTGCGAATCATTTTCAAAACTTCATACAAATCTGCAATGTAATAATGGTAAGCTTGGTTAATTCTTTCTACTTCATAATTAATTTTGGCCTCATGTTCCGGAATTATCGCTTCTTTTAAAAACAAATCTTTAATGTAACAAATGCCTCCTGGCTTAAGAACCTCCCAAACTTCATTTATCAGTCTTTCTTTGTTTGGTGAATGTCCAAAACTTTCTAAAAAGTAAACACCATTGTACTCGTATTTTCTGAAAATCGAAGATAACTTATGGTAATCCCCCAATACTGGGTTCACTTTATCATTCAATCCGTTTTCTGCAACTTCTTTTTTTGATTGCTCAATTTGCTTTTCAGAAATAGAAATAGCATCAATTGATACATCATTTGTTTTTGCAAAGTGAATTGCAGGACCACAAATTCCACAACCTGCATCTAACAATTTATCACCTTTTTGAAAACCTGCAGCATTAAACTGATAATCAAGAAGGCTACTTAAATTATTTGTTCTAAAGGCTTGAATTACCTTACCATAAACTTTAATAAATGTGCCGTGATTTTTATCGTAAAAGGTTTTAACTTTTTCCGAATGTTCCTTATATTCTATCGGTTTGGGCTTTTTCTTGAAATTAAACTTGATCATTTAAATGTGTTTAAAAATTCATCTCTTGAATCAAATTTCGGGATATTTATATCAATTTTATAATCTTCTTTTTCTTCAAAGTACTCTTTAAATTTCCTTTGAGTATAAAAACTTAAATCCACATCATAAACCAATATTTGTTCTTCCTTCTTTTTATAATATTTGTAATCTGCATTTAAAGGCAGGATACCAAAATGCAAGTTACCTCTTGTACGTTTTGTTCTGTTTGGTACTGAACCATGTACCGTGCGATCACAATAAATAATTAAATCACCTTTCTTTATTTTAAAGTGCTCTGATAATTTTTCTACTTCCTTATAGTAATCTATATATGGCCATTTTTCATTGAAAGCCAAAATATGATTCAACTTAATATGACTTGCTCTTAAAGCATAAAGAGGTCCTATTTTATCGTCAATATCAATTAATGGACACCAAGCGTTCCAGTATTGATTTGTCTCTTCATTCAAAATCGAAAAGTCTCTGTGTGGATAACACGCTGTATGTTCACCTGGTAGTTTTACCATTATTGAAACCTGAGGGACTTCATAATCCTTTAATCTTTCATCTAGATTTCCTTTCATTAAGCCTAGTAAGTCATCGCTGCTTCGTTCAAATTCTATTTCTGGTACATTCCATAGCGAATTCCAAAACACTGGATCTAACGTCGTATGCTTTAGCATCAAATTTTCTTTAATGGAATCAGCGCTTTTTAATTGTTTTTCTGATAAAAAGTCATGTATTACAATAAAGCCGTTTTCTTGTAAAAATTTGTCGTCATTGTGGTTTTTTAGCTTGGGCCTTTTCATGTTTAACTGCTTAACCATTTCCAAAAAGAAGCTTTTCTTATCGGCTTTAAACCTGTTGGTCCTTCGTGTGGGTTATTTTTCATAAAAAAATCTGAACTACAATGATAAGCTACTTCTTTGTTGTTTTCGAGATAGTATATTCTCATTTCTGCAGATTCTGGTATAATTCCAAAGACCACAACCAGCCTATTTTGGTCTGTATTATTTTCCGTTGATGAATGAATTAATCTATGATCGTAAACCAATACATCGCCTGCCTTCAAATCAAGAGTTTTCATTTTACTCCACATCTCATCTGTTGAGTCAGCAAAAGGGCCATGAAGATTCGGGCCTCGAACACCCTTTTTCCATTTATGACTGCCATCAATTACCTGTATTGATCCATTATTATGATTTACATCTGTCAAAGGAATCCAAAGATTATAAGAGGCATATTTTTTCTCATCAACCAAGGTCCAATCTTGATGTGGAGGTAAAACACCTCTTTCTCCTCTAGTTTTTGACATAAAAGTACCGCCGAGCATTTTTATATTCACGAATTTATCGTTGATTTTAACTCCCACTGTTTCGTGAATAAAGTCGCTCATTTTAGCTCTAAAAGCAAAATCAGGGTTGTGGGCCGTTGCACTTAAACCGGAAGGTAATTTTGGGTTAAACTGATTGTAGAAATTGGTTAAACTCAATACCTCCTCAGGCTGTAACAAATTAATTATTTTATAACCTTTCTCGTATAATTGTTCTTGCGAGCTTCCGTCTCTCAGAATTTGATTTTTAACCATTGCTAAACAATGCTTTTAGTTTGCCAATAAAGTTGTTCCGGTTTTGCGGTGTTAGACCTGCTCTAGCCTTAAAAAAGTCTACTTTAGTTTTTAGTTGCTCTGCATTCATATAGTCTACTTCATGCTCAATTTGTTCTTTTAAAAATCCTTTTGGTTTCTTAAAAATGTCGTTCATAAAATCTTCAAACCCTAAAAGAAAATCTTCGGGCATGGAGTATTTTTCCAATGCTTTGGTTTCTGGGTTTTGATAATGGAAAAACATCGGAGCATTTTTGGACTTAACTCCCGCTGTAATTGCTTTTCTAATACTTTTAGATTTGTTTGGAGGTGAATAGTGAATTAAACTTTGATTCAGAATTACCGCTTCACCTAATTTAGGCATAACAGGAATTAAAGCATCCATTACCACTTCTTCATGATTAGAAAAGAAAAAGCCTAAGGTTGGCGCTCTAAGGCTCCGGTAATTATCAAAATGGCTTCCCGGTAATACCATCAAGGTTCCATTGTCTTTGGTGATTTCAGTTAGCGGAAGCCAGCAATTTAAAGCATATTGTATTTCTTCATTAACAATTGTCCAATCTTGATGAACAGCCAATGCTGAATCCTCTGAAGGCATTTTAAATAAAAAAGATGCTCCAAAAGGTTGGAAGTTTTGAAATATATTTTGATACGATTCATTTAGAATTTTAACAATTCGGTTGCTTACATTTTGCTTGTATTCTTTGTCAGAAGAATAGCTGCTTGCGAAGAACCCTGATTTTGGTAAATCTGTGTGCATCTCTTCAAAGTAGCAGTCAAGCGAATACCGTTGCTTTTCATTGATAAATGGTATCACAACATAGCCTTGTTTATCAAAAAGTTGTTGGGTTTCATGTTTTAAAAAAATTGGTTTCCTCATGAAAATAGTTTTTTAATCCATGCTATAAAACCTGATCGTTCTGAATTCAAACTTTCTATTTCCTTCATGGTTAAAATCGGGAAATCATACTCAACAAAACCTAAGGATTTACCAATTTCTGGGCGTTTGAAAATGTTTTGACCAAACTGCTCAAAATTGGTCATAAAACTCATGTTCTGTTCGAATAATTCAATCTTATCAGGATGCGTTTCTTTGGGATAAAAAGCTGTTCTAAAACGAACATCTTTATGCGAAAAATAGATATTTGTTACTACTCTTTTTTTGTCTGAAACATTTGGTGGACTGCAATGAATTATACTTTGGTCAAATGCAATAGCTTGACCTGCTTTTAAATAAACCGGAGTTGTTTTTGTTAAAATTGTTTCATGTAGATTATCGTAAATATTTGGTATTGACGAACCTCTATAAGTTGGGAATATTCGGTGGCTTTTTGGGATTAGTTTGAGCACTCCATTGGTATCTGTTAAATCGACCAACGGACACCAAATATTGATTCCCGTAAACTCAGCTTCATCAACTAGAGTCATGTCTTGATGAACGCCCATTACACTTTCAGACCCAGGATATTTTACAATAAAACTTCCACAAACAACTTTATAATCAATTAAAATATTCGACATTGTTCTACCGCCAATTCGCCTTATTTCATCGTCTGTTTTTTGACGGTATTCCTTGTTTTTTGAAAACGTGGATGGGTAAAAACCAACTTCGTCTTTTGGGTGTAAATTGGTGTATAAATTTGATAAAAATTTAACCTCTTCTGAATTGTAAAAATTGAAAATGACATACCCGTTTTGCTCAAACTCGGTTTGCATGTTTGGGTCTTTAAAAACCCGTTTCATATGTTGAGGAAACTGAAACAT
>TARA_B110000037_G_scaffold221188_1_pt1 | contig 10940 bp, 9 predicted proteins | sample TARA_B110000037 | Tara Oceans TARA_B110000037 (sample SAMEA4397196) | marine metagenome | biome: Polar Biome; feature: [MIX] marine epipelagic wind mixed layer (ENVO:01000061); material: water (ENVO:00002006), including particulate matter (ENVO:01000060) such as... | depth 10-100 m
CTTTCATGTTCTGGGCTGGTCCGCGGAGCATGTCATAAAGCTCATCCTTGGCGTGCAGCCACTTTCCCGGCATCCCCTTGGTGACAGGATGATCTTCGGCGCGGTTCGTAATGACAAACTCGTGCTGAGCTCCGTGGTTTCCGCCACGCCCGTCGGACTCATCCACCACTAGCTTGTTCTCTTTATAGTAAACATAGGGACCACTTTTCTCATTTCGACCGCCCCAACCGCCAAGACCAATCATCTCGTTATACTCAGGCCACATTGAGAAGGCATTGTCCGCTGCGTGGACCACAACAAATCCACCACCGTTCTTCACAAAATCGACGAAAGCAGTCCGCACCTCGCCCGGCCACATCTGACCGTTGTAGTTGCTTACCACCACATCATATTTTGAGAAGTCTGGACGCCACTTGTCCCATGCCTCTTTCGGCGCTTTGTTATCGGGGCTCGTGCTCACCTCAAAACTGAAGCGATCATTGCTTCCATAAATCTCCTGCAGAACCGGTGTGGTCTGTTTCCAGTTATGGTTGTTTTGTCCATCAATGATCAGGACCTTGACCACTTTGGAGGATTCGACCTTATCTTTTTTCTGAGCAAGGCCAACAAATGCGAGACAGGCGAGTAGCACCAGTGAGATGCCGAGAGTGAAACGGTTCTTCATAAAAGGCATTCTGACAAAATCGCCCCCTGATTGCCAAGACGAAAAACTTCCAAATCTCAATTCCTGCTTCTACTCTCGATTTATGCACTCGGTTGTCGAACTCCTTCAGGCCTTGGTTCAAATCCCATCCGTCAATCCCGAGGGAGACCCGGAGGTTTCTCCCAACGGAGAAAAAAAAATGGCAGAGTTCCTCGCCAGCTTCCTCGCCCCCCTCGGATTCCAAATCACTTTGGACGAGGCTGAACCGGGACGCCCAAATATCATTGCCCGCGCACCGGGAAGCGAAGATAGGCCCAGAATCCTTTTGGGACCCCACCTCGATACCGTCGGCATTTCCGGGATGACCATCGATCCTTTTCTTGCCAGTATCAGTGACGGGAAAGTCCACGGACGAGGAACATCGGACACCAAGGGGCCGATGGCGGCCATGCTGTGGGCGCTAAAGAAAAACGCCAAACTTCTCATAGATCTCCCGGTCGCCATAGACTTCGTAGGCTTTATGGGCGAGGAATCCAGCCAACCGGGCTCCCGTCACTTTGCAAAACACCACGCAGCCGAATACGAGTTCGCCATCGTCGCCGAGCCGACATCATTGCAAGCCGTTTATTGTACCAAGGGCTGTCTTTGGGCGACCCTCGAAGCAAAAGGAAAGTCCGTCCACGCCTCCCGACCTCAAGCGGGAGACAACGCCATCCTCAAACTCATCGACGGTCTGCGGGACCTTCAGGGACCATTCTTTGAGCATCTCTCGGAGAGCTGCCACCCTGTCCTGGGAAACTCGACGATGAATGTCGGGGAGATCAAAGGGGGCACGCGAGCCAATATTGTGCCCGCTCAAGCATCAGCTATCATCGACATTCGCACCGTTCCAGATTTGGTAAAAGATCGTCCCGCCTCTCGGATCCTTGGAGACTACCTCAACGGGATTGAGCTAGTCCACTTCGCTGAATCTCCTCCCATGGAAATTCCCGCAGATCACCCATGGCTAAAACGCCTTCAAAAATCAGATCCCGGCCTTGCTCTCACTGGTGCTCCCTGGTTCTCGGATGCCGCCCATCTTTCAGCAGCTGGATTGGCCTCTATTTGTCTGGGTCCCGGCTCGATTGACCAAGCTCACACTGCTGACGAGTTCATCGCCATCTCCGACCTCGAAGACGGTGCCCAGTGGTTTTCAAACTTCATCAAGAGTCTCGCTGATTAAGGTATCTTGTTTCGAATTTCCCAAAAAAGATCAGAAGGGGGAGGCATCTTCCGTCCATCCAAAGTCACCACACAACGCAAGCGTCGGATGGCATTGCTTAACCAAATTTCATCAGCATCCAGAAGAACCTCGAGAGGCCACGTCCCTTCCTCAATCTTATTTCTTCGGATCAGCTGGGTTCGCATCACTCCCGGCAGACATCCCGTTTCCAACGAGGGAGTGTGAATCCTCCCGTCCCTAACGAAAAAAACGTTGGAAATACAGCCCTCGCACAACTCTCCTCGGGTATTTGGGCGAATCACTTCACCGACCCCAAATTGCCAGAGAATGCGCATATTTTCGGCATACGATGTGCATTTGATCTTGGCCAAGGGGCTTCGCTCATTCACCGGATAGTTTTCTGCAGTCGCAGCACTCACCGTGGGAACATCATCGTCCAGAGGTTCGGCGGTAATCAAAAGATTTGTCCCAAACGTGATTCGAACCCGCGCATTTTTAAGGCCATTGGCTTCAACCACCTTCCGGAGCTGAGTTTCAAGTTCGTCTCTTAAAGGAGCATCAGGAAAGATGCTGTCTCCAGAACGCCGGAACCGATTGTAATGTTCTTCCCAAAATCGCGGTTCCCCCTCTACCACCCGAATTGTTTCAAAAACACCCTGGCCCCGGAGTAACATCGGGTCGAATGCCGAGATCAAAACCTCTCCTTCTTCCACCAGTTCGCCATTCCACGATACGATCATCGCCACTTTTTTAGCCACCCTCTATCACCCTCGCAAGCTTTGAACTTTCTCGTCCATTTCCATCTTGCCCCACACACCGACGCTTCGCGAGTTTGAGCCCTCTTGGGTGACTTCGCCCGAGGAACTCCGGAGAGTCTTCTTAAATGCTTTCCAGCTGAAGTCGTCGACGGAATCTTTCTTCACCGGACCATTGGTCGTTTCGCCGCGTCAGTCAGCGGCGGGACTTCCTTGCCCCCTTGGTTGGAGCCGAAGAAAATCTCACCGATTACTACCACCCTTTCAATCGGGACTTTAAAGGGGAGCTACCCAGAATTACTGGCATTCGCACGAGAAGAAAATCCCGGAGGGGCATTAAGTTCACCGTAGAAATCTCTTCCTGAAATTTCGCCGAGCATTTTGAGTTCCATCCCAAGCGACTCTCGGGCGGGAGCGGCATCCTCCCTAAATTTCCCGCAAGGTGTGTGGCTGGCAAACCCAGCCTCGTCCTCCTGACGGGATAAAACAGTCAAAACCGGCCGAGCATTCTTCCGGGTGATCAAGACAGGATGAAGCCAACATGAAGTCGGTTTGTAAAACCAAGGATGCCGCCCTTCCTTAACGGCTCTTACCTGCCACAAACAACGATGCTGATCATCTAGGAACACACAACGGGTCTTCGGAAAATGATCGGGAAAGTTTTCAGCCAAAGTCAGGGGATCGGCCTGAATCGTCTTGCTTTTCTTTCGGCCGTCTTCCAGTTGGACAATGCCGCCCCCCCCTCCCAACTCAGTCAAAATCCGCGCTTCCTCACCAGACAATATCACTCCGTCATGACAACACGTGGCGCGGCACCTGGTCAGCTCACACACCGGAAGCGGCCTCTCAAAACCCGCGTGATCAACTCCCGCTTCGCAGAGTTGTTTCGCCAGTCCTGCAGAAGTCTTCTCAAAAATCGTGCATTCGGAGTTGCTCCTATGGAATTTCGTGCTCAAGAACGAAATCGTAACACGACTTGCACGACCGTCAATCGGGCCACAACGTGACCTTTGACAAGGATGTCTTTTTCTCCTCTTCTTCCTAAATCTCAATGACCTCATTCAAGTCACTCTTCACCGCATTGCTCGTGTGCTGCACCTCTCCTGCCCTGCAAGCCGTTAAGATCAGGGTCGCGACTTTCAATGTCCTCGGCGGAATCGGCGAATCTGGTGAATCCGGTCGTGATAATATGGAAGCCGTCCTTGCCCGGATCGACGCCGACATCGTGGGGCTTCAGGAAGTCTTCAGCCGCGATTTCTCCCGGAATCTGGCCGCCTTGCAAGCCAACCTTGGGTATCCTCACGCCTTTGTTCCAAACAGTGCTCTCGATACCCAAAGTCGGGCGATTCTTCTTTCCAAATACCCCTTTGTCTCGGGCTCCACCAAAAGCATTACCTCTCCCCAGGGAGCGAATGATGTCACCCGTGCCTCAGCCGCGGCCATGATCGATGTCCCCGGAACGATCAACGACCCCGTCATTGTAACCGCCCACCTCAAATGTTGTTTTGATGCCGACGATCCCTTCCGCCGGGCGATCGAAATGATTCGTATTCGTAAGCACCTCGAGAAAACCGGGATCAGTGCAAACGATAACATTTTCATCATGGGAGATTTGAACCTCCTCGGAAATAATCGGACGTATTCATCTCTCCCTTCCGGTCTCCCTGCAACTTACGTCCTTGGGAATGACATCCTATTCAATGTTCAATACTACTCAGACCCCATCAATTATTTCCCTTCCCTTGGGATGGTCAATCCGGGTTTCCGTCATCAAAACGGCGTCTCTACCGACACTTTTATGGGCTCCAGCACCATACTCGACTACCTTCTCGTATCCGGTCCCGTCGCAACCAGAATACCCATGACTGAGGTTTACAACAGTGTTCTGGATAGCTCATTCCCGGGCCTCCCAAAATCAGGAAACCCTCTCCCCGCCTCAACCAGCGGGGCGGCCTCAGATCACTATCCCGTGTATGGCGACTTCGAGCTCGATGGAGGACTCTCCCTAACTGTCGAAGTCTCCCCTTCCAATCTCGACGAAAATTCTCCAGCGGCCGCTGTGACCGTAACCCTTGAAACACCTTCCGACTTCCCCACCGTCGTGTCCCTTCAATCAAGTGATCCTTGTGAAGCAAGACTGACGACAAGCACCCTGACCATCCCTGCCGGTGTCATCTCAGCAACCACGACCCTGGTTCCAAGCCTGGACAGAATCGCAGACGGAGATCAGGACATCGAAGTATTCGCAGCCAGCGATGGCTTTAAAGGAGATGTTGCCAATGTCATCATCGGGGACGCCGATGCCCCACTCTACCTCTTTCTGGACTCCACCTCTCCAGTTGTAGAAACGTTTGATAACTTCAATGGGGATCAGAGCTTGGCGGCTTGGACTGATGGAGGAATCAACTGGCGGGGTCTGGACGATGGCTCCAATCCATCCGCCGGAGCACGTTCCTATAATCACTCCCTTGGTCTCCTTGCGACCGAGCAAGTCGATTTCACCACAACTTTCCGAAACGATTCCCCAACAACCATCGAAGCTCTTTCAATCTCTTTTGATGCGAAGCAATGGCGGCGCTTTACTGATGGATCCAATGATCGCTGGGAGGTGATGTTGGAACGAAACGGGAAGGAAACCTTATTTCCTACGCTCACCTTCCATGCGTCGACGGACGGTCCATCCGGACAGATCACCCCTCCTGTTTTTGAATCAAAACAGGCCTATGCCCGAGGATTCAAACTTCTCCCGAACGAGGAATTTTTCCTGAAACTCAGGGCAATCCCGGGGAGCTCCGAGAGCTCGGCTTCAAACGACATTTTCATCAATGAGTTCCACTACGACAATGTAGGCGGTGATACCGGAGAGTTTGTCGAAATCTCAGTTGGGGAAGCCTTTACCGGAGATCTGTCAAAAGTCATCCTTCATCTCTACAACGGAAGAAACGGAATTCCGTATGGGACCGACACCGTATATCGACTCAATTCATTTGTCACGGATCCCACCCCTCCCTCAGGTCTTCCGCGTTTTTACACCAAAGATATTTCCGGCATTCAGAATGGCGCCCCCGATGGCATGGCTCTGGTCATCGACGGCCAAGTCCGTGAATTCATCAGCTATGAAGGAACTTTCACAGCTACCGCGGGTCCTGCCATGGGATTGACCTCAACTCCAATCGGAGTCTCCCAATCAGCAAGGACCCAGATTGGCCAAAAAAGCCTGACCAGAACCGGGATGGGGGGGATTGCTGAGGACTTCACCTGGGCGGTTCAAGCCGGTCCACACACTCCAGGGCAGGCCAATGTCGGACAAACCTTTGTTGCCAGCCCCCAACCTCAGGGAATCGCCATCGATAATCTCACGATTGTCCCACTCACAGATCAGGATGGAGATCTCTTGTCTGATATCGAAGAGATCGCCTTGGGAACGAATCCTTCTCTCTCTGATTCCGACAAGGACGGACAAGATGACTTTTTCGAGGCTATCCTTGCGGGAACCAATCCCCTCAATCCAGCGTCTAATCTCAAGTTAATCATCCTATCGGAAAATGACACGATCTCAGTTTCAGTTCCATCCCGGTTCGATCGCACCTACCATCTAGAGTTTTCCAACGATCTTAAAAACTGGCAGACCTTGCCTTCCCAGGAAGGGACCGGAATACCGTTGACTTTTGAACTTAAATCACTCATTCGTTCGTTCTTCCGGATCCGGATCTCATTATAATAAAAATCGTTTTTCTGTAACCGCCCAATGTTTTGACGCGTCAGTTAATACCCCCCCAAACTCCGAACAAATCCATGAAATCAAAATTCACACTCATAGCAGCCATTGTCGCGACCTGTAGTTACGCCCAAGCCGGCGATCGCTCAATTGGTGACGGCACTCTCCCTGAGTTTCTTCAGCACTTCGATAACAACGAAGATGGTGAAATTGACGAAGAAGAGCGTCAGGCCATTCGTGACCTCCGGGCCAAGATGCGTGAAGAACGCCGCAACAGCATAGACACCGATGGTGATGGTGAAATAAGCCGCGACGAGATCGAGGTCGCCCGTGAAGCTCTCCGTGACCGCATCGAAGAGCGCCGCCTTGAAAAATTTAACGAAATTGCAGGGGAAGACAGCCTTATCAGCGAGGAAGAATACGCCACGATTCCTGGTGTTGATCGCCTCCCTGACATGATTCGCGATGCGATTTTTGGCCGTCTTGATGCCGACGAAAGCAGTGACATCTCGGCTGAAGAGTTTTTCCACCGTCTTCGTCGCCATAATCATGGTGCAGCTCCCCGCCCACCACATGGTGGTGGTGAGGGTAATGAAGAAGGCCCACGCCCCCCTTGGGGAGCCCCCCCTCAGCGACCACGCCGCTAACTCTCGAAGATCAGACGAATCAATTTCCAGAGGCAACTTCCACCGGAAGTTGCCTCTTTTCTTGTGAGATCTAAGAAAGTAAATCTTCATACAACGCATGAAAAATCTCTTTATCATCCTCTTGGCCTGGCACACCGCCTTTGGGGAAACTCTCTATTCGACAGATTTTGAAGAGTTCAATGTCGGAGACAATCAATGGACCGCTGATTCAGCTTGGGGGACAGACAACACCCGCAGAGGTGTCGATTTTATCGACGATCTCGCCTTTAATCAGGCTCTCGGAAAAACCGCCGGCCTGGGGCTCAACCGACCCAGTCGAAATCGAGTTCGGATTCTTACCCAGACTCCCCACGATCATGTCACCTCAGGAGAGTCCATCATCGAGATTGAAACCCTGATTTCAGTTAAAGACTCTGACAACAGCTATCGGGATGACTTTTTCTTTTCGATCTACAACAGTTCAGGTGTCCGCCTCGCATCCATTCGGATTGATAATGAAGACCCGGCTGCATCGGGATCGAATTTTGGGTTTTGGAGAGAAGATGGCCTCAGCCAATTCGATACCGAATCCAATTTCATTCATGAAGAACTTTACGACCTCTTCATAATCATAGATCTCGCCTCAAATACCTGGAGTGCCAGCATCAATGGTAGCCCTTTGTTTGAGAACGCCACATTCACCAATGCGGAAACAGGACCCGCGATTAATTTGGCCGCAGTGGGCTTTGAATGGGCTCTGACCTCCAAAAACCCATTCCTCTTTGGCGACAATTTCCTTCTGGTTGCCGATCTTCGAATCGTCTCACTCGCCCCCGACACCTCCCCTGAATTTAAGATCGAAATGAATGAAAATCTGGATCCGATTCTTGTGTGGCATGGCTTTGCGGGCCCAACGTATCAAATCGAATATTCTGATACGCTCGCTCCCGGAAGCTGGAAAGATGATCTCCCCGATTCGACATTCACGACGACTGAACTTTCAAAGCAATTCCGTTTCGAGCCTCCTGCCAATTCTCTCTCCAAGCGATTCTTCAGAGTGGCTCAGAGTGAATGAGGTCCAAATGCCTCGGGCAGGAGCATGTCGAGCGTCGTTTCCCGGACCAACTTCCCGTTTTCATCGGCCATGAGGATTCTCAGTCTCGGTGAAAACTCATTCAAAATTTGTCTGCAGGCCCCACAGGGACTGCCTCCATTTTTCACTACAATGGCAATTGCCATAAACTCCCGTTCTCCCGATGCAACTGCCGTTCCGATCGCGACCCGCTCAGCGCAAATGGTCAGGCCATACGAGGCATTCTCTACATTCACTCCGGTAAAAACCCTGCCGGACTTGGATAGCAGGGCGGCGCTGACAGGGAATTTAGAATAAGGACAATAACAAAAATCGCGGGACTCCATTGCCTTGCTGATGAGATCCTGATCGGTCATGATGCCACCCTCCGTGCCGCTTCTAAAGCAATCTCCATCATCGCCGTAAAGCTCTTCTCGCGTTCTTCACTCGAAGTGGTTTCACCTGTACGGATATGATCGCTGACGGTACAGATGGCCATTCCTTTAGCACCGAATTCAGCGCACACCCCAAAAAGACCTGCTGCTTCCATTTCCACCCCTAACACCCCCATCTTTTCCATTCGATCAAACATTTCGGAGACTGGCGTATAGAAAAGATCCGCAGAAAAAAGATTTCCCACTTTTACCGGGATATTGAGATCCTTGGCCGCAGCAACGTGGGCCTCAAGCAATTCGTAATCTGCAATGGCCGCGAAATCGCAACCACCAAACCGGGACCGGTTGACCCCGCTGTCAGTGCAGGCACCCATACCGATCAAAACGTCACGCATCTCCACATCTTTTGAAACAGCCCCGCAGCTCCCAACGCGAATCAGATTCCTGACTCGATACTCGGTAATCAGTTCTTTGGCATAAATCGAGATCGAGGGAATTCCCATCCCGCTTCCCATCACCGAAATCCGGGTCCCTTTATAGAGTCCGGTAAATCCCAACATATTCCTCACCCCATTGACCTCCTTCACTTCGGTAAGGAAATTCTCGGCGATAAATTTAGCTCGCAAAGGATCCCCCGGAAGCAAGACGGTTTCAGCGAACTCGCCGTCTTCGGTTTCAAGATGAGGTGTTGCCATATCTGGCATGCTAGCCAATCACTCGCCCTTCGTCCATCTCGACTCCAAAGAAGTTCCCTACGGTGGCCCCGATATCGGAAAAACTATTTCTAATACCGTGGTCTCCCTTTCCTGCAAATAAAACAGGAACGCGCTCTCGGGTGTGATCGGTCCCCGGCCAGGTTGGATCATTCCCATGATCAGCTGTTATCATGAGGAAATCATCGTCGGTGATCTTCTCCAAAAAAAATCCGAGTTTCCGGTCCCATTCTTCAAGTGCCAACCCGTATCCGCGAGGATCCCGGCGATGGCCATATAGCATATCGAAGTCGCCAAAATTAGTCATGATGAGGCCTCCATCATCCATAACATCCTGGGTGACACGCCAAAGTTCATCGTGTCCATTCGCCTTGACCTCCCGCGACATTCCGGTGTGAGCGAAGATATCTCCTATCTTCCCCACTCCCGTAACCCGATAGCCCTTCTCTTTAACCCTCTCCAGAACCGTAGATTTTGGAGGAGGAACCGCGTAATCTTTCCGGTTTCCGGTCCGTGTGAAATCCCCCCGCTCGCCAATAAACGGTCGCGCGATCACCCGCCCCACCAATGGATCCATGAGCGCAGCCCGTGCCACCTCACAGACCCGGTGGAGTTTCTCCAACCCAAACAATTCCTCGTGAGCCGCGATTTGAAAAACCGAGTCCGCCGAGGTGTAAAAAATCGGTTTCCCCGATTTCATACTCTCCGTACCAAGACGTGCGATGATTTCTGTTCCGCTTGCATGGCAATGTCCCAACGAACCCGGAAGCCGACACATCGAATGAAGATGAGTCAATAGTTCGTGAGAAAAACAATCATCGGTATCCGAAAAATAAGCCCAGTCCCAACGGACGGGAACTCCCGCCATCTCCCAATGTCCACTTGGTGTATCCTTGCCAGTGGATATCTCAGTGGCTGCCGCAAAAGCTCCGGCAATGTCCAACTCCGGCCAGCCCGTGGGAAGATTCCCATGGACGAGCCGGTAGGCCTCTCCCAGCCCCAATCTTTGCAAGTGCGGAAGTTGGAGGGGCCGGCCTTCTCTGCTCAAAAACCAATCGGCAATATGCCCCAGAGTGTCGCTCCCATCATCCCCAAAGTCAGCAGCATCCGGAGCGCCCCCAATCCCTACCGAATCGAGAACAAACCAGAACAAACGTTTCACGGGATAAGGGTAATCTTGCTTTGCACTCTTGTCACTTCTACGAATCATGCCCATTGGACTTAACGGCTTTGGATCCTTAAAATATCCTAACAATCCCCGATGTCACAAACAGATAGCATTGAATTCTTGTGAATTCGAGTTGCGACGTGAGCTTCAGATTTTCCAGCCAATTTTTTGGAGTCACCGGACCCTGCCCCCACTGTTAGGCGTCTATCACCGCCCCCTAATCCCACTCCTCTCTAGAAGTCCTTTCCTTCCACAGCACTGGATCCACATGGAAATACCCAGCACCCCATGCCGGATAGCCACAATATCAACCAAAGTTCCCGATACGAAGTAGTTTTGCCAAAATCCTGTCTCGCGTCACCTTTCCTGAAAAGCAGCGCCTCCCTTCCCCGGCAGATCATGACTCGCCAACAAAACCGATCCTTTGAGGTCTGCTTTTCAGTAGCGTTTGATGACAAGGTCCTCCGTCCAGAAACGATGACTGAGGTGACCTTTCATCCAAACATAGCACCAGGATCCAGACACGCTCTTGCCACCGCATATCTCAGCAAAAAAACCAAAACCTTCGCTCAAATCAAGGACATGAGCCAAGGAGGAACATTCCCTGCGCACTGACTGTAGCCTGGGA
>TARA_B110000037_G_scaffold36732_1_pt1 | contig 10934 bp, 9 predicted proteins | sample TARA_B110000037 | Tara Oceans TARA_B110000037 (sample SAMEA4397196) | marine metagenome | biome: Polar Biome; feature: [MIX] marine epipelagic wind mixed layer (ENVO:01000061); material: water (ENVO:00002006), including particulate matter (ENVO:01000060) such as... | depth 10-100 m
TAGATTGTAATTCCGCAATTTTTCGGTATTTCATCCCCTGCATATGCACACCAAGTATCTCCGCCCTTAACGCCTCCGACTTAAGCGAAAACTCATCATACGCACCACAAAGCTTTTCCTTAGCGTCACCGAGTTGACCAATAAAGGCTATAGTATTCCTCTGCTGGTCTATTGATATGCTTTTGCCATCGACCGGCATTAAGATATCGGAATATTCTCGAATATAGGAATCAACACTAGTAATTTTATCCTTTAAAGTTAAACATCGATTGCGTGTCTGGCTGAGTGCCAATTCAAGCGTTCTAACTTCAATATCATTCTTTTTGGACATAACGTCCCAGATTATTTGGCTCATTGAGACTCACTTTCTAATTGTTCAAGAAGGCCAAGCGTATCCTCATAAGAGAAAACTTCATTGTTTTGCTGGATGAGGAACTGATCAATTTTTGGCTTGAGTGCTATGGCAGTATCGAGCACGATATTAGAACCGCTCTCATATGCACCAATTTGTATGAGGTCTTCATTTTGGTTATACAAAGACCAGAGTCTGCGAATAAATCTTGCTTGACGAGTTTGGCTTGGAGCCACAATTTTTTCAGCGACGCGAGAAATAGAACCCTCAAGGTCGATCGCGGGATAGTGGGCCGCATCAGCTAGCTTACGAGAAAGCATAATCTGCCCATCTAAAGTCGCACGCGAAATATCTACGATCGGATCTGATCGATCATCATTTTCGGCAAGCACTGTATAAAAGGCTGATATCGAACCCTCAGACGAGTTACCCATTCCTACTCGCTCAATAAGAGTGGGCAATAGAGCAAAAACTGAGGGTGGATAACCTTTCGTTGTTGGCGGTTCACCTATAGCAAGCCCGATCTCACGCTGCGCATGCGCTACGCGTGTAAGACTATCAACTAATAGAAGAACATTTTTACCCTGGGCGCGATATTTTTCAGCAATAGTATGAGCTAATTTAGCGCCTTTTATCCGTTTAACTGGAGAAGAACTCACTGATTCTGCAACTATAACTGCTCTCAGAAGACCGTCTTCGCCTAACGTTTCTGTAACAAATTCTTTAACTTCGCGGCTGCGTTCGCCTATTAACGCAATAACTACTATGTCCGCTTGAGTGTTTTTTGTCAGCATCGCCAACAAAACGCTCTTCCCAACGCCAGAACCTGCTATCAGACCCATTCGCTGACCTTTACCGAACGTGAAACATGCGTCAATCGCTTTTACGCCGGTATGAAGAGCCTCCGTAATATTTTGCCTTTCGAGCGCCGGGACTTGATCACTTTCAAGGTTTACTGGCTGTGTATATTCCAGATCACCCTTCCCATCTATCGGCTGACCCAAACCGTCTATTACCCGGCCTTGTAAATCCCAGCTAAAACCACCGATCGATTTTTTAGATAAGATGCTTACTCTAGAACCTGGAGATACACCCTCGATGTTTTCGAATGGCATTAAAAACAACAAGCCCCCATCAAACCCAACAACCTCGGCCTGAATGCTTCTCCCTTGGCTATTTGGATCAATAACACATTGCGCGCCAATAGGAGCGACAATACCAACAGCCTCTACTGTTAAACCCACGACTCTCTTTACTCTGCCTATCCTAGTGTAGCTCGTTTTATCAAAATCAAAATCGAGACTAGCTTTTGCCTTGGAGAAATCAAATTCTGATGTTTCGTCTGTCTTACTCATTGCTAAAAATTTTCTCAACTATTTCCGCCAGTCGATCCTCAGAAAAATCATTTATAGTTCTGTCGCTCATCTCAGCGTAAGTGCTACCTCTTGATAGTTTAGGGTCCATCACAAATTCTACTGAAGAAAATTGATCACGGAACGCCTCAGAATAATTCTCATAATCTTGCTTGGCCAATCCAACTTTAACTGGAGCATCTGCCAGTGACCCGATCGATCCTAAAATATCCGAAACCATACGCTCGATTGCGGTTTTTGACTCCGGAAGTTCAACCTTCAGCACAGCTTCGACTGCTTTTACAGTTAACGATTTAAGCGGAGCATAAAATTCTGATATGTCGCAGTGGCCATTTTTAAGTGACTTTAAAAGCGCGTCCACCTCATCTACTTTTTTTTGTAAGTTTCGCTCAGCCTCCGCCCTTCCTTCACAGAATCCTTTTTCAAATTGACCATCTATAGCTTCTTTAGACTCATCGACCTCTCGTGCAGCGCTCACATCGCCATTTCTCCCTTCTGCATCTTCTCCACCCGAATGAAGACCAATTGCAGGATTTTGGAGATCTCCTAAACTACTTAATTTTGAATTAGACAGTGGATTCCACTCTTCAAATTCACTATTAGAATCCGAGAATTTCGTCGAATAGTCATCGCGCACAAACTCGGTTGCGCTCGAATTTTGCGTTCGAGGAACAATTGAATTAGCCGTGAAAGGAACGTCAGACAAATTCATTTCCTCCTGTAGACAACATTATCTCGCCTTCTTCAGATAACTTACGTGCAACGCGCATAATTTCTTTCTGCGATTTTTCAACTTCAGTGATACGGATCGGTCCCTGCGCTTCGAGGTCGTCGAGAAATAGATCGCGCGCGCGCTCAGACATATTTTCAAGAAATTTTTCTTTAACCGCTTCGTCTGCGCCCTTCAGGGCCGGAATGAGAAGATCATTCTCTAAATCTCTAATGAGCGTTTGCATGCTCTTATTATCTAGCCCCCCGAGATTCATGAACGTAAACATATTCTCTTCTAATTTTTCAGCTAAGGTTTTATCAAGTTCGTTTACAGATTTTAAGATACTTGACTCAACCTCAGAGCCAGAATATTTCAGTATTTGTGCTGCGGTTTTAACACCACCAAATGTCGCTGAACTAGTTCCTGACTTGTTCAAAAACTGTTCTCTTAAAACTTCTTCAAGGTGCGACATAGCACTTGGCTTAACGGCATCTAGAGATGAAACTCGTGCGATCACATCAGCGCGTATATCTTCACTGAGAAACTTAAGTAACTCTCCTGCCGTATCATGCTCCAACACAGAAAGCACAACAGCTATGACTTGAGGATGTTCGTTCTGGACAAATTCATGTATTGATTTAGCATCCATCCATTGCAGCATCTCTAACCCTTTTAGCGATTCGCTAGGCATTATTTTTCCTAAAACTGACGCAGCCTTTTCCTGGCCAAGCGCTTTATTAAATACACTTTGGGTGTAGCCTAAACTCCCTATTCCTAAATTCGTTTTGCCTGAGGTTGAGTCTATAAATTCAGCTAACACCCCACTTATAACTTCTTTCGATAAGTTCGCGACGCTCGTCATTTTTTGACCAAGTGCTTGCACTTCCTTGGGCTCAAGGTGACGAAGAACTTCTGCCGCATGCTCTTCACCAAGTAGCAGCATTATCACGGCTGCCTTGTCTGTACTTGGCAATTTAGCTAGCTCCAGTTCAAGCGCCGTAGGTTCGGCAGGCACATTATTTTCAATTTCGTCTTTTTTTTTCTTAGCCATGATAGTTCTCGAATACTTACCTTCTAATCATATCTTTAATGTTGCTAGCGACTTTAGCAGCATCATCGCCGGCCATTTGTTGTACATGAGCAACTCGATGTTCATAACTTCCGGACGCCTGTTGGTAGTTACCAGCTCCCGCATTCTGAGAAGAAGGGCCATCTTTCTTTTTAAGCATGTTTGCTAAGACTGGTCTCACAACAAACAAGAGCGTGAGAGCGAAAGCGATAACTATGCCAATCATCTGAGCGATGAATTGTATTGATGAGTTTTCAAACCATGGTGTAGTGATTTCCTCAATCACCATTGCTTCCATAAACGGAGATCCGATGACTAACACTTGGTCGCCTCTGGCCTCGTCGAAGCCAACTGAGCTCTTTACTAACTCAGTTAGTTGTTCAACATTTAGAGCACCAATACGAGGAGTTTCTTCGCCGTCGACGTCTTCTCCAGCGACCCCATCAAGTACTTTCTGATTGATTACCACTGCTATCGAGAGGCGAGTTATATTTCCGACAGCGTCCTTTGAATACTTGATCGACCTATCTAGTTCATAATTGCGGGTAGTACGGGTACTCGTCGGCTCTGATGTTTCGAGTGCAGGCTGTTCTATAGGGTCAATAGCTTCGTCATTCGCATTATTAATCGTCGTGTCATTTGGCGCTATGTTTGATTGGGCCCCCGGAATTCCCCCCACGTTTGAGCCGCCACGGCTTCTATCAACAGACGACACCTCAGACCTTGAAATCGGCCCTCGTCCCTCTTCATCGAACACTTCTGAAGTAGACTCGAATTCAGAGAAGTCGATGGATGCGTCTACATCAGAATTTACATTCTCTATGCCTACGATTGGCGCCAATAACTGCTCAATTCTTGCCTTATAATCACTCTCTATTGAGCGTTTGTAGGTGCTCTGCATATCCGCCATTTTTAGTCCTGGCGACATACTCATGGTTAAAAGATTCCCTCGCTGATCGACGACCGAGACGTCCTCTACTGCTAAGTATGGCACGCTTGAAGACACCAAACTGGTGATCGATTGCACGTGTGCTTGGGTGACAATTCGCCCGGGGTGTCCAACTACAACCACAGAGGCCTTCGCGGGGACTCGATTCCGCACGTAAGAACTCTGACGAGGCGCGGCTATATGAACCCTCGCCGTTTTAATTGAGGATATTTGTACAATGCTCTTGGCTAGCTCATTCTCTGTGGCCGCCCTATAGCGTGCCTCCTCCATAAACTGGCTGCTTGTGAGTGAAGACTGTTCGTCCAGCATATTCATAGACTGGGCAGAGCTTGGGTCGGCAAATCCAGAGCTCGCAAGCATCATTCTTGCTTCGTAGTATCGATCAACTGGAACAAGAATATCGCCCGTACGACTGTCAAGTTTTGCAGGAAATGCCGAGCCCGACAATAAGTCGAAAGCTTCGCTTTTTTCAGATTCCGGCATGTTTGGAAATAATGGTCGGTAGTCGCCAGTATTTATCCAATTATATAGAAGGACTAGAGCAAATAGCGTCACTACCATGATGATTCCTGGCAGTGATCGCTGCAGCAGAGGGCCAACTTGATTCCCTAACTGCTGAGACTGTGACAGCGGATAGTTTGTGTTATCCGCTGGGTAGGCTTCGCGTCTGTTTGCTCCTCCAAACCCCTCATTTGCATTTGAAAATGCCGGTCCTGGCAATGCTTCTTGTGCTGTGGCCATGTTAATTCTCCGTGCTTAGGTCGATGCCTACACTCTGCCTAAACAGGCATATTCATTACTTGTTCGTACGCTTGTAGTACTTTGTTACGCACTTGCAGTGTCGCTTCGAACGCCAAAGAAGATTTTTGCATTTCAAGTACGACTTCGGTTAGAGCGACGTCTTCGCCTGCCTGGTATGCGGTACTCAGATTGTACGCACTCGATTGGGCTTCTGTGACGCTGCTCAAAGTGTCTGACAATAGACGCGACATTTCTGCACCAAAGTTTGTACTGTTGCCTACGGCACCTGATGCAATTGAGTCAGGTGTGCGTGCTTCGGTAATCTTTGACTGATAATCCCTAATCTGTGAAAGCAGCGCGTTGGCTTCGGCCTTGATTTCCATTTTACAGTATCCTTGTTATTTTGAGTTACACTCTTGCATAGGCTGTAGGTACAGCCATGCCGAGATCCCGCAGTTTGTTGATTTTGTATCGAAGTGTGCGTGGGCTTATGCCTAATTTTTCTGCTGCTTTCTCTCGATTTCCGCTGACCGCCATTGCAGCCATAATATTCTGGTACTCGAGTTCATTGCGCAGTGAGCTTATGAGTAAATCATCCCGACGCTCCAAGCGATCTGCATCATCATTGCCAGCGCGAACGGTGCTAACTGCGTGACGGGCAGCTTCGTGATCCAAGTGCTGACCGCTTGGTGCCACTTCACCTTCCTCTTCATCAAAGAGAATATCCTTCTGCTTGATCTCGTTTCCATCGCACATAATTAATGCCCGGCAGATGAGATTTTCGAGCTCACGAACATTTCCGGGCCAGGAATAACTTAAAAATAAAGATTTAGCGCAGCTTTTTAGTTTTGGGAAGGGCTTACGAGAGTGTTTTTGAATGAGAACATACGCGAGCGCCTCAATGTCTTTTTTACGCTGACTTAGTGGCAGTAGCGTGAGCTTAAATCCGCTTAGTCGGTAATATAAATCTTCACGGAACAGCTTTTGTGCCACCGCCTGCTTTAGATTGACGTTGGTTGCCGCTACTATTCTGACGTTCAGGTCGATAGGCGTGCTTCCACCTATACGTACTATTTTCTTTTCTTGGAGCACACGCAATAGCTTTGCCTGAAGTTCTAGCGGCATTTCCCCTACCTCATCCAGAAAAAGGGTTCCTCCCTCCGCCTGCTCAAAATAGCCTTTGCTTATCTTATGGGCGCCGGTAAATGCGCCTTTTTCGTGCCCGAACAGCATGTCCTCTGCCAAAGAAGCGGGTATAGCTGCGCAATTTAAGGCAACGAAGGGCTGAGTCTCCCTAGATGACGATTCATGTATCACCTTTGCGATGATCTCTTTGCCGGCGCCCGTAGGGCCATTAACGAGCACCGGCACATCGGTCTTACCCACTTTGCAGGCGAGTTCGAATAGGGCAATGCTGCTGTCATCGACGAAGACAAACGGCTGTTCGTCTTCGTATCTTTCGTCGACAGTATATTCGTTTTCAAGCTGTATCATGTTGCGGCTCCGCTATGTCGCTTAGTTACTGCAATTACTGGGCCAAAAAATTAAATCCTAATTAAAACAATATTCTAAGCCTAATTACGATGCGGCTTCTCCTTGATTTACAGAAAAATGTCCGCTTTTTTACAGCGAGCCTGTCCTAAAAATGACAATAGGTATTGCGCCGTTAGGGTGCACCGTTCCGAAGGGGGTACTAGAGGGTTGTGAAAGTAATGAGGTGAGCCTAAAGAGAGGTTTCTATCTGATATTTTTCGAGTTTTTGGATTAACGTAGTTCGCCCTATCTGGAGTAATTTGGCTGCCTTCGAGACATTCCCCTCGCTCTGGGTAAGCGCGACACGGATAAGGTTCGATTCGATATCGCCAAGGAGGTTTTTAGTGGCGATTCCTTCTTTTGGCAGGCTATCCATCGACTGAGACAGCCTGACGATTCGCTCGACCTCGCTCACGGGTTGGCTTAGTTTAGACGCTGTCTCTTGCCCTAGCTGGGCCATAAATGCAGGGGTAAGTCCTGGCTCGCTAGTCTCGTCCTCTTGCTCTTCTCCTCGCTGCAGCAGCTCCGCCAATTGAGGCGGCAGATACGCCGCAGGAATCGTAGCCAGCTCAATGTCGGGTTCAGGAGAGAGTACCGAGAGCCGCTTGACCAAATTTGCGAGCTCTCGCACATTGCCCGGCCACCGGTAATTAGACAGCACTTTGATGCTATTAGGCGTGAAGCTCATCTTGCGGTTTTCTGAATACAGCGACATATAATAATGGCAAAGCTCAGCGATATCGGCTTTTCGATCGCGTAAGGGCGGAATAACAATGGGTATCACGTTGAGGCGATAGTAAAGATCTTCGCGAAACTCTTTGCGAGCAACCATGCCCTCAAGATCTTGATGGGTGGCGGCAATGAGACGCACGTCAAAAGGGACACCGCGGGAGGCCCCCAACGGCATAACTTCTCGCTCTTCCAACACCCTGAGAAGTTTAACTTGCAAATCAAGGGGCATGTCGCCTATCTCATCGAGAAAGAGCGTCCCTTGATCGGCTAATTGAAATCGACCAACTCTGTCTGCTATGGCGCCCGAAAACGCTCCTTTTTTATGCCCAAAGAGCTCGCTCTCTAGCAGCTGGGCGGGTATTGCTGCGCAGTTTATGCCTACAAAATTTTTCGCGCTGCGTGATGACTGCCGGTGTAGCTCGCGACACACGACCTCTTTACCGCTTCCTGTTTCGCCTTGTATCAAAACTGGGGCTTCGGAACCAGCGCATAGGGCTATTAACCTGATCAGTCTAATTGCTTCGTCGCTACTTCCTATAAATTTCGTTCGGGCGGTCAATCGATTCCATACGTCTATTAGGATTAAAAGGCGCGAGTATTGACAGCAACTCGCAGAATCACTAAATACTGCCTAGGAAATGGAGTCTAAACAAAGATTTTATTGATGTACATCAATGTATGTAATTAGAGGGGTGGTATTTCTCACATATGGAGCATCGATCAAGGAGCAGAACCCAAATCATTCACACAGCGTCCTTGTCACGAGACGCCATATGTGAGAAGTACACTATTCAGGCTCTGTCCAGTGTCGACTTGATAGAGGCCCGCCAGTTATTGCACTGGCGCAGCACGGTTTAGAGGCATGATTTCCCAAGCTTCGCGAATTTGTGTCATCAATGCTTTCGCTTCTAGCAATTTGGCGACTTCGTTCGAAGCATGGGCAGCTGTCAGTTGTCTGATGCAATAGTCATACAAGGAGTCTAGGTTGCGCGCAAGCTCACCACCTTGCTCATGGTCGAGCGTTGACCTCAACCCGAAAAGAATTTTCTGAGACTTAGAGATCGCCTTTCCCCGTTCTGTAATTTCACCGAGTGCAAAGTATCTTTCGGCTTGGCTCATTGCATCTACGGCTCCAGAGAAAAGCATCTTTACTAAGGCGTGATTGTCAGCGAATTCGATAGCTGCCTCTTTTCCGACCCAATTATACGAGTTAAGAGCTGCACGATTAAAAGCGTTCATTGAAAATTCCTATATGGTGAAACTTGTAATTAGCGATATTAAGGTTCCTATCGGAGTCAGGCCGCAATCCATTAATAAAAAACAATATCTCCATGAAGAGGTTCTGGATCCTACTTCTATACGTCCAACCCGGACTCTCTATTAAGTCGACTCTTTTTTACGACCTTAAAAATTTAAAGGCGCGAGGATTGCTTACACTAAATTTAATCGCCTTGTATGCCTTTTGTGCTTGCACACGAACATAGACACGATCAAAAAATAAAAAATTTAAAGTAATTTCTGGATACGTCGAATGGGGACTTACACAAGCTGTGGTCAGATATTGCTTGAGTGAAAAACGATATTTCAAATTAATCCATGAGGTCAGAGTCATGAGTGTTATTAATACGAACATTGCTGCGAATATCGCGGCGAACGCTATAAACAAAAACGATCGCGAAATGGCTACAGCCATGGAGCGCCTGTCAACAGGATTGCGCATTAATTCTGCTCGAGATGATGCAGCTGGGCTTGCTATATCACAACGAATGAGCGCGCAGATCTCTGGGCTTAACCAGGCCTCAAGAAATGCAAACGATGCAATTTCTATGCTACAGGTTGCCGAAGGCGCCACGAAAGAAATTTCGAATATGCTTGGGAGAATGCGCGAGCTCGCAGTTCAAGCCGGGAGCGGGACTTACACGGACACTGATAGAGACGCCTTGAACTTAGAGTTCCAGGCATTAATGTCTGAAATAGATCGTATAGCAAAAAATACCGAGTGGAATGGCGATAAAATTTTAGATGGAGATGGTGTCTTCACTTCCAACTCGGTGAAGACCTCGAAAAGTATCCAGCTGGGAACTACCGGATCCCAAACGATGACCATTGAGATCAAAGCGTGGGTCACGACAATTCAGCATGACGAAGCCATATCTGCAGCCAAGGGCACTGGCGCAAATGGCCTCGATGTAAACGGAAGTGGTGTTAACGATGGTGCTTTTGGCTCCGCGATACTTTACTGGGGAGGAAGCGACGGCACGCTCGATGGCAGCGCGATTGATATCGATACCGCTGATAACTCGGCATACGCCATCACGCAGCTCGACCTTGCAATTAATGGTGCCGCTGCCGAGCGTGCTAAATATGGCGCCTACATGTCTCGACTAACTCACGCGTCAGATAACCTACTCAACACGGCATCCAACACCGCTGCCTCTCGTAGCCAGATCGCAGATGCAGATTACGCAACCGAGACAATGGAGCTGGCAAGAACTCAAATTATTTCGCAGGCGAGCACCGCGATGCTCGCCCAGGCGAATCAGGCTAAGCAGACAGTTCTGTCTCTACTTCAAGGCTAGTGCTTCGTTCACACTGATTACGGCTTTTAGATAATGTGTGAAAAGCGTCTCAACAGTAGGCCGAGCCTTGATTTAAAAGAGCAAAATTTAAAAGCCAGACGACCTTGATGGGCTCATGAAAAGTCGGCAACCGCATTGGCTCAAAGCGCAGGGTAAGTACTCTGACCTACTTATCAAAGTAGCGCTTTGAGCCATTTTTTTAAACGAGTATAAATTTATTTTAATGTTCTTAGCCTCTCTGTCGATTGGCGTTTTAAGAATCCTGAAATCTCAAAAACTCATGTTATAAAGGTAGAAATCATTATGACTGTAATAAATACTAATACCTCGTCGATGATCGCAAGGGACGCGATCAATAGAAACGATCGGGCCATGTCCACTGCGATGGAGCGCTTATCGACAGGTTCTCGCATTAATAGCGCCAAGGATGATGCTGCCGGGCTCGCAATTGCAGATCGCATGGGCGCACAAATTTCAGGCCTAAATATGGCCGTTAGGAATGCGAACGATGCGATTTCAATGTTACAGACCGCCGAAGGGGCGACAAAAGAGATAACTAATATGCTGGGTCGCATGCGTGAGCTCTCTGTCCAATCGGCCAGTGGCACTTACACAACCGCCGACCGAACTGCGCTAAATCTAGAGTTTCAGGCCCTGCTCTCTGAGATCGAAAGGATAGCGGACAACACAGAGTGGAACGGTGAGAAGATACTGGCCGGAACAGTTGCTACGGTAGACACAGCCGCAGCGGAGACAGCGCTCTCCAAGAGCATCCAGTTGGGCGCCTCCTCTGGGCAGACTATGACCCTCTCACTCAACAGCTGGCAGCCCACAGTGCAGGTGGACAGCTCCATGTCAGCCGCGAGCGGCACAGCTCGGACTGGTGTCGATGAT